>TARA_R110000751_G_scaffold68966_3_pt1 | contig 10856 bp, 14 predicted proteins | sample TARA_R110000751 | Tara Oceans TARA_R110000751 (sample SAMEA4398001) | marine metagenome | biome: Polar Biome; feature: [MES] marine water layer (ENVO:01000295) within the mesopelagic zone...; material: water (ENVO:00002006), including particulate matter (ENVO:01000060) such as...... | reverse complement strand
GAAAGCCAAGAGATTGGCACTACTCCTCTTTACAATGAAATATTATTATAGTAACGTAAGACATAGATAACCATGAGTTACAGAAATCGAAAAGAAATATGGAAATCCACAGAATACGAAGACTACTTAGTTTCTAGTACAGGCAGAATTAAATCCTTAAAATATCATACAGTTGACCAAAAAACAGAAAGAATATTAGCTCAGAATGGAGATAAAGATGGTTACATGACTGTAACCCTTTATCCAAATAAGAAATACATTAAAGCAAGAGTTCACAGATTAGTAGCTATAGCTTTTTGCAAAGGAAGAACAGATGAGAAAAGTTCTGCGCTTCATAAAGATGGCAATATGCTGTTTAATCATCCGGTCAACTTGTATTGGGGAAATGCTAAACAAAACAAAGCAGATTCAATAAGGCATGGTACTGCGAAAGCAGATTGGACTTGGAAAACATCTCCATCTAGGATTCTGCAACCTAGAAACGTAAAAAGAATAAGAAAGTTATTAACTAAAAAAACAACTTCAGAGATAGCTAAAATGTACAATGTGCATTATAAGACAATCTATGATATTAAGGTAGGTAAAACATGGAAGAGCATAAGTTAGACATAGTAATTTATATGAATGGGATGAGTGTTGATGCTAAGACCCTAGAAACTAAATCTTTAGGTGGCAGCGAAACGGCAGGAGTCAGCATGGCTCATGCTTTAGCAAAGCTTGGACATCACGTTAGTTTATTCTGTAATACTGACAATCCGGGAAAGCATGACGGAGTTAATTATATACCTCTGGATACTTTTGTTCAGTATGCAACAACTTGCCCTCATGATGTTTTAATTTGTCAAAGAGTGCCTCATGTCTTCCAACAAAAGTATGCTTCAAAGATAAACATCTTGTGGCAACATGACTATGCTCAGAAAAGTAGAAGGAATGATTTTACAGGAGCTCTCTGGAATGTAGATAAAGTGTTCTGTCTTTCGGATTGGCATATTAATAACTACGCAGATATACACAAGCTAAAGATAGAAGACGGTGCATTTTTTAAAACCTCAAATGGAGTCAAACTGATAGAACCAATTAAACATAAAAGAAAAAATCAAGTAGTTTATACTAATAGACCTGAAAGAGGAATGGACAACCTGCTTTATAATATCTTGCCTAAACTTTGGGAAAAAGACCAAGAGATAGAAGTAGTAATTGCTGGTTATGACAATACTGTACCAGAGATGCAACAATTTTATGACACCTTAAATAACACGATCAAGGGATTCGCTCAAAAAGGCTTCAAGATTAAACACGTTGGAGCTTTAAACAAGAAAGACCTTTACAAGTTATATCAAGAATCAAAGCTCTTCTTATATCCAACTAACTTTTATGAGACTTCTTGCATAACAGCAATGGAAACTCAGATGTGCGGTCTTCCTATGGTAACTAGCCGTAGAGGAGCATTGCCAGAAACGTTAGGACCACGATCTGGTAGAATAATTGAAGGATTAGCTAACTCAGAAGCCTACACTAACGACTTTGTAGATAAGGCTTGGGAACTTATGAATGATGAGGTTGCTTATAAGAAATGTCAGAGGATGGGATATAAGCACGTTCAGCAATATGACTGGGACAATGTAGCCGAGCAATGGACCGTAGAATTTATGAGGATTTTTGCAGAGAAGTCTGCAAATAAGGAGTCCCTTTACAATCATTTATATGAAAAAGAAGATATAATTGCGTTTAAGCACTTAGCAGAAGTCAAAGGGGATAAGGATAGGGTTGAGAGTCTAGAGTGTCTTTATGGCTATCTAAAAAGCCCAGAATTATACAAACAGAAGTACAAACACTTAGGAAAAGAGTATTCTAAGGTAGAAACCAACTTTGAACTACGGAATTATCCAAGAGTAGATGTAGCAATGGCAGGGATTAAAGATTACTTATCTACTAGGATCGTAGACGCTTCAGTTGGACCCAGGATACTTGACTTTGCATCAGGAATCGGGAATGAATCAATTCTATTTTCTCAAGCTTTTAAAGCATCTGTAGATGCTGTTAATATTTCTGAAGAGGAAAATGAGCTTGCTGCAAAAATGAAAGATAAGTTCGGGTCTGAGTTACCTATAACTTTTCACATGGGAAGTGATGGGGAATTGCTAGAACAAGAAGCTTATGATGTGGTTTTCGCAGGAGAGATATTAGAACATCAGCAAGACCCTCACACATTCTTGGACGATCTTGAAAAGAATTTAAAGACCGGTGGTCTAATGAGCATTACAGTTCCTTTCGGGATGTGGGACGATAGAAGAAATGCTCATCTCTGGAACTTTGAAAGACAAGACCTTTCAACTATGTTAGCAGACAAAAACAATCTTTCTATCAAGATAGTTTCAGGAGAAATTAACACAAAGAAACAAGAAACTAAAGGTTGGTGGGTTGTTAGTTACAATAAGAATGGAAAACCTTGTAAGCCTATTAACTTAAACAGGAAAATAGAAATAGTTAGTCCATTACAAACAGTATCAGTTTGCATGATTACTAAAAATGCTGAAGGAATGTTACATAGAGCATTAAAGTCTGTCGAAGATATTGCTCACGAAATTATTGTTTGTGATAATGGAAGCACAGATTCAACTATAGAAATTGCAAAATCCTATGGCGCTAAGATCATAACCTGCGAACCAGCAACAGTAATTGGCTTTGATGCAGCAAGAAATCATTCAATAGAAAAAGCAAAAGGAGATTGGATTCTATGGATTGATGCAGATGAAGAATTACTTGACCCAATGAATGTAAGAAAATATTTAAGAGACAATATGTTTAAGGGGTACTCAGTCAAGCAACATCACTTTACAGCAGATGGCTCAGAAATAAAAATAGATTTACCCGTTAGGTTGTTTAGGAATAATAGTGGAGTCAAATTTTTAGGTTACGTTCATGAGCATCCAGAGATAGGAAAGAACTTGGGAGTTGGTGCTTCAACAGTTTTATCAGATGTGAACATAGCTCATGATGGATACTTAACTGAGAATGTAAGACGAGGAAGATTTGTAAGGAACATAGAATTAATGCAAATGGATAGAAAATTGAATCCAGATCGTTTGCTAGGAAAGTTTCTTTGGATTAGAGACTTAATACATCTAGCCCGTTATGAAATCCAACAAAACAATAAACAGATGACTCAAAAAGCAGTTGGATATTATGAAGAAGCACAAGAATTATTTAGAAAGGAATTCTTAACTGACAACAATATGTATCAAGAAGAAGCCTTAATGTTTTATTCAGAATCCATGCGAAGTTTGAATATTGGAATAGACTTTAACTTTTCAATAAAAGCAGACAAAGATATTCCGACAAGAGGACGAGAACATATAGCTAGATTTAAAGATAGCGAAGAGTTTTTTACTTATCTTAAAAGTTATTATAAAGAAGTATCCGAGAACTTTGAAGGCGATTTTATATAAAAACTTAAATTTTTTTTTCTTACAAAAGGTTTATAAACAAAGGCTTTTATCACTTTAACCAAATAAACCTATTTAGATTACTTGACATATATACCATATACCTTATTATATATATATCATGAAGAAACAAGGAGAAACAAATATGAAGACATTTAAAGTAGAAGCACAAGATAACATTCTAGGATTTAGGTTTAACGCCTACGATCATGGAACAATCGAAGAAGTTTACTTTTGGGAAACCCAAAAAAGATTTTTTGAGTTGGGTCAAACTTCTTTTACTAGCAAAGACATAGAAGAGACTAAAATATTACTTACAAAATAAGCACTTAGGTCTGGCAGTACCTAAAACTGCCAAGCTCTAAGGAGCTAGGAGAAACCAAATGAAGAATATATTAACACTTAAAAATCTAAAGATAGTAAAAGAAATGTCAGAAGAGACATTATGCTTTCATGCCACACTATATTTAGACAATAAGAAGATTGGCAATGTATCTAATCATGGACAAGGAGGACCTAATGATTATCATTTTAAAGAACATAAAATGAAAGTTGAATTAGAATCTTTAGCTTTTGATTATGTTAAAGAACACAATCTATTAAAAAATTATAGCAATGAAATGCAAGGAGAATTTGCATTAGAAACTATGATAGAAGATAAAATTGAAAGGTCTGAGAAAGAAAAGCTTTTAAAAAAACAACTCAGAAAGGATGTAATCCTAAAAAATAATAAAATGTCTGAGGATCAAATTGCTTCTTATTCAAAAAGAAAGTACAAGCTTACAACAAAGGAAATGGAATTAAGGTTTTATAAAGAGTTACTAAATGTATCTTTTAATAAAAACCAAAATCCAATAATTTTAAACCAACTACCATTTGAACAAGCTTATGAAATTTATTTTAAAGGTCAAGAAAATGGATAGAAGAATTAAAACTTTGGAATTGTTTAGTGGAACTAAAAGTTTTAGCAAGGTAGCTAAAGAAATGGGTTATGAAACTTTAACTATTGATAATCTCCCAGAACTTAATCCCGATATCTGTATGGACATTATGGACTTCGATATTAACTTATTGAATGACTATAAACCAGACATAATATGGGCTAGTCCACCTTGTCAAAAGTTTAGTGTAGCGGCTTTGTCTAAAAATTGGGATAACTCAACAGGGGAAAATTTGCCTAAAAATGAAGAAACTTTAAAGGCAATGCAAATGGTTTCTAAAACTGTAGAAATCATAGCGACCCTGAATCCTACTTTTTTCTACATAGAAAATCCTAGAGCAATGTTAAGGAAACAAGGTCTTATTCCATATCCATTCACAACAGTTACCTATTGTCAGTATGGCTTTCATTATATGAAACCAACTGATATATGGACTAACAATGAAAGATGGAGAATGGTTGCTAAGTGTTGTAAAAACGGAATGACTTGTCATGAGTCAGCACCTAGAGGTTCTACTTCGGGGATGCAAGGTATTAAAGGAGCAAAGGCAAGAGGAGCAATGCCACCAAAGCTAATCCAAGAAATATTAGAATATAGCAAATAAGGCTACACGATCTTGTAAGCTTTTTATCAAAATTGATTTTATCTATTCATAAGATAAAATATAACCATGTCATATTACACATCAGTAGCTAATGTTTACACTTTATATCCAAGAGTTGGTAGCCTAAGTTCTGTCAATTCTGCTTCAGTTTCTTTTTACATTGACCAAGCAGAGAATGAAATTAATGCTTACGTTGTCAATAATTACACAACTCCCTTTAGTTCTTCGATTCCAACCCTAACAACAATCAGCACAGAATATGCTTTAGTTAAAATTTTGGAAAGATTTTTTACCCAGGAAGTTCAATCAGAAAATTCATGGGTTAGAGAAAGAAAAGAATACGTCTTTGACCTTTTAAATAAAATTAATTCTGGAGAGATAGGACTTTATACTTCTTCACTTGAGCTTATCACTTACAATGCAGGAGATACAATTTACTCAAATACTATGAATTACAATCCTACATTTACAATGCTGGATGAAACCATGCAACAAATAGATTCCGACAGATTGCAAGATGAGTGGGATGCTGTAAGACTTGAAGAATACAGTCCATATTATTAAATGAGTGTAAAAGTTTCAGGTGGACAACAAATTCAATTAAAGCTTTCTAAAATTGCAAGAGGAATAAAGAATCCAAAGCCTGTTCTTAAAAGAATCGGGATTACTCTTCTTAAAGAAATTGATAAAAACTTTAGACAAGAAGGAAATGATGGTGTTGGTTGGGCCTCTTTACAATTTAGAGAAGGCAGAATATTAAGAAAGACTGGTAATTTGGCAGGTAGTTTTGTTTTTGAACTTATAGGAAATTCTACTGTTAAAGTAGGAAGTCCGGTTGAGTATTCAGAAGTCCATCAGTTTGGTGGTGGGAATAATATTCCTGAAAGACCTATGCTTCCATCTTTGAAAGTTGCAGAGGCCGTTACAACAAGATTAGTCAAAAGCTATATAAATGAGTTAAAGAGAGTATAATAGAAAAACCCTTTAGGATCGTGTAGACTTTTAAAATGGCTTCAATAGATTACCTAGCAATAGAAAATTCAATTAAAACTTTGCTCAATGCAGGAAGTGCAACTTCAGGTTACAACGTATTTGTAGAACCACCAGAAGCAGTTCGAACAGATGCTTGTCCATTAGTGCAGATATATCTGAACTCTTGGGATAGTCCAGCAGAAGATGAATTGATTGGTGGAACAAATCCTATAACAACTTTCTTAACAATTGAGTTGTGGATATATGACTTCTCAATGGAAAATTTAGCAGGAGCAACAGCGAGAGATATTATGTTAGACAATGTTAAAGGAGTTATGAAAGCGAATAGAACTTTAGCTGACAAGGTCTTGATTACTAGATTCGCTGGTGGAGAATTTGACAATCAAAAAAACAATAAAGGAATGGGATTCTTCAAAGGTGTTTCTCTAAGACTAGAATGTGAGGTAAGAGAATAATGAAAAATAAAATGGTAGAGATAACCTGGGCCCGATCTGGATTTCAAATCCCACAATACGGACTTGCTATAAAAGGAAAACAAACTCAAGTTCCACAAGACGTTGCAGACTCGCTAATTGAGCAAGGCCTTGCAAAGCTGTCAAAAAAAAGTAAAATTACTAAATCAGAGAAAGTGTCTGATACAGGAGAAGAGTAATGGGTTACGGCATAGGTGGATATTTAAGTTTAAGTAAACAATCAGCATTTGGAACTGCTACTACAAGTAGAATCTACGTTCCTTTCGTATCAGAATCACTAACAGAAAACAAAGAGCAATTAGAGAGTGAAAATATCGCAGGAAAATTTGACGCTCCTGATAGCTTAGAGGGAATCAATAACGTAACTGGAGATATTGCTTTTGAGCCAGATCCCCTCACTTTAGGCAATTTTATGAGAGCAGCACTTGGTGCTCCAACATCTACTTTAACAACTTCTAGTTATATTCATGAGTTTCTACCAGCACAAACTGATTTTTCAGAGGATTGTGCCTTACCACCTTATACAATCGAGCTTTATAAAACAGTAGGAAGTGCTTATCAAATCGTTGATGCTCAAATACATACATTAACAATTGAAATGAATGCAGGAGAAATTATTAAAGCAACAGCTAGTGTTCATGGAAGAGCTTATAATAAAGTTGCTAAAACAACTCCAGCTTATTCAACTGCTCCAGTACAAACTTGGAATCAAACATCAGTACAAATTGCAGGAGCTGCGAATGGAGTATTTAGAACAGCAGTTTTAACAATTGAAAATCCAATAGAACCAGTAATGACATTAAACGGAACTTTAAATGAAGGTAAATTAAAAAGAAGTGGATTCAGGAATATCACAATTACAGGCGACCAAGATTTTTCAGACCAAGTACAAGAAGGTAAATTTAGAGCACAAACAAGACAAGCTTTTAAATTTACTGTTACGGGTGTACAACTTGGTGGTGCTGGACAAAATAACAAACTAATATTAGATTTACCACAAGTAAATTACTCAACTTTTGCTTATCCTGTAGGAGGTCCTGGATTAATTACAGCTTCATACGATGGAAAAGCAGAATATTTTACAACATCTAGCTATGTAGGAAGATTCACTTTACAAAATACTCAAGCTAGTTATTAAAGGAGAAGCTCATGAAGTTCACTATCGCAGACAAAGAATTCAACATCTCATCTGCTAAGACTAAACACGTTTTAGAAATTGAAAGAACAACAGGTAAAACTCTTGCTAAGTTAGCAGAGGACTTTTCGTTCCAAGATGTAGTAACTATTTTTACTAAAGCTCTACAACAATCAGATGATACTATTACCAACGATTGGGTTGAAGACAATACTTCCATTTCAGATATCGAACAAATGAACGAGGTAGTTTCCCATTTTTTGGCAGTAAAGAAATAGTTAATAAGAATCTTCTGGATGTGTTAGACTTATTTGGACAAGAATATGGATGGAGCATGGAAGATTTAGAAAAACTTACTACACGAGAAATCAATTATCTACTTGCTCGTATCAAACATAGAAGTCAAAGGAAGAGGTAATTGGCAGAACAAAAAATATCGTTAGCAGTTAATCTAAAAGATAAAGCTTCCTCAGGTCTTGAAAGTTTAAAGTCTAAGCTCGGTGGTTTTGCGACAGGAGCAAATCTTGCTGCCGTTGCGGTCCTGGCTTTAGTTGTAGGACTTGGCAAACTGGCTTTTTCTGCCGCCAAGATGGGCGATGACTTCGCTAAAACAGCTACTCAAGTTGGAACTACAGCTTCTGCATTATCTGAATTAACATTTGCTGCCCAGATCGGTGGAGCAGGAATGGCCGAAGTTGCCACTACTTTAAGGGTTGTTTCTAAAAGAGTTAATGATGCTAACAACGGACTAGAGACTTCTGTACGATCCTTTAAACAAGCAGGAATCGCTGTAAGAAAGACTAACGGACAATTAAAGACTGCTGAAGAATTAATCATGGATTCAGCAGATGCCTTCAAAGCATTAAAGAGTCCAGTAGAAAGAACAGCTTTAGCTCAGGAACTATTTGGACGTTCTGGTACAAAATTAATTCCAACATTATTGCTTGGTCGACAGGGAATAATGGAACTAAGAGAAGAAGCAGTATTATTAGGTCTTACATTTACACAATTAGAAGCAGAACAAGCTGAATTATTTCAAGACGAGCTACTAAGATTAATGAGTACCTTCAAGGGTCTAGCCTTGACAATAGGAAAACAACTAGTTCCAATGCTTACAACTTTATTTACATTCTTAAAAGATGTTATGTTGGTTGTTGTTCCTGCTGTGAATTTTGTTTTTCAAGCACTTCTAGGAACAGTGAAAGCTTTACTAGAGCCAATTAGTGCACTAGCTACAGCATTTACTATTCTAGGAAGTGTAACTTGGACTGGCCTAAAAGATATGACGGATGGAATTAGAAATTTCTTTAATAAAGACTTGTCAGATGAAGAGCTAAAAAAGAAAGAAGAGCAGTTAAAGAGATTCCACAATATGCTTGGAGTAACTGGTGAAAAGACAAAGCTTAGTCCTCTTCTTATGCCAAAACTAGACGCTGAAGAAGCAAGAAAACCTAAGGAAGAGGAAGACCCAAACGCACTTCTGGATAATCTTGAACAGGTTAAAGAAGGTTTTCTAAATGCACACACAGCATATAGTCAAACTCTTACTGAAATGTCAATGGAATTGGGAACAAATATTCATGCAACTCTTGCAACCACTATAGATAATATTGGAACTGCTTTTGGAGAAATGTTAACCGAAGGTAAGAGTTTTAAAGAGTCGATGTCAGCTATCTGGAAAGATTTAAAAAAGCAAGTTATTATGCAAATATCTCAAATGATGGTTAAGATGTTGGCAATGTATGCTTTAAAATTGCTGCTTGGTGGTGGCTCAGGTGGTATGTTTTCAAGTGCTGGTAACATACTGGGTGCTAGTGCTGCTAATGGTGGAGTCTTCAATGCACTAGATGTTCCGTCTTTTGCACAAGGTGGAATTACCAATGCTCCTCAACTTGCTTTAATCGGAGACAACGCAAACAACAGAGAAGCAGTTGTGCCTTTACCAAATGGAAGAAGTATCCCTGTAGAAATGAATGGTGGTGGAATGCAATCAATAGGACAATTAAATATTTTACCTAACGCAAGTATTGATGAAGCATTAATGAATCAACCAATGTCCTACTGGGAAGACCTTGTTCAAGAGAAAATACTTCCAGCAATAAACAATCTTGGATCACAAGGCGAAACCATTACTACAGAATTTAGGAGTCAGAGATAGTGAGTATTTTGCTTGGAGTTCCAAATTCAAGTTACATAATCCTTGATGACTTAACAGGATATGGTTACGATTTTTCAGAAACACTTGACAAACAAGATATAAGAACTAGAGGTGGAAGTCTTTTTTCATATATAACACCTGCTGGAAGTTTTCATAGGTTTAAGATACCGATGCGATTTGTAAATTCATCAGATGTTAGTTTAATCAATAGTTGGTTTACTACAGCAACAGATTTAAGATTTATTGAAGACAATACGTTTACAACCAGTTATTACACAGTAAGAATTACAGGAAGAGTTAGTCCTTTTACAAAGTTTGTTCAACCATACTTCAGGCAATTTTATGACGGGCAACTTGTAATAGAAACTATATAGAGGTAAAATAAATCTATGAATAACTTACCAACAGGAACATATAAAATATCAAACGCAAACGCAACTAATGAAGTAGCAATAGCTTCAACATGGGGTGGAGTGAACTTTTATTGCACAAATATTGCAATCCAAGCTTACAACACAGCAGCACATAGTGGAACTCATTCTGTAAAACTTTATAATGCAGCAGGTAGTCCTGCATCTGAGGCAACTATTGCAGAAATACATTTGAATGGAGCAGCACTAGCACACGCAGAAATAAATATGAATCCAAACATTTTGTTGCCACAAAGTTATAGTATTAGAGTAGTATCAGCAAATGCAAAGACAGACTTATATTGTTCTGTAATTGGATTTACTTTTCCATTACACGATTAAGGAGAAAAAATGGGACATATTTATGATTCATTTAGAAACTATTTAGCAGTAGGAAGTGCAAACTTAGCATCTGTTACAATAGGTGCTTTACTTGTTAATACAACTGCAAACGCAAACTCTGGATATGTATTCTCAGCAGCACATACTACAAGAGCAAACGTACCAGCAGTTGCACAAGTTGCTGTTTATTCTCTTTCTGGTGTAGCAGTAAGTTCTGGAAGAGTTAACGCAAACGATTTAGCAATACCAACTGTAACAGGAGCACCAGTTAACGCAGTGATCTACTTTGTAGCAACAGCGAATTCAAGTACAAGTCCATTAATAGCAATCCAATCAAGTGGTAGTGGGTTTCCT
>TARA_R110000751_G_scaffold208485_3_pt1 | contig 10857 bp, 31 predicted proteins | sample TARA_R110000751 | Tara Oceans TARA_R110000751 (sample SAMEA4398001) | marine metagenome | biome: Polar Biome; feature: [MES] marine water layer (ENVO:01000295) within the mesopelagic zone...; material: water (ENVO:00002006), including particulate matter (ENVO:01000060) such... | reverse complement strand
GACAGCAAGCTCGCCGGTGTGTGTCGCCTGAATGATCTTGGTGCTCGGCTTACGGCCCATGATGTAGGCAGGTAGCAGATACGACGCAAATTCCGACTTGGTGTGTCGAGGAGGCATGTTCACGATCAGGCGCTTCAGGGTGCCCTTGGCTATTCGGTCAAAGGCGTCGGCCATAATCTTATGGTGGCTGCTTAGTATCGCCTCAGGCCAGACGTACTGAGAAAACCCAATAAACGTGGTCTGTGCTTTTTCTTGGCCTTCTAGCAGAGCTAGGCGGAGTTCTAGCCGGAGGCGTTCGGCTTCTACATCATCGGTACTAATGGCAGGTAGCATACAGTTCCGTTTTTATAAAAATTTGCAAAAAATTTTCTAGGGTATTGATTTTCCAACAAAGGGGGGTGGGTTAGCAAGGAATGTTTCACGTGAAACATTCCTATTTTTGTTTTGGCCATAATTATTTGTGTGAAATCTAATCTTCGTGCCGGTCTCCGCCGGTGGGCGGGGCCATCGAGCGAACGCTCGCTCGATTTTGCATCGGCGTTTCGAAACGGCCATAGGGTACCTTGCTATTTCCGGTAATACCTATTACCGGAATTAGTGATTCGTTATAAATCAATAACTTAGCGTGGGGCCAGTACCGTTTCGCCCTAAATTGATACAATGGCAAGGGATTAACGCGCATTTCGGCGTGATCCTAGGCGCGTGGGGCGTGGCGCGTGGGTCATGGATCGGCGCCCACGGATCACGCATCGAGCATCGTTTCGAGCCCGATGCGTTTAGGGGTCGATTGGGCGCGACCCCTGCGCCTAGTTTATAAGAATCGATCGCAAAGGATTCTCACGCTCACGAATAACAGGGGAATACTACCGTTATCTACTCGCGCGACACTTATACAAATCAGATTGAAACAGAGTGATACCGTGCCCGGTCGAAATTTTTTCCACGCCCATACAGTCTATTCTCACGCTAGGATAATCAAGGCAGCAGTTTTAATTCTCGCGCGATCCCCTATGGATTAGAAAATAGCCTATTTTCTAATTCGTCTAATTCGTTGAAATATTTTGCCGAATTAGGCTACAGGCCAATAACCACGCGCCTAATTCGTCTAATTACGTCTAATTCGTCAAAAAAATTTTTACACTTCTCTTTTTTTTTTTTTCAGAAAATAGACGTAATAGAATCGAATAATTTGCCCTAATAAGTGAAAGCGTATAGATAGTAGACTATTAATTACTTTTTATAGTCTAAAGTACTAGACAGTAGCCGCCGATAGGTATTATTATCGGGATTCATTAGAAAGGAGAAAGTAATGCAACAATCAATCGAAACGCGACCCTTGCAAGATATCTACCGTGAACCGTTATCCGTGAAGCGTGAACCGTGCGGCAAGGTAGGTATCTACTGGCAAGATACTTGCCTCGACACTTTCACGATCCAAGAATATACGGAAGTGATCGGCGAAGGGTATATCGGCAAAAATGGCATTTTAACTATCAACTGGTAACACTCTCGCGCCTCGCAAGGGGCGCATCACCTAGAAAGGAGAAAGCAATAATGAATTCGATTCTAGCTATAAAGACCAAAATCACGCAAGCGACCACGCACCGTGGTAATGCGCGCTTATGGTTACAAAATGCGCCTGAAATGCTGCAAGCGGGTTTCGTGCCTAATGCTACTTACTCAACCGATTATCTGCCTAGTGGCATCGTGCTACGTCTAGCAAGCGAGGGCAAGGTACGCAAGGTATCGGCTACTGCTAGGGGCGCCACGCTTGATATCAATAATAGCAAGCTTCGCGCCTATGATTTCTCGCACGGTATCAGATGGCATTTTCTAGATGGTCAAATAAACATAGAACCAATTACTCAATAGAAAGGAGAAAGGCAAAATGAATATAGAGAAAATAGCAGAATACACGCGACAGAATACAGGCACTCACTTTTTAGATAGTGGCGGCGAGAGCGGTAGGCATTGGCAACAATCATTGCCTACCGATGCGATATCGATCGGCGAGTATGGCGCCACTCTGTCGCTGACTCATATGCTAGCCGATCACGCTAGAAAGCATAATTTGCACGATGAATTTTATGCGTGGGCAGAGGATATGCCCGCCCGTGAACCGTGGTTCAATCTAGGTGATGCCTTTATGCTAGAGCGTGGTTACGAGTGCAAGGCTAGCAATAACACTTACAATGGCGACACTGATCTAGATCAGGATTTTGTTTACGCAGTTTGGGTGCACGAAAATGACGATTGCAGCGATTGGATTTATTGCGATGACGCCGTGATTCTGATTTATCCTCATTGCGGCGCCGATGCGCGTGGCGGGTATGCCTCGCCGCTTGTTTGCACGTTTCCCAATATCGAGTATGCCTTGCCGTTAGATCTCACTTGCAGTCTTTATTCCGATGATCTGACAGAAAGCGAAAATGAGCGACTAGATGCCGGTTATTCCGGTTACCCGATGGGCGAGCTTGAATCATTAGGGTATGAGTATCTAGACGGCGAGGGCGCATCGTGTCGGTTTATCTGTGAGCATGAATACGCGCGCGGCAAGATAATAACCGTCTACGCTGAAAGTAGGATCTATTAGAGCGTATTGAGAGGGCATTCTAGCGAGTGCCCTCAATTGTACGTTTTAAACCATAGAAAGGAGAAAGCGATAATGAATAGAGAAAATTGCACTCGCATTGCCGATGCGATAAGCCGAAACGATAACCGTGGCGCGTGTCGCGTGATCGATGATGTGTTAACCACGGAAACCGGCGCCCATTGGGTGCGCGATCTAAACAAGCTTAAAGCGTTTCTACTAGACGGCGAGCCTAGATTCTCGATTATGGCAAAAGACGGCAATGGTAAATTGCCTTTCCTTGCGTTTAGCAGTTTGCCGGGGGCAAATTTTTGCGTGGGTGCGGGCGATTGCCTTTCCTTTTGCTATTCGTTTAAGGCGTGGCGGTATCCTGCCGCTTTCTGTCGGCAAGCGCAGAATAGCGCGCTATTGCAATCTGACAGCGGGCGCGCGTGTATTCTGTCGGCAATCGATAAATTCGAGCCCGAATTCGGCGAGATAGACTTTCGCTTGTACGTAGATGGCGATTTTACAGGCGTGGGCGATATTGCATTTTGGATGGAGGCATTAACGGCGCGACCGTGGTTGATTACCTACGGCTACTCCAAATCGTGGCAATCTTTTTTGGACTACACGGGAACCGTGCCCAGTAATTATCGCTTGAATCTATCGAGCGGGTCGAAATATGGCGACAGCGTAAAGGATAAGCTTAAGGCGTTCGATTATGTGCGAGGGGAATTTGTAGCGGTATCTATCGGCGCGAGCGTTAAAAGTACAGATCACGCCGATCGGGCGCATCAAGCGACACTTCGCAAGGCATATGGCGCGAAAGCTTACACTTGCACCGGAAAATGCGGTGATTGTACGCCAATCGGTCACGCCTGTGGTAGCGATCGCTTCAAGGGTATCGACATAATAATAGCTGTCCACTAATTAGAAAGGAGAAAATCATGTTAGCGACAGGATTTTACGATTGGGCGCACGATAATAAGCGAAATTTTAAATGGGAATCGCACGAAAGTATTGTGCGTGATTTTTGCGCGACCGCTACGGTCGAAACGGTAATGCGGCAATTTTCAACAGCGGGTGAAATTTACGATGAAATAACGGTCGTTAATTTTCCAGATGGATCGATAGCGAAATTTAACTATAAAGGCGAGGGTGAATCATGATCGATTTTCAAATAGTAGAAAATGGCAAGTCTAAATTTATAACGTGGGCGAAGCTTTGCGAGTTTACAGGCGTGAAAACCTATCAACCATCCACGCCCGAATTAGCAAGCGTGAAAATGGAATTAGCGAAACGATGGGCGCTAGATCCCGATAGCGTAATTGTGCGCCTAAACCGACAACCAATACTTTAGGGAGTTAAACCATGCTAAATAATTACCCGACAAATAATTGGCATAGCGACACGATGAAACGCTTTAAATCGCTCGACAGCGATTCTTTAGAGTTTATCCGAAACGATGCGCGTGATGCGGCAATTATTGGTGAGACGATTAATAACCCAAAATGCGGGCAGTATTGGGACGAATTCCATTACGCCGTAATGGAATTATATAGGAGGGCGAATAAATGAATAATTTACAGGCGTTAAGCATTATTTGGATTGCATTATTTGACTATCGAGAGAGTGTTATAAGCGAGGGCGAACAGGCAAACGATGATGCGTGGGGCGAGATTACTCACGCGATGGCAATTTTGCACGAAAGTCTAGAGATAGACCAAGAAGAGATAGACTAATCAGGTCCTGCCTGGATGCCCGGTAAACTTTTTACGAGTTATTGTAGTTAAAAGTAGAATAATGTGTTTTAATTTAGATTCAATAGAAAGGAGAATGCAAAATGAAAACCAAAGCAGAAATAGCGCACGATTTTATATTGTCGCATAAAGCAATAGACGTTGATTTGTGGGCGCCGTACCATTTATCGGGCGATGCGAAGCTTGAACAGATTTTCAACAATATTTTGCAAGGATTGTATGGAGAATGTAACGAGGTCGATCATCTTGTCGGGTCGGGCGAGTATGAGATTGAGATCGATTCGCACTATAGCCGCTCTGGAAATCCTGTTTTATTTTATTTTGTCGATCCCGATTATAAGGAGCAAGTGTAATGAGTTATTCAACTGAAAATCTTAGGCTTATCTTAAAGATCGCTTCCTTAGCGGAACGTGATCTACGCTCCGACTTAGATTCTGATGAAGAGCAGTACAGGGAACCCGAAGAGCAAGAGCAAGGGCTGTCTAGCATCGGTGCTACCTATCTGTCGGAAGCTTTTATGGAAGTTACACGGCTAAAGAATGCCACTCAAAAATTAATCGAAGAGAGGGAGAAATCTAATGTATAAATTAACTGATAAATGCCCTGCTAACGTGATCCTGCAATTAGCGGGAAATCAGACGTACGATTTTTCTTCGTACGGCTCAAAAGAAGAAGCGTGGGACGGTGTAAAAAGCGAGTGGTGGGTAGAGCAAGCCGAAGATATCAATGAATCACGAGAAGAGTTTATGAGTACGCTGTACGAGTACTCCCAAGAAGAAGTGCTGTCGGCGGCGTTCGATGAACAGGCGTGGCCGTTTGATTGGGGTTACGTCACAGAGGAGCAAGTGTAATGGACAAAAAAGATTTGGTAGACGCTGTGATTGAAATGATAAAGCAGGACATTGCGGCGGGCGATTGGGAGGACGTAGGCAGGATAATGACTTGTGCATTTAAGGCGAAACTTGAATTTTACACACCCGATTACGAGGAGCAAGTGTAATGAAGAATATAGGGCTTTACACGGTCGAATGGCGTGACGGATACGAAAGGCATACCGAGCATGATGTCAGTTTAGATACGATGCGATCGTGGTTCGAGGACGGCGGCGGGGGAAACGCTGACGAATATGCGGATGAGTTTAAGATAATCAGCGACCTTGCTGTCGGTCACCATAAAGGCTTTGATTTTATGCACGGCATGGGCGAGATGATGCGTATCACTAAAACTACAGATCTTGAGCAAGGCTATTGTCAGATCGAAGACGGCGCGGTGTACGAGTGTTACTACCCCAAGCAGCGCATTTATTGGAACGGATGGGCGTGTCCTGCGGGGCTCACAGCTAAATCGTTGTCTGATTTTCTTGCTGTAACGCTAGAGAGTCGCAATAACCCTGCTGACCTAGAGCTTTGTACGGAGTTACTTACGAGCATCGAGGAGCATCAATACGGTGACATAACGCTGTATTCGATAGGCTATGGGTTAGTTTGGGACGAATGTACGAAGGAGGGCGACAGCGTATGATATTAGCGACATTTGAAACGCCTAATTATCTGATTCAAACGATTGCGGAGGATAGGGCTGACGCTGAGCAGACCATGCAAGCCTATTGGGTAGAGCATTGTAGAGACACAGGGGCGAGCCTCGCTTACTTTGATCTAGACGGTGTACGGTTCGATGAGCTTGAAATAGGTGGCGTTCTGTGTAGATAGTTGTACAAAATAGTAAAAAGCATTAAAGTATATATTCAAAACATACAGGAGAAAGCAAATGAAGATTACATTAAAGAACATCAAGCACTCACAGTTCGCGTCACATGAGACGCTTTGCTTTGAGGCGTCAATCTATGTCGATGGCAAACGGCGCGGCACTGTCGAGAATGACGGTCGGGGCGGCTGCAACAACGAATGGTGGGACGATCGAGAGTTTGGTAAAACCGTGTACGAGCACATTAAAACGCTGCCAGAACTGCCGCTGCCGTGGGATAACACCAAAACCATGCCCCAAAGCCTGGATATAATTATCGATGAGCTAATGAACGATTGGCTTGCCAGTAAAGAGGTTAAGAAACAGATCCGCAAGGGTTTACTGGTGATCGACAAAAGCTGTAAGGGAGGTGAGTACCACATTTTCACTCACCCCATGCTCAAAACAAACCCTGAAGGCTTGTTCAGTCACCTGAAGAGAGAGAAAAAGATTGATGACGATGCGGTGTGTTTGAATTTGCTCCCTTTCGAGGAAGCAATACGAGTCTACCGCACGATTTAAATGACCTAGAAAGGAGAAATAGAGTGTCCAAGACTCAAATAGCATTAAGAGTACTATTGTTTATATTTATGACCCTATTAGGTTTAGGGTCAAGCTAAGGAGTAAGAGATGAAACCGACAACACTAATCCCCTGTTGCATAGCCGTGATCCTTGGTCAGTGTGCCGTGGCACAGACCACGTTTACTACAATAGGTGATACGACTTTCGGCAGTGATGGTTCGATTTCCATGAGCATTGGCGATACGACCTTTGTCACTGGCGGCAACCAGGCAGGTCCTGCTGTACAGCATATGTCAGCGGTAAGCACTGTAAAAAGCACTGCTCAAAGCAGTGCAATACAGGAAATAGGCAACATTACGTTTGTCACGGATAGTGGTGGTAAAACCACTACTTACCAAAAGATAGGCAACATCACGTTCGGATCAGACGGTTCGACTGTACAAAAGATCGGTAACACATATTTTGTGGTGGAGGGGAGTAAGAAATGAATATACAGAAAAATGTGCCAATGCCTACGAGTAAACGTAGCAGGAAATACCCATTTTTGGATATGGCGGTAGGTGACAGTGTGTTTTTTGATGGCGAAGAAGTAAATGGAAAGGCGTATCGCGCAGCGATGTCGACAGGGACGAGACACGACCTTAGGTTTGTCGCACGTCGTGAAAATAATGGTTTAAGAATTTGGAGAGCAGAATGACTAGTACTGAACACGATAAAGAAATGATAAAAGAGACTGTAAACCACTTTGAGCTGATGCAGCTCGCCGATAAGCTGAGGCTGTTGCAAGCAATGAAGGATGTGATCAACGATCCTGACAAAGCGCTTAACGCTTTCGTAGCCATAACGCACGAGGCTCGTGTGTCCGGTTATAACTTTGGACGCCCAGAAGTCCATAAGATTCGCTGAGGTTTTTATGTTTACAAAAAACAACTTGCCTACCCCTGACAATAAAGATGCCCTAAGGGAAAAGCTTGCCGAAGACATCAGGCAATACCTTAAGAACGGGGGGCAGGTGACCACGCTCGCGCGTGGTCAGTCAGCTACGGAGAAAGGGCGAATCGAATGGGAAAGACAATCAAAATTTAAGGATAAAGACTATGAGTAAGGGAAGCAGACAAAGACCTGTAAACAAAGAAAAGTTCGACAACAATTTCGATAAGATATTTGGTAAAAATAAGACTGTCACGGTTAGCGTAACAGTCACTGGGGCTCAGGGAGCAGTGACCACGGACAACGTCCTGACAGTCACGCCCAAAAACCCATGATATTTGATGATTTCCAATCAGCCTTGGAAGAAGCGGTGTGGTGCGCTAAAGATGAGCAGAAGATCTACATAATTAGGTGTATGAAAGGACGCTTTAAAGTCACGCCCAAGCATCGAATGCAAAAATATTATTCTCATATCGAAGTGGGGTTTAAGAATGTACGAGTATGAATGCACAATAAGGAGAGTGGTTGATGGCGACACTATCGACGTGGATGTTGACCTTGGGTTTGGTACTTGGCGTTGTAGCGAGCGCATACGTCTTTATGGCGTTGATACTCCAGAGTGCCGCACACGCGATGCTGAAGAAAAAGCTGCCGGACTCTTGGCAAAGAAGTTTGTCGAACAGATGCTCCACGTTGGAGGAAACTACAAGCTGTCCACCAAAGAAAAAGGGAAATTTGGTAGATATTTAGGTACGATTTTTATTACCCAAAAAACTTCTGTAAACGATTCTTTGATTAAAGAGAATTTGGCGGTGGCGTACCACGGGCAAAGTAAAACTGAAATAAAGAAAGCTCATAAAGCTAATTACAAAATACTTAAAACCAAGGGGTTAATGATATGAAAGACCAAAAACTAGACGAAACTAAGATAATGCTTACTTTAATTTCAACTGTGGCTATGCATGCACTTCTCTCAAAAAAAGAAAATGTGCCAGATAGTGAACTTGCTTTTAGATCCATAGAGATTGCACAAGAGATAGTAGATCAGATTGATGAGCAAACCTAAATTAAGGAGGACTTATGATTAGTCCATTGATGTGTTTGGCTACGGCTATATATTTTGAAGCGCGCAATCAACCCCTTGAGGGGCAAGCTGCTGTCGCTCAAGTGATCCTTGAGCGAAAAGACGACCGCAACTACCCAGACACCGTTTGCGGCGTGGTAAGGGCAGGGGAACATATTAGAAATGGCTGCGCGTTTAGTTTTTACTGTGATGGCAAGCCGGAGGCCATAGATGACGAACGAGCTTTTTTTGTGGCGAGATCTATTGCTTGGAGCGCGTTAAACGGTCACATAAAAGACAGCACGGGCGGATACGCTACTCATTACCATGCAAATTATGTACAGCCAAAGTGGGCGGTAACGCTTGTGCCAACGAAAGTAATCGGTGACCACATCTTTTACAGACAGCACGGTTATAAAGCTTGGTCGGGGTGGGAATAGGTGGTTAGAGGACGGCGGTAGGACGGTTCCAGACGGGAGAGGACGGTTCCAGACGGGAGAGGACGGCGGTAGGACGGTTCCAGACGGGAGAGGACGGGAGCAACGCAGAAAACTGCACATAATTTTGTCCCTGGTAGGTAACCTGTTGATTTAATTAACTGAATCAACAGGTTAGTGAACCGTGATCCCTTCTTCTACGTGCTCTTCGCTCTTTTTTCTATCCACGTCGTAGTGAATTTCCATCATCTGCAGGAAAACATCCTTGCGGATGCCTGATCCTTGAGCCGTGTCGCACAGCATATTAGTTAAGACGCACATCAACTCGCTAGGGCCGATTCCGAGGGTGTCCTCCATCTCTTCGACGACGGCCCACATCTCGTCGTACATCGCAACCACCAACTGGCTAAACTCTTCAATAGTCTTCAACTACCCTCTCCCGTAAGATTGCGTCTTCCCAATGCCTGCAGCTAAAACAATACCAACCCCGTCGCACGGGTACCAATTCTTTTTTGGCGTTCTCGTCGTGCCCGATTATCTGCACCATTGTCTCGCCACATCGGCAGGGCTTAGTGCTTAAGTCATCATTCTCCATAGTTCACCGGCTCCACTCGATACTTGCCGACAATGCCGTGCTTGGCCTCAATGAGCCGGGCAAAGTCCTTGGCGAACAGCGGTGCAGGCTTAACGTGCTTGGCTGCGTCCATGTAAACAAACATGATTTCGTCATGATCCAGTGGCTTCTGGCCTAGCAATTTGGCTTTAAGTCGTTTTAGTAATTGCATGATCCCCCCATTAATTCGTTGATCTGTTCAATGATGCTTGAGTCATCGTCTACTTTACGTTGTAACCAAGGCGCAGGGCGCCCTCTACGGTCTAGTACAACGTAGTCCACCTCAGAATAGCCGTAGAACTCTAAATCGCTGTGAGCCTCATGTACGGACATAGGAGCGTGCCTCTCGTAGTTCACCACCCCTATCTGGCAAGGAATCCCTGCTATTCGGCTGTCAAACACTGCGAGGAAGCTCATAGCCTTCCTCCTGACGCAGCTTTTGCTTTAACCGTCCGACTACTTCACGTTTAGAACGACCAAAAAAAGCCAGACTAGGGTGGCCTTGGCGTTTAAGTGAAGCTAAGAACCAATCGTCTTTTATTTTTTTAACTACCATCTTATTCCCCTCTCTCTTCAATTTGGTCTTCAAGGCTAAGAATCTCCGTTTCTGACAAAAGCTGCAAAATATCTACTTTACGCTTACGACCTTTCGAGCCTAGTAAATTAAAGGTTACAGAGACCAGATCAGTCTGTTCAGGCAGACCGTGTTCTATATCGGCAGGGAGAGTCTCGTATTTAACTTCGACCTCAATGGTCAAGTCTAATGATGTTTTTAGAATATTTTTCATTTTTCAGCTCCTCCCTAAGTTTTGCCGCTTGTTCTGGGTCACTTTGTTCTAGCACCTTTAAGAACTGTTCCGTGATCAGCGTTGCAGCTAACCCGCTCAAAGTGGCTTCGTAAAACTCGCCCAGTTCTCGCAGCATTGCGTAATACTCCGCTCGAATGCAGACAGAGACCCACGGCGTACTTCGCCGTGAGGGGGAAGTTGGTGGGACATAACCAACGGGTCTTTTCTTTCGGCGCTTTAGTTTGCGCCTGACGTACACACCTTTAGGCATAGTTTTCTCCTTTCTTTATAAACGTATATTATTCTAACTCAATCTAATATACGTTACCAGTTATTCCGCTGAACCCCATGTATCTCCTATCTCTACGTCCACTTTACTTGGCACTTCAAGAGACACACAACTTCTCATAATCTCTGCGGCAGACTCG
>TARA_R110000751_G_scaffold226863_1_pt1 | contig 10874 bp, 29 predicted proteins | sample TARA_R110000751 | Tara Oceans TARA_R110000751 (sample SAMEA4398001) | marine metagenome | biome: Polar Biome; feature: [MES] marine water layer (ENVO:01000295) within the mesopelagic zone...; material: water (ENVO:00002006), including particulate matter (ENVO:01000060) such... | reverse complement strand
GGGACGGACGCGAACGAATATGGACAGGCAAAAAAGAATGATCTGATTAGATCTGATTAGATTTGGACGTTGTTTCGGAAAGGCTATTTCGCCTGTATGGGCCTGGATTCGATTATGCGATAGAATGTAGGGCAGGGCAGGGCAGGCTCACAGGCAGGCTCACAGGCAGGCAGGATCGAAGATTTTTTGAGTACATAATTTCAGATACTGTAGCTACAGTAGGATGATTTGAGTAACCAAATTTGATTAACCAAATTAAAGTCCAGGCCTGGCCTGAATCAGAATTCTCAGCGGGAAAACTAAAGAACCAAATTTGGACAACCAAATTGACCGTCAGGTACTATTCAAACAGTACGGTTCAAACAGTACGAATTCTTTCGTAGTTCAGCAAAGTAGGGGGGTAATGTTTGTTCAGTAATGAAAGAGGTAGTGTACGCCTGTGAGCCTACGGCCTCCTCCCACGACCAAACCCATTTTCCCACTATGTCAAAGCCTATCTACCCGCATCTACCTGCATCTCCCCACAACGACCAAGCCCAAATTCCCACTATGTCAAAGCCAATCCATCAATATCAATCCACACAGGGGAAAAGATTGATGCTATCAACCCCATTATGTCTAAACACGAAAAAACCCGCCTCATTACGAAGCGGGTCTATTGTCACCAAAAAGGCGAACTAATTATTATAAGATGTCTATGCTAAACTAGCACCAGCGGGACAACCGTTATCCAGTGGAGCCGTTAGTATCTATCCACCCTGTGGTCATAAACTATCAGCACCACAGCTTTAGGAAAGCCCAAGGTGTTGTCTTACAGTACTGCATCGTGTACTTCCACGCATCAGCCTTGGTCCCTCCACACTCCTTTAACTCATGGAAGTAAAGGGCGATTTTTATTGGGTTTACCTCTCTCCCTCCGTGCTCAATGTAAAAGGAGCTGTCCTTTAGGTATTCACTAATTTGTTGAGTTACCACGCTATCCTCAAACTTCTAACCCATATATCTACAGGCCCAACGGTGTATCCCTCATTCTTAAAGTGTTTAGTAATGATCTTATTTTCTTCATCGCAAAACTCATCAGTTAGAATTGAAAACGCCCCACCCTGAATCGCGGTAATAATATGACAATCGATCCTGTATATCTTGTCTTTGCATGTTTTTCTGTGTGCAATGTTGGTCTCTGTCATCTTGCGTGCCTCTTCTGCCCTCATAGCCGCCCCTTTATTTTGTCCCAAAATTTAGCACCAAGCGGGCTAAAAGTTATAATTAATAATAAATGTCTACGCTAAAGCACCAGCGGAGCAACGGTTATCCCGGTGGTCCTAAGCATAGTGCCTCTATCTTCTTCTCCCAGCGTTTAGGATACTGTCTATTCCTGGTCCCCTTATAATAAATGTCCAGCACCTCTTGGCCTAGCTGCTCCCTATACATAACAAGCAGCTCCGCAACCATATCCTCAGTCAAAGGGCCGGGAATTTTACACTTTCTAATGAACTCTAGGGCACTCAGGTGTTTTTCAGGACTCATAGCGTTTTCCTTTAGTGCGGGCCAGTATTATGACTACCGCGAGTGTTTCGATTATCTCGGCTATCCTCTAGGGGTGGGGCACCACAGCTTTCACAGCGTTTCTCTGAGTGTAAGGTGCCACAATACTCACAGCGGCATTTCAGCTTATAAGGAGCGGACATAAAGTCTAGGTCCATAATGAAGCCACTACAGCTAATCCCACTATAATCAATCTTAGAGCGAGGCTTTGGTTTAGGGATTGGTTTAGGCGGATATTTTGGAATCTCTGGTATTCTAGCTCCCATCCTTCACCCCCAGAAAATAGCTCAGCTCGCTCATCTCAAGAAGCTCCTGCTTAAAGAAGCCACGATAATCACCATAACCCTGGGGCAGCTCCACAACGCTCTCTTCTTCTACCCCATACTTTTCACACAGCTCAGTAAATTTATAATCAACCGCTGTTTTGCCACCCACAAATAGGGCGACGGTAGTCTCTGATTCGTACTCAGTCCCATAGTAAGCCTGAATTACCCAGTTCCAACGTTCCATTACTTGTTTCCCTTATCGTATTTGTACAGCCCCATCCGTACCCGCTTTCCCGCTACTTGGCGAGTATTGCGTGGATACCCCTTTTCTGTGAGGTGGGCCGCTATATCCTTGTCACTCTTATAGTGAAGAGCTTTAATCGCTTCTTCCTCGAACTGATGCCACCGAGTCATTTTTCCCTCTTTCGTGTACTATTGCTCTGGCTGTAGAGACATAGCGACCAATCTCTGCCCTTGTCCCATTCAGCTCTATAAAGTCATAATTGTTTACGCCGGGCTTTAGGGCTAAGAAACAGCCCCCTCCCTCATCCCAGATTCTGACGTTTCCATACTCCTCAAACATTCTAACAAGGTTTTTTAGCTGATAATTAAACGTTGTGTCGTAGTTCAAATCGCACCTCCTGGACGAGGCGGTGTGCCTCTAGCTTAGTGATTACGTGTACGCCTATTGCCATATCGTTATATGCTCCGGGCGGATAGAACCCAATTCCCCAGGCGATCTTTTTAACCTTGCAGCCACCGTACTTAAGCAGAAGGTTCGAGATGGCCTGCTTCGCTCTGGTTGTTGTGTTAGCGTCCATTTTTCACATCGAATCTAACCTGGGAGATGATCTCTCGTATCTCTTCTAGTCTTATCTGGGGATAGAAACAGTTAAGGTGGCCCCTATGAACATAGCAGACCTGTGTATGTGGTCCCTCTGAAACAAGCTTAATTCTTCCGTATATCTTTAGGCTTCTGTACAAGACGTTGTATAGCCGGTCTTTTTCTGTCTTGGGGGACGGCAAGAATATATCATCAAGGTCCATTTTTACCTGCCTGACTTAGCTCGAAGCGAGCATCAGTAATCATTTTTCTCATATCATATGCACTTAGTGTGGCTGGAGCATACGTCATACGTTCGGCCACACCATCGTTATCTTTATATAAGGTAAGAGTGGCCCTAAATTTAGCCCCATTAACTTTTGCTCGGCCAAAAGATCTCATACTCTCGTAGACTCGCCTTCCTATATAGTCTAGCTCCATACTTCTAAAGTCCACTGCGAACCTCCTCAACTAGCGTACGAGCCTCTATTCTAGTGACTGGGTGAACTAGTCGACTATAGCCAGTCTTAGGTGGTCCAGGAGCCAAAAAAATGAAGCCTTTCTCATCCAGTAGACAGCCATCAGAAACTAGGGGGACCTGTTCTAGTCTGACGTTACCGTATCGTTCCAGCAGCCCTTTTATTTCTCTATAGATTAGGCCATAGGGATGTTGATACTCAGCCGGGATCATAGTTCCTCCTCGTGCTCGCCATCTTCCTTGGCCACGACAAGTTCACAGAAGATTTTAGCACAGTCCTCATTAGTAAGAAGTAGGCCAACTAGATCACCAGACTTCGCCGCCTCATGCATAGGCGATAAATAGAGGAGGGGAAATTTACCGACCGTCTTATGCTCCCACAAATCCTGCCAGTGCAAAATACAGTCTGGCTTCTCTTTGTTCCAGGCGTCCACTATCTCTTTACACACTGCTTGAAATGTTATACTCATAGTGTTTTGTCCACAATCTCTCCGCTCTCATGAACCACAAAGTAGCTCTTAGCGATTTTATAGTGATCAACCAGGTCTCCCTTCTTCAGGGTCCACACGTTTATTCTGTAGCGGTCGCCGTATACATTAATTACATCTGTCTTGTGATGATTTTTAACTTCACCAACGAATTCGTCAACCATCGAGTCAGGTAGATACATAGTCATCCCTCTGTAGTATATGTGAATAGCCTTCGTCCATTGTCGGAGGCTCGTAAAGTTCTTCGTGTTTTCTTGCGACACCCAGCCAGTAATCATAAGAGTGCCCCCTATCATTATAGGTGGAGCGTCTCATAGCGTGTACCCTGGGCACTTCACGCTTAGTGCAGACGGCCATAATCTCCGTGTCTAGTGATTTAGCCAACATAGTGTAGCGGAGCCGTGAGTCTCGTGTGTGGCATGGTCTATCTATTACAACGTCCAGCCCCATTCCTACCGCCATACAGAGAACGTGGTTTTCAATTGATTTGTAGAGTGGTTTATTTTCCTTCTTGTATAGGCCGTAAATTCCGGCGTGCATCGCGTTAACAATGCTATCATCATTAATAATGATTCGTCCATCCTTGGCCCACTTTCGGCAGATAGTACTCTTGCCTGAAGCGATAGGTCCGATTAGCAATACTATCAAATCCTAATCCTCACCTGGACGAATCCATCTTCATCTTGGCTTGAGGAGGTGTTTCCAACAAGAGGTCGTCCCTTTTTCTTTTTGGGGCTAAGGTTTCCCTTTTTGGTAAGGTAGAGCGGAGTATTGTGAGGAAGATTCTCCCCCTTTACCTTCAGTACAACTACTCCCTCTGTAAGAATGTTTATCATTCCTCCACACTGAACCTCGTCGTGTTTTGGCCTGTCTACCCTTAGGTCTACTTCTACAACATCGTTTAGACTGACCCCGCTCAGTTCGGCCCCATCATACTTGTGCACAATACCACTTCCGTAGAATAAATCGCTCTTGGTTTCTGGTTCGCTATAGACTATGTAGCAAAAATCCCCCTTAGAAATAGGATCATTGCAAAACGCCCTACAGGGCCACCCGCTTATCGCTTTAATTTTTGTCATTTGTCCTCTTCGTCGTCCTCTATCCACTCAACCATATAGTTTCCAGAATTGTCATAGGTGCCCCACCCATCCGCATCACAACAAAAACAGTCGATAGACTCTCCTACGCCAGGATATTCCTCATAGGAGCCTGTCCCACAAATTCCACATTTTAATGGTTCCATATCTTCCCACTTTCCACATTGATCGCAATAAAATGAAAGTTATAGCCCCGACTCCTAAGGTGAGTAATAACACCAAGACATTGATTATACCTCTCGTCATCCGCCCCCTTCATCAGAAGGATCAGTCCGGGGTTCCTATTGGTGGCCACAGCGTAACTCAAGCTTTGACCCAAACCTTCGCAATATTTGGTACTCCAATCTACCTCATATGCGTATCGACTGGTTAAAACGTCAACCCGTCTTCCGTCTGGAAGAATATATTCTAATTCGTAATCATCAAACAACACTTTAGCGTATTGTTGCACATATTCCACCTCGCCCATCTTTTGTCGTACAACAGGAATAGGGGCTGGTTCAAATAGCTCGACCGGTGGAGCCAGAGGCTGAACCAGAAAAAGAGACAGCAATAAAGCTTTGTACATTTAGTTTTCCAGTAAGTTTAATTGTTGAATAAGCTCCGAAATTCCGTCCTTTGGGACAGTGTCGGATTTTGTTAAATTGTCTGTTGCCCAAAGAGGCTGCGTGAAAAATCACAACAGTTTTCTAAACTCTTTCATTAGCCAGGCTTTTTCCTGTGGCTCGATAGGTTGTAGATCGTTTCCAGCCGTACTGATGCAGTCCGGGTGTGGATAGTCAAAATCATAATCATTAATCATGAGAGACCAGCAATACGCCTGTGGTTCAATTTCTACCTGGTGAAACAGTAGGGGGTCATTGATCTCATAGCCTGACCCCTGAGTCATATGCTCAGAGTATAGCTTGTTTCCGCCTAGGTAAAGATGATGCTTGTATCGCCCCGCCAAGATTCTAACGCGAACATTATACTTGTGAGGGTGAGGCTTTGTTTTACCGCTTCTCATATAATGCAGACAATAGCGTTTATCGTCTCTCTGAATGAATAGACGGCGAGTTACGGGGGCTCTCTTATCGATTAAGATCGCCCCCCACTCTTCAGTCTCTAGCAGTTTTCGGATGTGTCCGAGTTCTGTGTAAGAGATCATTAGCAGCTTATCGCAACATCAGCATTATCCACCCCAAATGTACCATTCCAAGGAGCGGGCTTCATGCTTCCTGTCGTTTTTTTATCCAATACCAAAGCAAGGTGCTCTTCAATGATAGCGGCCTGCTTAGCATTAATCTTTCCTGGCTCTCTCAGTTCAAAAAATCCCTGAAGCCAATACGCAAAATCTCGGGGTTCGATAGTATTCTCCTTTACGTGGTTTAACATTAGCCTGAAATTCCAGTGCTGTGTGTTTTGATCTTCTCACTAAAATACTTTGTTACTAGTTTAAGTGCTCGTTTTTCCAGCTCGTCCTGAACTGCCTGGTGACCGAATTGATCGATGATGTTATCGAGGGCGACCTCTAGGCAGAACTGGTCGAGATTACTAAAGTCGAATTCTTCACTGTTCATTTCATTGACTTCAATTCTGATGCTGTGTAATCCGCACTAACAATCCCACCACTCTTAGTGGCACTTCTCATACGAGAGGTTTGACCAGAAATTCCACTGAAAGCCTCATGGGACTTACTTGTACTGTAGCTGGCCGAGGTATGAATCCCCATGCTTGTTGCCTCAGCGAAGGCGTCCTGATTTGCCCCAAGGAAAGAGAACTTCCAACTATACTTATTGGTCTGTTCGTCGATGATCTCTTTAATCTGAGACTTGGTGAACTCATTACTTGAGTTTTCATGGCCGTCTGTTACAATAACAACGCTCACAAGGCCGGGCCGATCCTTCTCGTCCATCTTAGCTAGTCGTTCTCCCACCGAAGCCACTGTCTTACCAATGGCGTCAAGTAGAGCTGTGCCACCTCGTGGAACTAGAGTAAAGGATTCTACCTCATTAATAGGTGTCCCATCGTTGACAAGCTCGTACTCAGTGTCAAACTGAGCTAGGGTAAAGTTGCACTTCCCCTCTTCCTTCTTCTGATCGTCGATTAGCTGATTGACTCCACCCTCTGCCTCATCTTTGCATGAGTACATTGAGCCGCTTCGATCAATAATTACGGTCAGGTCTGTTAGGTTCTTATTCATTCGTGTCTTCCGTTTCTTTTTTCTGTCGTGCAAAGAAAGATGGGTCTTGTATTTGCCATCTGTCTAACATAAATTTCTTAATTGTTTTGACTTTGTATTTTGTAAGAGTTTTCCCAGAGAGAAAATCTTTCCAATACTGATCCTCATTCATAAAAGTCTTCTTTCCTCCATCCCATCGGGTTTGGGATCACCTCTTCCTCTCCGTGTAATACCGCTCTTGCCCAGTCTCCGTTTTTCTCGACCTGTATTACTAGGTCAACTGTGGGCTGAGATATTAGCCAGTCATAACATTTCCTTTGTGTCTTGGTAAAAATTACTGGTCCTGAGATTTCTGTCCCCAAAATACACCTCGCGTTTTTTCTTCTGGTCTGTCTATGTAGTGTGTGACATCGTAGCCCGTAAATTCCATCATTGCAATTACCGCAGAAGAATTTGGTAACCAGCTGATAGGATAGTCCTTGTTGTCCAACTTATAGAAGAACATGACCGGCTCTCCTGGTACATTGCGTAGGGCCGATTCGATAATACAGCTCTCTTTTGAAGCATCATGCACAATATTGATCATCTTAAATGGGTCTTCTACGTGATAAATCACCCCCATGCATAAAACTAGGTCCCATTGTCGGTTTAGAGTGGGAATATCGTAGGCGTCCATATAGAGAATCTCTATTTTGGAATTAAACTTTTTCTTAAGCTCTGTTAAGGTGCCTGTTCGCCGCTCTTTTTCTAGGGCTGTGACTGTTGCCCCACGTTTTTCACATTCAAAACTGTAGTAGCCGTCCCAAGCCCCAATATCCAGGACCGTTTTCCCGGTTAGGTCTTCTGGAAGATTAATATAGTCCAGTTTTCGTGCTATTCCCGCTGCTGTAACTCTACCTTCGATGCCAAGCTCTGGAAAGGAATGATGGTATTTCAATTAAATGCCTCTACAATCTTTTTAATGTTGCTCTTATATAGTCCAGCGTGCGAAAAGGAGTTTAGCTCCAGCACTTTGAAGTGCCCACCCACTAAACACACGTCCATTGTGTATGCTTTACATGGTTGCCAGTGATTATCTACGATGTCTTGGGCGTATTTCAAAGCCGCCCCGCCTTTTATCTCTTTCTCTGCGAACTCAAGGTGTCCCCACCTCCGAATTTTGTAGATGGAGCCGGTAATTACCTTGCCTTCTACTACTACGAAGCGGTACTCTTCCTCAATCTTCTGAGTTGGGGCGATTAAAATCAGCCCGTCCATCATTCCCTCGAAAATACAGCGGCGAAGATCATGCTTTGTTGTATTGCACGAGATGACCGAGCCAGTAAAAGCCTTATCTCCGGTGTCTGGTCTCACAAAGGCGGTATTCCCTACTGCATTAAAGTAAAACTCCTTGCAGTTCAGGAAAGTCTGGAGGTCCACCAACATATAGTGGGAGTTCAGCAGACAGTCTGAGTATTTTGGGTAGTAGTCTGAGCAGTTAAACTTATCCATCTTACCGTACACGGTACAACCCATAGGTCTATCGTCCAACGATGACCAGAGAATACCTTTGTTTGTGTGGGTGTTGTGATGATAACGCGGGTATTGGCCCGGCTTTAACAACTCATAGCTGGAGACCAATTTCTTAAACTTGTCTTGATTCTCTGCCTCAAAAGCAGGTTCGAAAAATATCCAGTGGCTCATTTTATTCTCTCTAATCTAAATCCAAAAGGTAGCTTCCGTCTTTCCGCATCCTTGGGAATAACATTCAGTCTCTCGTCCAGATCGACCGTTACGAAGTATTTTTCTTCTAGGGACCAGTCGTACTCAATACGTGACTTTGTCTCTTCCTCAAGAATATCCTTCATTAGAGATATTGCCGACATCATGTCTACATTAGGACATAGATCAACACGGACTACTTCGTTAACGTTACATTTTAGCTCTTTGCGTTTGTTTTGAATGAAACGTTTAGTTTCGTTAGCTACGCCGACTAGACCAAGGTGGTGATCGGGGATTGGCTGAATCATTCTAATCCATCCAATCGTCTTCGTAATTGTCCATCTCTTCCTCTAGGGCGAGATGATTGCGTGTCATTTCTGCTTCCTGCAGCTTGTTCACACTTTGTTGTTCACTGGGACTTAGTCTGGTGTATCCTACACCATAACACTTTTCCCATCCATCATTCATGCCTGTCATTCTTGTACTAAGTCCTCTCTTAGTTCTAATGAATAGAACAGGCTGGGGATGTTGTCGTCCTGGTCTACATCGTGTAGAGCAAACTGTAATCCATAGCCCGCATCGTGCATGGTTGCGTTAACTTTGTTCATGATATCAAGTGCTTGGTCTTCGTAGCTGATCTCAGTTATAAATTTAAGCATATGGCTCCCTGTACTTTCCACTTATTCCATCGTATTCCCACTCACAAACCCTACACACAAAGAAATCCGCTGAGGAGTCTCTCTCGTGATCGCTGTAGTTTCCATCGTGAGGCGTATATTCTTGACAATGAGTACAGAAATGTTCTTCGTTGGTGAATTCTGTCATGGGGTAGTCCCCCAAACCATAGGAGTAATTGGATGATTCTTTGATTGACCACAGCTTGAACAGGTAGATGCCTCACGAGCCGCCCGCAGTCTTTCCTTCTCTACTTTTACCATATTCTCGATGAGTCCAGGAGCTACACCGTCTAACAACTCTAAAGAAAGAGTGATAGAGGTCCCCATTCCGCTTGTAGAAGGACCAACCGTAAAACTAAATTTTCTTTCTGTAGGATGTACGACGGGACTACTATAAAGTGAGCCACAACATCCTTCACCAGAATACCAAGCCTTAACGTAAGCCTGAGCAATTTCGGTTAGTTTTTCAGTTAGTTCAATTATTGAGTCGACTTCATTCATTATCCCATTCCCTTATATCTTTTATAGCTTCTTCCGACATAAGAAGAGCTGACCAATCGGGGTCCATTACCTTCTTCTTAAAGCCATCATTCATGATTTTAAATGCTCGATTAACAGCTGCCCAAGACTTGGGGTCAACATTCTCAATAAGCATATCGAACATTTCGCTCAGTGTTTGTTGAGGGCGAATAGCCTTATGCAGATATTCAAACATTCCCTGCTCTAAATCAAGACCCTGAGTCTTAAAGTGAGCAATCAGCTCCTCTGTCTCTTTGGAGAAGAGTACGCCTGTACAATAGAACGGAGTACCATGAGCAGGACACCTCTTATGTACCTCTGGTCTTTGACACCCCTTACACAATGAGGGCTTTACCCACTGTTCCATTTCGTCAGAATCCCAGTCAGATTCTAATGCGGTCTCACATTTCTCGCACTTAAAATAAATGCGTGTATACTTCTCATCCCACACATCGTATAGGGCACCACCTTTCTTGCAGGCAGGGCAATCATAGTAAAACGCCCCCATTCCACAATCAATGTCACAGTGAGGAACCCACTCTCCTATCGTCATAACTTATTCCTTTTCTCCGCATAAAGATCTACTATACCAATTACCTAGGGCTAAAAACTCTACCCACACAATAAAAAAGTAAAGTGTGGCGGGATGTTCTTGATAGGTTAACCACCAAAACATTGGTGTGATAGGCAAAGGGAATGGGAAAATAGGCATAGATAATGCCCCAACAATCAGGCCAATTACCTGCCAACAAAAGAAAGCACATAGATGCTCTTTAAAGGAGGAAGGCCACTTTTTAAGTGTTCTGTTGTTTTCCATGTCTGTCGCCCTCATCATTCCCCATTGAGTCTCAGAACTATAGTTTAACTTAAACCGTTCTTTCTTTCCCATGAATAGCCTTTACTGTCGGGAAGCGAAGTGACTCTTTACCGTTTTTATTTGTGCTGGTTCCGAAATATTGTACCGTTATTGTTTTTCCAACAATCTCAGAGTTGTCTGCATAAAAAGCCTTACGTTGATCAACAGTAAACCCAGACCCAACGGACACTCTATTCCCTTTATGTTGGATGAGCACATTTGTTACCGTGGTGATCTCGATTTCGCGGCCATCTTCAACCAGT
>TARA_R110000751_G_scaffold258_14_pt1 | contig 10875 bp, 9 predicted proteins | sample TARA_R110000751 | Tara Oceans TARA_R110000751 (sample SAMEA4398001) | marine metagenome | biome: Polar Biome; feature: [MES] marine water layer (ENVO:01000295) within the mesopelagic zone...; material: water (ENVO:00002006), including particulate matter (ENVO:01000060) such as...... | reverse complement strand
GCGGGGGGGCGCGAGGGCCGCGCGCCTCCGCCCTGCGGAGGCCGCCGCGCGTCTTCGCGCGGCCCTGCGGGCTTGCCCGCAGGCGCGGCCCGGGCCCGCAACAGGCGCGACGCCCTCAGCGGTCGAGGAAAGCGGCCACGGCGGCGGCGAAAGCCTCGGGCTGTTCGGCGTGCAGCCAGTGACCGGCGCCCGCCAGCGTCTCGACCTCCATCGCCGGAAACAGGGGCCTGGCCGCCGCCAGCCCCGCGTCGTCGGCATAGTCCGAGACGCCGCCGCGCAGGAACAGCGTCTCCCCCGGCCAGGTTCCGTCCACCTCCGGGAAGCCGACCATCCCGCTCATGAAATCCCGCAGCGCCGGCAGATTCAGCTTCCAGCGCAGGCCGTCGGGCCCCGAGGCCAGCGAGTGCAGCAGGAACGCCCGCAGCGAACGTTCGGGGACGGCCTCCGCGATCTGCGGCTCGACCTCGCTGCGCCGGGTCAGCGCGCCGAGATCCACCGCCATCATCGCCTCGACATAGGCGAGGTTGGAATGCGCGTAGCCCACCGGCGCGATGTCCGCGATCACCAGCCGCCGCAGCCCCGCCGGGCGCCGCGTCAGCGCCGCGATCATCGCGGCCTTCCCGCCCATCGAGTGGCCCAGCAGGTCCGCTTCCCCCCCGCCATGCAGCGCCAGCGCCTCGTCCAGATCCTCGGCCATGCCGTCGTAGGACTGGTCGTCGCTCCACGGACTGTCGCCGTGGTTGCGCATGTCGAGCGCGATCACCCGGCGCCCGTAGGCCAGCCGCTTGGCCACGCCGCCCCAGTTGCGCGCCGAGCCGAACAGCCCGTGCGCGATCACCAGGGGAGGCTTTTGCTCGGCGCCCTCGGGGGCATGGACGATGGCGTTCAGCCGCATGGGTCGGTCCTCCGGTTGCCTGGGGCGCGGGCGCTGGGGTCTTCACATGCCCCCTCCGCGCGCCGAGGAAAAGCCCCGCGGCCGCCTGCCCCCTTTGCGCGCGCGCCGGCCCCGGCCTAACCTCCGCGCCGGCGCCGCCCGCCCGAGAGCTTCGATGAGACCCGCGTGAGACCCTATTCCGCCCTCGACGTCCTGTGGAACGGCCTGACCGGCCAGCGCGGCTGGGCCCGCGCCTGGCGCGACCGCGAGCCCCGGCGCGCCTATGACGTCGTCATCGTGGGCGGCGGCGGCCACGGGCTCGCCACCGCCCACTACCTCGCCAAGAACCACGGCGTCCGCCGGGTCGCGGTGCTGGAACGCGGGCTGATCGGCCAGGGCAACGCCGGGCGCAACACCACCATCGTGCGCTCGAACTACATGCTGCCGGGCAACCGCGAGTTCTATGAGCACACCCTAAAGCTGTGGGAGGGGTTGAGCCAGGATCTCAACTACAACCTGATGTTCTCCCAGCGCGGCCACCTGGCGCTGAGCTTCGATCCCGGCTTCCGCGACGCCTTCGCGCGCCGCTACAACACGATGCGCATGACCGGATCCGACGGCGCCTGGCTGAGCCGGTCCGAGGTGCGGGCCCGCGCCCCCTGGCTCGACTGGTCCGGGACCGCCCGCTTCCCGATCGAGGGCGGGTTCCTCCAGCAACGCGCCGGGACCGCCCGCCATGACGCCCTGGTGTGGGGCTTCGCGCGGGCCGCCGACGCCCGCGGCGTGCACATCGTCCAGAACTGCGAGGTCACCGGCTTTGTGCGCGAGGCCGGCGCGATCGTGGGGGTCGAGACCTCCCGCGGGGAGATCCGCGCCGAAAAGGTGGCGCTCGCCGTCGCCGGCTCCACCGGCCCGCTGGCGCAGGCGGCGGGGTTGGGCAAGCTGCCGCTCGAGACCCACAAGCTGCAGGCCTTCGTGACCGAGCCGCTGAAGCCCATCGTCCACCAGGTGATCTCGTCGGCCCGGCAGGGCCTGTTCTACATGAGCCAGTCCGACAAGGGCGGCGTGGTGTTTGGCGGCGAGATCGACGGTCATCCCTCCTACGCCCAGCGCGGCGGGCTCGCGATGTACTCCGAGGTGATGTCCAAGGCGGTGGCGCTGGCCCCGTTCCTCGCCCGGGTGCGGGTGCTGCGGCAGTGGGCGGGGGTGATGGACATGTCGATGGACGGCTCGCCCTTCATCACCGCCACCGCGATCCCGGGCCTCTATTTCAACGCCGGCTGGAACTACGGGGGGTTCAAGGCGACGCCGGCCTCGGGCTGGTGCTACGCCCACACCATCGCCCGCGACGCCCCGCACGAGCTGAACGCCGCCTTCTCCCTCGACCGCTTCGCCCGCGGGCGCGAGCTGGACGAGGAGGCGACCGGCCCCACCCCGGGACTGCACTGATGAGACTCGCCTGCCCCTTCTGCGGCCCGCGCGACGCGGCCGAATTCGCCTATGAGGGCCCCTTCTGCGGCGACCCCGCAGCCGAGCGGCCGCCCCTCGCGGCCGGTCCCGCCGCCTGGGTGGAGGCGGTGTTCCTGCGCGACCAGCCCAGGGGCCCGACCCGCGAGCTGTGGCGCCACGTCCACGGCTGCGGCTGTTTCCTCGACGTCCTGCGCGACACCCTCAGCCATGAGGTCCTGTCGGTGGCCTTCGCCGACCCCGCCGACGCGCGCGCGATGAAAGCGAAACCATGAGCGGCTTTCGTCTTCGCGGCCACGACGCGGCGCCGGTCGCGTTCTCCTGGCAGGGGCGCGCGATGCGGGGCGCGCAGGGCGACACGCTCGCCGCTGCGCTGCTGGCCAACGGGGTGCGCACGGTGGGGCGCAGCTTCAAGCACCACCGCCCCCGAGGAATCATGTCGGCGGGCGAGGAGGAGGCCGGCGCGCTGGTCACGCTGGGCGAGGGCGCCCGGACCACGCCCAACCTGAAACCCTCGGTCGTGGAGCTCGAGGCGGGGCTGGTCGCGCGCGCCCAGAACTGCTGGCCCTCGCTCGGCTTCGATCTTGGGCAGGTCAACGACTGGCTCTCGCCGATCTTCGCGGCGGGGTTCTACTACAAGACCTTCATGGGCCCGGTCCCCGACACCCGCCTGTGGATGGCCTGCGAGCGGCTGATCCGCCGCGCGGCCGGGATGGGCGCGGCCTCGCCCCTGCCCGACCCCGACGCCTACGACCAGGTCAACGGGCATTGCGACGTGCTGGTGGCGGGCTCGGGCCCCGCGGGGCTCGCCGCGGCGCGGGAGGCGGCCGAGGCCGGCCTCGACGTGGTGCTGGCCGAGGCGGATTTCGCGCTGGGCGGGGACCTGCTGTCGGACGAGGGCCCCGAGGGGCTGGCCCGGGCGCTCTGCGACCTCGCCGCCCTGCCCAACGTCCGGCTGATGCCGCGCACGATGGTCTTCGGCCTCTACGACCACGGCCTCGCGGGCCTGATCGAGCGGCTGCCCGCCGGCCACGCCTTCCGCGAGCGGCTGCACGTCCTGCGCGCCGGGAAGGTGATCGCGGCCACCGGCGCGATCCAGCGCGGCTTCGTGTTCGGCGACAACGACCGGCCCGGGGTGATGTCGGCGGCCGCGGCGCGCACCTATCTGCGCCGCTTCGGCGTCGCCCCGGCGCGCGAGGTGGTGGTCGCGGGCGCCGAGGATTCGGCCTATGCGGCCTCGGTGGCGCTGGCGCAGGCGGGGCTCGACGTCATCCACCTCGAGGCGCGCGAGGCGGCGCCCGGGGCGCTCGCCGAGCAGGCCCGCGCCGCGGGCGTCGACCTGCGGCCGGGCTGGGTCCCGGTGCGCACGCAGGGCCATCCCCTGAGCGGAGAGCTGCGGGGACTGAGCGTCGGGCGTCACCTCGGCGGCGGGCGGGCGCGGGCCGAAATGCGGATCTCGGCCGAGGTTCTGGCGGTCTCGGGCGGCTGGTCCCCCGCGATCCACCTGACCACGCAGGCCCGCCAGAAGCCGGTGTGGTCGCCCGAGCTGGCCTGTTTCCTGCCCGGCGAGGGCGAGGTCCTGTCCTGCGGCGCCGCGGCCGGCGTCTGGAGCCGGGAGGGCGCCGAGACCTCGGGCCGCGCCGCCGGCCGGCTGGCCGCCATCGCCCTGCGCGCCACCCGCCGCCGGCCCCTGAAGGGCGCGGAGCCCGGCGGCGACGCGGCCCCGCCCGCGGAACTGTGGGAGGTCCGCCCCGCCGGCCGCCGCTTCCACGCGCCCGGCAAGGCCTATGTCGACCCGCTGCACGACGTGACCGCCGAGGATGTGCGCCTGGCCCACCAGGAGGGGTTCGCGGCGCCCGAGCACATGAAGCGCTACACCACGCTGGGCATGGCGCCCGACCAGGGCAAGGCGGGCGGGGTGCTGGGGCTGGCGGTGCTGGCGGCCGCGCGAGGGGAGGCGACCTCGGCCCTCTCGCCCACCACTTTCCGGCCGCCCTATGCGCCTGTGTCCATGGGGGTTTTCGCGGGCCTCGACCGCGGCGCCGGCTGGGCGCCCGTTCGCCGCACGCCCTTTCACGCGCAGGCCGAGGCCGAGGGCGCCGTGTTCGTCGACGCCGGCCTGTGGAAGCGCGCCTGGTATTTTCCGCGGGCGGGCGAGGACCTGACCGCCGCCGCGATGCGCGAGGCGGCGAGGGTGCGCGCCTCGGTCGGGGTCGCCGACGTCTCGACGCTGGGGAAGTTCGAGGTGCAGGGGCCGGATGCGGCCGCCTTCCTCGATGCGCTGTTCTCCAACCGCATGGGCGCGCTGGCGGTCGGCCGGGCCCGCTACGGCTTCCTGCTGCGCGAGGACGGGGTCGTGCTCGACGACGGCACGGCCTGGCGGCTGGGCGAGGAGCGGTTCCTCGTCACCTGCACCACCGCGCAGGCCGCCGCGGTCGAGGCGCATTTCGCCCGCTGGCGCTTCCGCCTGCCCGACCTGGAGGTCAGCGTGGACGAGGTGACCGAGGCCTGGTGCGGCCTCGCGCTCGCCGGTCCCCGCTCCCGCGTCGTGCTGGCGGCGCTGACCGGGGCGGACGTCTCCGACGCCGCCCTCCCTCACCTGGGCGTGCGGGAGATGACGGTCGCGGGCGCCCCGACCCGGGTCGCGCGCCTGTCCTTCTCGGGCGAGCGGGCCTTCGAGGTCATGGTCCCCCCCGAGGCCGCCCCCGCCCTGTGGGACGCCGCGCTGAGCGCCGCCCGCGCCGAGGGCGGCGGGCCCTACGGCCTTGAGGCGCTGGATATCCTGCGGGTCGAGAAGGGCCACGTGACGGGGCGCGAGATCGACGGCCGGGCGACGCTGGGCGACCTCGGGATGCCGGGCATGGCCTCGCGCGCCAAGGACTTCGTCGGCCGGGCGCTGATGGAGCGCGAGGGGCTGGTCGACCCCGCGCGCCCCGCGCTGATCGGCCTGCGGCCGGTGGAGGCGGAGGCGAAGGTCGCCGCCGGCGCCCTGCTGCATCCCCTGGGCGAGGAGACGGGGCGCGGGATCGGGCATGTCTCGTCGGTCGCGGACTCGCCGGCGCTGGGGATGCGGGTGGCGCTGGGCTTCGCGGCCGGCGGGCTGGCGCGCTGGGACGGCAGGTTGCTGATGGCCAAGGACCCGATCTCGGGCCGCGACGTGAAGCTGCGCGCCGGCCCGCCCTGTTTCCTCGATCCGGAGGGGGAGCGCCTGCATGGCTGAGCCCGTCGCCCTGCGCCCCTGCCCCGCCTGCTGGCAGGCGAGCGTCCCCGCAGCCCTCGCCGCCACGGCGCCGCGCCTGCTGGCCGAGGCGCTGGGCGCCCCGCCGCCCGCGCCCGGCGCCACGCTCTCGACGCCCGAGGGCCTGCTGTGGCGCGCCGCCCCCCGCGCCTGGCGGCTGCTGGGCGAGGGCCACGGCGCGCCGGCGCCCGCGGCCCTTGCGCTCCCCGGCGCGGCGCTCACGGACCTGGGCCCCGGCCTCTCGATCCTGTCGCTGCGCGGTCCCCTGGCTGGCGATCTGGCCGCCCGCGCCGTGCCGCTCGACCTGCGCGCGGCCGCCTTCCCGCCGGGCGCGGTCGCCGCCACGGTCCACCGCCACGCGGGCGTGACGCTGTTCCGGCGCGAGGGGGGCTTCGACCTGCTGGTCCCGCGCAGCCTGGGCGCGGATTTCGCCGCGCGGCTGGAGCGGATCGCCGGGATGCTGGCCGCCGGCTGACAGCGGCGGGCGCCCCGGGCTTGACCCGGGGCCTCCTGCGCAATGCCCGCGGCCGGGGCGCCGCGGCGGGGCCTGCGAGCGACGGGGGCCGGCCTGCGCCGTGTTCAGAAGTCCCCGGGCGGGGGCGGGGGCGGAATCGCGATCTCGGTCCCGTGGCCTGCGCCGATCTCTAGGCCCCCCTCCCGGGTCACCGAGAACTCGGTGATCGCCAGCCAGCCCTCGCCGCCGGTGATCTCGGGGCCGAATTCGACGCTGGTCAGCCAGCCGTCGGCATCGACCCGTCCCTCGGCCGCGAGGCGGGTCAGCAGGGCGCCCAGGTCCAGCTCGCCGCGGCGCAGGCCCTCGCCGGTCTCGGGCAGCCAGGCGAAATAGCCCCAGCTCTCGCCCGGCGCGTTGCCATGGTCGGGATCGTGGTGGAGCGGACCCGCAAGCCCCCCCTGCGAGACCTGGTCCGCGACCTCGCCCGAGGAGGGGAACTCCCCCCGCTTCACCCAGACCATCACCTCCTGGCGGATCGCCTGCGGGCCGCCCTGGGGCGCGGACGAGATCCACAGGTCGAAGGCGAGGTTGAAGCGGCCGGTCTCGCCGCCCCAGTCGACGTTCCAGCGCGCGGTCAGCCCCTCGACCCCGGAGATCGGCAGCGGCAGGAGGTCGCCGCCCGCGGGGCCGCCCCAGGGCTTGGCGCCCACGATCAGCTCGGGGAAGCCCAGCACGCGGCCGTCGCCCTCGGGCCAGGCCCATTCGAACCGCACGCCGTCCGACAGGTCGCCGCCATGCAGGACCCGTTGCGTGTAGTCGCGCCCGGCGACCAGCGCCTCGCGGCCCCAGGTGTTGTTCATCGCGACCGCCGCGCCCAGGGCCGCGGTCGCGTCGTCGTCGTCCAGAACGCCGTCCATGCGCGCCCTCCCTGCGCGGCATGGCGCGCAGGGAATGCGGCCGCGTCAAGGCGCCTGCGACTCCCGATCCCACCCGCGGGGCTGGCCGGCCCCGTCCCCGCGTCGTAATTGGGGCCATGAGCACCGCCGACGCCCCCGCCGAGAGCTTCCCGCCCCCGGGCCACGACTGGCCCGAGATGCTGCCCGGCTGGGTCTGGCTGGCCGGCGCCGGTCCGGGCGACCCGGGCCTTTTGACGCTGCACGCGCTCAACGGCCTGCGCCAGGCCGAGGTGGTGGTCTACGACGCGCTGGTCGACAACCGGGTGCTGGACTTCGCCCGCAAGGACGCCGAGCTGATCTTCGCGGGCAAGCGCGGGGGCAAGCCCTCGGCCAAGCAGCGCGACATCTCGCTGCGGCTGGTGGAGCTGGCGCGCGCCGGCAAGCGGGTGCTGCGGCTCAAGGGCGGCGACCCGTTCGTCTTCGGCCGCGGCGGGGAGGAGGCGCAGACCCTGGTCCAGCACGGCGTGCCGATCCGCATCATTCCCGGCATCACCGCGGCCATCGGCGGACTCGCCTACGCCGGCATCCCCGTCACCCATCGCGACGTCAACCAGTCGGTGACCTTCCTGACCGGCCACGATGCGCGCGGCGAGGCGCCCGCCGCGATCGACTGGCACTCGATCGCCAAGGGCAGCCAGGTGGTCGTGGTCTACATGGGCCTGCGCACGCTGGGGGAGCTGGCGCGCCAGTTCATCAACGCCGGCCGCTCCCCCGACGAGCCGGTGGCGATCGTCCAGGACGCCACCCTGCCCGGGCAGCGGGTGCTCGAGACGACGCTGATCCGCGCTGCGGACGACGTGGCCGCCGCCGGGCTGGTCCCCCCCGCCATGGTCTGCATCGGCCGCGCCGCCCTGATGCGCCGGGCCCTGGCCTGGTGGCAGGACGAGAGCCCGACCGACCTCGACCCCCTGGGCCGCGGACGCCCGGCCGAGGAGCCCTGAGGCCCCCTCCAAACGATCTTTACGTTTCCCTGCCGAACGGCTAGTTGTTTCGCGCCTCGCCATGCGGCGGGGCGAGTTCTCGGGGCGGGGTGAAAGTCCCCACCGGCGGTGATGGCCGAAAGGCATGAGCCCGCGAGCGCCTTTCTCTGTCAGGGGAAAGGGTCAGCAGAGCCCGGTGGGATCCCGGCGCCGACGGTCACAGTCCGGATGGAAGAGAACGGGACGGCGCCACGGGCGCCCGTGCGGCTGCGCGCGGGCCGGGGGGCGTCGGCTCCGTCGTCCCGGTTCATACGGTTCGCAAGGAGGACCCCATGGATCGGACCCAGACTACCGAAACCGAAATCGCAACCCGCGCCCCCGGACAGGGCCCGCGCGTCGCCTTCGTCCGCGCCCGCTGGCACGCGGACGTGGTCGACCAGGCGCGCGAAGGCTTCCTGCTGGAACTGGCGCGCCTGACCAACGGCGCGGGCGCCGTCGAGACCTTCGACGTCCCCGGCGCCTTCGAGATCCCGCTGCTGGCCAAGAAGCTGGCCCAGTCCGGCCGCTTCGACGCGGTGGTCGGCGCGGCCTTCGTGGTCGACGGCGGCATCTACCGGCACGAGTTCGTGGCCCAGGCCGTGGTCTCGGCCTTCATGCAGGTGGGGCTCGAGACCGGGGTGCCGGTGCTGTCGGTCTCGCTGACCCCGCAGGCCTATCAGGAGACGGACGCCCACACCGGCTTCTTCCGCGAGCATTTCGTGGGCAAGGGCGAGGAGGCGGCCCGCGCCGTGGTCGGCACGCTCGACGCCCACGCCCGGGCGCAGGCCGCCTGATCGCCAAGCGACCGGGGGCGTGCGCCGCGCCCCCGGCCCGACCGTTGCCGCCCTGAAGAATTGACGCGGCGTCGCCCCGACGGCAGAAAGACCCCTGGGGGATTTCCTGAACAGGGGGGAGCGGTCATGCTCGCCAGCATTGCGCCGATCTTCGGCTACGCCGACACGGTGCTCGATTTCCACAACTCAGGCGCGGGGCCGATCGACGACGAGCCCTACGGCGGCGACTACGACGGCTTTTCGGGAACCTACCCGGTCCCGATCGAGCTGACCGCAGCGCTGGGCGCCGACCCGGGCCCCGTGGTCGATTTCGTCTCGCTGCCCACCGGCTCCCACATCACGGTCGGCTTCCTCGACGAGGTGGTGATCGACGGGGCGGGCGACGACATCTTCGTGACCGAGGTCGCCAACAACTCCGAGGCGGCGGAGGTCTTCGTCTCCTCCAACGGCGTCGACTTCGTGCTGCTGGGCGAGGCGGGAGGCGGGACGACGGCCTCGTTCGATCTCGCCGACATCGGCTTCAAGGGCATCGTGACCGCGGTGAAGATCGTCGGGCTGGACGCCAACGGCGGCTCGCCGGGCTTCGACGTGGTCAACGTGCGCGTGGTCGGCGAGGGATCGGGCGTCGACCTGAGCGAGGACAACGACCTCGAGGGCAGCGGCGCGGACGACGTCGTGGACCTGCAGGGCGGCGACGACGTCTTCGACGGGCGCGGCGGCGACGACCATGTCGACGGCGGCGCCGGCAAGGACAAGCTCTCGGGCGGCAAGGGGCGCGACGCGCTCTCGGGCGACGGGGGGCGCGACAAGCTCTGGGGCGGCGGCGGCAAGGACGAGATCGACGGCGGCGCCGGCAACGACAAGCTGTGGGGCGGCGCCAAGGCCGACCGCTTCGTGTTCGAGAGCGGCGACGGCCGCGACAAGGTCATGGACTTCGCCGGCCGCGACCGCATCGACCTGCGCGGCCACGACGAGGCCGGCGGCTTCCGCGCCCTGAAGAAGGACTTCGCCGATGTGAAGGCCGGCGTGAAGATCGGCGTCGGCGACGACGCGATCGTGCTGGTCGACGTCGAGGCGCAGGACCTCGACAAGGGCGACTTCCTGCTCTGAGGCGCGCGTCGGGGCGGGGCCCGCGCGGTCCCGCCTCAGACGGCGAAGAAGGGCGCGAGGTTGGCGCGCACCCGGGCGAGCGGCGTCTCGCCCGACAGGTCGGGCGCGAAGGGCGCGCCGGTGATCGCCTGGAAGGCGTCGGCGTAGACCTTGGCGGTCGTGGCGATCAGGTCGGCGGGGATCTCGGGCAACGGGTCCGAGTAGGGGTCGCAGCGCGCCTCGACCCACGAGCGGATCACGTCCTTGTCGAAGGAGGGCGGGCGGCCCCCGGTCTCGAGCGCCGCCGCATAGCCCCGCGCGATCCAGTAGCGGGAGCTGTCGGGGGTGTGGATCTCGTCGGCCAGCAGGATCGCGCCGGTCTCGTCCACGCCGAACTCGTACTTGGTGTCGACCAGGATCAGGCCGCGCTCGGCCGCCTCGGCCTGGCCGCGGGCGAACAGCGCCAGCGCATAGTCCTGCACCTTGTCCCACTGCGCCGCGGTCAGCAGCCCCTGCGAGAGGATCTCGGCCCCGGTCAGCGGCTCGTCATGGCCGCCGTCGAAGGCTTTCGAGGTGGGGGTTATGATCGCCTCGGGCAGGGCCTGGTTGGCGCGCAGGCCGTCGGGGAAGCGGTGGCCGTACATCTCGCGCTGGCCCTTGCGGTAGCGGGTGAGGATCGAGGTCGAGGTCGAGCCCGCCAGATAGCCGCGCACCACCACCTCGACCGGCAGGATCGTCAGCCGCTTGCCGATCACCACGTTGGGGTCGGGGTAGGCCAGCACATGGTTGGGGCAGATGTCGGCGGTGCGCTCGAACCAGTGGCGCGCGATCTGGGTCAGCGCCTGGCCCTTGAAGGGGATGCAGGCCAGGATCCGGTCGAAGGCCGAGATCCGGTCCGAGGCGATCAGGATCCTCCGCGCCCCATGCTCCGCGTCGGCGGGCAGGTCGTAGCAGTCCCGCACCTTGCCGAAATAGGGATCGGGAAGCTCGGGGATGCGGGCTTCGGCCAGGATGCGCTCGGACGGGGACATGGGCAGGGGCTCG
>TARA_R110000751_G_scaffold25137_5_pt1 | contig 10895 bp, 1 predicted proteins | sample TARA_R110000751 | Tara Oceans TARA_R110000751 (sample SAMEA4398001) | marine metagenome | biome: Polar Biome; feature: [MES] marine water layer (ENVO:01000295) within the mesopelagic zone...; material: water (ENVO:00002006), including particulate matter (ENVO:01000060) such as...... | reverse complement strand
GCTCAAAATGCTGGAGAAACAGGTGAGGAGTATACAACAAGAATGGGTCAACAATGGGATCCAAATCTTAAAAATCCTACATTTAATGCAGATAATAATATGTGGGAGTTTGATGACGGTACCCCTTCTGTATCTAAACAAGACGCTAGGCGAAAAGCTATGGCTGGTGAAAAACCTGGTCCTGAGTATTATATTTCAAATGAAACTGAAACTACTGTAGTAGATGAAGAAGTAATAACTGAAACTAGTACTGGAGATGGTAATCCAGGTATTGATCCCGCAACGTGGGAAATATGGAAAGAAAAATTAGATGGTGGCGATCATGAACTTTCAGAAACTACAGATGCTAATGGATTAACTACAGTAACTATAACAGAAATTGGAGGTATTCCTAGATCTGAAATAGAAAGAAGACAAGCTTCAAATCTACTTGGTACTGGATCAATGAATGTTACTAACGATCAATTTGCAGAACAAGACCGTGCACTTTCAGAAAATTCAAATTACGTTAATGATAAAGGTTTATTTTCTGATGGTACAAGAAATGCGTATCAATCTCAAAATGAAAATAAAAATGCATATGGATCAGATGATATACAAACAGAAGAAGGAAGAGCAGATTTAGAAAGAAGATGGGGAGATCAAATGGACCAGTATGAAACAGACTCTGGTAATGAATGGGATTGGGATATGCCAAAAGAACAAGTAATGGCATTTCAAAAAAATATTGCAGCACAAAGAAAACTTGATGCTGATGCAGCAGGAATAACATATATACCATGGTTTAAAGAAGATGGTAAAAAAGGAACTGGATTTGATGGCTTATATGGCCTACATACTTTTAATGCTCCTAAACTTACTAAACAAGGTTATTCTGATAGTGCTTCATATCAAACTCCAGAAATCCCAAAAATTCCACCAGGTGAAATACCAGAACCTAATGATATACCTGAAGGATATATTCCACCTCCAGCAGAATCTTGGTTGCAAGATGATTTGGCTGACATTACTTTGAGTGGAGCATTTGATAACCAATACCTACCTTGGGCGCCAGATGCTGAAAGAATTCAGTTAAATCCTGTATTTGATGATTGGAGAGGAGCTGTTAATGCAAATAATGCAGCAGCAAGTACTATGGCTCAAGGATTAGGAGCAGTAGGTGGACCACAAGCTGTAGCTAATTCTTTAATTCAAGGCCAAGCTATGGATGCAAATGCTAAAGCTCAAAATAGAGTTAATAGTAATAATGTTAATACAGCAAATCAATATGGCGCAATGCAGGCTCAATATGATATGGCGATTAATGCAGAAAATGCTAAGAGACAAATGGATGTTTATGATAATACTCAAAAAACATTACAACAACATGATAATTTTTTGAATTGGAAAAATGCTAAAAGGGGAGAATTAGCTATAAATAAAGTTACCAATGCCGCTAATACATTTGCTTTAAACCAAACATATGATCACTTTGCAATTGATCCTTCAACAGGTGGTATGCCCTATTTTACAAATCCTAATGCGCTTGAAAAATCAGGTCTTCCATTAACACAAGAAGCTAGCGATCAAGCTTTATATAAGGTTATGGCTGACTACAGAAGAGAAAACCCAAATGCAGATAAAGGAGATATGGATGCTTTTTTAAAAAATAGAGTTATAATAGATAGTAATAACAGAAGGTCTCAAGGCAGACAAGAGTTATATGATAATAGGCAAAATATAGGTTATCCAACAGCACGCAAAGGAAAAGAAACAAAACGAATGGTAGTTCCATTCTATACAGGAAAGATGGGTGGATAATATATAAACTTTAAAAGTTTTAATATTTATCAGCTTAAACTTAATAAATTTTAGTAATTTTACATTATGGCAACATACGTACCAGGATCAGAAACATACTTACCGGACATTAAACCGTTTACACCAGACTATAAGTTTTTGTCTGCGACTCTTGATGTAAGGGAAGATAAATATAATAGTAATTGGAAAGCTACTAATGATGTATACAACAAAGTTGTATTTGCTGATTTATCGCGTGAAGATACTAATAGTCAAAGAGAACAATATGTTAATAATCTAGCGCCTTCTTTAGAGAAAATTTCAGGCATGGATTTATCATTAGCTCAAAATGTTCAATCAGCTAAATCTGTCTTTGCGCCTTTCTTTGAAGATGAGCTAATTGTTAAAGATATGGTCAAGACTGCCAACTACAGAAAGGAAATGTCTCATGCACAAAGACTTGCAGGGTCTCCAGATCACTTAGTAAGAAGCATGTGGTGGCAAGACGGAGTTTCAGCCTTACAATATAGAATGGAAGATTTTATAAATATGTCTGAAGAAGAAGCACTAGCTGCACCATATTATAAATATGTTCCACAAGTAAATTTACATGCTTTATCTAATGAAATTTTAGGAAGTTTAGAGCCACCATTGTCAATGGAAGTAGATGTAGCTGCATATAATTCAGATGGTTCTGTTAATCCTGATTGGATTATAAAACAAAAAAATGGTGATTTAGTTAGTGGTACAGCATTACAAACTTTAAGGAAGCAATTACAAAATGATCCCAGAGTTATACAATCTTATCAAACTAAAAATTATGTATTAGGTAGAAATTTTGCAGCAGCCGGAATGGAAGCAGGTAGATATAGTTCTGTTAAAGAAGGGCAAATGGCCTGGGCACAAGAAACCCTAAGTAGAGTTGCTCAAAATGTTCAAATACAAATGGACACTCAATCTACCAAGCTTAGCGACTATCTTAATATAAATGTAAGATGGGATAATTATAAAGAAACTACAGGAATTATTCCCGGATCAGATGATGATAAATTATTAAATGAAAATTTAAGTATTTATGAGCGAACTAAAATGGAGATGGAAGAAAGCATAGGAATTAAACAAATTCTATCAACTCCTGTTGAAGGTTTAGAGTCTACATTGCAAACAGCATATCAAGTATTGATGGGTATTAATCTTGAAGCTGATATGAAAGCTGAAGCTGAAGCTTTTAGTATGAGAGATTTTAAATCTATTCAAAGATTAAATCCAATAATGACTGAGCAAAGAAAGTTTAAAATGGATATGGCTAAGATTTCTACAAGAAATCAAAATGCTATGATGCGTGATGCAGCCAAAGATGCAAATGCAAGAAGACTTGCTTTTGATATAGCAGCAGCGAAAGGAGAATTAATAGATCCTACAGATCCATTAGCAAAGGCAGTTGATGGATTTAGACAAATATTAGGAAAGGAACATACAGCTGAAATTCCTTTAAATGAGGATGGTAATATAGATGAGAGCTTTGATGTACCTGCACATTCAGCTAAACTATTTGAAGAAGAAAAGCTGGTTATAAAAAAGGATAAAGTTAATGAGATATTAAGTTCATTAATTTTACAAAATCCTATGGGAGATGAAATAGATGGAGTATCTAGTCATGTATGGACTCTTAATATTGGAGGAAAAGATGTTACAGGAAATATGGAACTTTTACGAAATGCATTAACTTTAACAGATGATGCTGGAAGTTTAGTAAATACTTTAGATATAGATAATATTCATGAAATACAAAGTAAAATTATAACTGGAACTAATAAAGAAACTGGTCAACGTAATATATTAACAACTAATCCCGCATTGGTTAGTACAAAAAATTATAAAGATTTAGTAAAAAATATGGAAGCTACTAAGGAACATGAAAATACTTCTAATCAGAAATATAAATATACTCTTAATCAATATGCAAAAGCCTATGATTTGACAAGAAAAGATGGTAGATTGGATAAAAATGTTGCCAAAATAATGGATGAAGGAGGAATGACTGAACTCATAACTCCTGAAGGAGATATATATACTAGAGAAGACTATATTAATCAGCAAATAAGTTTAGCAAAAACTGGTGAAGTAACAAATGTTAATCAAGATTGGGTGGCTGATTGGTGGTCAGGTACCAATGATCCTAATTATTTAATTCAGGAAACATCGCAAGAGTTTGATGGCGAAGCAATAGAAGAATTTGACGTGTATATAGATGATGCAGGAAATAAATCCATAAATCCAGAAGAGTTAACTGGAGGAAATGTAAAAAAATCTTTAGTAGTAGATGAAGGTGCTATTGCTGCCGAGGCAGGAAAAGTATATGATGCACTTTGGAAACCTTTAAATAAAGGTCTTACAGGAAACACACCAGGTATACCTACAGGTACATATGCTACTGTTGGATTAGGCATTAGTAATACAGTGGGCGACTTAACTTCAAACCCAACATACGTAGCTGATTTTGATCCTAAAGTTATGGGCGGTGAAGGACGACCTTTAGCTGCACAATTTATTAATCAAATAAATGCATCTAATGCTAAAGGTAGACGACCAATATATATTTCAGGAGATTTAGAAGATATAGATTGGACAGATAATGATTCAGTAGCTCAAGATATTATTTCTTCTTGGTTACTAGATGTTTCTTCTGTTGTAGGTAATACTAAAACACCCAGTTCTTTAGCGGGACAACCAAGAGCGCATATTGAGTATTCTCCTGTATATGGAAAACTTGAAGATGGTGAGATAACTACTATGGGATATACTATTAAATTACCACAAGAATATTTAGCATCTAAAGTAAAAGGAGGGGTAGGAGACTCACAGTATTCAGGTTTAAGTGATGATGAAATAAAAAAATATTCAGGGTCAGATGGCAATGGAGGAATCACAATATTATTTAATAAAGAGGATGATATTAGTAAACATGCTTCAACGCAACAATGGAGCGATCCATTAGTAGTTGATCTCATGACTAGTGCTACTCAATCTAAAACTTTTCCTAAGTTTGATAGTGCTGGTAATAGTAGCGGAAATTATACTATATCAAGAATATCTGATCAAAAGTATATTCTGAATTATCAGTATAAAAATTATGTACCTAGTATAGATGGAGTAGGAGGATCATACTCTAATTCTGATATGTTTACATGGGATATTCCAATATTACCAGCAATTCCTTTAGGAGAAATTTTGCAAAACCAAATACATAAAGCAGATAGTATTTTTGATGACAGAGGTATAAGAAATGTTTTGGCTAAAAACAGAGATGTAGGAATAAACAAGCAGTAAAAATTAAAATAAATCATTACCTATAGATGGATAATCAATTGGAAAATACAAGTTTAGCAGAAGGCATTGAAAGTAACGAAGCGGCTCCTGTAATTATAGATAAGGAAATACCGTATGTTCCTATTGAAGAATTATTTAATACTTCTGAATATGATGCTTATATAGATACTATGGATGTTGCTCAATTACAACAACTTGAGGCATCAACAGCAGATATAGATAAATATGGTATAGCCGCTATGGCTAATCTAGGTGTTTCTAGACCTACAATTGCTGCAGATACATATGATCCAGTATTACAACAAGTTCCACCAACAGCTGATGTTCCTGATTCATTTGTAAGATCAATGGAGGAAAGTTTAGGGCAAGGTTTACAAGATCTATATGCTCCGAAAGCTCCTGGTGAAACAATATTACAACCAATTGTTTCTGGTATTAGGCAAAATAATTTTATGCGTTATTATAATCATCCTGAATATTCAAGATTAGGATTTTCGCCATATGCAAATAATGAAGAATATTATAATTCTAATTCTACAGCAGCAGATGATCGCACTAGAATGTGGGGTCAATTTTGGGGTTTAGTTGGTACAGGATTTAAAAGTAGTTATAGATCTATAGGTGATATGCTTGATGGTAATATGCTTGCTCCAGATTTATCATCAGCTGATGAGTTTGAAGATGCTATGGCTATAGGTAATTCTAGCAGAGGTACTTGGGGAGCTAGTGCTAATAATTTATTATTAAACTCAGGATATACTTTTGGTATTATAAGTAGTATAGCAATGGAAGAGGTGGTATTAGCTGCCGCATCATATGCTTCTGGTGGTTTTTTTGCAGGTGCTGCTGGTGCTAAAACAGTTGCTAATATTGGTAAATTAGCAAAAATTCCGGGAACAATAATGGATTCGTTTGCTCTTACTAGAGGGATTAAAGCTACAACTCAGTATACTAGAAGTATGATCAGTCAGATGAGAAACGCTGAAAAAGCTAAAGATTTTTTTACTGCAGCTAATAGCGGAAAGCAATTTGCAGGTAAAATATTTTTCCCTGAAACTACAGCAGCAATTAGAAATATTAAGACAGCTCAACAAGGCGCTGCTAATTTAAGTAACCTAGCTAAGACTTCTGAAAAGTTTGGTGGATTTTATAGAGATGTTAGATCTTTGAATTTTGCTTTGGCAGAATCCAAACTTGAAGCGGGTCTTGTATATAATGAAAGGATAAGAGACAACATACAGATTCAATTAAAAAAGAATTATGGTAGTGAAGTAACAGCTGAACAGATGGATGTTATAGTAAAAAATGCATCTTCAGCTAGTATGAATACTCTTTTAAGAAATGCTCCAATTATTTTCTTAACTAACCAACTTGTATTAGGTAATGCATTTGGTGGATTTAGCAAGTCATTTGCAAGAATGGCTAATGAAAATCTTACTGCAGCAGGTAGAAGAATGATGAAAAGTTCTAATACTCTTAGTAAGACTGGTAAACCACTTAAAGATGTATATTCAAAAGGGCGCAAAGGGTTAAAAGGACTTGCTGATTCTGCAAAAAATGCATCTGTAAAAGGTGGAGCTAGAGCATTAGCAGGAGCAAGTTTAAGATATTTTTCAGCTAATTTAGGAGAAGGATTTCAAGAAGTTACTCAAGAAGCCATATCATCAGGAGTTAATCATTATTTTTCAAGTATCATGAAAGACCCACTAGCTGGTGGGGTAGCCTTACATCAAGAGTCTGTAAGTTCCGGAATTGGAGAACAGTTTAGTTCGCAGGGATTTGAAGTATTTATGTCTGGATTTTTAATGGGTGGTATAGTACAAGGTCCTCAAAAACTTTTTTTCCAAGGATTACCCTACGTTTTTAATCAAGCTAAGACTAAGTGGGGTACTCAGGAAATGAAAGATGATATTGCTAAGCAAAATAAAGCTGAGGAAAATTATGTAGATGCAGTATTAAAGGCTCATAATGAAGGATGGAATAATGAAGTTGATGATCCGGGTTATATGTTTAATTTTGATAATCTTAATTTTCATACTCAAAAAAGTGCAAAAGGAGAATTAACACATACAGCATATACTCAAGATTTATTTGGATTTATTGATGTACAAGATGAAGCTAAATTTCAACAGATATTTACTATTCTATCAACAACAGGTGCTCAAACTTATATTAATCAACTAACTGATTATCAAAATATGAGCGATGAAGCTTTGTCTGAAGCATGGCCTGAGAGAGTAAAAGATGTTAAGAATGGTAAACTAAGAAAAGAGTTTGCAAATAGCATAATTCAGATAAATAAAACTGAAGACGGGTATATAAAATTTAAAAATAAATATCCTAATCGTTTTAATCCCGATCAGCATGACAGAAAAAGCAGATTATGGATAGCAGAAGCTGTAAAACAAAGGGCATGGCAACACGGTGCTTTTTTATATATGTTTACTAATGATGGGTTTGAAAGAGCTCAAGAAAGATATACTAGTATACAAACTGGTCTTGCATCTGATCCTTTATTTAAAAATATGGCTGCTAGTGATATAACAGTTTTGTTAGATCCAGCAAGTATGATGCAAGAAATAAAACTTTTGGAAAAATATGTTCTTAATCTTGCTTTAGATAAATCTGAAAATAAACAAGAGATTAAGGAAAAGAAAGCTAAAATTAAAAATCTAAAAGCTTTTTTAAATATAGCCACAGATAAAAAAAATCTAACTCAAAAAGGTGTTTTTAAACGAAATAAAAAAAATAAACTTAGATCTGCATTTAATGAGTATGTAAAAACTTTAGCAAATGAAGAAGGAACTTTTGCTAATCAAGAAGTTATAGATGATGCTTTAGAAAAAATAGTTGATTATGGAGCTTTAAAAGGAAGGGCTAAAACATATTATAAAGCTATTGAATACTTAAACAATCCTAAAAGATTTGATGAAATAGTTGATAGAAGCATAGCATTTTTAAAAGTAGATTTTATAAATAATAAAAAGAATTTTGAAAGTATTATACGAAATTATCTTGAAACTAATAAAAAAAATCAACTTTTAAATAGTATAGCTTCTTTAGATATTTATCCTGATATATATATAATGTCTGAATCAGGAACAAAAATAAATATTGTTGAAGAATTTTTATCAACAGGTAATCCTGAGATCCTCACTAAGCTTACTACATATTCTAATGAACTTGGAGATGTCTCAAATGCTTCACAACCTTTAGAATATAAAAAGGTTATGAATTTAGTTGCTGCATATGCTGCACAAAGAAATGAAAAAAAGAAAAAAACAGAAACCACTAAAACAGAAAGTGAAGTTAATAAAGAAAATAGAGAAGAAATAAATACTTTATTAAAAGATATGGGAGTGGAAGAAGATATTTTATTTTCTGATTCTAGTGTATATAAAGAAAGAGAAAGGAAAGCATATGAAAAATATTCTATTCTACAAACTGATTCTGGAAAAGCACCTCTTACACTTAAAAAATGGATTGATTCAGAAAAAGGTGTAAACTTTAGAAAAGCTTATAATGCTCTTAGATCAATATGGATTTCTAATGATAAACTAATAAACCAAGACACCCCCCAACTTTCTCTTACTGATGCTCAAATATTAAATGATACTAAATTTATTAATTGGTTAATAAGTCCTGAAGGAAAAGCAAATGATCTAGTTGAAACTACTTTAATTAAATTAGAAGTACTTCGTTCAGATATTACAGGACAAATTGAAGAAATAGGTGGGGATGGTTCTCTTGTAGATAGCAAAGAAGTTGTAGGCAATCCAGGAAAAAACTATACTGTTGTAGTAGAAATGACACAAAACAGTAGTGGAAATGAAGCTCCTTTATATTCTTTAATTAATTCTGAGACTAAAGAAGATATATCTTTAGAATTATTGGGTCAATATAGTTTTAATCAAGATGGTACTCCTAATAATATAAATGGCTTTTTAGATAAGAAGGAAGCTGTTGATCTAATGTCAATACTTGAACAGGAGTTAAGTGATACTACTGACTTTGTATTTGACGGGATTGACTTAAAGTATGGTATGTTGGTGTATGGCCGAGATAAAAAAACTAATAAAATTATTGAGTATGTAGTCTTAAGTAAAAAAAATAAGATACTTGAAGGTGGTAGTTTAATTTTACTTCCTACAGATAAAGCATATTTAAACTTTAATGATAGAAGAGAATTCCTTGTACCTATTAAACAAGGTAAATTTAAAAATGCATTTACATTACAAAATTTAGAAATAACAGAACAGCCAGAAAATGTTTCTAGATTAAATGTTAATGAACCAATAAGACCATATCCATATAGGAATATAAAAAGTAAAGAAACTAATGCTGTAGCTTTATCTAGGTATAAAGCTATACTTTCTGCTTTATCTGTTGAAGAAGCTAATAATTTAGAACTTGTTGTTAGACATGATAATCCAATTTCTACAGGTAAATATAAATATATTCCAAATCCTGAAAGTGAACAGAATAAACACATAAATAAAATACGTTCTAAATTTGAAATTGGCATTAGACTTGGGGGAAAGGATAATGAAAAAAATACAGAAACACTTAATAAAGTAAATGAGGTATTAAAGAATAAAGGACTTGCTCAAGCTGATAGCGAGGATGGTGTTTTTGCTTTTATTAATGTAGGTGGTTTTAGTTTTGAAGATAATAATGGAAATATAATTCACCCAAGTAATTTAACAGAAGAACAACTTAGTAGTTTAATATATTTTCCTGAATTTCAAAAAGAATTAACTAAAGGACAAGCATTAGAATTAGTTAAAAGAAACTTTGCTGCTAACCAAGCTTTATCAGATGTATTAGATAAACGTATGGCAAATGTAGAAGTTGGTAAATCTGCAATTATACCTATTAATAGTTTGTCAGATGGAGTATCTTTTGATATGGTTCTTGGTAAAACAGGTTATCCTAAAGGCGAACCTCTTAAAAGGCTTGATGAATTAGAGTATCAATTTGCTGATGGAAAAAGTGCTCACTTAATTTATAAATTAGAAAAACTTTCTGATTCTAAAGAAAGAGATCCTGTACCTATTACAAATCTGCAAGGTGCTGCACGAACTAAGTTAATTAAAGATGTAAAGGCAGGCTTAAAAGCGCAGGGATTGTGGAACGATTTACTTACAGGTACAAATGCTCAAGTAGCTATTGTTTTATTGCCTAATGGTCAATACAATTTAGTCACATTAAAACCTAGAATTTTTAATACAGATTTTCTATTTACAGAAATAATAACTAAAGCACAGAAAGTACTTGAGCAACAACCGGAAGGTGATATAGGACTTATAAAAGGATCAAAAGAATCGCAGGAATTATATGATTTTAAAAATACTGTACTACAACAATTTTATATTGCAACAACTGGGAAAAATAACTATAATATAAAATTAGATATAAATCCTTGGGGTAAAATTGAATTGCAATTATTTGAAGGTAAAGGTAAAGATTCTAAAAAAGTTAAAGGTGGTGGGTCTACTATAAACAAAAAAATAATTTTAGATGATAAATTAGAAAATTCAGATAAAATCAAACAATTATTTGATGCGTTTAATGCAATACAAGAGAAATTAGGAACGGGAGAAAAAATAACTAATGAGAGTTTTAGGATATCTTACCCTAGAGCTACTCCTATAAATGGATTGATACAAGAGACAACAACATCTGTAATGCCTTCAATTGCATATCCAGGTAATATATCCTTATCTGTTAATTCATCTCTTAGACAAGCAGTTACAAATGTAGAGGAGATTTCTACTTCAGGAACA
>TARA_R110000751_G_scaffold306914_1_pt1 | contig 10899 bp, 11 predicted proteins | sample TARA_R110000751 | Tara Oceans TARA_R110000751 (sample SAMEA4398001) | marine metagenome | biome: Polar Biome; feature: [MES] marine water layer (ENVO:01000295) within the mesopelagic zone...; material: water (ENVO:00002006), including particulate matter (ENVO:01000060) such... | reverse complement strand
CCAAGTCGGGTATCGGGCAGTGTCAGGACCGTCTTCAGGGGTAGTCGAGAAGGTCTCATAAGTGCTGATAGCTGAGACGTTTGACGACTCCGTCAGGACGACGGGCAGACGACACTCAGTGCCGCCTTCATACTGTACTGCGCCCTGGCGATACATATGCCAGAGGAGAGGGTTGGACTGGACGATTTCCATCGCCACAGTGTCGCGGACGGCCTGGAGCGTGGTCGAGTAAACTCGATCAAGGGCCAAGCTAGTGATTGTATTTGCAGGCATTTCAGATTCCTAACTAAATGTTAAAACCCCTGCTCCCTAAGGGCACGAGTAGCAGCCTCCAAAGCGGTTTCCCGCTTTCTCTGCCTAACTACGGTGCCTTTTCGGGAAGCAACGGGTGCCGCTTCGCGGCGCTTCTTTGACTTTGCTTGTGTCTTTGCGGTCACAACATTGCCTTTGGCAATCTTGGCCGCTAAGCGAACTGCCTTAAGGGGGCTTGCTTCTGCAAGCTCACTCAGGTCAGCATCAGAGTCGAGTACACGACCAACCTCTGCTGCGAGAATGACGTGATCAAGTTCCGGATTTTCAGAAGCAAACTGCTGATAAGCACGAACGACACGCTGTTGGCTAACAACGGGTCTCATTTCTTTTGCGGTTTCCGCAATACCAAGGGCATCAAGCTTCTTCGCAACAGCCTTATTGACGTAGTAGTCAATGACTTCCTGCGGGGAGGCGCCTTCTGCAACGTCGGGAGGCCCGTCGTCTTCTTCAGCTACGGGCTCGGGCGACCTGCTCTGCGAGAGCAGAACCTTATCAACCACAGCACGCTGCTCACCAAGCATACGTCGCTCTTCAGCAACAGCCTGGGTCTTCCTTGTGTAATCAGCTTGTCTGAGGAATCCCCGCTTGAGCGTCTCCTTAAGGTCGTCGGGAATATCATCCCGACTCTCAAGGAACCCTATTGGGTCTTCATCTAAATCCGGAGTCTCGACCTCTTCAGTCTCGGCGTACTCAACGCCTTCGTCTGCCGAAGCGCCGATCCCCTCATAAGAGTTGCCGTCTTCAACGGTCTCTTCGGTGGGGTTGTCGGTGGCATCCATTGGCTAAACCCTTCTTACTCCAACTTGATTGTTGGATAGTTGACATCAGGGTGCATTTTTAGATCTTTGTCAAGTACCATCAGCCCATGGCAAACCGAAAAATCAAACTCAGCGACGAAGACATTTCCCTGTGGCATAGCCGCCTCGCTGCGGCTGAGGACTACCTAGAGGAAAACGTGCTCCCATACTGGCGGAGAATCTTTCTAGACTACGAGGGAAACTACCGGGGAGAAGGCGGAGGGGCTGATGTCGGAGATGGAATACCCACCTTCAACTACCTGCTAGCTACCGCGAATACGATTGTGCCGTCAGTCATCTCTGCGGACCCCTACGTTCGGTGCCTTCCGAGACGGCCCGGCGACCAGGACGGAGCTAAGTTTGCCGAAACAGCGATTAACTACATCTTTAGAGAGGTTGGGATTAAGTCGATACTCAACGACGTTGTCCTAGACGCCCTGCTCTTCAACATCTCTTTTGCAAAGATTGGCTACGACCCATCTGGCGCCTTCTTAATGGAGGAGGACCCCGAGACCGGGCCAGAGAAGGACGCAACCGGAGGGAGTTCCCTGTCAACGGACGCTCAGATGAGGCTCCGTGAGGCCCTTGCAGACGAAGAAATCCCCTTTGACGACGGTCCACAGGACAACCCGACTATCGAGCGGATTGCCCCCTGGGACATTCTCGTGCCCCCTGGATATGACGACATCCAAAAGGCTCCTTGGATTGCTGAGAGAATCACAGTTCGTATCGAAGACCTCATGGCCGACGACAGGTTTGATGTACCGAAGGGGATTGAGCCTGACTCCTGGATGACGAGCGAGGCCCCTTCCTCTTATCAGTATTTCAGCCAAGGAGACATCGGGTATGACAGCGACAGCGACAGCCCCGACTATCTCACCGTCTACGAAATAAGATACTGGAAGAAGACGAAGGCGGGATCAAGGAGACGCTGCCTGTGGCTACTCAGGAAGCAGGACAGCGTTGACGGCTCTGACACGGTACTCAGGCACATCGATGACCCGGTAGATATGAAGGGCTACCCGTATCAGTCCCTAAGCTTTACTAGGGTCCCTGGGGTTCTTTACTCGCCCAAGATCTCCGACCTCTCTGCCATTCACGGAATCGCGGAGCAGCTAAACGAAGAGTGGGGACACTTAATCCGACACCACAAGATGAGTTCCAAGCGGAAGTGGGTCGCGCTCCCAGGCGCTCTAGAGGACGGGAGTCTCCAAAATCTACTTGAGTCCGACCTCGACATGGAAGTTGCCGAACTCCCCGCCAATGTCGGAGACATCAGGAACGCCATCATGCTGCTCCCAGAGGCGCCACCTCCAAGCACCACTCCAATGATCCTTCAAGGTCTACAGAGGATGATGTACGAGATTAGTGGCGTTGACGTTTACCAGCGCGGTGGGGTTGGAAGAAAAGGGACCACCGCGACGGAGGTTGCGATTGCCGCTCAAGGGGCGTCAAACCGGGCTGGGGTGCGCCTTGGTGCTACGGAGAGATTCACGGAGAAGATCGCAAGGCAGGTTCTTTCTGTGATTCGACAATACTGGGATGAGCCTCGCTACATGAGAATTAGCGGACCATCGGGGGAGGAGGAGTTCATCACCTTCTCGTCGTCAGATGTTATCGGGATGTTCGACATTAGGATTGAGGCGGGCTCTACCCTTGGTAAGGACCCAGCCACAGAGCAACAAGCCTTTATGGGTCTGCTGCAAACAATCCAAGCCACCGTTTCGTCACTCATTCCCCTCGTACAGTCCGGGTTAGCTTCACCAGATACTATCCAATCGTTTGTAGAAAAAGCGTTCTCAATCTGGCAAGCTGACAAGCGTATGCTCATGGAGCCACTAGCCGCATTGCAGGGGGCCGCAGCGCCAGCAGCAATGGGCGGTGGAGCGCCGATGGGCGGAGGACAGATGAACCCCGAGGGTGTTGCCAACAGGGGCATGAGCCCAGAAGGACAGCCACTAGCTGGACCCCAGAGAGATCGGGGACCGGGAGGGGCTACAAGCGGAACAGGGGGAACGGCTGATTTAGCCACCCTCATGTCGAGAGTTAGAGGAAGTTAATGCCTTTTTACCCACTACAATGCACCTTTGATGGGTGCAAAATGAACTTCGAACACTTCACAACCCCGGCTCTTTACGTTCAGAGCAGGGACGATGGGTTCAGAGATGTCCGGTGCTCTTACTGTGGGAGCTTTGGCTCAGCAGCACGCACATATCCGACAGATTCAGCCCCAGCAAACCTTACGATAAAGGGAACCTGGGGACGACACGCAAGCCCTGAGCTAAAGGGAAAGGACTTCTACACAAAGCAAGAGCGAGATCGACAGCTTGCTGAGTCCGGAAGCTCTGTCGGGGATTACGATGGAGAGGGAGCGGCCCCCGTAGTGTCGAGCGAGACAAAGACCTACGCCGCAGGGAAAGACGGGAAGGTGAAGCTCGTTAAGCGAAAGAACGGGAAGCTCATCCCGATTGAGCCGGTGTTAAAGCCCTCAGACCTAATCAGGGAGTACGCCAACGAGAACAACGGGATCGTTGACTTCGCTGGGCTCGCTGAAAAAACGAAGGTAGATAAGCGAAAGCTTAACGGAGGGATTATGGGGGCTATCCGCGCTGGCTGGCTTGAGAAGGCATCCGGCGACAGGGTCTACCGCCTGTCCTGAGACATCCTCGCCTTCATACGAGTCTGCCACTTTTCATACTGAGCCCACTCATCAGCAGACCACTCATTGTGGTCGGCAGAGGAAGCCTTGGCGGAGGGGGACCTCACCTCCGAGCCGCCACCAGGACAGTGGTGAGCTACTGCGTTTGCGATCATCATCGCTACACAGGCGTCGTCGTTCTTGCCAGGAGGGGCACTCATCTTCGCTGATGAATCATGGCCGTCTGGGGTCTTTGTGATTGTCCTTCTGTAGGCAACCATCTCCTCTAGGACCTTCTGTGACCTGATCTTGATATAGCCGTCCTTCAGGGCCTTCTGCATAAGCCCAACCATCGCAGGCTTGGTCTTCCTGTTGGTGTCCCATCCGATGGTCATGCTTTGCATGGCGAGAGAATCGACGGTCTTCCTCCGGTACATGTTCCAGTATCTTGTCTGGTTAATCATCGCGATTAGCCCGGCGCCAAGGCCAGAGACTTCGGGGGCCAGGACGGCGTTGTTGTAGTAGATGGCAACCATGATCACCACCTCAGAGAGAACGTCCAACTCGACCTTCCCACGCCACTCTGCGACTTGTTCCATAGTGGCCACATCAACCACCGCGATGTGGTCCCAGTCTCCCGAAGCCCCACCCTTGCTAACGTCTGCGCTAACAACGTAACGGCGACGAGTCTCTGGGTGCCTCCAAACAGAGAATCTCCCAGATCCTTCCATAGTCTCTTCAAGAAGCGGCTTGTAGCTAGAGAAAACCCGAGAGCGGCCGGGCTCTGCCCCAGAACTATCTATGATCTCGTACCACTTGTGCTCTGGGCAATCGTTGTCTTTTTCAACCCTAATCTTCTTAGAGCAGATCAAGCAGGGGCAACCGTGTTTCCGAATCTGCCCCCACACGATCTCCTGGTCAAAGACGGGGCTTCCACTTGCCGAGAAAGCCTCTTCGTCTGTGCTTGGGTACTCCTGATGAAAGCGGTCAAGCGACCCACCGCACTTGCTAACCAGCGTCTCCCGCCTCCACTGCAAGTTCTCCAGGCTAATCCAGGCTTCGAACTTCTCAAGAAGCTCCCTCTCGTCGGCGTCTAAGCTCTTCTTGAACTCTTCCTCGGAAACCCGAAGGGGCCTCGCATACTCCTCCATCAAAAACCAGGGAGTGAAGAGCGCATACCAAGTTGAGTCTGGGTGCCCTGGGTGCTTTCTCTTCAGCGACATCCAGGGAGGTATCTCGTCCCACCATACGTTCGCTGCAAGGTACTGAGTATGGTGGAAGTCACCGGAGCCGTTGCAGGTGGACTCCGAGTAGATCATCGTCCCGGCCTCGTCTGGAACGGCCTGGAGAGTTGCCAGGAAGAACTCTTCCGGGCGTTTGTAGAAAGCCACCTCAGAGCAATGGACCTGTCTCGCGGTAGCTCCGCGTGCATCGTCCACACTCTTCGCCGTCATAACCACAAAACGAGAGCGAAGCCCTGCGGGTCCCTGTGGCGCTCTGAAGTCCAACTCGTACACGTTGTTGTACCGGGTAAGCGGCTTAACATCGTCCGGTAAGTAGTCGTAGAAGACTTTGCACTTGGTGAAGATTGTTCTGACGGAGGGCTCTGTGTGGGCGGCGACCAGAGCGATCTCGTCATGGTTGGTTAGGCAGCGCCAGAACATTCTTGCCTGGACGTGGGTAGAGCAACCAAGCTGTCTGGCCTTTGCCTCCCAGACTCTGACCGGAAGACCGGCCTTCTCAATCTCGCAGATGAGGCCCTCCCTCATAAGCTGAGAGCGGTTCAGGTTCAGGTTTACGAACTCTCCGTTCTTGGTCTGAATCTTAAGGTACTGCTCAGCGAACGAGATGAAGTCGCTGTGTTTCCCTGACGTGAGCGTGTCAGCTGCTTCGTCTGCATACTTCTTTTTAGCGACCACCTAGTCTCCCATGTAAATGGACATTCGTCGGCTGGGGGGAGGAAGCTCCTTGGACTTGAAGCTCTTCTTCATCCTGGCACGCCAGTCGGCCATGTTCTCTCGGATCCCCTCCACCTCGTCTTCGTGGATCATCCGGCAATTCCATATCGTCGTCTTCATCGTCCGGTGTGGATAGGTGACAAAAGCCACGTCGAGATGGTTCCTCACCACGTCCATCAGCCTCTTAGCCAGATAACGGCCAACCCCCAGCCGCTCGCCAAGGATTCTAGGGGCAATGTATCCACACTCGTTTGCCTTCTTAAAAGCCTTCTTGGCTACGGGGTCTGTGAAGATCGGTGCACCAGGGAGGAACGGAGGACCGACGTGCCAGTTCTCGTCAGCGCCAATCCACTTACGCCACCTGTACCTTGTCAGGATTGCGTTCCTCCACTGCTCCATCTCCCAGCCGTACCGAGACTCCTCGTCCTTGAACGTAGGGACGACCACGTTGGTTTGCAGAACAGCCCGTCCCTCCTTGGAGGTTGCTACGGGACGATACGGCGCCTCTGGGTCTACGGCAGATCGCCAGGAGTTAACACCCCCTGTTCGGGATCCTTTAGCCAACTTCTACGAACCTTCCCCCACCGACTGACTTCCACTTACGGCGATCTACATAGTGCATACGCATAAAGGACTCCGTCCCGATCTCTCTGGGAACGACCGCCTCCTCGACTCTCGGGTTAACCACCTGGGGGATAACGGGGGCAAGGATAGGGATCCTCATGGCGACAATCGCGCCAAGAAGGGACTTGCGACCCCTCCCATCAAGCTCGGCGTCGTAGGCGGAGCTAAGCTCCTCGTCAGACATTCCGTCTAGCTTTGCGATAGCCTTCTTCACAGTTAATACACTAGGGTCAAACGACATAATATCTCCAGGGCTTCCTACTGAGCCCACAAGGTGAAACGGTAAAACTATGAGAAAACCAAACGTAAAAGCTCTCTGCGGGAAATCTAAGTCCGGGCACAAACCCACGAAGAAGAAGGCCGGGAAGTCTTCCAAAAAGCCCAGCACCAGCAACCGGGCTGACTCCCGAAAAAGAGCCAGCGTTTACGGGAAGTGGGCTAAGGGGAATCTCTAGAGACAACTAGGCTTCTGCCTCTACCGATAAAAAGGCTGAGTAAGCAACCGCGATGCGGGAAGCGGCGTCTGGGGATAACTCCTCAAACTCTACCGAACCATGCATCGCAGAGGCCATGTCAGACTCAAGCTTTGTGAGAGCGTGCTCAAAGGCGTCGTCTGGGTCTGCCCCAACACCGACCACCTTCATCGTGAAAATGTACGCCCTAGAAGGGAATTTCTCCAACATCCTCAACCTCGCCGCTCTTCTCGGTGGCAGAGAAGACCTGGACATCGCTGGCCACAATCTCCGTAATCCACTTCTTCTCACCGTTCTGTTCGTACTGACGGTTGTCGATCCTACCATCAACGCCGACGAGTGAACCCTCCCTTAGATTGCGGAGCCCGTCCACAGCATTTCCGAAAACCGTGACTCGGTGGGTGGTGCGAAACTCCTTGTCCTTCCAGGAACGCTTCGAAACAAGGCGGAAGCCAAGCATCTCACGACCGTTGCCGAGGTCCTTAATCTGAGGGGGCGAACTCACCTCACCCATAACAAACGCTTTATTAGCACTAGGATAAGCCATATTAATCTCCATTAATTACATTAAGCACCGACTTAGCGTGTGCATCACTCATATCAAGCCAGTGGTCGCTGATTGCGCCAGCCAGCCGAAGCTTCGGGTCTGAACAACCGCCCGTAGGGAGCAAAACGAACTCCCTCTCTTTAGCGGCTTTCCAGGAAAGCTCAGACATATCTAAGTTAAGAATCTCAGCCACAGCCCGAATTCTTTCCTGGGTAAAGGGCTTCCTTAGCCCACGCTCAACATCTGAGACGTAGACCTTGGTAACACTAAGCTGGGTTGCCAAACCACTCAGGCTCAAACCAGAATTCTGACGAGCCTCTCTAATCATCTCTCCAAACAACATATTACCTCCGGTAACTCTGGGAGCTTACTGGTTCCCGTGTGTGGAGTCAAACTCCCTGTCATGCAACCAACCGAAGGGCTCTGGAAGGTGAAGCGTAAGCCTCCCTGTCGAGCCGTTCCTCTGCTTCTGGATGCGGATATTGAAGTCGCTAAAGTTCGCGTTTGGATCGCGGACAAACGGCCTATCAACGAAAAGTATGGAATCTGCGTCCTGCTCAATCTGCCCCGACTCTCTAAGGTCGGACATCTGTGGGGAGGACCCAGACCTACGCTCAATCTCCCGGTTCATCTGAACTACAGTAATCATCGGGATAAGAAGCTCGTTTGCCAGAGCCTTAATCTGCCTAGACGCATCGGCCACCTCTTCTTGCCGGTTACGCCCCTTGCACTCAAGAAGCTGAAGATAGTCGATGACCACCATCTCAATCTTGTGCTTCTCAACAGACTTCCGAATGCTCTCTATCACCCGCTCAATCTTGCGATTGCCGAAGTCCACCAGGATTGGAAGCTCCTGGAAGGCCCGGTTCGCCTGCTTTGCCACGACCTCCAACTCGTCTAAGGGGAGGTGTGTGCTCTGCCCGAGACCCATCTGAGCCGCCGAGATGCGCTTAGCCACCGAAGGCTTAGACATCTCAAGCGAGACAAACAGGCTCTTCGTCCCATAGTTGATCGCCATACGCTGCATCAAGCTCAGGACAAAGTGGCTCTTCCCCGTTGAGGGACGGGCCGCGACAACCACCATGTCGCCAGGCTCAATCTCAAGCAGAGAGTCCAGAAGGTGATACCCAGTCTTAACCTGACGGCTCTTCTTTACTCCGGAAGCAACAGCGACAACGTCCGCCGTACCCTCCTTCATAATCTCGCCTATCCAAGATTCAGTCTCTGAGAGGAACGGCTTCTCCTCGATAATCTCAGGGGCAGAGTTAGGGCGCTCCAGAAGCCAGTCACACCAGTCCCCGGAAAAGTCCGAGGGCCAACCGACAGACAGGGCAGAAGCACCTTGGTCACGAAAGATGTCTAGGTAACGAGCGTTCGCACTTCGACCGGCGTCGTCAGCATCGAAAGCAAGCACCACATCAGTGTTCCCGTTGAGACGCTGCACAATCCTCTCAGATCGACTTTTGTCTAGCCACCCGACTCCTGGTATCCCCAGAGCACTCAAACCCAACTGAGCGAGGCTCAGGGCGTCTAGGGCCCCCTCTACGAGGAACACCCTGCCCCTGCCTTTGTCGCTAAGGCGTGGATTCGTCGTAGAGGGCAGATTGTAGGGAAGAGGTACTTGACCACGTAGGTGCCTATACTTCGGCCCCTTCACTTCTTCCCCACTCCTTGAGACTCGCCTGAACTGTAGGTGTGCCACAGACCCTTTGTCGGTCAGGTACGGAATCGCGATGTGATAGGCGAACCCCACGGGACAGAACAAATTATCTGAGCTTTTCGACTTAGCAGCGATGCCAAGGGCTACGCAGGTATCTACGTCGGTCGCCTTGATAGCGGCCCCCATGGCGAAGTCGGCCTTCTCTCTGTGGACATCGGTAAGCCGGTACTTTCTCACCGTTTCTTGTTTTATCCCTCGTTGACTGAGCAGCCATTCTTCTCCGAACTCTCCCATGTCACCGAGTGCAGCGTGGAATGCAGAGCATGCTGCAATCCTCCGCCCCACCGGGACCTCTGGAGTTTCCGGGCTTAGCGGCGGGTACTCAATCTTCTTGCCGTTGGTTACGCCACCGTTGAGCCACGAGATCGCATCTTTCGTTGAGCAGTCTCGTACCCATGTGACTAGGTCTATCGGGTCTCCCGACTTCTGGCACCCATGGCACTTGAACCTGTGGTGTCCATCTTTCTCGTAGAAGGAGAGTGAGGGCGTTCCTTTGCCTGGGCCACGGCTGTGGTCTGGGCAGTAGGCGTTTCGCTTACCTCGTCCGAAGTCGAATCCTAGCTCTGATGCGACTTGTCTGATGTCCTTGTTCTTTGCTTCCCCAAGCGTATTCATACCGGCAATAACCCCATATCGTATCTAACGTCAGTTACTAGTTGATCCATGGCCCACTGCAACGCTCTTGGCGCTTCAGGCCGTGCACCCATCTCCTTAAGCATCTTCACAACTTCACCTGGGGCGTGTGGATCTTCACTCGCCTCAAGGCTCGCCCGGACAATCGCCTTAACTCGGTCCCTGTATGGAAGGGTCGAACGAAGGAAGTCTTGTCCCGAGAGAACGAACATGTCATCCCGGAGGTCTCGGATCAAACTGATTCCCTCGACCATCACCGTGTGCTCATGGCGACCCTCCTTCAAGGCAGTGTCTCTATCCCGCCTACCAAGCCCGCTCCAGTGGCGAGGCCCACCCTCAGCACGAATCAAAACCTCTTCCTTAAATCCCTCAGCGCGATTGAACCAGTTCGAAAGAAAGCGGCGGATAGCCGTCTTACGCTTCGGCTGACTCTCCTCCCAGGCACGAGCCTTCTTTGCCTCGGTCAACAAGTCCAGGTTCGGATGCGCCTCTTCCTGGGACTTGACCCAGTTCTCAAGAGACTTGCCACGACTTACCAAACCTCCCCAGGTGTCGAGGAGATAAGCCTCGATTCCTCGCTCGCCCCCGCCCCCGCCCTCGCCACCGCCCGCATGCTTTCCCCCCTCCGGGGGAAAGGGCGCAGGCACGGACCCGTGCCCGCCCGCGTACGTGAGAGAAGAACACTCAGTCAACAAAAAAGTATCACCGTCTTCAGATAACACTCCAACCGCACCAAGGGAGCTTATCCCGTCAGTTACTACGCGCACAGGTATACGTGTGATTGCGGAGATGTAGACCGGGTCCACATCATCAAGGCTCAGCTTCATACCGTCAGACAACAACACCAGCAACGGGTACAGGACTACGCCCTCCCAGCTAGATCGCACTATCTTCGGATGTGTCAGGTAACTTCTATCCATCTCAACCTCCAAGGTGCTCCATGCACCAGAATGATGATGGTACGCCGAGAGGCTAACGATGTCAACTGCCAAGCACTAGACGAGCAGCAGCAACGCTGATAGGCTACGCCTAGTCCTTGTGCAATCCCCAAGCGCAGACCACTGAGCCTCGTTCCGAACCCCCCCTCGGAGCGGGGCTCTCTGCGTTGAGGCGTGCGTGCACGTACTAAGGGTGTGTGATGACTGACCCGCTTATGTACCAGAATATATATAGACAAAATTTAGAGGGGGTGGGGGG
>TARA_R110000751_G_scaffold16190_2_pt1 | contig 10905 bp, 10 predicted proteins | sample TARA_R110000751 | Tara Oceans TARA_R110000751 (sample SAMEA4398001) | marine metagenome | biome: Polar Biome; feature: [MES] marine water layer (ENVO:01000295) within the mesopelagic zone...; material: water (ENVO:00002006), including particulate matter (ENVO:01000060) such as...... | reverse complement strand
CCCCTCACGTTGTTTTCGTACGAAACCGTCAAAAAGTTTCAACCGGTCCAAGGAATGTTGATGATGCGTAAAGTTCTTCTTGCTGCCGTGGCGTCGGCCACAATGATGTTGCCAATCGTGGGTCAGGCTGCTGAAAAGCTGGTTCTTTATACCAGCCAGCCCAACCAGGATGCCCAAACCACCGTTGATGCCTTCAAGGCGGCCTATCCGGATGTTGAAGTTGACTGGGTGCGCGACGGTACCACCAAATTGATGGCGAAACTGGGTGCCGAAATTGCCGCAGGTGACCCGCGCCCCGACGTTTTGCTGATTGCCGATACCGTCACACTGGAAGGCATGAAGCAGCAAGGTCAGCTTCAGGCGTATAAATCGCCGCAAGCGGGCGCCTATGACCCGGCCCTGTATGATGCCGAAGGGTATTATTATTCGACCAAGCTGATCACCACCGGTATTGTCTATAATACCGGCGTGTCAAAAAAGCCGACTTCGTGGAAAGACCTGGCTGATCCGGCCCTTAAAAACCAGATTGTGATGCCCAGCCCGCTTTATTCCGGTGCGGCCCTGATCCATCTTTCAACCCTGACTGAAAACCCCGATCTCGGCTGGGATTATTACCAGGCCCTGGCTGACAACAATGCCCGGGCGCAGGGTGGCAATGGCGGTGTGTTCAAGGCCGTGGCATCGGGTGAAAAGCCCTATGGTGTTGTTGTTGATTTCCTTGCTCTGCGGGGCAAGGCAGCAGGGTCGCCGGTTGATTTTGTGTTCCCGAGCGAAGGTGTCACCTATGTGACCGAACCGGTGGCAATTTTGAAAACGGCCAAAAATGTTGAAGCTGCGCACAAGTTTGTTGACTTTGTTCTGTCGGAAAAAGGTCAGAAGCTGGTGCAGGATATGGGGTATATCCCGGCGCGCAACGACATGGACCTGCCGGCCGGTTTCCCGGAGCGCAAGGATATCAAGTTAATGGCGTTTGACCCGGCTGTGGCCTTGAAAAATGCCGACGTGAACAAAAAGAAATTCGCCGAGATGTTCGGGGCAGAATAATGTTGGCTGTCGGACGCGCGAAAGCAGCATCCGGCCTGCAAATGGGAAGCAACCGGTTTTCAGGCCGGTTGCTGCCTTTGCTGTTTGTGCCGGTGATCATTATTTCGGTTCTGCCCATGATCCGCCTGGCGGTCGAGGGCCTGTTTGTGCAAGGAACGCCCAGCCTGGATTATTTGCGCGATGTGGCGCAAAGCAGCCAGACATGGCGGGCAACGGCGCACAGTCTTTATACGGCGGCACTGGGAACCCTTATATCCGTGCTGATTGGCGGGGCCTTTGCCTTTTTGGTGGCCTTGACAGATATCCGGGCCAAGGCGGCACTGGTGTTTTGTTTCATGATCCCGATGATGATCCCGCCGCAAATTACCGCCCTTGCCTGGGTGCAGTTAACCGGGCCCAGCAGTGCGCTTTTAAATGCCATCGGCATGGCCCCGGCAATGGGATCGTCCCAGCCGCTTTATTCAGCCGAGGGGATTGCCCTGTTGCTGGGCATTCAGCACGCCTCAATCGTATTTTTAACCCTGCGGGCCAACTTGCGCCTGTTGCCGCGCGAACAGATCGAGGCCGCACGGTTGGCCGGGGCGCGGGGCGGGCGGCTATGGTGGCAGGTGATTTTACCGCTGACCAGCCCCGGCCTGATCGCGGGCACAGCCATGGCTTTTGTGACGGCACTGGGTAATTTCGGCATTCAGGCCATGCTGGGAATTCCGGGCAATTACATTACCCTGCCCACCCTTATTTATCGCAAACTTTCCAGTTTTGGCCCGGCGGCGCTGGGCGAGGTGTCGGTGCTGGCCATGCTGATTGGCCTGATCGCGGTGGCTGGTGTGATTTTGCACCATCGTTTGCTGCGCAAACGCGATTATCGTTTGATGGGGGTGGTCGGAAGGCCATTGGACATCAAGCTGGGCAACCGCCGTATTGTCATTGAAATTGTGTTATGGGCGGTTCTGGTCACCATTTTGGTGGTGCCGCTGATGGCGTTGATGGCAACGTCGCTGGTGCCTGCGTTTGGTGTGCGCCTTGGACTGGATAATTTCAGTTTCGATGCCTTTTATCAGGTGCTGTTTGTACAGCCCGCCACCATGCGCGCCTTTCATAACAGCCTTGTATTGTCGGTTGGGGCGGCGATTGTGCTGGTCGGGGTGTGTTTACCCCTTGCCTATATTATTGTGCGCCGTCCGACACGGTTAACCCGCGTGATTAATTTGCTGGTCGAAATTCCCTATGCCTTGCCCGGTGTGGTGTTGGCCATTGCCTGCATTTTGCTGTTTATCCGCATTCCGGTTTTGAATGTCAGTTTGTATGGCACGCTGGCGATTATCTTTGTCGCCTATCTGGCGCGGTTCCTGGTCATTGCCTTGCGCCCGGTAATGAACAGCTTTTTGCAGCTTGACCCGGCACTGGAAGAAGCCGCCCAGGCCTGTGGGGCCGGGGTGGGGCGGCGGTTGCGCGATATATTGTTGCCCCTTGCCGCACCCGCGGCCGCAGCCGGTGCATTATTGGTGTTTTTAACCGCGTTTAACGAACTGACTGTTTCCGCCCTTCTGTGGTCGGCAGGTAATGAAACGCTGGGTGTTCTGATTTTTAATCTTGATGATAGCGGCGACAGCGTTCTGGCATCGGCCGTGGCTGTCATGGTGGTGGGTGTTGTTGTTGCCCTGATGACAGGGTTTCAACTGGCATCGCGCCATTTGCCCAAGGGAGTAATACCGTGGCAGACATAAATCTGGGCAATGTCACCAAAACATTTGGTGACTATCATGCGGTTAATAATGTGTCGCTAAACATTGCCGATGGCGAATTTGTGGCCCTGCTGGGGCCGTCGGGCTGTGGCAAAACCACATTGTTGCGCCTGCTGGCCGGGTTCGAGGAACCCGATGGCGGGGTGATTTCGCTGGCCGGGCAGGCGGTGGCCGACCCGCGCGCAAATATCATGGTCGCGCCTGAAGACCGCAATCTGGGTATTGTGTTTCAGTCCTATGCGCTTTGGCCGCATATGTCGGTGGCGCGCAATGTGGGGTATCCGCTGGAAGTGCGTAAATTATCGCGCGCGGATCGTGATAAACGCATTCGTGATGCGTTGGCGATCGTATCGTTGGACGATTATGCTGATCGTTCCCCCACCGAGCTGAGCGGCGGGCAACGCCAGCGTGTGGCCCTGGCCCGCTGCCTTGTGATGGAGCCGCGTGCGGTGTTGCTCGATGAACCGCTGGCCAATCTTGATGTGCATCTGCGTGAAACCATGCAGCAGGCCTTTTTAGATTTTCACCGCCGGACCGGGGCAACGATGATTTACGTAACCCATGATCAGGCGGAAGCCATGGCGATGGCGGACCGGATTGCCGTGATGGATCGGGGGCATATCCGCCAGATGGCCGCCCCTGAAACCCTTTATCGCGAACCGAATGACCATATGGTTGCCGGTTTTGTTGGGGCCGGGGCAGTGTTGCCGGTGGGCGGGGTGACGATGCAGGGCGATGGCCGATGTGCCGTGCGTATTGGCACTGCCGATGTGTTCGCCCGGATCAGCATTGAAGCCAGCCATCATTGCCGCGCGCACCGGGCCAGCATGGTGCCGTCAAATGATGGTGCGGTGGTTGTTGATGGGCAAACACAGCCGCAAACATCGCTGGGGCTGTGCTTGCGGCCCGAAGATGTGCGGGTCGATATGCAGGGGAATTTAACCGGGATGGTTGATGACTGTGTGTATCTGGGCGGGCGGTTTCGCCTGTCAGTCCGCCTTGACGGGCAGCATTCAGTGCCGGTTTACGCCGATCAGCGGGCCCGCATTGGCGAACAAATTTCATTGTCGATCCGCGATGGTTGGGTCTTTTCACGCCAGGAGGCGGTATAATGGCGGCGGGTATTCGTGTGTTATCGGGCCTGGGCGAAAAAGCCCCGGCCTGTATCCGGCTGGATTTTTTAAACCGGCGCTGGCTGCTTGACTGTGGCGACGGGCTGGAAAATGAACCGGGGTTCGATCCGGCATGGCTGACCAAAGTGAACGCCGTTTTCATTTCCCATGATCACGTTGATCATATCGGTGCGGCGCATTATGCCGTTGAGGCAGGCTTGCCAATTTATTGCACCGCCGTTACTGCCAAGGCCTTGCCGCCAGGGGCTGATGTGAACATTTTGCCTGCTTTTGGCGAAATTCAGGTTGATGGCGTAACCGTAACCACCGGGCGCACCGGTCATGCCTTTGGTGGGGTGTGGTTGCATTTTGATGTCGGTGGCGGGATGCTTTATACTGGCGATATTTGCACGGAATCGGATTACTTTTTGTATGATCCGGCCCCTGACGCCGCGACGGTTTTGTGCGACACATCCTATGGCATGGATAATGTATCTCAGCGTGATCGTATTGATGGTTTGTTAGGTGCCGTTGCCGGGTTTGACGGGCAAATTATGTTTCCCGTGCCGCCCAGTGGCCGGGCCGCCGAAATGGCCCTGCTGTTTGAGCGCCACGGACTAACCGACTGGACAATGGATATGCGCTGTTATGGCCGTGTTCAGCAGGTATTGACGCCAGGCGGGCAGGATTTTGTAAACCCCGAAGCCATTGCCGATTTACGCCGCCTTGCCCCCAAGGCCCGCGAATTTAACCCCGATGCCAAACTGTTATTGTGCCATTCCCCGTGCGGCACCAGGGGCGCATCGGGTGAAATTACCCGCAAGTGGCAGGAACAGGGGCGTTTGGGGCAGGATGCCAAGGTGATTTATACCGGTTATATGTCCGAAACGGCACGGAGGCTGGTCAGCGAGGGCAAGGGCGAGTTTCATCGCTGGAACGTGCATCCGCGTTTGTGCGATGTGGTTGAACTGGTTCAAAACTGCCATGCTTTACAGATCGTTCCGTTATTTTGTACCCGTCCCGAAGAATTCGGCCTTGTCGAAGGATTTGAAGGCCGGTTACAGCTATCGGACCGGTTTTATCTGTAAGGTTTTCACATGATTTCCCCCTATTGGCACTATGACATGCCTGCGGTACCGTTTGTTTTTATGCGCCACGGCGAAACCGAAGCCAACCGCACCGGCATTATTGCCGGGTCCACCGATGTGCCCTTGAATGCCACCGGCGAAGAACAGGCACGTGCGATTGCCCCCTTAATGGCGCAATATAAATGGCGGGCGGTATATGCCAGCACCCAATCCCGGGCGCAGCGCACAGCCGAACTGGCCGTGCCTACCCACCAGGCCGAAATTCTGCCCGGTTTGCGCGAACGCCATTGGGGCGATCTGGAAGGGCGACCGATAACCGAATTATGCCAGCGTTATGAAACCCCGCCAAACGGCGAACCCTTTAACGATATGTGTAAGCGGGTGTGCGAGGCGCTAAAAATTGCCCTTGCCGGGCATGGTGATGCGCAAGGCCTGACCGTGATTGTCGGTCATTCGGGGGTGATGCGCTGCATTTTACACCTGACCGGGTTTGATGCCGACGGCCCGCGCATTATGAATGCCACGCCATTTTTATTTACCCCCCAAGACGGTCGCTGGACCCATGAAATGCTATCAGAACAGGCAAATGCTGCCAGACAGGATATGGAATGACCTTTGAAAATAACGAGCTGGTGCCAGGATCCGCCAGCCAGCCGCGTCCGGCGGTGGTCTTTGACGTTGATGGCACACTGGCCGAATTTGATGCCGATGCCTTGGGCCATCTGGTGCATGGGCCGGTAAAATACTGGGATGCATTTTTTGATGCGATGGATGTGACCGCTCCGGTGGCCGATATTGAACGGCTGTTGCGTATTTTGCACGGCACCGGGCAGGCCATTGTCATTTGTACGGGCCGCCCCGAAGGTTGGCGTGACCGTACCGAAGGGTGGCTAAAGGCACATGAAATTCCGTTTGACGGGGTTTATTTGCGCCCGGTCGATGCCGATCACCGCAGTGACGAAGAGGTCAAAGAAGATTTGTTGCACCAAATCCGGGCCGATGGCTTTGCCCCGTGGCTGGTGGTCGATGACCGCCAATCGGTGGTCGATAAATGGCGCGACCTTGGCCTGACCTGCCTGCAATGTGCACCGGGCAATTTCTGATTTTATATTTGGGCGGAAATGGGAAACCGGCGGCAGGAAATACCGCCGGTTTTGTTTTGGGCGTGCCGTGGGGCGGCCCTAACCACACCAGGGGGCACGTTTTGTTTTGCCATCATAGGCGCGTGCAAGGCCATTATTGATCAGTTCCTGATCAAGGGCGCGGCCATCAATGCGGACCGATGCCACAACGCGCCCGCCATAGCGGCCCCATTCCGGTTCGCAAAATTCAACCTTTTGCGCGTGTTTCAGGCTTTGCCGTGCATAGTCACGGGCTTTGCTGGCCAGTTCTTTTTCCATCGGGCATTTGCCGCGCATTTCGGGGGTATCCACCCCGCGCACGCGCACCGACATTTGGGCAATTTCTCCGGGCAAGCCCGGGATCAGGATATAAATTGTGTCGCCGTCATAGGCATATTCGCCTGCGCGTTCCCGCAGGGGCCAATCATAACAGGCGGCGTTTGCGGCCATCACCGGCAGCACACAGCCCGCCAGTGCCGCAGCCACAAAGGCGGCGCGGTGGAAATAAAAAGGTGCAGGCATTGTTTGCTCGTTTTTTATCGTGTTTATTTTTAAGGGTCACAGCTTTAACCGCGACAATATTTGCTCTGCCCGTTGTTCGACCGGGCCTTTACGTATTTCGATGGGCGCGTACCCGCATTCAAGATAGGTGCGAAACAAAATCACATAGGTTCTGACGGCCTCGGCGAAGTTTTGTGTTCTTGCGCTGTCGGTTTTGTAAATCTCGGCCCAGGGTGGCAGGATAAAAACCGACCGGCGATAGCGATAGGTTTCAATCGCCCGCATCAGGGCCGGGTCGTCGGGCAGGCCGGATAACCGGCGATGCGCCAGGGTATCGGGCAGGCCGCGATCAAAAAAAACAGGTAAGGGGTCCTGTTCCATGCCGTCCTGCCAGGCGCGGATTGATCCGCGCATCATCAGGCCGCTATAGGCATCGTTGTCATCCCACGGCAGGGCATTGCCGCCGCGTTCTTGCTGGTTTTCAATAACGTTGCGGGCAACCTCCGGGCTGGTGTCATAGCCACGTTCACTTAGGTGATTGATCAGTGTGGTTTTGCCCGCACCGGGGCCGCCGGTGATGACAATAAGGTTCGATGGATAAGGCACTTGCATTGATATTCCCTGCTCAAGGCGGCACCATATGGCGGCGCTTTGCGGCAAGCTGATGGCGAAATGAAAGGATTGTGTTGAGAGGGCGAAACCCGGCATGTCAAGCGATGCAGGGCATTAATCGCAAGGTCGAAGGCTGTCAATATGCTGATTACACACCCCGATGCCGCCGGTTTTATCACCTGTCGGGGTTCGTTGTTTTTGCCCGTTGCGAAACCGGCGGCGCGCCGTTGGGCCGCGCTGGCATCTTGGCGGGATGTTACCTGTTGGGGCCTTCGATCCGGGCCAGAATATGATCTGATACCAATTGTGCCGAAGGTGACAGGCGGTGCCCGGCGGCGGTCAGCAGGCTATAGGGTTTGATCTCGATTGTTTCGCTGAGCGGCAATTCGGCAATTGCTGCGCCACGCGTGAGCAGCGATGTCACTTCTTCGGCCATCGGGGCAATGGCGTCGCTGTCGCTGATCGATGCCAGTGTGACCAGCAAAGATGCCGTATTGAGCCCTGATCGCGGCAGCGGCAGGTTTTGGGCGATGAAAACATCCTCGATGGTGCGGCGCATCAGGTTGCCCGGCGGCGGCAAGATCCATTCATATTGCGCCAGTTGGGCCATTGTCACCGGGTTATGTGCCAAAAGCGGATGCCCGTTGCGCACCAGAAAGCGGATTTTTTCACTGCGGATCTGGCGAATATGAAACAGGCGCGGGTCCATATCCTGTGGCACGCGGCCAATGATAAAGTCATATTCCCCGGCCAGCAGGCTTTTGATCAGAACATGCGACGGGCCGATGGCAACATGGGCTTCAAACAGGGTGTTGCGCGATTGAATGTCGCGGACCACCGGTACGACCAGATCAACGGCCGCCGCCGTCACCGCGCCAATAAAAACCGTGCCGCCGCCGTTTTTGATGTCTTCAATTTCGCGTTCGGCCTCGCGCATTTCAATCAGCATGGTGCGCGCCCGCTGGGCCAGGGCGCGCCCGGCATTGGTCATTTCCACCCCGCGTGCGCCGCGCTCACACAGGCGGGTGCCCAGCATTTCTTCCATCTCGGACAATAACCGCGATGCGGCGGGTTGCGATGTTTTTAACATTGCAGCGGCCAGGCTGATCTGGCCGGTTTCCTCCATCGCCACAACCATGCGCAAATGGCTGATTTTCAGCCCGCGTTTAAACAGGTTTCCGGCCCCCAAAAGCAGGGTTTGCGACGGCGTCATAACAGGAGGGTGCGGTAGTTGAACCATGGGTTGCGGGCTTTCGTGACGGGTGTGCGATGGCTGAATATAACATCATATCATTTTTGATATGAAACGTTCAGTTTTCATTATTTGAATGTTATGGCAAAGCAACAGAATATTGCGCCGTTGGTGTCATTAAAGAATGGCAGTCGTTACGCAAAATAATGCGACACAACAAGGACGGGCACCTGGTGCCTTAACCAAACAGGCGAATGCCGGAAATTGTTGTGTCATTAGGGAGAAAACATAATGAAACGTTTTAGTGCTGTATTGGCCGGCATTGCCTTTGGCGCGGCCGCGACCTTTGCCCCGTCCATGCCAGGGGGCCTTGGCATGAGTCCGGCTTTTGCGGCTGACAAGGGCTATGTCGGTATTGCGATGCCGACCAAATCTTCTGCGCGCTGGATTTCAGATGGGGAGTCGATGGTCAAGCAGTTTGAAGAAGCCGGATATAAAACCGACCTTCAATATGCCGAAGATGATATTCCCAATCAGCTGTCGCAGATTGAAAACATGATTGTGAAGGGCGTTGATGTGCTGGTGATTGCCGCCATCGATGGATCGACCCTGTCCAATGCGCTGGCAAATGCCAAGGCAGCCGGGATCAAGGTTTTTGCCTATGACCGTTTGATCCGCGATAGTGGCGATGTCGATTATTATTCCACGTTTGACAATTTCAAGGTTGGTGTTCTTCAGGCAAGCTCGCTGTTAGATGGTCTGGCATCACGCGGCGACGGCCCTTATAATGTTGAACTGTTTGGCGGTTCACCCGACGATAACAACGCCTATTTCTTCTATAATGGCGCAATGTCGATTTTGCAGCCGTTAATCGATAACGGCACCGTTGTTGTCAAATCCGGCCAGATGGGCATGGACAAGGTTGGCACCCTGCGTTGGGATGGCGCGGTTGCCCAGGCCCGCATGGATAACCTTCTGTCGGCGTATTACACCGATGAAAAGGTTGACGGTGTTTTGTCGCCCTATGATGGATTGTCGATTGGTATCCTGTCCTCGCTGAAAGGCGTTGGTTATGGATCGGGCGATATGAAAATGCCGATCGTCACCGGGCAGGACGCTGAATTGCCGTCGATCAAATCCATTCTTGCCGGTGAACAATATTCCACCGTTTTTAAAGATACCCGTGAACTGGCCCGTGTGACGGTCAGCATGGTCAATGACGTTCTGGCAGGCAACGAGCCGACTGTGAACGACACCAAAACCTATGACAATGGCGTCAAGGTTGTTCCGTCCTATCTGCTGGAACCGGTATTGGTCGATAAATCCAACTGGGAAGGCATTATTCTCGGTTCCGGTTACTATACGGCTGACCAGGTTAAATAAGCACGGTTTTGCAAGAACATGAAAGCGGGCGGGGATATGTCGCCGCCCGCTTTTCTGACAAAGCCGAAAGCCGCCGGATCAAACCAGGTGGCGGTCGGTCCGCTGTGGCAAGTCAGACGGGCCGTTTTGCAAAAGGGAGCCGGCAGCACGGCCGGAATTCGGGAGGACCGGATGGATACCATCCTGGAAATGCGCAATATCACCAAGACCTTTCCCGGTGTGAAGGCGCTTGATGATGTTAATCTTAAGGTGCGACGGGGCGAAATTCATGCCCTGTGCGGAGAAAACGGCGCTGGAAAATCAACCTTGATGAAGGTTCTGAGCGGGGTTTATCCGCACGGAACCTATGAAGGCGACATTCTGTTTGATGATGACATTCAGTCATTCAAGCATATTCGCGACAGCGAAGAACGCGGCATTATCATTATCCACCAGGAACTGGCTTTGGTGCCGTTGCTATCGATTGCCGAGAACATTTTTCTCGGCAATGAATTGTCCGAAAACGGGGTGATCAACTGGCCCAAAACCTTTGCCCGCACCACCGAACTTCTGGGCAAGGTTGGCCTGCGCGAAGCCCCGACAACGCTGGTGACCAATATCGGGGTTGGTAAACAGCAACTGGTGGAAATTGCCAAGGCCCTGTCCAAACAGGTGAAATTGCTGATCCTTGACGAGCCGACCTCGAGTTTACAGGAAAATGACAGCCAGAAATTGCTCGATCTTTTGATCGAATTTCGCAATCAGGGCATTACCTCGATCCTGATTTCGCACAAATTAAATGAAATCAGCCGCGTTGCCGACCGGATTACCGTGATCCGCGATGGCAAGGCCGTTTCAACGCTGGATTGCCATGACGGCCAAATTAGCGAGGACGATATCGTCAAGGATATGGTCGGGCGCGACATGGCGCACCGCTATCCCGAGCGCACACCCGTAATTGGCACCACCATGATGGAGGTGCGCAACTGGACCTGTTATCACCCGCTTCATCCCACCCAAAAGCTGATCAAGAACGTGAATATCGATGTGGCGGCAGGCGAAGTTGTGGGGATTGCCGGTTTGATGGGGGCCGGACGGACCGAACTTGCCATGAGCATCTTTGGCAAA
>TARA_R110000751_G_scaffold14828_10_pt1 | contig 10916 bp, 9 predicted proteins | sample TARA_R110000751 | Tara Oceans TARA_R110000751 (sample SAMEA4398001) | marine metagenome | biome: Polar Biome; feature: [MES] marine water layer (ENVO:01000295) within the mesopelagic zone...; material: water (ENVO:00002006), including particulate matter (ENVO:01000060) such as...... | reverse complement strand
CCCGCCATTCCCGATGGCGCCCCCGCCCTCCGGATGCGAGGCGCGAATGCGGCGCATCACGAAAAACCATGCTCGGGTTCCGAAAGGGAACCTTGCTTTCGGGGCGCCGGGCAGGTTTGGTGACCGCCGTGCCGGGGCGGCAGACGCTCTTGCCGTTCGCCTCGCGCCCCCCCAGAGATCGCCCCCAGAGATCGCACCCGGATCGCTCCCCCCGAGATCGCCTCCATGACCGCCTCGCGCCATTTCATCGAAGGCCACGCCATCGTCTCCCCCGAGGGGATGATCGCCGACGCCGCCGGCGCCTTCCCCCCGGCGCTGGGCGACGCGGAGGACTGGGCGCGGTTCCAGGCCGCGCTCGACGCCTGCGCGGCCACCGTGCTCGCGCGCGCCAGCCACGAGGCGACGCCCAACCGCGCCAACCGCCTGCGGGTGGTGATGAGCCGCGGCGCCGCCGGTCTGACCCGCCGCGAGGACGCCTGGTGGTGGAACCCCGCCGAGGTGCCGCCCGCCGCGATGCTGGCGGCGGTCGCGCCCCGGGGCGGGCGCATCGGCGTGCCCGGCGGGCGCGCGGCCTTCGACCTGTTCCTGCGCCCCGCCCCGGGCCAGCCCGGCTTCGACGCGTTCCACCTCGCGACCAACCCCGACTGCCCGCTGCCGGGCGGCCGGCCGGTGTTCTCGGGCCTCGGGCCCGACCGCGGCCCCGAGGCGCTGCTGGCCGAGTCGGGGCTGGTCCCCGGCTCCCCCGAGATCCTGAACCCCGCGCGCGGCGTGAGCCTGCGCATCTGGCGGCGGGAGGGGGGCCAGGCGCCCTCCGCCGACGTCGAACAAGGACGCTGACGATGTCGACCCAGAGCTCCCCCGCCCCCCGCGCCGACCGCCTGTTCACGCCGATGCTGATCTCGGGCGCCGTGATCCTGGCGCTCGGCTTCGGCGTGCGGGCCGCCTTCGGCCTGTTCCAGATCCCCATCGAGCAGACCTTCAACTGGCCGCGGGCGGAATACTCGCTGGCCATCGCCCTGCAGAACCTGGCCTGGGGCGCCGCGCAGCCCGCCTTCGCCGCGATGTCCGAGAAGTTCGGCAGCCGCCGCACCCTGGCGCTGGGGCTGGCGATCTACGCCATCGGCCTGCTGGGATCGGCCTGGGCTACGACGCCCGAGGGGCACCAGCTGCTCAACATCCTGATCGGGTTCGGCATCGCGGGCTCGGGCCTCGGCGTGATCCTGGGCGCGGTGGGACGCGAGGCCTCGGAGGCCAATCGCAGCCTGGCGCTGGGGATCGTGACCTCGGCCGCCTCGGTGGGGCAGCTGGTGCTGCCGCCGATCCTCGCGATGCTGCTGACCGGCATGGGCTGGGAGGACGTGTTCCTGGTCTGCGTGGGCATCCTGGGCCTGGCGGCGCTGCTGCTGCCGATGGTCACCGGCGCCCCCGCGCCGGCCGTCCCCGGCGCCCCTCCGCTCGCCGGCGGCACCCTGGCCGAGGCGGTGAAGCGGGCGATGACCGACCCCTCCTTCATCCTGATCTTCCTGGGCTTCTTCTCCTGCGGCTACCAGCTGGGCTTCATCACCGCCCACTTCCCCGCCTTCATCACCGAGGCCTGCGCGGCCGTGGACCCGGCGGGCCTTCTGGCCGCGGTCGGCATCTCCTCGACCGCGGCGCTGGGGGGCTGGGCGCTGGCGCTGATCGGGGCGGCCAACATCGGCGGCACGCTGCTGGCCGGGCGGCTGGGGGGCAAGTTCCCCAAGCGCTGGCTGCTGACGGTGATCTACCTGCTGCGCGCGGCGGTCTGCGCGGCCTTCATCGTGATCCCGATGACCCCGGCGACGGTGCTGTTCTTCTCGGTCGCCATGGGCTCGCTGTGGCTGGCCACCGTGCCGCTGACCGCGGGGCTGGTCGGGTTCATCCACGGCATGCGCTACATGGGCACGCTCTACGGGATCGTGTTCTTCTCCCACCAGGTCGGCGGCTTCCTGGGCGTGTGGCTGGGCGGCGCGCTGCACGACCGCTTCGGCGACTACAACTCGGTGTGGTGGATCGGCGTGGCGATCTCGCTGTTCTCCGCCGCCGTGCACATCCCGGTGCGCGAGAAGCCGCTGCCGGCGCTGGGGGCCGCGGCCTGAGGGCGTCGAGACGGGACGCAACGTCAATATCGGAATCAGTTGTCGTTGCGTCCGCGTCCGTTAATGCTCCTGAACAATGCGCCCGCACCGGGCCCATTGTCTTGGGGACATCCATGCCATTCACCGCCCGCCCGGCGCTCGTCGCCCTGTGTCTCGCCCTGTCCTGCGCCGCGCCCGCCTCGGCCCTGATGCAGGTCTCGATCGTCGAATCCGGAGCCGACGTGGTCGTCAGCTACAGCGGCGGCCTCGACACGACCGGCCTCGACCTCCCGTCCACCAGCGTCATCGGCGCCGTCGCCGGGATCAGCCCCTTGCTGGGCACGTTCGTCGTCTACAGCGACGATCCCATCGACAGCTACCAGTTCGCGCTCGCGCCCGGGGACGGCTGGGAGCCGCTGGGCGCGGGCGGCGTGTCCCTCGCGACCAGCTTCCTCGGCGACGCCTTCGGCTTCGGGTTCGAGGACGTGGACGACGGCGATCCGCGGCGCCAGATCGTCGTTCCCACCGGGTATGTCGCCCTCACCCCGCTGTCGGGAGAGGTCACTTTCGCGGGCGCCAGCCTCGGCTCTCTCGGCCTGACGGCGGGCGACTATTCCTTCGCGCTGCCCTCCGACTTCATCGCCATCTCGATCGCGTCCGCCTCGACCGCGGTTCCCCTGCCCGCCGCGGCGCCGCTGCTGGCCGCGGGACTGGGCGGGCTGGCGCTGGCCGCGCGCCGTCGCCGGAAGGGCTGAGAGGGCCCTTGCCGCGGCGGGCGTCGGGGTATATATGCCCCTCGACATAGCGGCGTCGCTGGTTTCCTCGGAAGCCTTCGACGACCGGACCGAAAGGGCGGGCCGCTGAGGCCCGCCTTTTTCATTTCTGGAGCGACCGAATGACCGATCGCGACATCACCGGGCTGGTGGCGAGGACCCCTCTCGACCAGCGGATCGCGCAGATCGTGCGCCCCACCGTCGAGGGCATGGGCTTCGAGCTCGTGCGCCTGCGCTTCATGGGCGGCTCGAAACGCGCCACCCTGCAGATCATGGCCGAGCGTCCCGACGGCACGATGGAGGTCGACGACTGCGCCGACCTCTCGCGCGCGGTCTCGGCCGCGCTCGACGTCGACGACCCCATCGACGGCGCCTACGCGCTCGAGGTGTCGAGCCCCGGCATCGACCGTCCCCTGACCCGTCTGAAGGATTTCGACCGGTTCGCGGGCTGGGAGTGCAAGCTCGAGACCAACGAGATGATCGACGGCCGCAAACGCTTCAAGGGCGAGCTGGAGGGGGTCGAGGACGACGAGGTCCTGATCCGCATCCCCGAGGGCCTGATCGGCCTGAAGTTCGACTGGATCGCCGACGCCAAGCTGATGCTGAGCGACGCGCTGATCGCCGAATCGCTGAAGGCCCGCAAGGCCGCCGGCACCGCCCTGCCCGACATGGACGAAAGTCTGTACGACGAAATCGAGGACGCCGACGCCGAAGACGCGGATGGCGATGAGGAGGATGACGATGGTCAGCGCCAACAGGCTTGAGCTGCTGCAGATCGCTGACGCGGTCGCCCGCGAGAAGCTGATCGATCCCGTCCTGGTGATCGAGGCGATGGAGGACAGCCTGGCCAAGGCCGCGCGGTCCCGCTACGGCGCGGAATACGACATCCGCGCCGACATCGACCGCAAGACCGGCGAGCTGCGCATGTCCCGCGCCCGCGAGGTCGTCGAGGAGGTGGAGAACCACTTCACCGAGATCGCGCTCTCCGAGGCCCGCGCCATGAACCCCGAGGCCGAGGCCGGCGACTTCATCGCCGAGCCGCTGCCCACGCTCGAGTTCGGCCGCATCGCCGCCCAGACCGCCAAGCAGGTCATCGTGCAGAAGGTCCGCGAGGCCGAGCGCGAGCGCCAGTACGACGAGTACAAGGACCGCGTCGGCACCATCATCAACGGCGTGGTGAAGCGGGTCGAATACGGCAACGTCATCGTGGACCTCGGCCGGGGCGAGGGCGTGATCCGTCGCGACCAGCTGATCCCGCGCGAGATGTACCGCAACGGCGACCGCATCCGCGCCTTCATCCGCGACGTCCGCGCCGAGACCCGCGGCCCGCAGATCTTCCTCTCGCGCACCGCGCCCGAGTTCATGTCCGAGCTCTTCAAGATGGAAGTGCCCGAGATCTACGACGGCGTGATCGAGGTGAAGGCGGTCGCCCGCGACCCCGGCTCGCGCGCCAAGATCGGCGTGATCTCCCACGACAGCTCGATCGACCCGGTCGGCGCCTGCGTGGGCATGCGCGGCTCGCGCGTGCAGGCCGTCGTCTCCGAGCTTTCGGGCGAGAAGATCGACATCATCCCGTGGTCCGAGGACCCCGCGACCTTCATCGTCAACGCCCTGCAGCCGGCCGAGGTCGCCAAGGTCGTGCTCGACGAGGACGCCCGCCGAATCGAGGTGGTGGTCCCCGACGAGCAGCTGAGCCTCGCCATCGGCCGCCGCGGCCAGAACGTGCGTCTGGCCAGCCAGCTCACCGGCTGGGACATCGACATCCTGACCGAGGAGGAGGAATCCTCCCGCCGCCAGGCCGAGTTCGCCGAGCGCACCAACCTGTTCATGGAAACCATGAACGTGGACGAGTTCGTCGCCCAGCTGCTGGTCTCGGAGGGGTTCACCACCCTCGAGGAGGTCGCCTACGTCGATCTCGACGAGCTTCTGTCCATCGAGGGCGTGGACGAGGACACCGCCGAGGAGCTCCAGGCCCGCGCCCGCGAAAGCCTCGAGGAGCTCAACCAGCAGGCGCTGGAGAAGGCCCGCGAGCTCGGCGTGAAGGAAGAGCTGGTTGAATTCGAGGGCCTCGCCCCCCAGATGATCCTCGCGCTGGCGCAGGACGGCGTCCTCACGCTCGAGGACTTCGCGACCTGCGCCGACTGGGAGCTTGCCGGCGGCTGGACCGTCGTCGAGGGCAAGCGCCAGAAGGACGACGGCGTGCTGGAGCCCTTCGACGTCTCTCTCGAGGAAGCGCAGGCCATGGTGATGCGCGCCCGACTCGGCCTCGGCTGGGTCACCGAGGAGGACATCGCCGCCGCCGCCGAGGAAGGCGACGCCGCCGAGGAGGAGGCCGAGGCCTGATCCGCGCGGCTCCGGGCAGGAGGGCGCGATCATGACCCGAGGCGGACGACGCAAGGACCGGGAAGAGGGTCCCGAGCGGCGCTGCATCGTCACCGGCGAAAGCGGATCGACTCACGGGTTGATCCGCTTCGTGGTGGGGCCCGAGGACGAGATCGTTCCCGATCTCGCCGAACGGCTCCCCGGCCGGGGCATGTGGCTCAGTTCGGACCGCGACTCGGTCCGGCTGGCGGTGAAGAAACGCGCCTTCTCCCGGGCGGCGCGGGCGCAGGTGAGCGTTCCCGAGGGGCTCGAAGAGCTGCTCGAATCGTTGCTGGCGCGCCGCGCGGTCGATTCGCTGGGCCTCGCCAGGAAGGCGGGGCTTGCGGTCACCGGGTTCGAGAAGGTAAAGGCACGGCTCAAGCAGGGTCCGACAGCCGCGCTGCTCCATGCGCGCGACGGGTCGGATCAGGGCCTGGGCAAGCTTCGCCCGCTGGCCCGAGGATCTTCCGTGGTGAATGTCCTTTCCAGCGAAGAACTGGGATTGGCCTTCGGGCGGGACTATGTGATACACGCCGCGATTGACGCTGGCGGAGCCGCGGATCGTTTCCTCCGGGAAGCTCAGCGGCTGGCGGGGTTCCGGACCTCGCCGCCGGACGCCGGACCCGAAGACGGGACCGGAACCGGCGACGGACCCGGCCCGGCTGTGACCGGAAGCGGGGGCGCGGATCGCCAGAGCGGCGACGGCCCTGCCGGGACAAACGCTTCCCCGGCCGAGGGTCGCCGGGATCACGACCCCGAGGCGGGGCCGGCCTGATCCGGCGCCGCAGAGTACGAGACGGGCGCCGCCACCCGGCGGTGCCCTGATAGCCGTGGTGGGGTCCCGGACCCTGCCGCGAAACGCGCCGAGCACAGGGTCCGGTCCCGGTCCGGCGGATAGCACGGCGCGAAGGCGAACAGGACGTTGATGGACGACAGAATGGACGGCAACGACAAATCCGGCGGCATGAAGACCCGATCGCGGCCCGGCGGCGAAGGCCCTGGACGCGTGCGGCAGAGCTTCAGCCACGGCCGGACGAAGTCGGTCGTGGTGGAGACCAAGCGCAGCAAGAAGCTGACGAAGCCGGGCGAGGGCGCACCTGCGGCCGCCGCCCCCGCTTCGCCGGCCCCTGCTGGCGCGGCCGCGCCCCGGCCCTCCGTGGCCACGGGCCTGCGCGGCGGGACCGTGCGCCCGACCGGCGGCTCCGAAGCCCCCGCGGCTGCGGCAGCGCAGCGCGCGGCAGGCGCAGGCACGGGCTCCGACACCAAGCCCCAGCGCCGCCAGGGCAAGGGCAACGTGCTGAAAAGCCTGTCGCCCGAGGAATACGAGCGCCGCAAGAAGGCGCTCGAGGCCGCCAAGCAGAACGAGGGGGCGCGCCGCGCCCGCGAGGAAGCCGACGCCAAGGAGCGTGAGGCCGAGCGCACCCGCCTTCTCAAGGAGAAGGACGAGCGGGAGCGCAAGGAGGCCGAGGAGCAGATCCGCCGCGAGCGCGAGGAGTCCGAGCGACTCGCCGCCGAGGAGGAAGCCCGCAAGAAGGCCGACGCCGACAAGAAGGAGCGCGAGCGCGCCAAGGCCGAGCGCGAGGCCGAGCGTCTCATCGCGCCCGACCCCTCCGCCGTGGGCGCTCCGCCCGCCGAGGGCGAGGGCAAGGAGCGCACGATGCGCGGCACGCCGCCGCCGCGTCGCGCGCCGCCTGCCGACGACAAGAAGCCCAGCCGCGGCCGGGCCGGCGACGAGCGTCGCCGCTCGGGCAAGCTGACGATCTCTTCGGCGACCTCGGGCGACGAGGGCGGGCGCCAGCGCTCGCTCGCCGCCATGCGCCGCAAGCAGGAGCGTCAGAAGCGCCAGATGGGCGGCCGCGGGCCCGAGCGTGAAAAGGTCATGCGCGACGTGAACGTGCCTGACGCGATCACGGTGCAGGAGCTTGCCAACCGCATGGCCGAGCGGGCCGCGGACGTGGTCAAGATGATGTTCAAGTCGGGCATGATGGTCACCATCAACGACACGCTCGACGCGGACACCGCGATCCTGGTGGTCGAGGAATTCGGCCACACGGTCGTGCGCGTCTCGGATTCGGACGTCGAGGACGCGATCTCGACGGTCGAGGACACCGAGGGCGAGCTGCAGCCGCGGGCCCCGGTCGTGACGATCATGGGTCACGTCGACCACGGCAAGACCTCGCTGCTGGACGCGATCCGCAAGGCCAACGTGGTCTCGGGCGAGGCCGGCGGCATCACCCAGCACATCGGCGCGTATCAGGTCACCACCGACTCGGGCGCGAAGATCACCTTCCTCGACACGCCGGGCCACGCCGCCTTCACCTCGATGCGCGCCCGTGGGGCGCAGGTGACGGACATCGTGATCCTGGTGGTTGCGGCCGACGACGCGGTGATGCCCCAGACGATCGAGGCCATCCACCACGCCAAGGCCGCCAACGTCCCGATGATCATCGCGATCAACAAGTGCGACAAGCCGGGCGCCAACGCCCAGAAGGTCCGCACGGACCTGCTTCAGCACGAGGTGGTCGTCGAGGAGATGTCGGGCGACGTGCAGGACGTCGAGGTGTCGGCCAAGACCGGCGCCGGGCTCGAGACCCTGCTTGAGGCGGTGGCCCTCCAGGCCGAGATCCTCGAGCTGAAGTCCAACCCCGACCGCTCCGCCGAGGGCGCGGTGATCGAGGCCAAGCTGGACACCGGCCGCGGCCCCGTCGCCACGGTCCTCGTCCAGCGCGGCACCCTTCGCCGCGGCGACATCTTCGTGGTCGGCGAGCAGTGGGGCCGCGTGCGCGCGCTGATCAACGATCAGAACGAGCGTGTGGACGAGGCCGGACCGTCGGTCCCGGTCGAGGTCCTGGGTCTCCAGGGCACCCCGGCCGCGGGCGACGTGCTCAACGTGGTCGAGTCCGAGGCCAAGGCCCGTGAGATCGCCGACTATCGTCAGCGCCAGTCCCGCGACAAGCAGGCCGCCGCCGGCGCCCGCGCGACGCTCGACCAGCTGCTGGCCCAGGCCAAGGCCGACGCCGACGTGGCGGAGCTGCCGGTGCTGGTGAAGGCGGACGTGCAGGGTTCGGCCGAGGCGATCGTCCAGGCGCTGGAGAAGATCGGCAACGAGGACGTCCGCGTCCGCGTGGTCCACTCCGGCGTCGGCGCGATCACCGAGACCGACGTGGGCCTCGCCGAGGCCTCCAACATGCCGGTGATCGGCTTCAACGTCCGCGCCAACGCGCCGGCCCGCGAGTCCGCCAACCAGAAGGGCGTGGAGATCCGCTACTACTCGGTGATCTACGACCTGGTGGACGACGTGAAGATGGCCGCCCAGGGTCTTCTCAAGCCGGAGGTCCGCGAGACCTTCATCGGCTATGCGAAGATCAAGGAGGTCTTCAAGGTCACCGGCGTCGGCAAGGTCGCCGGCTGCGAGGTCACCGAAGGCGTGGCGCGCAAGTCGGCGGGCGTCCGCCTGCTGCGCGAGGACGTGGTCATCCACCAGGGCAAGCTGAAGACCCTGAAGCGCTTCAAGGACGAGGTGAACGAGGTTCGCTCCGGCCAGGAGTGCGGCATGGCCTTCGAGCACTACGAGGACATTCGCGAAGGCGACGTCATCGAGATCTTCACCACCCAGGAGGTGGAGCGCACCCTCTGAGGGACTGCGCCGGATCGAGACCACGAACGGCCGGGGCGGCGACGCCCCGGCCGTTTCGCGTATGGCCCCCCTCCCCACTCTGCCCCCTGCCCAGCGGCGCGCCGGGTCCAGCCGTGCAGCCCAGCGCAGCCGTGCGCGCGCGCGGGGATTGACCTGCGCGTCGAGCCTATGGTTCTGGAATGTGGCAGTTGCAGGATGGAACAACCGAGGGGGCGCGATGTCGGTCTGGAAAACTCTGGCGCTGGCCGCCGCAATGTCCTGCGCCGGCGCGCAGGTCGCCTCTGCCGCGACGCTCTACCGGCTCGACGCCACCCTCAAGAGCAACGGCAGCCAGTTCTGGGTGATCTACGACGACCTCGACGGCGACACCCTCTTCAGCCTCGACGAGCTGGTCGAGTGGTCGACCTACGGCGGACGGCCCAAGCTGACGGCCGTTCCCGGCTATGCCGCCAACTACCTGGACGGCAGCGGGGTCTACTGGAAGTTCAAGAAGGGCAGCTCGACCGTCTCCCACTACTACTCGCACTGGCGCTACGCCCGCAGCGCCCTGACGACTGAGGTTCCGGCTCCCGCGTCGCTGCCGCTCGCGGTGATCGGCCTGGGCGGACTGGCGGCGGTCGCGCGGCCGAGACGCGCCCGCGCCGAGGGCTGAAGCGGCGCGGCGGGCGCCGGGGCGCGGTTGCGTGCGGCGGGGTAGGGCGTCGGTGTAGGGCGGCGGGGCCGGGCGTCGGGCGTCGGGGCGGCGCATTGAAATGCGCCCTACGCGCCGCCCTCTTCCAGCCAGCGGCGGTGGTCTTCGTCGGGAACCAGTTCCGCCATCCGCGCCCGATACCGGGCCAGCGCGGCCGGCGGCACGACCTCGCGCCAGCGGCCGGCGCCGCCCCTGGCGAAGAAGCCGGCGTCGTCGCGCCAGAAGCCGGTCCCGGGCTCCGGCACATAGCGGTGGGCCTCGGCGCGCATGGCGTCAAAGGCGGTGGCCCGGACGATCGCCTCGACCAGCGCCGGGTCGGCGGCCACCCCGATCGCCCGGGCCAGGCGGCGCACCGCCCCCGGATGGTCGGCGGTCATCTCGGCGTAGTGCATCGTCAGAAGCTCCGGCAGCCGACCCGAGAGCGCCGTCTCCCGATAGTGCCGCGTCACGGTGGCGAGCGTGTCGTCGTCCACCGCCTCGCGATCCAGCTCCCCCTCGACAAAGCCCTCCAGCGCCTCGTCCAGCGGGCGCAGCAGCGGGTGGTCGGGGCGGGCGCCGGCGCGGTTGGCCACGTGGCTGCGCAACGAGGCGAACACGTCCAGCGGGTGGCGGTAGACGGCGATCACGCTGACCCCCTCCCACACCGGGAACCCGTCGGCCGGGGCGTGGGTCTTGACCACCCGCCGGCCCGGCTGGGCGGCGAGCCGGGCGCGCACCGTCTCCGCCTCGCCCAGCGCCGAGTCGACCCAGGGCGAGATCACGCCGATCCGCTCCGACAGCTCCGCCCGCCCGGCCAGCAGCATCGCGACCATGGTCTGCGTCCAGGTCGTCCCGCACTTGGGCGGCGTGCAGACCAGCACGTCGCCGCGGCGCGGAACCCAGGTGTCCCACCGCTCGGGACAGGTGATGTCGCCGCGATAGGTCGTGGCGGCGGGACGGATCTGCGGCGCGCGCGACATGGCTCTCCCCTGACGTCGCCGGAAGCCTAGGCGCCGACCGCCGCCCGGTCCAGAGCGGCGTCCGCCGCGGTCGACGTCGCCCGCATTCCGCCATCCGAATCGGGGCAGGATGCCGCCCGACGCAACGGAAGCCGACGGAGGCGGCAAGGGCCATGGCTGGGGGAACGACGGTGCTGGCGGGCACGACCAAGGGCGTGTTCTTGCTGGAGAGCGACGCGGCGCGGCGCGACTGGGCGGTGCGCGGCCCCTATTGCGACGGCTGGCCGATCAACCACGTGATCGGCGACCCCGCCACCGGCCATCTCTGGGCCGCGGGCGGGGGCGAGTGGCCGGGCGCGGGGGTCTGGCGCTCGACCGACGGGGGCGAGAGCTGGACGCTCAGCCTGCTGGCCAACGGCA
>TARA_R110000751_G_scaffold30439_9_pt1 | contig 10931 bp, 9 predicted proteins | sample TARA_R110000751 | Tara Oceans TARA_R110000751 (sample SAMEA4398001) | marine metagenome | biome: Polar Biome; feature: [MES] marine water layer (ENVO:01000295) within the mesopelagic zone...; material: water (ENVO:00002006), including particulate matter (ENVO:01000060) such as...... | reverse complement strand
GGCGCCCTGTCGGTGCTGAGTCTGGGCCTCTACCGCCCCTGGATGAAGACCGAGACCCGGCGCGTGCTGTGGAGCCATGTCGAGGCCGACGGCGAGCGGCTGGAGTATCTGGGGACCGGCGCGCAGCTGTTCCGCGGCCTGATGCTGGCGCTGATCCTGCTGGGCGGGGTGATCGCGCTGGCCTGGCTGGCCGCGGCGACGCTGGGGATGATGTCGCTCGAGCTGGTCTCGGGCGCGCTGCAGGGGACGCAGGTCGACCTCGACAACCCCGTGGGCGCGGCGCTGCCGCTGCTGGGGGCGATCGCGGCGCCGGCGCTGATCGCGGCCCTGATGATCGCGCCGCTGCTGCCGCTGGCCGCGTTCCGGGGGCGGCGCTATCGCCTCTCGCGCACCCGCTGGAAGGGGGTGCGCTTCGGGATGGACGGCGGCGGCTGGGGGCTGATGGGCCTCGGCCTGGTCTGGACGCCGCTGGTGATCGCCAGCGGCGGGCTGCTGTGGCCGGTCTGGCGCTGGCTGCGCGAGCGTCGGATGACCCGCGCCATGCGCTGGGGGGGCGAGCCCTTCGGCTTCGAGGGCGGGCCCCTGCCGCTGCTGCTGCGCTGGCTTCCCGCCTGGGGGTTCTTCGCCGCCCTCGTCGCGGTCGTCGTCGTCCCCGCCGCGCGCGAGGCGCTGGGGCTGGGCGACCTGCCCGCAGCCGTCGCCCGGCTGGGCCCGCTTGCGCTGATCGCGCTGGGGCTGTTGGTGATCATGACCGGGGTGCTGCTGCTGGCGGTCTACCGCGCCGCCGAGATCCGCCTGACCACCGCCGCCCGCCGGCTGGGCGGCGCGCGGGCCGAGTGCACGTTCTCGGTCTGGCACCTGGTCGATTCCTACATGGCCGTCAGCCGCAAGAACCTGTGGCCCGGCATTCTGGTCTGGGCGCTGATCGCCGCGGTGGCCGCGATCCCGATGATCGGCGCCATCGGGGCCGAGGTCGAGAACCCCGGCGAGGGCGGCATCATCGAGGGCATGGGCGAGGCGCTGTCCGAGCAGATCTTCGGCGGATTCCACAGCTGGCGGGCGCAGGGCCTGGTGCTGATGGCGATCGTGATCGACTATTTCCTGTCGGCGGTCTTCGCGCTGTGGCTGTGGACCTACGTCTACATGCGCCGGCGGACCGAGCATCTGCTGGCCTCGATCACCCTGCGCGACGCGCATCTGCTGGACGCCGTGCGCGGCCGCGCGCGGGAGCGGGATCTCGAGGCCGAGGGGATGGAGGAGGCGCTGGACCTGTTCGGCGTCTGACGCAATTGCGCACGTCTTGCGCGAGACAGGACCGCCCCGATCCGCTAGAAGCTGCGCCGGGCGCGGGGGCGGGTCCGAAAGGACGCGGCCGCATGAAACGAACGCCGGTCAATCCCCTGGACTGGAGCGCCGCCCTGCCGATGAGCCAGGGCGAGGTCGTCGAGGGCGCCATGCGCCGCCTGCGGATCGCGGGCCAGGGCGAGCTGTGGGAGGATCCTGACGACCCGGTGGGCCTGGGCGTCGGCTGTCCCGGCGACATGGGCCGCCAGCTGGAGGCGGCGCTGTCGAACCTCGACGCGGTGCTCTCGGCTGCGGGGATGTCGCGACGCAACCTCGTGCAGGTCCGGGTCGTGACCACCGACATGCGCGCCCTGCTGGCCGAGTTCGACGCCTATGCCGGGTGGATCGACGCGGCCGGCGTGCTCCCGCCCCTGACGCTTGTCGGCGCCGCCGCGCTGATCCACCCCGACCTGCTGGTGATGATCGAGGCCGAGGCCGAGGCCTGAGCGGCCCCGCCCGCTGACCGCCCCGCCCTCTGACCGCAGCCCGCCGAGGCCCCCCGCGGCTCGCCGATGCCCGCTGCGGCCCGCTGCGGCCCGCGAGGATTCGGCGCCGGTCCCGGGATGAAACCCGCCGCCCCCTCTGCGGACGGCGGGATTTCCCTGCGCGCTCGCAGCTTCCCCAGGACGACCGGAGAGCCCGGGAGGCCCGCGGCGCCGGGCGCCCCATCGCGCCGGATTGGCGCAACGATTCCAGGGCTTCGCCCCCTTCGACCCGCCGGCGCCCCCGGCCGGCCGGCGAGAGGTCAGAGCCGGGCGCCGGCGCCGGGGCGGAGCGGCGCCCCGAGTCGGAACGCTTGACAGAAAGGTCCGGACCAAGAACAATCCATATCAAGTCGACTGTATCTAAAGACAATACGAGGCGCGTCGCTCCGATGACCCCCGCCATCGCCCCCCACGCCACCGCCCCCGACGTCCCGCTGCTGGACGTCTCGGGCCTCGCCTACGACTACGGCGGGGTGCATGCGGTGCAGGACTGCGCCTTCTCGGCCCCCGCGGGCGGCATCGTGGCGCTGATCGGGGGCAACGGCGCGGGCAAGTCCACCACCGTGCAATGCGTCGCCGGGGCGCTGCGTCCGCGCTCGGGCTCGATCCGCTTCGACGGCCAGGACATCACCACCCTTCCCGCGCACGAGACGGTGGAACGGGGCCTCGCCCTGGTTCCCGAGGGGCGGCTGGTGTTCCAGCAGTTGAGCGTGCACGAGAATCTGCTGGTCGCCGGCCGCGTGCAGCGCGCCCGCGCCGACGTCTCGGCCAACCTCGACAAGGTCTATGCGCTGTTCCCCCGCCTGAAGGAGCGCCGCGGCCAGAACGCCGGCTCGCTCTCGGGGGGCGAGCAGCAGATGCTGGCCATCGGGCGCGGGCTGATGACCGGGCCGCGCCTGCTGATCCTGGACGAGCCGAGCCTCGGCCTGTCGCCGATTCTGGTGGCCACGATCTTCAAGCTGATCCGCGACCTGAACGCGGAGGGCATCACCATCCTGATCGTCGAGCAGAACCTGCACCAGACGCTGGCGATCGCCGACCACGCCTATGTTCTGGAGAAGGGCCGCGTGGCCCGCTCCGGCCCGGGACAAGAGCTGCTGAACGACCCCGCCGTGAAGGCGGCCTATCTCGGCGTCGCCTGACGGCGCCCGCGCGATCCGGCCGGGGCCCGCGGGCCCCCGGGCGGACGTTTCACCGGACGATCCCCGCATCCGCCGCACCAGATCGGCGGAGCGGTTCCAGCAAGGAGGCGACCATGGACAGACGCACGCTGCTCAAGACCGGCGCGGCCCTCGCCGCGACCACCGCGCTGGGCGCCCCGCTCGTCGCGCGGGCCCAGGCCAAGACCATCACCTTCGGCGGCTCGATCCCGATGACCGGCAAGGCGGCCGAGACCGGCCTGAACGTGCTGCGCGGCTACGAGGCGGCCGTGAAGTTCGTCAACGAGGAGATGGGCGGCGTCGAGATCGGCGGCGAGACCCATCAGGTCGAGCTGAGCCTGTTCGACGACGCCTCCGATCCCTCGCGCGCGGCCACGCTGATCCAGCGGCAGGTCGACGACGGGGTGGGCTTCTTCCTGGGCTCCTTCGGGTCGGGCATCGTGCTGCCGACCTGCTCGATCACCGAGGCCGCGGGCCGGCTGATGGTGCAGGCGGGCGGCGGCTCGGATCAGATCTTCACCCAGGGGCGCAAGCGCGTCTTCGGGATCTTCCCGCGCGCCTCGCGGCAGTTCGTCTCCTCGGTGAACATGTTCAAGGAGATGGATCCGGCGGTGAAGTCGGTGTCGATCATCTACACCAACGACCCGTTCTCGAAGTTCCAGGCCGACGGCGCCAAGGCCGCGATCGAGGCCGAGGGAATCGAGGTGCTCGACTTCATCGACCTGCCGGCCGAGGTCTCGGACGTCACCAACGTGCTGACCACGATCCGCAACTCGAGCCCCGACGTGCTGGTGTGCACCACGCATGACCAGACCTCGATCCTGATCGCGCGGCAGATGGTGTCGACCAACACCCATGTGCCGATGCTCTACCAGACGCTCGGGCCGCAGACCGAGGCCTATGGCGAGGCGCTGCGCCAGTATGCGTCGGGCGCGGTGACCCAGGCCTACTGGGACGCCTCGGCGCCCTACAGCGGCGCGTATTTCGGCTCGGCCCAGGACTTCGCCGACTACTATCAGGCGAATTTCGACCGCCATCTCGCCTACCACATGGCCTCGGGCGCCGCGTGCATCGTGACCTATCTCGAGGCGGCCAAGCAGGCCGGGACGCTGGAGCTGGACGCGGTGCGCGACGCGCTGGCGGCGATCGACTTCGAGTGCTTCTACGGCCACATCAAGTTCACCGAGGACGGCGACGGCGATCCCGCGCTGCTGGGCCCGATGCTGCTGCAGCGCCAGGGCGAGGAGATGGCGATCATCTCGCCCAAGGACGCCGCCACGGCCGAGCCGATCTACCCGTCCCCGGCCTGGTCCGAGCGCGGCTGACCGGTCCGCAGGGCCGGGCGGGGCGCGTCCCCGCCCGGCCCTGCGCCGACGTCCCCGCCTCGACCTCCCCGCCCCGCCGCCGCCCCGCCCGTCGGGACGGCGGCGTCCGATCCCGCCCGCCGGCCCGATCCTGCCCGAGGGGAGGCCGAGGCGCGCGCCTCCGCGCCGCGCCGGCGCCGCGCGGCCCCAGTACCAGAGAGACCCCATGAGCCTCTTCCTGCAGACCACGATCAACGGCCTGGTGCTGGGCGGGATCTACTCGCTGGCCGCGGTCGGATTCTCGCTGATCTTCGGCGTGATCGGCATCGTGAACCTGACCCACGGGATCTTCGTGGTGGCGGGCGCCTATATCGCGATGCTGCTGTTCTCGGTGGCCGGCATCGACCCGCTGCTGGCGATCGTTCCCATCGGCGCGATCCTGTTCGCCGTCGGCTACGCCTACCAGCGCACGATCATCAACTGGGCGATCTCGCGCGCCTCGGTCGAGGCCTCGCTGGTGGTGACCTTCGGCATGGCGATGGTGTTCCGCAACCTGCTGCAGCTGTGGTTCGGCCCGGACGTGCAGACGATCACCCCCTCCTACAGCTTCGACAGCGTCACCCTCGGGCCGATCCGGGTGGACATGGTGCGGCTGGCGGCGCTCGGCGCCTCGATGGCGCTGCTGACGGGGCTGACGCTGATGCTGGCGCGCACCCATTTCGGCCGGGCGATGCGGGCGGTGGCCCAGCAGCCGCTGGCCTCCTCGCTGTCGGGGCTGAACGTGAAGCGGATCCACGGGCTGACCTTCGGCGTCTCGGCGGCGCTGGCCGGGGCCTCGGGGGCGATCATCGGGATCGTGCAGCCGTTCTCGGCCTCCTCCGAGGTCGCCTGGACGCTGAACGCCTTCATCGTGGTGGTGCTGGGGGGCATCGGCTCGCCGGCCGGCGCGCTGGTCGGCGGGCTCGTGCTGGGGCTGATCAACGCCTACACCGCCACCTATCTCGGCCCCGCGCTGACCCAGGCGATGATGTTCCTGGTGCTGGTGCTGATGCTGCTGCTGCGCCCGCAGGGCATTCTGGGCAACGCTTACGGAGAATCCCGATGACCCGGTCCCCGATGAAACGGGCGGTCGCGCTCGCGCTGGTCGCGGCGGCCGCGATCGCGGTCGCGCTGCTGCCGCAGGCGCTGGGGCCGTTCCACATCCGCGTGCTGCAGTTCTTCTTCTTCGCCGCCGCCACCGCGGTCGCCTGGAACATCCTGGGCGGCTTCGCCGGATACTGGAGCTTCGGGCACACCGTCTCGATCGGCGTCGGCGCCTTCTCGGCCGCGCATTTCGGGCTGATCTTCGGCCAGGCCGAGGGGCCCTGGGGCATGGTCCTGCCGCTGTTGGCGGGCGGGCTCGTCTCGGGCGTCTTCGCGCTGATCATCGCCTATCCGCTGCTGCGGCTGCGGGGCACCTACTTCGCCATCGCCATGCTGGGCGTCAGCCAGGTGGTGGCCGAGCTCGCCAACAACCTCTCGGTCTTCCAGGGGGGCGTGGGGCTGTTCCTGCCCTCGCCTGTGCCCTCGGGCATGGCGCCCGAGCGGTTCTATTACTACGCCTTCGCCGCGCTGCTGGCGCTGTGCCTCGGCGTCTCCTGGGCGGTGAAGCGGTCAAAGTTCGGCTACGCGCTGCTCTCGATCCGCGAGGACGAGGACACCGCCCAGATGCTGGGCGTGGCGACCGAGCGCTACAAGATCGCGGCCTTCGTGCTGTCGGCCTCGCTGGTGGGGCTGCTGGGGGCGGTCTACGGCTATTCGCTGGGGTATTTCACCACCTACTCGGTGTTCCGGCTCGACTTCTCGCTGAACATGATCGTGTTCTGCCTGATCGGGGGCATCGGCACGCTGTTCGGGCCGGTGATCGGGGCGGCGCTGCTGCTGTTCCTGACCAATGTGCTGCTGTCGGACTTCCTCGACATCCACCTGATGCTGACCGGCGCGCTGGTGGTGGCCACGATCCTGCTGATGCCCGGCGGCATCCTGCGGGCGGGGGCCACCCTGCCCTGGAAGCGCCGCGCCAGGAAGGAGGCGAAAGCATGAGCGAGATCATCCTCGAGGGCGTCGGCGTCACCAAGCGCTTCCGCGGCCTGACCGCCACCGACCACGTGGACTTCGCCATTCCCAAGGGCGCGATCTACGGGCTGATCGGGCCGAACGGGGCGGGCAAGTCGACGCTGTTCAACCTGATCACCGGCTATCACCCGCTCTCGGAGGGGACGATCACCTTCAAGGGGCGGGACCTCGCCGGGATGCCGATCTACAAGCGCAACCAGTTCGGCATGGCGCGGGCCTTCCAGATCTCGAAACCCTTCCCGGCGCTGACGGTGCGCGAGAACGTGGGCGTGGGCGCGATGTTCGGGCGGCCCGACCGGGGCGACACCTCGCGCATGGCCGATCAGGCGATGGAGATCGCGGGCATCCCGCACCTGGCCGAGCGCCGCGCCGACGCGCTGACGGTGGGCGAGCTGCGCAAGCTCGAGATCGCGCGCGCGGTCGCCACCGGCCCCGACCTGCTGCTCGCCGACGAGCCCTGCGCCGGCCTGAACCCGTTCGAGACCGACGAGATGGTGCAGTGCCTGCGCAACGTGCGCGAGGCCGGCGCCACCGTCTGGCTGGTCGAGCACGACATGAAGGCGGTGACCGCGATCTGCGACCGGATCCTGGTGATCGACGCCGGCAAGCGCCTGGCCGAGGGGACCCCGAAAGAGGTCGTCAACAACCCCGCCGTGATCGCCGCCTACCTTGGCGTCCCGATGGAAGACCAGCCCGCCTGATCCCTTCGCCGCGGGCGGCCGCCCGCGGGCCGAGCCCCTGCAGGAGTTCCATGACCCAGGCGCCCCGCTTTCCCGCCGTCGACGAGCGGCTGTTCCTGCAGTCGGTCAGCCGCGCGCTCGACGTGATCGAGGCCTATGCCGACGCCCCCCGCCCGCTGTCGCTGACCGAGATCGCGCGCGCCGCGGGCATCAACAAATCCGCCGCCCAGCGCATCGGCCAGACCCTGCTGGCGCGCGGCTATCTCGAACAGGCCGCCAACGGGCGTCTGCAGCCGGGCCGCCGGCTGGTGGACCGCGGGTTCGACTATCTGAGGTCCAACGCGCTGATCGAGCGGGCGACGCCGATCCTGATCGACCTGCGCAAGGAGGCCGAGGAGCGGGTCGATTTCTCGCTGTTCGACGCCGAGCACGACAACCTGTCGATCATCTACATGATCCGCCAGCAGTCGAAGCGCGAGACCTTCTACGCGACGCTCGCCGGACGCCGGCAGCCGACCTTCGCAACGTCCGGCGGGCGAGCCTGCCTGGCGCTTCTGCCGGACGCGGAGGTGGACGACATCCTGGCGCGCTCCGACCTGAGGCCGCTGACCCCGCGCACCCTGACCGACCCCGAGGCGATCCGCGCCAAAGTCGTCGAGGCCCGGCGCGACGGGCACGCCCTGGCGGTCGAGGAGGCGCTGCCGGGGGAGGTGGCGCTCGCCGCCGCGGTGCGCGACGCCCGCGGCCGGCCGCTGGGCGCGGTGCACATCGCCGGCTCGCTGGCGGACTGGGAGCCGGAGGCGTTCCGCCGCCGCTTCGCGCCCCTGGCGCTGCAGGCGGCCTCGGCCCTGAACGGCTGAGAGCGCGCGCCCCGGTCGGGGCGCGCGGCTTCGCTCAGACCTTGCCCTCGGCCTCCAGCTTCGCCCAGGCCTCGGCCACGTCTGCGCCGGTCGCGAACCAGACGTCGGGGAAGGTGCGGATGAAGGCGATCATCTCCCGCAGCAGCGCCACGCGCGAGGGGCGGCCGGTGATCTGGGGATGCATCACCAGATCGAACAGCCCGCCCCAGCGATAGATCTCGCGGAACTCCTCCTTCCACACCTCGAGGATGTGGGAGTTGGTGAAGATCGGCCGCGGCGAGGCGATCGAGAACAGCGCGAAGGGCGCGTCGTCGAGCGACCAGTGCCAGGGCAGCTCGATCGGACCCTTGGAGCCGTCCTTGAGCACGTGCCGATAGGGGTTGATGTCGTCCATCAGCGAGGTGTCGTAGAGCAGCCCGTGCTTCGTCTGCGTCTCCAGCAGGCCGGCCGAGACCTCGCCCGCGGGAGAGCGGAAGCCCTTGGGCTTCACGCCCACGATCTCGAGCGAGGCGAGCCCCTTCTCGAACTCCTCGGCCTCGGCGGCGGGATCATCCGAGACCCAGATGTGGGAATAGGAGTGGTGGCCGACCTCGTGACCCTCCTTGAGGATCATCTCGACTTTGTCCGTATGATTTTCCACGGTCCAGCCGGGGACGAAGAAGGTGGCGGGGACCTCCTCCTCGGACAGCATTTCCAGGATCTTGGGAACGCCGGTGGTGGCGCCGTAGCGACCCTGGGAGAGGACGCCCGGACGCTGCTTGTTGCGCGCATCGCGCCCGGTCCAGAGCGTTTCCGCGTCGAAATCGAAGGTCAGCATGACGGCGCATTTCGCGCCGCCGGGCCAGGCGATGCTCTTGTCGTGCTTCATCCCGAGACTCCTTCCTGCAAGCGTCCTGGTCGCCGGGCGCCGGGCAGGGAGCGCCGGTCGACCGGAATCAGGCTATGGCAATTCACTCGTATTGCATACCGCCATGTCCCCTCCTACGCTTGTCCGGACAGAAATTCTGCCGAGGAAGCGTCATGAGCATCCAGCACGTCCTGTCCGGCCCGCCCGCGCGCCCCCAGCCCCGCACCGCCGCGGACGGCGCGCGCCTCGACGCCAAGGCCGATCCGGCGCGCAGCCCCGGCGCGGCGGTCGCAGCGGCGATCGCGACCCGCATCGCGTTGCCGACGGGGGAGGTCCGATGACGATGGCGGTCCCTGACGCGAGCCTTCCGCCGGTCGGCCGCGCGCCCTGCGGAGGCGAGACGCGATGAGCGCCCCCCCCGACCGGATCGGCGTCGAGATCGGCGGCACCTTCACCGACCTGGTGATGGCGGCCCCCGACGGCGCGCTGACCACCGGCAAGACGCCCTCGACGCCCGCGGCGCCGGAGGAGGCGGTGCTGCGCGTGCTCGACGAGGCCGGCGCCGACCTGGCGGCGGCGGCGCGGCTGACCCATGGCTCGACCGTCGCGACCAACGCGCTGCTGACGCAGCGGGGGGCGAAAGCGGGGCTGCTGACCACGGCGGGGTTTCGCGACGTCGCGATCATGGGGCGCGCGGACCGCGACCACGACATCTTCGACATGCGCTTCCGCCACCCCACGCCCCCGATCCGCCGCGCCATGATCCGCGAGGTCCCCGAGCGCATCGCCGCCGACGGCGCGATCCTGGCCCCCCTCGACCTCGAGGCCGCCTGGACCGAGGCGCAGGCGCTGATCGCGGCCGGGGCCGAGGGGCTGGCGATCTGCCTGCTGCACAGCTGGCGCAACCCGGCCCACGAGCAGGCGCTGGCCGCCCTGATCCGGGCGCGCGCGCCCCACATCCCCCTCTCGGTCAGCCACGAGGTCAGCCCGGAGTTCCGCGAATACGAGCGCACCCTGACCACCACGCTGAACGCCTTCGTGGGCCCTGTGGTCGAGCGCTATGTCGGGCGCCTCGACGCGGGGCTGAAGGCGCGCGGGCGCAGAGGCGTGCTGCAGATCATGCAGTCGAACGGCGGCGCGATGCCGGCCTCGATGGCCGGAGCCAACGCGGTGCGGATGCTGCTGTCGGGCCCCGCGGCGGGGATGCGGGCGGCGATGTGGTTCGCCGAGCGCAACGGCCTGCGCGACGTGATCACGCTCGACATGGGCGGCACCTCGACCGACGTGGCGCTGGCGCCCGGCCTGACGCCCGCGGTGAGCGCGGAGATGAAGATCGACGGCCTGCCGGTGCGGGTCGCGGCGCTGGACATGGCGACCATCGGGGCGGGGGGCGGCTCGATCGTCTCGGTCGATCCGGGCGGGTTCCTGGCGGTGGGGCCCGACAGCGCGGGGGCCGAGCCGGGGCCCGCCTGCTATGGCCGCGGCGGGACCCGGCCCACCGTCACCGACGCCCAGGTGATCGCCGGGGTGCTGCGCCCGGCGCGGTTCTTCGGGGGTCGGATGGAGCTGCGCGACGACCTCGCCCGGCAGGCGCTGGCAGCGCTGGGGATGGGACCGGCCGAGGCGACGGCCGACATGGCGCTGGGCATCGTCAACGGCGCCATGGCCGGCGCGGTGCGGCTTGTCTCGACCGCGCGGGGCGTCGACCCGCAGGGCTTCGCGCTGGTCGCCTATGGCGGCGGCGGGCCGCTTCACGCGGCCTGCGTCGCCGAGGAGCTGGGGATGCGCCGGGTGCTGGTGCCCTGGTCGCCCGGCCTCGCCTCGGCCTTCGGGCTGCTGATCGCCGACATCGCGCTCGACGCGGCGCAGACCGACCTGCGCCCGCTGGACGACGCGACGCTGAACGCCGGGCGGGTGGCGGAGCTGACCGCCCGCGCCCGCCGCATCGCGCAGGAGGGCGGGCTGGACCCAGACGCCTGCGAGATCGAGCTGGGCGTCGACATCCGCTATGCCGGACAGGCCTTCGAGCTGACGGTGCGCACGCCCCCCGCGCCGATGGACGCCGCCGCCCTGCGCGCCGCCTTCGAGGCGCTGCACCGCCAGCGCTACGGCTACGCCCGCGCCGACCTTGCGGCC
>TARA_R110000751_G_scaffold101559_4_pt1 | contig 10943 bp, 8 predicted proteins | sample TARA_R110000751 | Tara Oceans TARA_R110000751 (sample SAMEA4398001) | marine metagenome | biome: Polar Biome; feature: [MES] marine water layer (ENVO:01000295) within the mesopelagic zone...; material: water (ENVO:00002006), including particulate matter (ENVO:01000060) such as...... | reverse complement strand
AGTTAGACTCACGTAATAATACTTTGTTCTTTGATGATACTTTAAGTCCTGCTGAGAAGACAGCTAAGATGGCAGAGAACATGGCTGCTATTGCTCAGCAGTACTTTCCGTCGAATCAGGCGAATTTCCGTGAGGCTTCCAGTCTCTTCTCAAGGAGTATTGGTAACCAGCAGAATGAAGTTGCTCGCGGTCTTGGTATAGACGCTGAGACTTTCGCAGATGCTCAGAGACAGGTGCAACAAGCGGAAGACAGAATGCTGGGTGTTTGGGGCAGTCTTATATCTAATCAGGCGACGGAAAATGAAGAAGTTTCTGATGCGCAGTATTTGAGTCAAGAGTATGGAAGCTTCATAATGCACGATATTTATACTCCTTTACAGACAGCTCTTCCCGAAGGCTTAGGACCTGGGTTCGAAGATGCCGCTGTAGATGCTTTATTCCAACCTGAAAATGAAGATAAGCTTGAGAAGATAAGAAGCCGATATGAGGTTATGTTTCCCGGTAAAGTCTTTCCTGACGCTCAACTTAGAGTAAACTTAATAAGAGCGGCTATGGCTTTCACCCGTGAGGTGAACCCCGCTACCGATGCTAAAGGTGTTGGAGAACGCCATTTACCGCGTGAGGTAGATTATGTTCCGGCTGATTGGATCTCAAAACTCTCTAAAGAAGAGAGGGCTTCTGTTCTGAGTCTTATTGGAGGTTCCGCCCAAACTGGATCCGCAGAGCGTCAAGGTTCTACGCTTCTCGGATCATTAGGACGTATGGCTGCTATTGCAGGAGGTGCGGCTCTCGGCGCCCAGGTCGGAGGACCAGCAGGCGCCTTAAAAGGAGCACAAGCGGCAAGCGTAATAGTCGGGTAAAAATAACCTTGTAACATTATGTTACATAGTCAAAGGAAATGATATGAGCTTCGCAACGAAACTAGGACAGTTTGCAGAAGGTTTTTCTGAGGGGATAGGGCCTGGTCTTAACCTTGGGGCTAGTATAGCTCAAGGGAATAGAGCCCAGCAGACGTTAGATAATCAGACGAGCCGCCTTGGCACGCAAGAGGATAGGCTTCTAAGGGATCAGATTATTACTCAGTATGAGACTGACCCAGCGGGAGCAATCAACAAGGCTCTTCAGGCAGGGAACACGCAACTTGCAGATGAACTCAGAGCAAGAGGGCCAGCAGAGCAGACGAAGCTGGCAAACGCGGCTCTCATACCGGGTGCCGCAGCTCTCAGTCAGGGACAGAATGTGGACTTGACGAACCTTGAAGATATAGGTGGCGGGATAGACGCTTTGAACACCGGCATCTCAGGTCTTGAGGGAGTTAATACTGGGATTCAGAATCAGCTTGGGGGAACTCGAGGTGCTCCGACGGGGCAGCCAGGTGTCTTTGAGGACACGGCTAGTCTTCAGAATAACCCTGTAGCTAATGAGGCAGCCTTCAGAGCGGAGCAACAGCAGATCATGATGGAGTCCCAGAAGGCTCTTCTTGATCCTGCAGCTAAGGCCATGTCGGACCTTCAGTCTTCTACCTTCATAGGACCTGCAGCTGAAGCTAAAGGCTTTGTCTCTTACGAGGAGGCTTTGCTTGGACTCGGTGTTCCGCAGGATAAGATAGCTTCATACACCGAGCCTGTCCAGAGAGAGCTCCAAGGGATTCGCGATAATGAGTTCCTTAGAAGCATGACTCAGTACAAGGATTCAAAGTCTCTTCTTCGTGCCTCTCTCGGTGCGCGTCTTGGGATAGGGGCTGAGACACAGGTAGAGTCTTATGCCGCTTCTCTGGACATCCTCTCGACTAATGAGGCGTCAGCTGTAGAGAGAGCTGCTAATGCCCGTGCGTATCAGAACTTTAACTTAGCTTTAGGAATCCGTGATATAGAGAAGGCTGAGTCTCTCATGGGTATTTCTCGTGATGAGCTTATTCTTTCAGGCTTGACCGAGGATCAGGCGGATGCTACAGTTACTGCTATGAGAGCTAAGCTGAATGAGAAGCGCTTTGCGGATAAGCAGAACCTGCGTGATCGTGTAGTCCAGATGCTTAGCCGAGATAAGACGGAGTATATTTCAAAATCGGCTAGTATGTCCGCAGAGCTTGGCTCACAGAGAATCAAGTCTATGGCGGATATTCTTGGCGTCTCTGGCTTTGAGTCTGACGATCCGAACAGGTATACCACTGAATCTCTGCAGAGGCTTATCCGAGTCATGTGGTCAGATGAGACTGGGGACACTGGACCGAGTGCAGCGGCTACTGACAACATCACAAGGTCTATGACGCTTATTAACTCAGGCGAAGCAGGGCGGAGAAAGGCTGCAGAGATAGCTTTCCGAAGCGGCGATCAAGATGTTATAGCTGGTATAAGAGCGCGCGGCTGGGAGCTGAATGTAGAAGGGACGGACTTTATTCAGGTCGACCTAGCAGGTTCTACCCAGCCACTTTTAACTCCGCCTATTCCCTTAGCTCCGCCTAGTCCCTTAGGTGGGGCAGCTGCAGCTAACCCAGATTCTTCAGTAGGAGGTGGTGCAGTGCCAGGTGGCCTTCCTTTTCTTCCTCCAATAACCCCGAAGGTACCTTCTAATGGCTGATAATAAGTCTATGGCAGAAGAACTCGATGCGGCTATTTATAACTACGTCCCTAAGGCTAAGGAGCCTATGGGAATGGCGTTAGACGCAGCTATAAAGGACTTGAGCGGCCCTGCATTTCTTCCCGCAGTTAATGAAGAAGAACAGTCTAATGAAGCACAGGTAGACTTTGGGACTTCTCTTGACCTTAATAAGAGACAGAGGTCTTCACAGAGATCGGCTCAAAGTTCTTATAGGGACTCTAAGCGGAGAATGGAGAAGCAAGGGCACGGAGAGGACTTTGATAAGTTCATAGAGCAAGAGGGAGAAGTTGGACTGTTCGAGGATATTAACTATGCCGCGCAGACAGTCTTGACTCCGACCTTTGATCTTCTTCAGAGCGGGAACTTCGCTATGGCTGGCGGAGTCTCAGAGTACCTGAAGACAGGTTCCGTAGTGGATGGATTCATGCAAGCTGGGGTGGAATTCGCCGACGCACTTCCGTTCATTGAAGTAGATGGAGCAAGGAAGCCGACATTCCAGACAGTCTTTGATGAGAATGAAGTCAGCTTCTGGGGTGCTCCTGTTGTGGCCCTTGCTCTTGACATGATAGTTGATCCTATCAACCTAGTTCCCGGTGGCGCAATCGCAAAGTTCGCAAAGAAGGGAGGCGGAGCTGCTATTGATAACTCTGGCGTTATAGGCCGAGCCTTTGAAAGGATGTTCGATCCGACAAGGCAGATAGAGAAGCTAGGACAAGGAGGGGCAGACGTTCTCACATCCTTCGAGAGAGCCGAGGCAGGGATAGCTAAAGACTATCTTGGTATAGAGAATAAGGTTGATAGACTTGTTGCGAACATGACAGAGAGTGAGAAGATTCTCTTCGGACTTTATATGGATCAACCTGGTAAGTTGAAGTCTGAACTTGCAAAACTCGTCACAGTCGGCGCACTTCCTGCTAATGTAGTCCCTGAGATGCAGAAAAGAATAGATCACATTAGTCGCTTTACAGGGGCTATTTTCAGACGGGAAGCCAGTCACGGTATACTCGACATGAGTATGTTCAGGGATAACTACGTAGCGGGAATGCTGGCTCTTGATCCTAAGACTCAGAGAAGCTTCGGACAGTTTATAAAACAAAGAACAGGTGGGGGAGGTGGACTTCCTGTTGGGAAGACTCCTAGCTTTGGAAGGCCGCGAAAGACAGCTAATCAAGAAGAAAGACTTCGGATGATCTTAGCTGATGAGATAGGGGCTAAGAGTACGGAGCTGAACATCGAGCGGATTCTTCTTGGCCGTGGTCTTGAACATGCAAGGTTTGTGAACACACGAAAGTTCATGAAAGGGATAGTCGAGAATGGGTCTCTCTTGCCTGATGGAACACCCTTTAGTCAGATCATTCCTAAGACTCTCTTTAAGACTGAGAAGAAGTTACAGAAATTCAAGGATGAGCTTGCGGCTTCAGGCTCAGACAAGGATGTTCTTGAAGTTATTAGAAAAGTCCGTAATAAGAAAGGCGTCACTGAGAACGTCATAGACGGAGCCTATCTTCTTCCAAAAGTTGTAGTGGACTATGTGAAGAAGTCTGAGAAGGTCATGAGTAACGATGATGACCTTGGGAAGTTCTTTGAATACGCGGAGAAGCTGACGTCTGTGTGGAGAGGTCTTGCGACTCTCAGTCCTGGCTTTCATAATAGGAACTACTTGGGGATGCTCTGGACTAATCACATGGCAGGTGTCGGGAGCAAGGTCGTTACTAATCTTAGTAAGTTCGGCCTTGGGGATAACGCGATTACGGTTCCCAGCGGCGGGGGATTTGCCTTGCGGCACTTAGAAGCTATGAAGCTTCAAGTCATGACGAACGGTGCAGGGAAACTTCCCAGTCATTTAAAGACAGCCATGGATGCTGCGTCTCAGCATATAGGCTTCGGGGATTTTAAATCAGTTCCCTTTCCAGACATTATGGTTGAGGGGAAAATGTATGACGCGGCTGGCATTATGCGATTAGCTCAAGAGCATGATGTTCCGCAGAGTGTAACGAAAATCTCAGGACTAGCGGAAGAGGCAACTAAGGTAGCCTTCCGAGATCAAGGGAAAACTATTCCTCTTAGTCAGCTACGTGGCGCAGGGGTTAATCCTTTGACAGAAGCGGCTTTCACCATAGAAGCCAACAAGCGTTCTAGTCTCAGTGAGGTCACAGACAGAGTCGTGGGGAATGGCAGTCCACAGCTTCAAGCGAACAGAGCTATTGCGACTATACCTGAGAACAATGGGAGACTGGCTCTCTTCATAGATAGGCTTATGAAAGGAGACAGTCCTGACATTGCCGCTAAGGCGACTAAGACCTGGCACTTTGATTACAGAAAGCTGAGTAACATAGAGAAGCAGATATTTGCTCAAGCCCTTCCATTCTATGCTTGGATGAGGTTCTCCACTCCGAGGATGGTCATGGCTCTCTTGGAGAATCCTGGCCGCGTTGCTAAGACACCAAAGCTTAAAAGAGCACTTGAAGAGTATAACAAGAGGAATGGGAGTCCGCAAGATTTGCCTGTGCCGGATTACTATGAAGAGACTCAGGCGTTTCAACTACCGGCTATGTATAAGGATAACTATCCTCTCTTCGCTCAGCTTGATCTTCCCCTCATGCAGCTGAATCAGCTAAACACTGCTGATCTGGGTGGCTCTATTCACCCCTTCGGAAAACTTCTTATCGAGACCGCCACAGGGCAAAACTTATTTCTTGATACACCTATTGAGAAGTTTCCTGGTGAGGTCAGTGAGGACTTAGCTCTCGGAGGTATTAATATTTCCAAAGAAAGTAGACATGTAATAGGAACACTTCTCCCTCCTGTCGAAAGGTATGTCTTCCGTCCCACCGAACAGCGCCAACGTCAGAGACTTGACATTGAGGCTGTTCGACAGAGTGGAATTACCTTCCGCGCTCTGGATGTTCGTAGAGTCTTGAGGGGAAAAGACTATCAGAACGCAGCTCTTGCTCGAGCTTTTGAAAAGAAGATAAAGCAAGATGCTGAGATAGCTAGGAAGAAGGCGCTCCGTTAGTAGTTTCCTTTAAAGCCTTAGAGATAGCCCTCTGGACATTAGTTCTTCGCTGATGACAGAGGGCTATTATGACTTCTTGGAATTGCTTGTCGTCAAACTCAGGGAGCATACCTAAAGATAGTCTGAAGGCTTTATTATGTCCGTATTCATTTAGCTTTACAAGAGGCGGCTCATGACTTGTCACGTCTATGAGTCCCTCGTTCTCTAACTCATTCATCCAGATTTCAAGTGAAATTTCCAGCGGAGTGACTCCCATTATCCCGACGGGGTTACAGAAGTCATTGACTGTTGAGAGAGCTATGATTAGTTGATCACGAGTTTTGATGTCTTTGAAGTTCATTTGTTTTCTCCTACTATGTAACAAATTGTTACAAAGTTAAATTGAATTTGCTCTTGTTAGTGCATCAAACAAAGCTATCTCATCACGGAAAGAGCTCAGGGGATTCCCTCCAGCTTTGACCTGAACATGAGCGGTTTCCTTGAACTTCTTCCATCGGCCACTCCAATGTAGTCCGCAATGTTCAGCCGCGGAACCGAATATCTCCCACTCTGGTTCATCAGACTCCCAGATAGCCTTTCCGTTCTTGACAGGGACACAGTCAACTGCCTCTCCGTATTGGTGCCAGCTCTCGCCTGGTCCTGCCTTAGTTACGTGCTTTCCAAGGACTCCACTCTGTGGACCAGCAGCCATAAGAGCCTCTCCTAGCATAGGAAACCCCTTGTCGTTGTAGCTTTGAACCTTCTGCATTATCTCTGGGCGGGTTCGACTTTGCCTGTAGAGCTTCGCCTGTGTCTCGCAAGTCCTTAGCCCGCAGTAGACTTGGATAGCTATTCCATAATGAGTGGTGCAGATTCGCACAGTCTCAAGAATCTTTATCTGAGTCTCTACTGTCACACTCTCTACGTGCTCATTCATATTCTGGCTCCTTGTAAGTTAACATCCCAGTCTTTATATCCTGTGAGAGAAGTCCTTGTTGCTTCAAGGCTCCGACTACTTCTCCCAGTTGTTGGTGACTTACATCGTCGGAGAGAATCCGCGCAGCTTCATCCATCCTTATAAAGCCTCTCTCTCTTATTATATTCTCTAGCTTCGTCTGCGCTCCGGCCAGCGGGTTCGCACCGACTCCTGCAAAAACTTTCGGCATCGTTTTCTCCGCTGAGTGGAGTAGCGATATGGCCCTTTGAATGTCTTCAGCCTCAAGACTCTTATCAAGACTGCGGCTAGCACAGCAAAGCATTGAGAGCTTAAAGAGATGCGTCGGTCTTCTTTGGACGTAGTACTCGAGCCTTGGATCAGCAAAGATTTGTCTACTCTCGCTGTCTTGATACCAGTCATAGTAGATTTCCTCATACTCTGGAGTGGGAAGGAAAGGTCCAACCATGTTCCTGATCTGAGCAAGGTCTTGACTTAGCAATTCCCCAAGTCTTTTTTGTCTATCGGTAAGATCAGGCTTGAGAACTGTCTTCCCTTTCTTATCTTCGCTAATGAAAACAATACGGCTAGTGAAGCCAGAACCAACAGCATCTTCAGGAAGAGCTGCACGTAGCTGGCCTGGCGTCGTCGCGCCGAAGAGGTGAACCCAAACATTCGGAACCTCTTCTTTGCCTCTCGCATGAGTGTCATACACATACCTTCCTTCACAGTCATACCACTTACATAGCATAGAGAGCATCTCTCTGGAGCCATACCCAAGGAAGACAGTCAGTTCACTGGCATGTATCGTCAGGCTTGAATGGTGAACCATAGTCCCATCCATGTCTTGATCTGCTGAGATACTTTCCTGCAGGCTCTTGACAAGCTTCTGACGACTGCTCTCATCGCTGGCTACATTGATTCCCAGCTCATCTAGGAACTGCTTTCCTACTCTCATGGCAGTTCCCTTCCGAGTCGCGGGCGGTCCGCACAGGACTATATACATATTCGGGTAGAAGGTTTCTGTTCCCCATACAAGTGAACACTTCCGTTCAAGGACGCTGGCGATGGTAGACAAGCCGACCCATAGACGGAAGTTCTCAGGGGGTTCAGTGTTCTCCGTGAACTCCATGTAGGCGTCTACCCAGTCAGGCAACACTCTTGTGGACATATCGGTCTAGCTCCCCTGCTAGTGTATTCGGACTTGTCTTGTCTACCTTCTTAGCTTTCCACTCCATCATAGTTTCTTTGTCGAAGGAGAAGCCTATCTCGGTGTCCACTGGGATAGAGAACTGTCTTCCTTTCCACTCCATAGGACTCTCAAGACTTTTCTTTACAGCTGTTATGATTTCCACAGCGCGCTCGGGACCGACACTCAGAGGTATTTGGTACCGGATGCTGTCATGGATAGTGTTAAGAAAGGAGACTTCTGGGAACAAGTCTTGACGCTCGTATAGAAAACAAACGCCGCTCTTGTTCATCAGCTCTGCGATGGTCGATTGTGGGTTATAAGAATACGCAAGCTTGAAGAGTCCGTCCCCCCAACGATCAAGGAACATTCTTCGTCGCCCGTAGCAATTGATAAGTGTCTTGTTGTTTCGGGAAAGTTCTTCTCGAACAGCAGCGTGCCATTCTCGAACACCTGGATAGATTTGGTGGTAACGGTCCACGATAAACTTCGCTTCTTTTTCAGTGATCTGATAATAGATTGCAAAGGTTCGGTAACCCAAGTCATAGTTAAGTCCATGATTAGCACGCTTTCCTTTCTCATCTCTGTCAGCTTTCGTGACCTGATCCATAGGTATACCGAGGATCATAGCTGCAGTCTGTATGTGAATGTCTACTCCATCTTCAAACGCCTTAGTCATCTTTCTCTCACCTGAGATGAAAGCAACTACTCTGTTCTCTGCCTGTCCAAGGTCTTGATTGACGACAAGACAGTCCTCGTCTGCTTTCATAAGAGCGTTCATTTGCCAAGGCTGATTCTGTAGATTCGCGCCAGTTCCACGGATAGTCTTACTTGAGGAGATTCGCCCTTGAGAGGTTCCGACTGGGTTAAATGAACACCGCAGTCTGTTGTCAGGATCAAGCTTCATCTCATAGTAAGTCCCCCGCATCTTACGCTCTTTGCGAAGTGCAAGGATTATTTCAGCTTCCTTCATTCCCTTAGCGGCTATTCTCGTAAGAGCCTTGTCGTCTACAGTGATAGCTCCGTTCTTTGTATAAGCTCTTTGCTTCTTCTCTATGTAGAAGTATTCTTTAAGTTGCTTAGGGCTGTTCGAGTTTAGCTCTCTCCCTGCTAAGGCGTTCAGTTCCAGCTGAAGAACGTCTATCCTCTTGGTGCAATCAAGAGCGGCTACTCCCATGGCTTCCACGTCCATGCGTATACCTTTGTTCCCTGCATAGACTAAGGGGTGCAGTAGCCCCTTCTGTCTGAGGTAGGTCTCATAGTTCCCTTGCTTCTTAAGCTCGTCTTCCTGCTTAGGAAAGATGTCCATTAGGACAGCTGCATCCATCGCATTGTAACGACGGAAGATTTCCTCAGAGCCGAAGGGATTCTTGAACCACTCTTTCCCATCGTCCTTATAGTAAGGCTCCCCGTCACAATACTGCGCGACAAGAAAGTCCAGTCCCTTGGGAAAGTCTGGGTAGATTATGCCCGCTGCAATCATAGTATCTTGAAGAGGTGCGGCTATGATCCCGTACTTAGAATAGAGAAACGTGGCGTCGAATGAGAGGTTCTGCCCTATCTTCTCCACGTTTTCGTCAGCAAGGAGTAGAGCTATCCATTTCATTACCTCTACTTCTTGATCTGGGTTCCAGTAATCTTGCTGACCCATCACGAAAGGTATGCACATGGAGAGCTCAGGGTCTGGAGAAAGCGCAAGGTGTGAGACTTCCATCCCTCGGACTTCAATGTCGTAAGCTACTCTCTTTGCCTTATGGCATTGGTCTATAAAGTCCTTGACCTCCATGTAGCCTGGCTCCGTTATAAGAACTCTCTTCTTTAGTTTGAACTCAGGGAAGGCACTCTCCTTCCGCGCGCGCAGGAGATCATTGACTATGTAGTATCTAAAGAGGAACTCCTTCTGTGCTGAACTCGGATGAATACAGGGCATGACCTTTCGACCAGGTACCAGAGTGCTATCAAGAATGGAGCCTCTTTGCTTCAGTGGATTAGTCTTGCCTGTCAAGGCGTAAGTTGCCGCGTAGCCCATAGAGACTATTATGTTAGCGTCACAGACTAACAAGCGCTGTCTTAGGCGCTCCCGATTCTCGTGGTATTCTGGGCTTTCTGATACTGTCTTTCCAGCTGTCCGTATGTAGGCACCTACGTCGTTTCTTTCTGGACGGAACTGCAGGACATAGTCAAGGTAGCAGTTCTGCCGTGAGATACCTGCGTGTTGCAGGAGTTCATTTAGTAGCTGCCCATTCTTCCCGTTGAAGGCTCCGCCGGCTAGGACATCCTCTTGCGTTGGAGCGTCACCGACTATGGCTATCTTCTCACGAGGGCTTCCGCTGGTGTAAGGGGCTGTCAAGACAGGAGCCTGTTGCAAGTTTGGCAGTAGAATCTTGAAGGGTTGTCTGAGCTTGTGAATACATTACAGGCTATAATCCTTCCGTCTTTCAGGTTAGTGCAATCTTTACAGTTTTCAGAAGTGACAGGTCTTGCCATTACGGACACACTATAAGTCTTTCCTGCGCTGACTACTTGGTGACTATAGTCTCCATATCTATTATTAGTATTTACCTTGGCTAACTCTTCCGCAAGCATATCAGCCAACATATTTATTCTGTAGTTAATTTTCATCGTTGGTCTCCGTTGGTAAGATTAACTCATCATAGAGCTTAGCCCCATCTTCAACAAATTCTTTGATTGACTTAGCCTTATCCACATTCCTTAGCTCCATTCCACTAGCCGCTATTTTGCAACTGACACAAGCAAAGGCATCCCTGTTCACGACAGTTAACATTTTAGTCCCACAGACTGGACACTTCATTCTTTGTAGCTCCTATATTCACCGGGTTGTCCATCCATTACACGCTTTAGGTAGGCGTTCTTATACTCCTCAGAGAGGTCATATCCGAAGCCTGTCATGCCGAGGTTACTAGCAGCTATGAGAGAGTTCCCACTGCCCATGAAAGGAACCATGATGTGTCCGCCAGGTGTCCCAAAGGTTCGGATGACATCTTGGATCATCTCTATAGGTCTTTCAGTTGGATGGACTTTGTGGTCAGGATGCAGCGCTTTGTAATTATAACAGTTCGTTCTTCCAGGTGTCTTGATGATGGCACTGTCACCCTTACGCGCGTAGAAGAACGGCTCATAAACATTCCCCAGTCTAAACTCAGGGTTCCGTGTCTGGCCTTGATGCCCCACCTTGTTCCATATACCTGGTAGGTTACAAACATGAA
>TARA_R110000751_G_scaffold58142_1_pt1 | contig 10948 bp, 8 predicted proteins | sample TARA_R110000751 | Tara Oceans TARA_R110000751 (sample SAMEA4398001) | marine metagenome | biome: Polar Biome; feature: [MES] marine water layer (ENVO:01000295) within the mesopelagic zone...; material: water (ENVO:00002006), including particulate matter (ENVO:01000060) such as...... | reverse complement strand
CGAGGGTCGTGGGTTCGATTCCCGCCGAGCGCACCACTATTTATAACTTAACTTTTATTCAGATTTCGCCTCAAATATTATATTGTTTGAGGTTTTTTTGTGTTTGAACTTTAGATCAAGCCTTTATCCGTAAGGGCTAATTATTCTGTCTTTATCAACTTCTAAAAAGTAGTCTACCCTTTAATAATGTATTTTCTATAAGTCTGCGTGCATGCACTCTACCCTTTAGAAATCGGTGACCACGTGCTCGGTGACCAAACGGTGACCATTTTGTGACCAAGATTATTGAAGGTCAGTTGCGGCAGCTAATCCCTATGGTTTATTCTTATCGATGAGCTCAGTAGCTTAAATTATCAGTCTCAATGTCAGCTTGAAACAGAACAGCACATCTATAACTTCGAATTAAAATTTTTGGGAAGTATGTAGACTATTAACATGAGCTTCAGCAGAAATAAATGAATCAATTGATAATGCTTTTCTATCAACTAAATTCATCTCAATTTCGCCATGTGTTGTAGAATTAGTCCAATAAACTCCTTCCATTTTACTACAATTATCAGTAATCAAAAGCTCTCCACTTCCAAGCGTAATTTTATTCTCACTATTCTTAGTTCTAGTTAACTGATAAATATACATAAATTTTGTTGAAGAAGAAAAAGTATTGGTGTAAATTGTCGCTAAAATTGATTCAGACCTTTGATTTTCAGTAAATGATTGAATACTAATAGCAAAGTATGTTTGTTTGATATAGAAATAAATTTCAATTGGAGGTAAAGAATCATCATCTATTTCCTTTTTATAGCTACTTATCAAATGACCTTTCCATAAACCATTGATAGGTGGCTTACTAAGAATACTACCCAACCAAAGATATTTTATTCTGAAGTTATTTAATAGGACTCCAATAACAAGCAACGAAGAAGTTATAGAGAAACTTGAAACCTGCCAAACCGATAAACTAATTTTGATCCAATCCATAGTACTTAATACATATTGAATGACATAAATTAGACCAGCACTAAATGCAACCAAACCAATAAAAAACCAGATGATTTTTTTTAATTCGTTAAACTGCAATACTATAAAATTCACTTAACTAATTCCCCCTAATACAATTACCATTTTGATAAACCTTGATACCATCCACATGGCTGACCAGCCCTACGCTCACTACTCCTTTAGTAAGAGATGTGAGATATGCAGTCATTTCTCTAGCCCCACAAGGTCTAATAGCATTTAATGCGCTACTATCACTCATCTCAATTACAGGAGCGAGGTATTGAGAAATATGGGTCAATGTCATTAGGTTTATGTTAAAAAAATGAAAGCCATCATGATATGGTGATTGTTTTAATGATAGACGATAAATTAGCTCTATAAAATTTTCATTTACTAAAATAGCTTCATCAGTATTTTTATTTAAGCTGATAAAAGGTATATTAGATAAGTCAGTATAAAATATAATCCCCGTACCCATGAAATATTTATTATTTTTTGCATGTAAAGCCTTTAAACTACTCCAAACAAATTCTTCGGTTAAGATATCCATTATTGGTTACTCCAAAGCTTTATTATTGATTTAATATGAAATTAACGCATGTAGTAAATAGTATTTATTAATAGTAAGATATTTAATTAACAGTTAAAATTTTTATCAATTTATTGCTATAAATATTAATTTTTTGAATAATCAGGTAAATATAAGGTTTTATTTTGCTGAATACCAATCCAATCTTCATGTATTCCTGCAATAAAAAATAATACAGGCTTGTCTTCAAAATATTTACACGTTTTACGCCACTCTCTATAGTCTGTAAAAGAAGGTTTAGCGTACTGCTGTGGATGTGTATGCCACTCTCCTAAATATTGGATGCGACCTTGACTAGAATTGTGCAATCGATCCAAGTGCTCCTGATGACCATATACGCCTCTTTTATAGTAAACGGGCGTTCTAAAATCAGCTATCTGCGGTGTAGACAGGTGCATAACGTGAATGTCCTCGCCACGTACTCCCCGTTTTTCACCCATTAAAATTCCACAGCTTTCCAGCTGCGCATAATATTTTCTTTGTCTAAACCTATCTATTGTTTCTAGGACATTAACTTCAAAGCTGACCATACGGATTGGACATTCATTTTTAAAAAACCAAGTATTATTAATCATGGTCTGGCACATACATGACAGTCTTCATGTGGTAAGAAGTCAGCACTTTGTAGTTTCTTTCCATGCCACTTTTCACTATACCGTGTTCTGTATCTTGGACTAACATCACCTTTTAACCAATCTAAAACCATATCGGTCACCAAAGCAGCAGTAGACATACTTGACGAGACGGCATAAGGCGTAAAATCATTACAAGCTCGGATAGCAGTAATAGGAGTTACGTCTCCTACTAGAGCATCGTATCCAGCTCGTATGTGATGTCCGTTCTTACTAAGACAAGAGCGACAGGCACTTGCAACCGTCCTATCGTAGAATAGAGACTGGACACATTCACCATTATTTCTAATCCAAGCATGAATAATGGGCGCAGTTATCTTATCTGATTGATAGTAAGCCTCATTAATACGTTGAGAGGCGGCAGGGTTCGCTGTAGCATCGACTATTAAATCTATATTTTCCATAAGATTCATTTCATTTAGAATAGAATTTGAGTAAGCTATAACATTCATATTGGGTAATTGCTTCTCGATTTCTTTCTTAAGAACAATAGCTTTGTTTTTATACAGATAATTTCTACCTAAAACATGCCTTCCTAGGTTTAATGGAGATAATTCATCATTATCAATCAAAGTTAACTCTCCATTTTTAGCTCCAGCCCCCAATCTAGCCAATGCTAACGCAATATAGCCACCAATAGCACCGCATCCAATTACTAAAACCTTCTTATCGATCAAACTGGGCTGTTCCAAATTTTTGATACTCCTTTCAAAGATATGATGAGGCGTATAATTAAAAGACTTCAATAAAAACAATCGACTTTGACTCAATAATCGTTGTCGATAGTTTTTTGAGAAATGTGAGTGTTCTTTATCTTGGTAAGCCTTATTCAATAAAGACAGGTCAATTCTGAAACTAAGCGTTTCACTATCTATAATTAAGCATCCTGTAAAATATTGATTCTTATACTTTTTATATTTAGTGGGATTGTTAATATACTCGAAGATAGCTGATTCGAGTTGAGAATATGCACTTAAAGATATCTTCTTTAACCAATTACCAAATATTTTAAAAGGAATTCCATTTAATGAGCTTTCATTTATAAATTGGCGTGGAAAGCAATTAGACTGATAAGAGCTACCTAAATTAATTACGTAACATAGAGTATTTGGTTGTTTTGATAGTAAGTTTAAGACTGCAACACTATGATAACCGGATGTATCGTTATCTATAAACAGACTAGAACCGTAATCTGTTGAATATTTTGGATTAGCAGCAATAGAAGTAGTATTATTTAAATAATATTGATGAGTTTCACTATTGTGAGTCGCTATTTGTCCCCACAAAAAGACGATTTCCTGCATTGTGTCTTTAGCTCGATAATGCTGGTCAGTTAATAGTTGAGTAACTATGTTTTTAGATTGATTGAAGCAATATTCGATAAAAGATAATTTATTATCGATATCAAATGATATTGTATTAACCAATGCGTAACACAGGTTATAATAGCTTTTACCATCGAGCACCCATGGTTTCAGAAACAGATGAGGTGAAGGTAAAATATTTTCGATTGCGCCCTCTGGTATAGACTTGGCATATATAGAAGGCAACTCTATAAAATCCCAATCGGACACTTGTATTAGTAACTCTATCTGATATTTTCTACCCACATTAAAACGCATAGTCCATGTATCAAGATAAGCTTGATTAGACCCTACTTGAATTTGCTCTCTAGCATACAATGAAGGTGGCGCTTTACGTGAAAAAATCCAATTGGGATAGAGACTACTAATACTTATCATTACATCAGTACGATTCATAGGATTAAATCAACCACCAATCTGTGATGGGAGAATAGCCGCCGTTGCTGCTACCTGTACAGGTTTAGAATTGATTTCTTTAACACTAATAGAAACTAAATCCTCATTATCCGTTATTTTATTACCGAGACTGGCTTTCAAAAGAGCGAGACATTGTTTGGCTACGGTTGCTTTGGTTGAACAATATTCAAGTGATTCATAAAATTGTTTAGCTAAACGGCTGTCTTCAGCTCTATATTCATAAGTATTGTCTTCATAATCATTAAATACTTCAGTTTCATGATCTTTTATATCTTTGCAAGTAACGTCTTGCACGAATCTATCAGGGAGCATTGAGACTACCTGTATTAGCGCTTTATCATCTCGTTGCTGAGTATATTCATACGTATCTACTGTTAGTATCATAAGGGCTAATGAAGTGGGTGCTTTGCGGTGTTCAGGGTTGAAATCATAGTCTCTCCATGCCTTTATGTAACGAACTATGGATCTCAACTGTTGACCTTCACCAGGAAGCTTACTACATTCCTTCAGAAACCATTCACGAACACGTTCACAGTTAGATACTTTCCATCTGCCATCATTTCTGATTAGCGAAATATCTTTTATAGAGGGTTGAGTCGATTCGTTCTTTTGTGCACTATCAAATTGGTTGCTTTCGAAAGATTCACTCAAGTTAATAGTGTCTGAACTACGATTGAAGCTAGACTCTCCAAAAAAAGTTGATAGATCCTGTGGTTGAGTATCTTCACTAAAATTCAAAGACCCTTCATATTTTCGATTTGATAAACCATCAAAGCTTTCATTACTCTCGACAATGTCTGAGTTCTTGCGACTTGATATAGGTACATCCTTTAAATCATTAAACATATCGTCAGGAACGGCATACAAAGGAATATCAAAATGAGCGTCTACCATAAACCCTCTTATACGTAAACAACTTGGGTTCTTATCATCTAGCTTCCAATTTTGATCAAAACAAAGTTGAGATAAGCATTGCTTAACATGGCCTATTAATACTTCTGCATCATTTTCTTGATCTCCTGAAAAACACTTTTCAGGCAGATAGCACCCATAATCAAAATCTATTTCTTGACCTTCGCGATTTGGCACATTACAAGTGCCATAAGCCCATGAACCTTGTAATCTGAATTTTGGTTTAGTACCATATTTTTCTTCAAGCTTAATTTCAAGTACTTCCTGTACGCGGTCTTTACAGTTTTTAAAAATACTTAGCTGATCCTTTGTAGGTAATAGCTGAGTGAAAAAACCTTCTGGCTCATTACGTAACACTCGGTGAAAGTTATTAGTAGTTATTTCATTATTCATTATCTTGTTCCTCAGTATTTACCCAAGTAGGTGTAGTAGTTTGTTTTTCAAGTAGAGCTGATATAAATGGAGTCCCTAACGCATCTTTAGAAGCCTCTCGGGCATGAGAAAGTAATACCTTAGTTGCATATTCATCAGCCCTATCTAACCCTATATAATTTGTTGCATTTTTAGATACATCCGAATCTATATCGAAATACCTATCACCTAATGTATGCCTCGTCATATGAGTCATCATTTGCTGCTGGCTGGCAAGTGTCAGTTCTATTATATTTTTAGGTGCTTTGTTCAAAAAGACACCATTAGCCCAATCTGTCATACCCCCCTGCTGGTTCTTTTTATATACGTCAGAGTTATGAGAAGACAATGTGCCTATATGCAATAAGTATATATTTTTCTTGGGTATTCCAAAAAAATGCTGGGCTTCATGTATGGCTAATAGACTTGGGTTATTCGCAAAAAGCCCACCATCTACATAATTGGCATCTTTAAAGTGATATTTAGGAAAGTATATGGGTGCAGCGGAGGTTGCCATAGCTACATCTACGATGTCATGCTTGGCATCACGAAAAAAGCTTTGATGATGTGGTGTCTTAAAAACAACAGGTCGTCCAGCGGAGAAATTAATGGCAGGTACAATGACATTGTGCTTTAAATCGCCTATTTTGTCATCTAAGAATAATCGACTTATTTCTGTCTTTAGCTGTTCACTACCGTAAGTAGACTTTAGGATGGAAAAAAAGCTAAACCTTTGTTTTTTGAATATATTTTGCCCATGTTCTACAAACATATCGACAACATCTTTCATTGGAATCTCATGCGCCACTGCTAAAGCAACGATTCCACCAATCGATGTGCCAGCTATAAGATCGAAATATCGCCCAATAGGTTGTTTGGTTTGCTCTTCTAAGTCGGCTAAAACCTTGGCTGCATACAGACCCCTATAGCCACCCCCTGAAAGCGCTAATATTCTAAAATTATTATTCACCTTGAACTCCTTTTATTCTTAAGCTGATCAATAACTAGGTTGCGCTTTTCACGTAAAAAATCGTTCTCTTCGTAAGTTCCTAATTTAATAGCACTATGAAATCCTAAAAACTGGGTTTGTAAGTCTGCCATATATGTTGCCTCTCAATAATTGTTAAGTTTTGATAGTTATAGAATATATCAAGTCTCTACAAACATTAATAGATTCAAAGCATAATAGGCGACATTCTGTGTCGCAAAGATTAGAATCAACCCTGAAAAAAATTCAACAATAGCTTAAAGTAGCTCTGCCAGAGCAAACGCCTAAGATATCGTATTACAGGTCGATATCTGGTGAGAGCAAGCGGGTTATATGATAAATTACCACTCAGAATATTAAGCACTAAACATGCCAGCCATTTACAGCTGAAAATAAAGAAGGAAGTGAGGCGATATGCCTATATTGAATTGGTTGAATAAAGAGCAAGCGTTGACTACAGCGCGTGACTGTCCGTATCGTTTGGTAGAGCTAGTGCCAGAATTATCGTATGGCGAGTCAGATACTGACAATATGCTAATTCAAGGCGATAACCTTGATGCATTGAAAGCACTCATTCCTACGCATTCAGGAAAGGTAAAGTGCATCTTTATTGACCCACCATATAACACCAAAAGTGCCTTTGAACACTATGACGATAATCTAGAGCATAGCAAATGGCTGTCGATGATCTATCCACGCTTAGAGCTATTGCATCAACTGTTATCTGAAGATGGCTCAATTTGGATTACACTTGATGATAATGAAGCACATTATGCCAAAGTTATTCTAGATGAAATATTTGGACGCAAAAACTTCATATCAAATTGTATTTGGCAGAAAGTATACACAATCAAAAACTCAGCAAAATATTTTTCTGAAATGCATGATCATTGTCTCGTGTATGCTAAATCTAAAGATAAATGGCTTATTAACTCTTTACCAAGAACTGAGAAACAGAATAAAGCTTATAAAAACTATGATAACGACCCTAGAGGTCCTTGGAAAGCTACACCAATCCAAGCTAGAAATTTTTATAGTAGAGGTCTGTATGAAATTAAGTCTCCTTCTGGAAGAGTTATCGATGGCCCACCAAAAGGATCGTACTGGCGCATTTCTGAGGAATCATTTAAAGCTTTGGAACAAGACAATAGAATTTGGTGGGGAAAGAAAGGCGATAATGTTCCAGCACAAAAACGCTTCTTGTCAGAAATTGAAGGAGGTGTGGTGCCATCTACTATTTGGTTCTATGACGAAGCAGGTCACAATGCTGAGTCTAAAAATGAAGTTAGAGCCGTCTTTGAAGGTCTAGAAGATGAGCTATTTATTACACCCAAGCCAGAAAGACTAATACAAAGAATTCTTCATCTAGCTACAAAAGAAGGAGATCTAGTATTAGATTCGTTTTTAGGGTCTGGAACAACGGCTGCTGTAGCTTTGAAGATGAATCGTAAGTTTATAGGTGTAGAACTTGGAGAGCACGCAGAAAACCAATGTGTATACAGACTAAAAAAAGTAGTTGATGGTGAGCAAGGTGGTATTTCAGAAGACGTCAACTGGATAGGTGGTAGTGGCTTTAAGTTTTATCGCTTAGGTGAAGTCATCTTTAATGAGAATGGCTCTTTAAGAGAGGGTATCAGCTTTGATGCGTTAGCTTCTCACATTTGGTATGGCGATACCAGACAAGCGCTACAGCAGTCCGCTAAATCACCACTACTTGGCGTGCACAATGGCGTCGCTTATTACCTACTTTACAATGGTATTTTAGGTGATAAGCGTCCTAACGGTGGCAACGTACTCACATCGAAAGTGCTGTCAATACTACCACCGCACCCTGAAGATCCAGAAAATGGTAAAAAAGTCATCTATGGTGAGACGAGCCGAATGGGAGATGCCCGTCTCAAGAGTGAAAATATTATATTTAAGCAAATACCATACGATGTGAAAGGAAGATAAGAGATGTTTGAACTAAAGAGCTATCAGCAAGGTGCGCTTGATGCGCTTACGAGTTTTTTTCAGCGTTGCCGTATGGATGGCGATATTGACACAGCATTTCAGCAGACACTACAGGATAATAATTTTGTAGAAACCCCTTACCGTGCTTACTCTTTCGATGACACGCCCTATGTATGTATTCGCATTCCGACAGGTGGCGGCAAGACTGTACTAGGTGCTTATGCGGTCTCCACAGCGGCAACTCATTATCTGTCGCAAGATTTCCCCATTGTATTATGGCTAGTACCGACTACTACCATTCAACAGCAGACCGTTTCAGCGCTTAAGAGTAACTCAGACTATACCGATCATTTAAACCGCGCTTTTGCCAATCAAGTCAGTGTCTACGATATTGCTGATGTCAATCAAATCCGTGCACAAGATATTGGCAACAGAACAATTATAGTCGTCTCTACTATTGCCAATTTACGAGTAGCTAAGACGTCTGATCGCAAGGTCTATCAGTATCATGAAGACTTTGAACCGCATTTTGCCAAACTGAGTCGTCAGCATCCTTTTTATGACAAGCTTGAGACCGTCAGTGAAGATGACGTTTCCGAAAACGGTTTGACCGTCAATGATATTGGTAAAATAAAATACTCTTTTGCCAACCTATTAGCACTTTACAACCCTTTAGTAATCGTCGATGAAGCCCATAATGCTAGGACTTCATTAACCTTTGATACCCTAAAGCGCGTGCATCCTGCGGCTATTATCGAGTTTACCGCTACTCCTAATACCTCAACGACCAATGGTAGTAATATTTTATATCATGTCTCAGCGGCGCAACTAAAAGCTGAAGAGATGATCAAGCTACCCATCATTTTGACCGAGCATATTAATGGCTGGGAAGAAGCGGTACGTGATGCGGTATTAACACGCGATAGATTAGCGCTTAAAGCACAAAAGGATATCGACTATATACGTCCTATCGTCCTACTACAGGCAGAGAATAAGAACGGCAAGGTAACGGTTGAAATACTCAAAAAGTGTCTGATTGAAGATCATGGCATTACTGAGGATAAAATTGCGGTAGCCACAGGCACACAGCGAGAGCTAGATGGTATCGATCTTTTTGACCCTAACTGTCCTATCGAGTACATCATTACTATAGAAGCTTTGAAAGAAGGCTGGGATTGCTCATTTGCCTATGTGTTCTGTTCAGTTAAACAGGTTTCCTCTAGCAAAGATGCTGAGCAGCTATTAGGGCGTGTATTGCGTATGCCTTATGCAAAGCGCCGCGTGATAGAAGACTTAAATAGAGCTTACGCACATTTAGCAACCACAAGTTTGGCGCAAGCGGCAAAAGAGCTGACAGATAAACTTATCTCAATGGGTTTTGAAGAGTTAGAAGTTGCCACGTTCCTTCGACAGCAAGATGCCAATCAAGATGATTTATTTGGTCAGGTAGATAAAGATGACGCTGTAAACTCGAGACCTAAGTTGACACCACCTTCTCTGATGGTTGAGGTACAGGATACGATAGATACCACCGAGTTATCAGAAGAAGAACGCAGTAGCATTAAGATCTCTGAGATAGATGGTCGCCAAGTGGTCACAGTTACGGGTAAAGTCTCAGAGCCATTGAAAAAAGCAATTACCAAAGTGGCGGTCGAAAATAAAAAAGAGATTGAGACTTCAGTTGATAGGCATAACCTCAGTGTACATGCAGCTTTGTCACCAGCAGAGAACGGAGTGAAATTTACCCCGCTACCAAGACTGTGTGTCATGGTTCAGGGTGAGCTTGAACTGGTTGAGAAAGAAGTATTCTTGGATGTATCAGGTTGGAATCTACTAGATTACCCAGCCAAGCTCGACTACCAGCCTACTGAAGAGACGACAAGTTTCCTAGTCGATGTAGAAGGCAAAAAAGTTAAATATAACCTTGCTCATGAGTCACAAACTTTAAACCTAAACCTAGCTAATACCGAAGTGACCCAAGATGAGCTTATAGGCTGGCTAGACCATGAATGCCGTCAAAGTGATGTAACTCAGCGTGAAATGACGAGTTTCTTAACCAAGGTAATCAACCAATTATTGCAAATACCGTCATTGACACTCACTACCCTCATACGTAATAAATATCCACTTGCTCGCTCTATACAGGAGCTGGTATCTGCTTATAGACAGCAAGCAATGACTAAAGGATATCAGCAAACTTTATTCGCAAGCGATGCTGAAGTACTCACAACATATGACTTTAGTTACGAGTTTAAAGCAGATAATTATCCAACACGACCACCTTATTATTCAGGTAGTTATGCATTTGACAAACATTATTATCCGCAAATCGAAGACATGAAATCTTCAGGTGAAGAGTTCGACTGTGCTCAGACTATCGATTTACTACCTCAAGTGAAGCATTGGGTAAGAAACCTAGTCAGACGTGGGGAAGCGTCGTTCAGCTTACCACTGGCACATACCAACTTTTATCCTGATTTTATCGTTGAATTGCGGGACGGTCGTATCTTGGTGGTTGAGTATAAAGGCAAGCCTTACGAAACCAATGATGATTCAGCAGAGAAACGTATGGTAGGCGAACTTTGGGCAAGTCATAGCCAAGGTCAATGCTTATTCTTAATGGCGGTTAAAAAAGACGATAAAGGTCAAGACGTGCGGCAGCAGATACTTAGTTTAATTAATT
>TARA_R110000751_G_scaffold4603_1_pt1 | contig 10966 bp, 9 predicted proteins | sample TARA_R110000751 | Tara Oceans TARA_R110000751 (sample SAMEA4398001) | marine metagenome | biome: Polar Biome; feature: [MES] marine water layer (ENVO:01000295) within the mesopelagic zone...; material: water (ENVO:00002006), including particulate matter (ENVO:01000060) such as...... | reverse complement strand
GGATAGAGCTGGCACCTGCGGTTTTGGGCGCTGGCATCTTTGTGGCTGTGTATGTGATGGTGTTGCGCCATGAAAAATTGCTGCGACGCGCCATTGACACCATCAATGCGGCGGCCAGCGGTAAAATGGATGTGCGCATTAACAACCGGGCATCGACCGGGAATTTGCGCCCCCTGATGACAGCGATTAACAATCTGCTGGATTTGACCGAAGCCTTTACCAAGGAAGCCGCCGGGGCCATGACCCATGCCGCGAGCGGGGCCTATTATCGCAAAATCCTGCCCAAAGGGTTGCAGGGTGATTTGATCGACTATGCAGCCAAGGTCAATGCCGCCCTGATGGCGATGGACGATAAAACCCGAACCTTTACCCATAGTGCCGGGGCCATTGGCGATAATATTCAGTGTGTTGTCACGTCTGTTTCGGTTGCGGCCAGTCAATTGTCGCAAAATTCCGGCGCCCTTTCGCAACGGGTTGAAAACATTGCCCGCCAGGCCCGCGACGTGGATGAAGCCGCCACGCAAAGCACGGCGTCGCTTGATGGTATTGCCGAGGCGACGGACGGCTTTATTTCGTCCATTCGCGATATTGGTGCGCAAATGACCGGGGCTGTTGGTTTGGCGGGCCATGCGGTGGATAATGCGGATCAGGCCAACCGCCATGTGAGTGATCTTGATAATATGGCAGGCCGTATTGCCAATGTGATTGAACTGATTACCGACATTGCCGAACAAACCAACCTTTTGGCGCTAAATGCAACCATCGAGGCCGCCCGTGCAGGCGAGGCGGGCAAAGGATTTTCAGTGGTGGCGACCGAGGTTAAGAATCTGGCCCGGCAAACGTCGCGTGCCGCCGAAGATGTGGCACGCGAAATTGCCGATATGCAAAATGCGACCCGTGCTGTGGTCGGATCGATGCATGGCATTCACGCCAATATTGCCGAGATTGACGAAAATGCCCGTCATGTTTCCGATACGGTCAGCCAGCAATATCAGATGATCGCTGAAATTGGCCGCCGGGTCGAGGGGGCGGTGGCCCAGATGCGCAAAATCGCCAATATCGTTGCCGATATTGTCGATGGTACCGTGCATGCTGGCGGTGAGGTTTTGCAAATCAACGGTGCGGCCGAAGATTTGCAACGCCAATCGCGTTTGCTTGATGGCGATGTGCGTCAGTTTATTGGCAAGGTGCTGACGGCGGCGTGAGGGTGCAATGCGGGTCGGAATCGACATAAAAAAAGGGGCTTTGCCAGATAGCAGCCCCATCGACCAGTATCTATCGGAAACGGCGAAACAATGCAGCAATAAAATTTCAGGGCTGTATTGTGACGCAAAACCTTGGCATGAGCGCCATAACATGTATAAGTTCCGCGCCAACTCAGATTAACGAGGTGGTGTAGATGACCCGTATCGAAGAAGCCCTGACTTTCGACGACGTCCTGATCAAGCCCGCGGCCAGTTCGGTCCTGCCAGCCCAGGTCCAGACCAACACCCGTCTTACCCGTGAAATCGAATTGCGTGTGCCCTTGCTGTCTTCGGCAATGGATACCGTAACCGAAAGCCCGATGGCCATCGTTATGGCGCAAAACGGCGGTATGGGCGTTATCCACAAGAACCTGGACATTGCCCAGCAGGCCGAAGAAGTGCGCCGGGTAAAAAAGTTTGAATCCGGTATGGTCGTTAACCCGATCACCATTCACCCGGACCAGACTTTGGCCGATGCCCTTGGCCTTATGGACTCCAATCGTATTTCCGGTATTCCGGTTGTTGAACGCGAAACCAAAAAGCTGGTCGGTATCCTGACCAACCGCGATGTGCGTTTTGCCTCTAACCGTGCCCAGCCGGTTTCCGAACTGATGACGTATGAAAACCTCATCACGGTGACGGAAAATGTTAATACCGATGAAGCCAAGAAATTGCTGCATCAACACCGCATCGAAAAATTGCTGGTGGTGGATGATGCCTATCGGTGTACCGGCCTGATTACGGTCAAGGACATCGAAAAAGCCAAACTTCACCCCAATGCCTGCAAAGATGCCAGTGGCCGGTTACGTGCCGCTGCCGCAACCGGTGTGGGCGAAGACGGGTTCCGTCGTTCGATGGCGCTGATCGAGGCCGAAGTGGATGTGCTGGTGATCGATACCGCGCATGGACACAGTGCCGGTGTGATTGCCGCGGTGGAACGGATCAAGGCCCTTGCCGGTCGCACCCAGATTATTGCCGGTAACGTTGCCACCCCCGAAGCCGTCCGCGCCCTGATCGAAGCGGGTGCCGATGCGGTGAAGGTGGGTATTGGCCCGGGATCAATTTGTACCACCCGTATTGTTGCCGGTGTTGGTGTGCCGCAGCTAACCGCCATTCTGGAATGTGCGGCCGAAGGTGTCAGGCACGATGTGCCGATCATTGCCGATGGTGGCATCAAGTTTTCGGGTGATATTGCCAAGGCCATGGCGGCCGGTGCCAGCACCTGCATGGTTGGCTCCCTTCTGGCGGGCACGGATGAAGCCCCGGGCGAAGTTATTTTGTATCAGGGCCGGTCTTACAAATCCTATCGCGGCATGGGGTCTGTCGGGGCGATGGCGCGCGGTTCTGCCGACCGTTACTTCCAGGAAGATGTCAAAGACAACCTTAAACTGGTTCCCGAAGGCATTGAAGGGCGCGTGCCCTATAAAGGCCCGGCCAGCCAGATTGTGCATCAGCTGGTGGGTGGTTTGAAAGCAGCAATGGGCTATACCGGTTCGGCAACTCTGGCTGATTTCCGCGAACGTGCAACCTTTGTGCGCATTACCAATGCGGGCCTGCGCGAAAGCCATGCTCATGATGTGACGATTACCCGCGAAGCACCCAATTATCGCCCCGGTACTTAACGCCCTGAACGACGCCTGATAGAAGTGCTGGCCTGCCTTGCGTCCGAAATGGTTGGCGTGGCCGTGCTGGCATGTTATCAGCAGCCTGAAGATGACGGCGGATGTTTTTTCCCGCCGTCATCGCCTTTTTATATCCAATGGCAGTGACGCACTAAGGTGGCGCGCAGGCCATTCAACCAGGTCTGGAATTACGTTTTGAAACCCGGTGCACGTATAGCTGCCGTTATTGAACTTTATGATAGCTGGACACATACCCGCGATGACGCGGATCGTGTTATTTCCAGTTATTTCGGCAACCGTCGTTACATTGGCGGCAGCGATCGCCGTGACATTGGCGAACGGTTTTATAACCTGATCCGTCATCAGGCGCGTCTGGGCTGGTGGCTGGCCGAATGTGGTTATGAATATCAGGATGGTCGCGCGCGCATGATCGCGCAGCTGGTTTTGCAAAATGGTCGCTCTGAAAGCGATATTTCCGATATGTTTAATGCGGAAGAGTTTTGCCCCGATGTTTTGCATCCCGCCGAACGCCACCTGATCAACAAACTTGCGGGTCAAACGATTGATCATGCCGCCCAGCCCGGTGCGGTTAAAACCGAATTGCCGAAATGGCTGTATGCCGAACTGTTAAAATTGCATCACGAAAACCTGCAAGCCGAAATGGCGGCCTATAATCAGCCTGCCAAGCTTGATTTGCGTGTGAATACCCTGCGCGGCAGTGTTGACAGTGCCATTCGCTCGCTTGAACAGGACGGCATTCATAACATTGAAAAAACGCCTTATGCCCCCAATGGTCTGCGGTTGCCGTTGGGTGTGAACATGCTGGTGACGGCAGCCTATAAAGACGGGCTGATCGAAATTCAGGATGAAGCATCGCAAATTTGTGTGCGTTTGGCCGATGCCCAGCCGGGCATGACGGTGTTGGACCTGTGCGCAGGCGGCGGGGGCAAAACACTTGGCATGGCGGCCGATATGCGCTGCCGGGGCCGTATCCTGGCCTGTGATACCCATGGGGTGCGGCTGGATAATGCGCGCAAACGTGCCAAGCGTGCCGGTGCCGGCGATTGCATTCAGTTGCGCAAAATTGCCGATGAACGTGATAGCTGGTTGCGCAGCAAATCGGGCTTTTTTGACCGTGTGTTGCTTGATGTACCCTGTTCGGGCCTTGGCACGCTGCGCCGTAACCCGGCTTTGCGCTGGCGCATTGGTCAGCGCGATATTCGCGTTTTGTCGATGCAGCAGGCCAAAATCCTTAAGGCCGGTGCGGCCCGTGTGACCAAGGGCGGGCGGCTGATTTATGCGACCTGTTCCATTCTTGGCGAAGAAAACGAACGCCTGATCGAAACCTTCATGCGTGATCGCAAAGATTTCAAACCGGTTCCGGTCAAGGAAATTTGGGCCGATGCCCCGGCGTCGGTGCCGGTTCCGGGGGGGAAGGATAAACCCTGGTTGCGTTTGTCGCCCAATATGCATGGTACGGATGGTTTCTTTGTGGCGGTGTTTGAACGCACTGCCAAGGGCAATAAATAATGGCGGGCGGGCGGTTGGTTCTGGCATCTGCCGGGGCTGATATTGCCTGCCAGTCTGTTTGCGCTGCATTTTGGCGAACACATAAAAACGCCCTGTCCCGGAAAGGGGCAGGGCGCCGTTTTTTCGGCCCTGGACGGGGCCGTGCGGGTATTTTTTATCCCGCGGTCTGCTCGGCCGGTGTTTTCACCAGCGTTTTGTTTTTATTGTTATTCTGTTTTCATCAATGTGCTGTCGTCATCGGTTTTGCCTTCCGCTGGCGGGGTCAGCGGGACAGGGGCGCTGCCCTCATCGGTGCGTGCATCGCCGCTATCGGGGCTCATGGGCGTATTGCTCATGCCGCCGGGGGCTTTGCCTGTGTCATCTGGCGCGTTTGGCATCGGCGCTTCACCGCTTTCGGCGGCAGGCGGATTATCGGTTTCGCCTTGCGGTGCCGAATTGTTGGTCAATGGCATCATGCCATCCTTGGGGGCATCGGCTTTATCCCGGGTCATGGCAATGGCAGCTGCAGCACCGGCAATCAACAGAAGGCCAGCAACGGCAAGCGCGATTTTACTGCCTTTATTGTTTGTCATAGCTCGTGGTCCCTTTTTGGTTTACGCACCGGGCGCGGTTGGTTCTGCGCGCCGTCAAATGGTAAGATAAACGCGCATTGCGCACAAAAAACGGACCAAATGTGCGAATTTGGCGATAAAATACGGCCAAATTGGCCGGTTTGCGTCGCTGATGGGGCTGCTGCCCCCCTTGGGGCATTGCGTGATCAAGCCGCCCGGGCCGTTTGCGCCTTTGTGCCTGCGGCAGGCCGTTTGATCACGCAATGTTCAAAGCGCAGCATTTTGACCGCCAGGCAGCCATTGCGCCGGGTTGCCGAAACGGCTGGTTTAGCGTATGTACGGCGCACCCCCTTGAGCGATGGAGAAACGGCCCGATGACAGATCGCGTGCTGATTATTGATTTCGGATCGCAAGTAACCCAGTTGATCGCACGTCGTGTGCGTGAAAGCGGCGTTTACTGCGAAATTCACCCTTTTAACAATATCTCGGACAGCCTGCTCGATGAGTTCGCCCCCAAGGCAATCATTCTTTCGGGTGGCCCGGCTTCCGTGCATTGGGAAAAATCTCCTGCCGCCCCGGTTCGGGTGTTTGACATGGGCATTCCGGTGCTGGGCATTTGTTATGGCCAGCAAACCATGGTCAACCAGCTGGGCGGCAAGGTTGAAACCTCGGAACATCGCGAATTTGGCCGCGCCTTTGTCGATGTGGTCGAAGATTGCGCCCTGTTTAGCGGTGTATGGGCGGTTGGCGCGCGCGAACAGGTCTGGATGAGCCACGGCGACCGGGTTGACAGCCTGCCCGAAGGTTTCCGCATTGTTGGCAAATCCGACGGCGCCCCCTGTGCCGCGATTGCCAATGACGCCAAAAAATTCTACGCCGTTCAGTTCCACCCCGAAGTCATGCATACCCCGCATGGCGCACAGCTTTTGCGCAACTTCACCCATGATGTGGCGGGGTGCAGTGGCGACTGGACGATGGATGCCTATAAAGACGACGCGATTGCCAAAATCCGCAAACAGGTGGGCGATGGCAAGGTGATTTGTGGTCTTTCTGGCGGTGTTGACAGCTCGGTTACCGCCGTTCTGATCCACGAAGCGATTGGCGACCAGCTAACCTGCGTGTTTGTCGATCATGGCTTTATGCGCTCGGGCGAGGCCGATCAGGTCGTCACCCTGTTTCGTGATCATTACAATATTCCGCTGGTCCATGTGGATGCCGCCAATACCTTTATCGACGCCATCGAAGGCGAGATAGACCCCGAAGTAAAACGCAAAACCATTGGCCGCCTGTTTATCGAAGTGTTCGAACAGGAAGCCAAAAAAATTGGCGGGGCCGATTTCCTCGCCCAGGGCACGCTCTATCCTGACGTGATCGAAAGCGTTTCGTTCACCGGCGGCCCGTCCGTCACCATCAAATCGCACCACAATGTCGGTGGTTTGCCAGAACGCATGAATATGCAACTGGTTGAACCGCTGCGCGAACTGTTCAAGGACGAAGTCCGCGATCTGGGCCGCGAACTGGGCCTGCCCGACAGCTTTGTCGGCCGCCACCCGTTCCCCGGACCGGGCCTTGCTATTCGCATCCCCGGCCAGCCGATCACGCATGAAAAACTCGACATCCTGCGCAAGGCCGATGCAATCTATCTCGAAGAAATCCGCAATGCCGGGCTGTATGACGCCATCTGGCAGGCCTTCGCCGTGCTGCTGCCGGTCCGCACCGTCGGCGTGATGGGCGATGGCCGCACCTATGACTATGCCTGCGCGCTGCGCGCGGTTACCTCCACCGACGGCATGACGGCAGACTACTTCGCTTTCCCGCCGGAAATCCTCGGCCGCATCGCCAACCGGATCATTAACGAGGTTAATGGTATTAACCGCGTCACCTACGACTACACCTCAAAACCACCGGGAACGATTGAGTGGGAGTGAGGTCTAAATATCTTTGATAATACTGAAAAGCCCGCATTTTTGCGGGCTTTTTTGTTGGGCTTGGGATGAATTTTGATGAATTTTGAATGATTTGGTGGCACTATGAGTGCTTGGAGATATTTGATTACCTCGTTTTCGAATTTGTAACACTGTTCTTGTGCAGCTAAATGGCCTAGCTGTAATTTCTGGAAACTTCGCTATCTCATATAAGGTTATTTTTCAGATGGAATATCGAAGAGAATTTTTGTGTACTGCTAAATGCTATTGGTTAGAAAAAGAAAATATAGAAAGAGAGCGTGATAAATGAGGATAATTGGAAAATCGTGGGATCATAAGTCTGGCACATCCGTTTTTTACGCGCAGATCAGACCTAAAGAATATCTCGATATTGTTGGGGAGGATTTTGGACAATTTGAGATACAGAGAAAACGAGAAAATCATAAAGCATACGGTCGACTAAAGCAGGATATCACCGATGGGGCTCTGCTGCCGCCGATTACGTTAGCGCTTAAGCCTCAATTTGTTGCAGAGGCCAGAAAAATCATTGATGACAGTGACAGGCTGTCTGCATTTCTCTCCCAAAACAACCGCTTTAATATATTAGACGGCTTGCAAAGAACATATATTTTAAAAGATATTAGTGACGAAGGGGTGGAGTTCAAAGAAAAGCAAGAACTCCTTCTCGAAATATGGCTCGAGGGTGATCTTGATAAGCTAATTTATCGCATAATTGTGTTAAATGCGGGGCAGAAGCCTATGTCTGTTCGCCATCAAGTGGAACTTCTATTCTCGTCTTTACAAAAGCCAATTGAAGACAAGGTTGGCGAAATCGAACTGGTCAAGGAGAAAGATCTTAGGCGGCGTAGGCGTGCGGGCATCTTCTCGTTTGAGGTAATTGTCTCTGGTTATCAAGCATTTGTGTCCGGATCAACGGAATTAAATAAAGATAATCTGATATCACAACAGTTGCAGGTAGACTCATCTTTGGATCAAGATGAAGAATATATTAATTTGCAATTTGATGACTTTGTAGAATATTTGAAGTTTTACAAGGAATTGGATAAGGAAGTGTTTCGGGTGTACCCGGATTTAAATCAAGAAAGAGAGGGGCAAGAGGAACGGTCTACAACAGTTGCTCAGCATTGGATGACCAATGAAAACACCTGTATTTCGTTTTTCGCTTCCATTGCACAATTTGCCCCATATGATGGGACAAGTATCTCTGAGATTAAGCGTAAGAGGATTGCTGCAGGTCTCTCGAAACTTGTAGAAAAACTTCGTGAAACAGAAGTGGGAGCAGACCCCTTAGATCTTGAGGCCTTTGAAGCAATTCGTCGTGGTAAAAATGCAAGAAAAGTGAATATTGGAACTTATACTCGGCGTCTTCTTGCTAACGGTTTCAAAGAATTTTACCGAGAAGAAGGGGAAATTCCATTGCTTAATGCTTGGAACCTGGCGGTCGACTGATGACCTACGATGAAATTCTAGATCTATTTTCGGCCCCTAATCGGCATCAGTTATTTAACACTCAAGAAGACTTGGATACGAGTCTATTAGATAAGGTTGATAACTACATAGTCATTGGGGATTGTGGTGTGTTTCCCGTTTTTGGCGTCAAGTCCTCAATTGATAGAGGCGATGTATTAATTGATGTGTCCATGTCGGATGGGTGTGATCTTGGTAGTTTAATTTTTACCAAAGGCCGAATTGTAGGAGAATTTTCGCTATTATCTCTGCAAGAGTTTTTTGCTTATTTAGTGGACGTTCCCTCTAGCGAATTCGCAAAAGAAGAATACACAATTTCAAAAGATTATTTCATTACGTCACCTAATTTAGCGGATAAATATATTAAATGCTTCTATAAGTCGGCTCCTATTTGGGGTGGTTATACACATTACGCTGCTCCAGAAATTATCGAAGCTAAAGTACGTGTTGTAACCGCGATTGAAGGCATCGTTACCCCGTCAGATTATCACGTCGAAGCTTTCTCTCGCTATATACACGCATTAAATCCTCTGGAACGATACTTGCGCCTCTATCATTGCATCGAGCTTCTGTTCGACGCAATAACGGTTCTTAGGATAAAAAAACTCTCAAATGACATACGTGAGTTGTCAGAAATATTAAGTGATCATGAAACAACAGAGATGGGTAGACTCCTTACAATTTCTAAAAAATTTATCTATAATAGCGAAGGCCTCGCCTCTTCATTTCGTGCGCTAAGTTCTCACGAAGTTATGGCTGAAAAAATATTTCAGAATCATTCAAAAAAAGGAAATCCGATTCCTCCGGATGGCGATGCAAAAAAATGGAGAAATCTGATTGATGCACTTAAAGCAGATAATTTTACCGAGGGTGAATGGAGAGCAGTAAAGTTTTTGGGAGCTAAAGATAATTACAGCCTTATGGTGGCGAAGTTGGCTTCATATTGGATTTATAGGGTTCGTTGCTCAATAGCTCATAGCCGAATTGGCGAATATATACTTGAGGATCAAGATCAACAGTTTGTTATCGATTTTGCGGAGCCTATGCTTTTGGAGTTTTGTAACCAAATTTTTACATCTCAAGAATTAAATGATCTTCTTATATGATTTTTTATAACTGTACATTTATATTTTTTAATATATTTAATTTTGTATGTTTTGTGAATTCTCAGTATACGGATTCTTGCCTGTCTCTAAATATTGAAGCGTGTTTGGATTTTTCTCCGAGTACACTTAATGAGCGGTGTTAATGTGCCTATTTCGTTTAGATAGCTTTTACGCATGATGATTATACTCTTGCGTCGTCCAATAGACGGATCGGGTGCCGGTTTCATGGGCTCGCGCATAGGTGGCTTCAATCAGGCCGCGTAATTTGGGGCGACATAATGATCCTGAAGGCCGCACACATTCTCGATGCGCCAGATATGGCTATGGAAGATGATATGGACAAGGCCGATCTGGGTGCTGTCGGCTTGCTCGATCATCATTGCGCGTTGTTGCGGCCTGTTTTGATACGTGCGTCATTGCTGCTGGTATTAATAAAGTATATACTTCGTATGTATTTTGAGGAGCGTTGATCATGTCCAAGGAAGCCGTTTTTACGATGAAACTGGAGCCGGAATTGCGCGCCGAGTTTATGGCGGAGGCGAAAGCGGCGCACAGGCCCGCGTCGCAGGTTCTGCGTGAGTTGATGCGCGATTATGTTCAGCGTCAGCAGGAGGCGCGGGAATATGAGCTGTATCTGGGCCACAAGGTTGAAGCTGGTCGTGCGTCGATGCGGGCGGGTATTGGTCGTTCTAACGATGAGATTGAAGCCGAGTTTGCTGTGCTGCGTGCAAGTGTGGCGCATAACGGGTGAGGGTTATTTAGACGCCGCAAGCGTCTCGGGATCGCGTTGATATTTGGGATTATATCGCCAATAGTAATCCACAAGCGGCGGTTCGCATGGATGCGCTTTTTAGCGATGCTGCGGCGCGGCTTGCCGATCATCCTGAACTGGGGCAGGCGGGAATAATTCCGGGAACGCGTGAGCTGATACCGCATGACAGCTATCGTCTGGTCTATGAAGTTAGCGGTGATGCTGTGTGGATATTGGCGCTGGTTCATGCGTCGCGCCAGTGGCCGTTGCTTCGTGATTGAGTATGGCGAAGCGAACAACGGTGTGTTGATGCGCCGTTGTTGAAGATGGGGCCAGTGTGGCGGTGGAGGGCCTTTCTCGAATGTGCAAACCAGATTGTTTGCGAGAGCGCCTAGCGTGCGCCAAACCGCGCAATCGCGGCTTCTGTAACAGGTTTAAACAGGGCAACAACGGTGCCTTCCGGGTCGCGGATCATGGCCGCACGGTTGCCCCAGGGCATCATTTTGGGTTCGTGGACGATGGTGACGCTGTCTTTGATTTGATCAAACAGGGCATCCACATCATCCACCATCAGTTCGATGATGGCGGTGCGATTGGCGCCGGGTTCGCAGCTGCCGGGCTGGAAGATGGCGACGGTTTCGATGCTGCCAATGGCAAGGGTTGCCGCCGGGGTGACGATTTCGGCGAATTGCGGGGCGAGCCAGTCGGCCGTCTGCCCCATCACCCTTTCGTAAAAGGCCACCATGGTT
>TARA_R110000751_G_scaffold4210_18_pt1 | contig 10976 bp, 12 predicted proteins | sample TARA_R110000751 | Tara Oceans TARA_R110000751 (sample SAMEA4398001) | marine metagenome | biome: Polar Biome; feature: [MES] marine water layer (ENVO:01000295) within the mesopelagic zone...; material: water (ENVO:00002006), including particulate matter (ENVO:01000060) such as...... | reverse complement strand
TGCCTGACCGGACGGGGGGGCTCTATGAGCGGGGACGGAGGGGGGCGACAGGGTGTGCCCGATCCTCATGTAGACTGAGAATGATGCGAGTCTTGAGCATTGAGTTAATCGTTTTAGTGAACCATATACTCACGGTTGGACCATTGCACCTTAGTTTTGATAGCTCTAACGGACGTGAATTGATTCGGGACTCCGGAATATGGCGAATAAGAAAGTCTACAAGACAGACCCAATCGTTGAAGCACTAATAGATTTTAGATTTACAGACTTTTCTGAGAATTTGGTCGATTTCGTCTTAGCCAGCAAAATACTGTCAAGCTTCTCGACAGAGTATACGGGCGAGACGAGAGAGCAGAAAAGCTTGTCCGCAACGTTTAAGTCAGAATCCGGTGATCAGAGTTTGAGTACTCGAGAAACTCGGCAGAGGCTGCAGGTATTGAGCACCGATGGCTCAAAGATTGTTTCTATCGGAACAGGAAATCTCGCAATTAGCTCGCTACGGCCTTATTGCGGATGGGAAGAACTAAAGCGAAGAACCGAAGATGCTCTAACTCTTTACCTGAGCTTGTCGCAGTCGAAAGAACTACAGAGAGTCGGCCTGCGCTACATAAATAGATTTTCGGTTCCCGATCATGAGCCTAATCCAGAGCACTATTTGAAGGAGGTCAGCGGTTTTCATGCGTTCGCAGGCGCAGAGCTAGCTGACTTCTACAGCCGTACCGAACGGAATTTCGACAACGGAATTAAGCTGATAGTGAATCAGTTGAATCAGGTCGGAGAAAACGGCCCTGAACTTGTTTTGGACCTTGATTTGATTGCCGATGGTCGACTAAAGGTTGAAATTCCGGATATGCTTGAAATTGCCGAATCACTGCATTCTCAAGAAAAGACATGCTTCGAGACCCTAATCACAGATGAAGCTAGAGCAATTTTCGATGCCTGATGCAGCGCAAGAGTTGAAGATCACATCTGCCGCGGCTCGCCTATATGAACCCGGGAGTGATTATAATTTAGCGAGATGGTCGGAAACGAACCTGACGTCTAGCCCTGCCTCTGCGACTGCCTGTTATAGAATAAGGGGGGTCGCAATAGCGGGAGCCCTTCTGGCGGCGTCTGGAGTTTCTCAGCCGGCGATTGAACACCACAGAACTGCGCGCTCTGTGGAAACCCCGCGAACAGCGAATCATGTATCTAGAATCAGCCGACGTAGCGTTGAGCTACTGATATCCGAAGCATTGTTCGCTATCGATGAGGCTGCGGTGGAAGACGGCATAACTCATGCGGCTGAGACAATATTTTTGGAGTTGCATGCCGCAAATCCGTCAGACGCGCTGTCTACATTTGCCAGTATTGTTCGAGATGGATCAAAGCCGTCGCGAAGTATTGGCGCTCTAAAAATTCTTGGACGACTTAGCATCGGCGGCCATATATGGAGGCACGTTGTCGTCGAGTCGGCGCTAAAATCACCCAGTGTTGAATTGAGGGATGCGGCAATTCAGGCTGTCGAAAACTGGGGTGACAAAAGGTTGCTGGAAGTGTTGAGATTGCATGAAGACCCGGTACCTTGGCTTGCGGATTATACCCGACAGGTTGTCGGGGATATCGAGGCTCAATAGTGTATCTGGGCAGGAAAATTACCCGAGCAAAATGGTTGGATGAAGTCCAAACGAAGCCGGATATTATTCCCGCAGACGCGTTGGTAGACCTTAGAACTCAGAGCAATGCGCTATCGGTTTGGGAGTGCGAAGATGCGTCGGTCGATTCAATGTCGACGGTTGTGTTGGCCCTCGCGACTTCGAGCAATGACCGTATAGAGCGTATGGATTGTGTGGTGGTGTCGAAGGCTCAAGTTGGCGAATTGGACATATTGGTAGCTCGGGTTCCTGGAGAGACTAAAGTTGCAGATCTGGTCCAAAGCCATAGAGATTTGGAACATCTTAACTTCGCAAAAGTCGGCGGTTTGAGCGTATTGGTTCAAAACTCCATCGTAGAAAAGAGATTTCGGCGCTTCTCTAAGATAGAAGTAAAGAAATTGATCGTCGGCGCCATTGAAGCGGGTCGCTTAGAAAAGTCCGATCTGCCAGACAAAATTCGATCGGAAGTCGACAGATTGCCTCCTGCGACAAAATGAGTGAGCAAGCGTAGGGTGGGTTGAGCGGCGCGATACCCACCTTGGCTCGTGCCGCACACCTGCCCGGTGGATTACGGCTGCGCCTAACCCACCTTTCATGGAAAAATCGGCCCGTTTCGGCTATACTGCGGCCAAGCGCGGCTCCGTGCTGCGCGAGGACAGATGCGTAGAGGAGACATGTGATGGACCTCAGGATCACCGAGATCAGGGCCGCAGAGGCGGTCCGGAAGGCCGGCGCCGAAGCATTGAGCCGGCGCGCCGCGAAGCTGGCACAGCTGCACGAGACCGAGACACGGCCCGACGCGCCGGAAAGCGATATGGCGCATGCGCTGCGCACGCGGCGGCATTTGCGGAAGCCCTTGTCGACGAAAGTCTAGCGGCGCATTTTCCGCTTGCCGCGCGCGCAGAAGCCAATAGCGTTTCGCCTGACAGAATGGAGGGCGGGATGAAGCGGATATGTGTGAGCGTGGCGGGGCTGGTCCTCGCCGGCATGGCGGCGGCGGAGACATGTTCCGTCGACCAGCGGATCGAACTGGCCAAGGCCGGCTATGACAAGGCCGAAGTGGATGCGCTGTGTGAGCAAGGGGCCGGGGCGCCCACCGCACCGGTGGCGGCTGCACCGAAGACGCCGGACGAGGTGCTGGCGGCGGCGACCTATGACGCCGACGATACGGGGCCATTCAAGCGCATCTTCTCGACGCGGGAGAAATGCGAGTTCCTGGGCGACAGCGTGAAGGTGAACAATAACAAGAAGACCTTTGGCGGCTATTATTCCAAGGTCATCCCCTATCGCGCCTTCTCGACCTACAAGACGGGGCGCCAGTTCAATGCGGTGCGGGAGAAGAACAGCCTCTCGGCCTCGCTGGCGATCACCGCGTTCGGCTTCGGGAATGCCAATGAGACCTGCTATGCGGTGCTGGTGCGGCGCGACGGCATTGCGCCGGAAGATTTCGACAGCGTGGCGGCGGCGGCGGAAGCCGAACTCGATGCGGTGACGCAGGCGCTGAACGCCAAGGGCGCGCAGATCGACTAGGCGCACGCAGCGCGGGTTTGGGGTGCGCGCCCGACGCGCCGGAAAGCGACATGGCGCATGCGTTGCGGACGCGGCGCAGATTGCGGAAGCATTTGTCGACGAAGGTTTGAGTTGCCCCCTTCTCCCGGGGGAGAAGGGTTGGGGATGAGGGGTCATGGCTTCACAGCGGGTGCGGTGTTTGCGGCGGCGCGCGGTTTCGTTGCGTCGCTGATCCAATCGTTTTTGTTGGGAGTTGGGTTGCCCCTCACCCCCAACCCCCTCTCCCAAGGGAGAGGGGGCAGGACCGCCTAACCCACCCTGCGGCGGCTTATTTCAGTGGCGGGCTTTCGCGTTCGCCGGTGCGGGTGCGGAGGGCGTAGAGGGCGGGGTTGGTGTCGCCTTCCATGACGTCTACGGAATAATGATAGTCGGCCGAGCCCCAGCCGGTGCGGGTGGTGTGCATGTGATTGCCGTCCGGCAGGGCCTGGTCGAGCGTGGAGACATATTTGAAACGGCCGCTGGCATCGGGCGGATGGCAATCGGTGTAGCGCTCCTGGAAGATGGTGGTGGCGGCGGCGTCGAGGCGGATCGATTCGAGCCGGCCCTGGCCGTAATTGGTGATCTCGCTGAACGGCGCGAAGGCGCCGGTGGCGTCAGGCCGCAGGATGATCCAGCGATTGTCGGCGACGGGGCGGATCTGCAAATGGCCGTCGCTGCCCGCGACCGTGCCGTCTGGCAGGCTGACCGTGAAGCGCATGTGCCAGCCGCCCGCCATGCTTGTGAAGGCGGCATTGATGCAGGTGTCGAGGTCAGCCGGCAGCGTGCTGCCGACGGCGATGACATGGCGCGGCTGGGCGGGCGTTGTGGCGCAGGCGGCGAGGGCGGCCATGGCGACGGGGACAGCATACCTGATCAATTGTCGGCCCCCCTCACGCTACAGACGAAAACCAGACTAGCACATTCGCGTATCGGGGGGCAGGGGCGGGCCCGCGCAGCCGCTTTCGACGGGCCGTGGCCTCAGGCGGATTGCCGGGGCAGCAGCGCGCGCCGCAGCAGGCGGTTCGAGGGCCGCTCGTAAAGCCGGTAGGACAGGGTTGCGACAATGGCCGTGGCGGCGAGGCAGGCGGCGAGCATGACGACGGCGGCGGGCAGCGTGGCGCCGAACAGTTTCACCACCACGACCCCGATCACCGGCACCAGGAACGGGTGCAGAAGGTAGGCCGAATAGCTGGAATCGCCGAGCGCGTGGAGGACGGGCGCGCGGACCGGGGTGCGGTAGAGATCCTGCGCGGCGACGGCGAAGACGAGCACGCCGGCGGTGAGGCCGAAGGCGAGGGCTTCCGCGTCTGACGGCAGGCCGAGGGCGTGAAGGACGAAGAAGCCGAGCGTCGCGGCCGGCAGGACGGGCCAGAGCGGCACGCGGCGCGCGAAGCGCGCGACCCGGGGCAGCGGCAGGGCCCTGGCGATGAGGCAACCGATGCCGAAATCGAGCAGGATGGGCTGGCCGTAGAAGGCGGCCGCCGTTCCCGCGCCGAAGAGGCGGGCGAGCAGGAAGGCGGCGATGAGGGCGCCGATCAGGCGGCGCGTGCGGTGGCGGGCCGGCAGGAACAGGGTCAGCGCAAAGAGCGCGTAGAACATCATCTCGAAATTCAACGTCCAGCCGACGAAGAGCACCGGCTGGAGCGCGCCGGAGAGGTCTGGCGCGGGGATGAAAGCGAAGCTTTTCGCGATGGCGGCGGGGGAGAGGTCAGCGTTCGGCAGCAGCCAGGGGCGCACGAAGGCGACGGCAATCGCGAGCGCCGTGGCGGCCCAGTAGAGCGGCACGATCCGGGCGGCGCGCTTGATGATGAACCGGGCCGGGGATTCATCCGGCGCGGTCGTGTAGACCATGATGAAGCCGGAGAGCACGAAGAAGAGGTCGACGCCGGCCTTGCCGACCTCGAACCGGCCGACGCCGAAGCCGGGATCGGCATGCAGGAACTCGAAGACATGGAAGGCGACGACGGCATAGGCCGCAAAGGCGCGCAAGACCTGCAATCCGTTCAGCAAGGCAATGTCTCCCGTGTCGCTGTCCTGTCTCTCGCAATATCCGTGCCGGTGACCTCCACAGGACGGGTCAGGCCGTCGCGGCGGCGATCGCCTCGGCGGGCACGATGTCGCCATCATAGAGGGCGCGGCCGAGGATGGTGCCGGAGACGGGCGTGCCGGGCGCGGCGCGCAAGGCCGTGATGTCGGCCACGCTGGCGACGCCTCCGCTGGCGATGATCGGGATGGTGACGGCATTGGCGAGCTGGCTGGTGAAGGCGACATTGACGCCGGTCTTGAGGCCGTCGCGGCCGATGTCTGTGGCGATGATGGCGGCGACGCCGCAGCCCTCGAAGGCGCGTGCGAGGTCGACCGCCTTCATGTCGCTGGTCTCGGCCCAGCCCTCGACGGCGACCATGCCGTTAACCGCATCGATGCCCACGATCACACGGCCCGGCAGGGCGCGGGCGGCGGTCTTGACGAGCTCGGGGTCGCGCAGGGCGGCGGTGCCGAGTATGACGCGGGAGACGCCAGCCTCGAGCCAGGCGTCGATCTGGGCGCGGGTGCGGATGCCGCCGCCGAGCTGGACCGGGGCGGGCGTGGCGGCGAGGATGGCTTTCACCGCCGCGCCATTGGCCGACTGGCCGGCAAAGGCGCCATCGAGGTCGACGACGTGGAGGTGGCTGAAGCCGGCCGCGTGGAAGGCGGCGGCCTGGTTGGCGGGGCTGTCATTGAACACGGTGGCCGCATCCATTTCGCCGCGCAGGAGGCGTACGCACTGGCCGTCTTTCAGGTCGATGGCGGGGTAGAGGGTGAAGGTCATTCAGGAGTCCATTGCAGGAAGTTGGCGAGCAGTTGCAGGCCGACGCGCTGGCTCATTTCGGGGTGGAACTGGGTGCCGAAGATATTGCCGCGCGCGACCGCGCTGGTGAAGGGGGCGCCATAGTCCGTGGTGGCGGCGATGTCGGCCGGGTCCTGCGGCGTGAAGGCGTAGGAATGGGTGAAATAGGCGTGCGGGTCGGGCCCGAGACCGGCGAGCAGGGCGTGGGGGCGGGCGATGGCGAGGCTGTTCCAGCCGACATGCGGCACGCGCAGGCCGGGGCCGGGCGCGATGCGGTCGACGATGCCGGGGATCCAGCCGAGGCCGGGCGTGTCGCCATCCTCCCGGCCGGTATCGGCGAGGAGCTGCATGCCGACGCAGATGCCGAGAAAGGGGATCTTGCGGGTGAGGACCGCGGATTCGAGCGCGGCGACCAGGCCGGGGCGGGCGCGCAGGTTGGCCGCGCAATCGGCATAATGGCCGACGCCGGGCAGGAGGATACGGGCTGCGGCGGCGATGGCAGCGGGGTCGTCCGTGATTGCGATATCGATGGCAAGACCGGCCCGGCGGGCGGCCTCGTTCAGCGCACCGGCGGCGGAGTGGACGTTGCCGGAGCCGTAATCGATGAGAGCGACCGAGTTCATGGCCCGCTCTTAGCGCCCCGCCACGCAAACCGAAAGGCTGTTTCACTTGCATTGCGCCGCAAATGAATGAAAACACTATGCGTATAGAGTTACCTAGGATGATATAATGAATCTCAGTCAAAATAGAGAACTGTTCGAGCGCGAAGTCCAGGTCGCGCCGGACCTGGCCGAGCTGACGCGGATGGCGGCGGACGCCAAGGCATCGAACGGCACGGCGAGCGATGCGCTGCGCATGACGATTGCGGCGCGGCTGGCGCATGCGGCCTTCCTGGCGCCGGACCGGGTCGGCGAGATTTATGATGCGCTGGCGGAGGGCTGGATGGGTGCGCCGGTCGGCGAAGCACCGATCCCGACACTGAACACGCCGCCGCATGCGGCACCGCAACGCCTGTGGGATACATTCTGGGCCATCACCCAGGATGGTGCGGCCGGCAAGCTGGATGCGCTGGCGGTCACCTCGCGCACGGCGCAGCTTGGCAATGAACTGGATGACAGCTTCCGGGACCGTGTGGTGAAAACCTCGTTCACGTATGAAGGTGTGTCAGAGATTGCGACGCTGCCCCTGCCGCGCCGCCATACGCTGGAAGAACTGGGCGCGTGTCCCGAAAATTCCGTCGGTCGCCTGTTCTATAACGTCATCGTGGACAATTCATTCGACCTTGAAGTGCTCGATCGCGATGCCATCGGCCTGTCGCAGCTGCCGTCGCCGCTCGACTACCTCAATACACGCATGCTGCAGGCCCATGACCTGTGGCACCTGGTCGGCGGGTACGAGACGACTTCGCTGCACGAGATCGCGATCTCGGCGTTCCAGATGTCGCAGTTCGGGCACAATTATTCGGCGCAGTTCCTGGCGGTCACGGCCGTTATCGGCGCGCAAGGTCAGGCGATGGCCTATCCGATCCTGATGGACACGATCACCAGCGCCTGGGTGCACGGGCGCCATACGCCGCCGATGATCACGATTGACTGGGAAAGCGTCTGGACCGGTACGCTGGAAGAGGTGCGCGAACAATTCGGCATCAAGGCCTATGAGCGGCCCTATCCGGCAAACCTGATCGAAATGGCGATGGAAGCAGCCGCCTAGAGGCTGCCCTTTGTCGAGGCCGGCTTGCCGCCGAGCTTCGGATCGACTTCAACGGCCGTCCGCAATGCGCGGGCGGTCGCCTTGTAACAGCTCTCGATAATGTGGTGGCTGTTCTCGCCGTAGAGATTCTCGACGTGCAGGCACATGCCGCCATTGCCGGCGAGGGCGTGGAAGAATTCCTTGAACAGTTCGGTATCCATCTCGCCGACCTTGTCGCGGACGAAATTGACCTTCCAGACCAGGTAGGGACGCTTGCAGAGGTCGAGGCTGGCGCGGCTGAGGGTCTCGTCCATCGGGATATAGGCGTGGCCGAAACGCGTGATGCCGGCAAAGTCGCCCAGCGCCTTGAGAATTGCCTGGCCGATGACGATGCCCGTATCCTCGACGGAATGGTGCATGTCGATGTGCAGGTCGCCCTTGCAGCGGACGGTGAGGTCGATGGCGGAATGCTTCGAGAAGCTTTCCAGCATGTGATCGAAGAAGCCGATACCGGTTTCGATATCGGACTTGCCGGTGCCATCAAGGTCGAGGGTGACCGTGATATCGGTTTCCTTCGTCTTGCGGTCGACGGTGGCGGTGCGGTGCTTAATCATCTGGAACCATATAGTGCGCTGTATTCACGACAGCTAGCGCGTTTTGTTCACTGAATTCTAAACATATTCACTGAATGTCTGTTCAGGAACGGTCGCAACAGGCCAAAAGAAGGCGAATCGGCGCTTGAAAAAGAAAAGACTCCTGAGCCGAATTTTCGGCACAATGACCATTTCCGCCTTTGCGGGCGTGGTTGCCGGCACGCTGGCATCGCTGGTCTTCGTCGCCCTGATCGCGGTGGTCCAGACCTATCGGGTCCTGAAACTGGGTTTGGCCCCGCTGGATACTGCGGTTCCGATCCCGCTATTGCTGTTGTTGATGATGGTGGCGACGGTCCTGGCGGCGGCCGTGTCCTATGCCTCGGCCAACCAATTTCGCCAGTCGCTGGACCGGTTCAATGACTACCTGCTGAATGCGCACCTCGATGACACGGCATCGCTGGACGGCATGCACTTCGCCGAACTGCGCCGCCTGCGCGTTGGTGTCACGCGCACGATCGGCAAGTTGCGGCGGGAAAACGCCCTGCTGCGCGAAACGGCATTCGTCGATCCGCGGACCGGATTGTCCAACATGATTGCAATCGACAAGGCGATCTCCGAATCGCTGGTGCGCGCGACATTCGAATCGCCGGCCGCCCTCATCATGCTCGACCTCGACCGGTTCACGCGCGCATCCGAACAGCTGGGAAGCTATGCGAGCGAAGCCCTGCTTGCCCAGGCCGGCCAGCGGCTCAAGTCCGAGCTTACGGCGATCACCGGCCCGGCCGGCGCCGCCCTGCGCGACGCGACAATTGCCGCCCTGCAGGCTGATGAATTTGGCGTCTACATGCCAAATGCCGTCAGCCGGGAGCACGTGGCGACCATTGCCCGCGCCATCCGCCAGGCCTTTGCGGCGCCCTTCGAACTGAACGGACAAACGGTCACCCTCGGTATTTCCGGCGGGATCGTGATGGCACCGGAAGATGCCGACAGTTCCCAGAAGCTGTTCCGGCATGCCGAACTGGCCCTGCGTCTTGTGCGCGACGAAGCCACGTCAGGCTTCCGCTTCTTCACGCCGCGCCTGACGCGCGTCGCCCGTGGCAAATACAAGCTGGAAGATGAATTGCGCGAAGCCGTCGCGAACCGCGAGTTCAAGGCGGTGTTCCAGCCAAAGGTCAATTTCCAGACCGGCAAGATTGTCGGTGCAGAAGCGCTGGCGCGCTGGCGCCGCCACAATGGCAAGATCATTTCCCCCGCGGCCTTCATTCCGCTGGCGGAAGAAACCGGCCTGATCAACCAGATCGGCGAACAGATACTCGAAGCGGCCTGCCAGTCGGCGCGTATCTGGATGCGCGAAGGTCTCGACGTGTCGGTGGCGGTCAATGTCTCGCCCCGCCAGTTCGAGCAAGGCAACCTGACCGATACGGTGATGGACGTGCTGAAGCGGACCGGCCTGCATCCGAACCGGCTGGAACTCGAGATCACCGAAAGCATGGCCGTCGAGAACCCGGCAAAAGTGGCGGAGGTGATGGGGCCACTGCGGATGATGGGCATGAAACTGGCGATCGACGATTTCGGGACCGGACACTCAAACCTGTCAATGCTGACCCAGTTGCCGTTCGACATCTTCAAGATCGACCGCCAGTTCGTGTCGGCCCTCGAAGGCGACAAGCAGGCGCCTGCGATTGTCGAAATGATCCTTGCCATGGCCGAGACACTCGGACTGGAGACGGTGGCTGAAGGCGTTGAGACCGAGCGCCAGGCAGACTTCCTGCGCCGCCGCGGCTGCACGATGGGCCAGGGATTCCTGTACAGCCCCGGCCTGCCGCATGGCGCATTCCTCGACTTCCTGCGCGCATTCAGGGCCGCTCCGCTGCCGCTTGATTCACGTCAGGCCAGCTAGGGCGTAGCAGCGCCTTCGCGGCGGAAGACATTGACCGGATTGTCCCGGTAGAGCGCTTCGCACCAGAATGCGTACCCGGATTTTTCGGCCACGCGGCGGGAGGCGAGATTGCCCGAGTCGATGATGCAATTCGACGGACCCGGACGATGTTCATCGAGCCAGTCATGGATGGCGCCGACGGCCTCGCTGGCATAGCCCTTGCCCCAGGAGTCGCGGTTGAACGCCCAGCCCGCCTCGGGGCAGTCTGACAGGTCCGGGTTCATGCCGCGCTTGAAATCCGAGAAGCCGACCTCCCCGATGAAGCGCTGTGATCCCCTTTCCACGGCAATCCAGTAGCCATAACCGATGAGCGGCCACATGCCGCGCGAGCGGGCGAGATTGAACCATACATCCTGCGCCGGACGGGTCGCGCCGCCGATATGGCGGACGACTTCCTCGTCATTCCACATGGCAACGCAGGCCTCATAGTCGCTGGCCTGCTGTGGCCGCAGGATCAGGCGATCGGTGACGAGGGTGGGCGGCTCGGTATTCAAGCGCCAGCTTTCATCTTGGCGAGCATGGCGCCCATTGCCGCGTGCACGGTCTGGATGGCCTTCAGGGGGCGGACCATGACCTTGAAGTCGGTGATCTTGCCCTGGTCGTCCCATTCGATCATGTCAACGCCGTTGACGCTGATGCCATCCATCACGCATTCGAATTCGAGCACGGCCTTGTCGCCGCAATCGAAGATGCGCGTGTACTGGAACGTGTCGCCGCCGAGCGTTTCCCCGGCTGCGGAAAGGTAA
>TARA_R110000751_G_scaffold307870_1_pt1 | contig 11021 bp, 11 predicted proteins | sample TARA_R110000751 | Tara Oceans TARA_R110000751 (sample SAMEA4398001) | marine metagenome | biome: Polar Biome; feature: [MES] marine water layer (ENVO:01000295) within the mesopelagic zone...; material: water (ENVO:00002006), including particulate matter (ENVO:01000060) such... | reverse complement strand
GATATCGCCGTTAAGTGGGTCAGTTTTAAACCGGCGTTGACAGTTGGCCAGAATATGCCAGCGGCCCTCCATCCACTCCAAGTAATAAACGCTAACCTTGTCAGGCTCTTGGATTTTGATCTTATGGCGGAACTGGTCTAGTGCATATCGCGAGCTTCCCTGATCACCTAAGTTCTTTGGTGTTGTGCGTTTCAGGCGCTCTTGCAACAGTAACCCGCTCTCAACCAACTCACGCTTGGTTTTAGCAGCGTCGATATTGAGGTATGACAGGAAATGCCCAATATCCTCTGGCGGAACACCGCTCAACACCTCGCAGAGAATTTTGCTTCGCAAGTCGACATAAGGCTTGGCGGCCTCATCGAAAACTGTCAGGGCTCTGGATACAATCATCCACTCCGTAAAAACTCCAATCAGTATTTTTCGGTGTGGGAAGGCCCCGCATAATCGTTGACGAAGCAAGTGAACGCTTTGAAGCGCGGGTAATTGAAGCCCCTGGCGCCAACGGTGCAAAACCTCCCGACCGTTTTTATTTTCCCCTGTAGAGTCGACGTAAAGTCGATACCTTAAGCTGTTATCCTCAATTCCCAATTCGTCTTCTAGCCAACAGAAAACAGTTGAGACTGGGTGCTTATCTGAGTCGAGCAAGGACACTAGAGAGGGGCCTGAGACCGCTTTGTGCATATTCAAAAGGAATGAAGCGATTGGCGGCACGAACAGCTTTTCAATTAGCGCTGGCATGCTCTGCTGACGGCTGAGGGCGTCTAGAGCGATCCCTTTAATAATCGCTATGTAATCTTTCTGGACCGCGCCTACCGAAGCAAGGACGTAGTCAGCGAAATCATCGGTGCTTTTTGCACGCAGTGGCGATTCGATAAGCTCGGTTCGTAGCAGCTCCAACAACTGCCAGTCAAAATCCCCTTCCCTCGCCAATCGGTCCAACTGCCGGTTGCTCGCTTTGGTGTCCAGTGCTTTCGCCAGCAGTCGATAGCACTCTCCCAACCTAGGGTATGGTGGAAGCGAAGTAGCATTATCTTCACTCATTGGCTGTCTCCAGTTCATTCCTTGTGAATGCCTGCGTCCTTGCAGGCTGCATCAAAGCCCAATTAAGTTTTTGGACCTTGGCCCCTGTTTCCTCCTGATTTTCCACCCGTGACCTTGCTTGGCCAATTTCCACCTGGAAAACGATGCGCTGTCCCCTTGCCAGACTGACCTCCTGTGCCTCCTGTGCCTCCTGTGCCTCCTTTGCTTGGAGCTTTACTTCCGGGATCTTTGGACATGGCGCGGACAGCGGTATTTTGAGTTTTATGCATGATGTGTCTCCCTCTAAGTAGCGATATTGCTACGACGCAGACTCTACAAAATCACTGGAAAACTAACCGCGCCCGAGTGGTCAATTTTTTATCGGCTCAAGAACACCCTTCATCGGACGACCATCAACAAGAGATATTCCTTCCCATTCGTCATCGTTGTCTCCGTCCAGCTGCTTTTCCAGCAGACGACGCCGGTTGTTGTATTGAATCAGCTCCGACTCGTCATCGCTGGGTGCCGCTAAAAATAGCCAATCCTCGAAAGCATCAATTTCGCTGGCTTGGGCTACCAGCTCCATTAAAATCATCGAGTCAGCTGGTAGTAAGAACCAAATACGGTTGAAGCTCCGCCTGTAAGACTGTGCAAGCTTTAAAAGCTGGTCTGCTGCTTTAGCTTCGCTTAACGAGGAGTCGCCCAGTCTAGGGATCACAGCTATTCGCTGGTCATTGTCGTCTAGCAAAATGAATTGACCCAGTGATCTAAATCTATGTACCAAAATCATTTCGGCGGACGAACTGCCAAAGAAGGTTGGGCCGGCTTTTTGAGCGAGTTTTAAACTCAGCGTTCGATGTTCTGATACTCGATGTCGAGCTTTAGACCTAGCTGAAAATTGAGCCTGGCCTGGCCCTTGAGCGCTTAAAGCGATGTCTTCGCCGAGCTTTTTCAGCGTTATTTGATTAGATAGCACAGCCTCGAGCTGCACTCTGGCTGTATTGAGGTCCAGCTTGCTGAGTCGCTCGAGCAGCTCAATATGCGCATACCCACAGGTTATGTCGTCTGAGGTTACCGGGTGACTGGTAAATCGGTCTAGGAACGCCCCTGCATCGAGCATTCGTTTGAGAACCTTGGCGTCGTATCCGGCGACTTTAGCTTCAGCACGGATTAGGTTATAGATGCTCTCATCGCCTTCATAAGCATCAATGCGGGGGCTGATTTCTTTATAGAGACCGTACCAATGCTGCCTAGCTTTCCGTCCCATTTTCAACGCTCCTGAGCTTTTCGACTAGATTAAACCATTTGGTACTCCTCACAAAATACTTGACGCGACTTCAAAGGGTAGTTATAAATACAGATCTTTAAATTAGTGAAGTGTACCAAATGAAGCGCGACGCCCAAAGCTCAACAGCCACCCGTCATGTTGCCCGGCGAACTAATCGCGGTCGCAAAGCATACGTCATGAAATCTGTGAAAAATGGACTGGAAATTCGGCTGGAGTCTCAAGACGAATTGGCCTTGGCTAGGGTTCTTGATCTTGATCCTAGAGGTAGTCAGCTGTACGCCCAATCGGAGACCTTTGACCTTGTCAGCGGGGAGGTCTACCACGCCCTGCCGGATAGCAAGCACGAAGATAGTCGTTACTACACACCTGACCTGATTGATGTGATCTTCGGCATTAAGTATGTGTTCGAGGTTAAGCCACAGCGCTTTCTCCTAGCACACCAGGAATTATTTGATGCCGTCGGAAATTTTTGTCTGCACAAAGGCATGCGATTTGTCGTAATCAGCAAAGAAAACTTGGGTAGCACCCTACTAAACAATGTGGCCTTGCTGCATCAATTTGCGCGTCAGTGCAAAGAGACCCTGCCTGCCTGGGCTGAAGCTGTTGACAAACTTCCAGTTAAGAACGGCCATGTAAGACAGGTTCTGGATGGTCTTGACCCGCTCAATTATTACCTGGTTGCTGCCATTCTACAGGGCGTACTAACAGCAGATCTGCGAAAAAACAACTTGGCTTCAATGGACTTTTGTGTGGAGCCCGCACACGGTGATCTGAAAGGCTTGGAGTTTGTTAAATATGATTAGCCCCATCCGTGAGTCGACAGTTGTCGAGATGAATGAGGACACACTCGTTATCAAGACCATGAATGTGGATCTTCAGGACATTGTGCTTCGGGGAAAGGGTGGTGTTGAACGCACTGTCGATTTTTCTGAGTTTTACAACGGGATTGCAGCGGGAACTATCAGTATTCCAGGCCATTCGCCAAAGCGTACGCAAAAATCATGGAGTCCCACTGAGTATGCTGAGGGAGTTTTCCGAAGTGAAATCGTTAAGTTAATTGAATCAGATCGATATTGTAAATATGAATCTAAAGAGCAAGAAGATCTGCTTAAAAAATTGGCTGTTCTTCACAGTAAAAAGGTGCCCAGCGCGAAAACCATTAAGGGTTACCAGCGCAAGTTCGCCAATGGCGGATTTGACGCATTATTACCAGACTTCAGTAGGCGTGGTGGCTGCGGTTGGACGAAAAAAACTGAACAGAAGCTTTTAGCAAAGGAGATGATCGATCAAATTTACGCCAAAGACGACAAGATCAACATCACGACTATTACTGTGCTGATTAATGACAAGTTGAAGGACAACCTAGCTGATGACGGAAATCCCCAAAAAATAAGCAGTAGGACCGTTTCAAGAATCATCCATAGTCTGCCGAGAGATCAGGTGCTGACTGGGCGAGTGGACCCAAGAACGTATCGACTAGCGTCTCGTCAGGCCGTGAAAGCCTTTCACGTTGAAAATGCGTTTCAATTGATGCAGGTCGATGCGAAGACGATTGACCAGTACGTCATCGATGAGTTTGGCAACCGATACACCCAAATTACGTTGTATTCAATGGTCTGTAGTCGAACGGGGTACCCGGTCGGTATTTTTGTAACTCCTGGTGCGCCCAGTGAATACACATTACTCAAGTTGTTCGAATTTTTCTTTTCTCCCAAAGATGATGATTTCAAAGCTCGGTTCGGAATCGCTACTCAGTGGCCGGCGCCGTGTGGCATCGCCAAAGTATTGCTCGACAATGCCTCAGAAAATTCGGGTGGCGTTGCATTAGAGATCGTGCGCGACTTGGGCATCGAAATTCACTATGCACGCCCCAACCGCGGTGACGATAAGCCCTATGTTGAGTCTTTGTTTAAAACGTTGGAACAGCGCCTGTTTAAAAGGATGCCGGGCGCAAAGAAAAGCTCTGAACCGCTTGTTGAAAATCGACACGAGAGAGCGGAAAAGGAAGCCTGCTACTCAGTCGAAGAAATTTACCAAAACATCGTCCGTTTCATTGCAGACGTTTACGTTCACGAAAGCTGCGAAAAACTGGGATTTCGACATGGCCGTCGCATGTCTATCAAAAATGCGATGGACGAAGAACTGAAGCGCTTTATGCCGCCACCGCCACCCTCATTAGCTCAAGTACAGCGTCTGGTTTTGCAAAAGAATCGGGTGATTCGCAAGGTCCAGCACTACGGGGTCGACTTTGAAGGGCTCCAGTACCACAGTTATGAATTTGCTAACTTAACGCGAGTGCACTTCATCAAAGAAGTAGAGGTGCTGTTTAATCCATCGCATTGTACATCGGTATATGTCGTTAACCCCCTAACCAGCGAGCTGATCAAGTTGGATTGCAAGATGCAAAATATCCCTGACGTTTCTTTCGACATCATCAGAGATGTTCGCAAAAGATATAAAGGGACGCCAAGTGAGATCTCGGGCCACGACTATCAACGCATCTACGCTTCGATGCTTGCCAGCTTTCATGCGGATAGCCGTCGGCGTAAAAAGGTGAAAGACAATAATCAAGCTGCGCGCCAGCAGTCTAAGCAAGCTTTTCATAGGGAGGTTAAGGCCCAGCTTGAAATGCTTTCAAGCCCCAGGGTAGAACCCGTTAACAATGTACAAAATATGGACGATGAATTCGTTCCCGCCCCGAGGACGCGTAAATGACGCGTATTGCTGATGAATTGGTTTCTCACGCCCGATTTTCGTCAGCTATGACTGCCATTCTTGCTGTGACGGCAAGAGCGGTAGGCGGCGATCCGCAGATCTTGCCGCTGATGGGACCGACGCGAGTAGGTAAGACGACACTGCTTGCACAAGCTATTCAAGATATTACCAAGCATAACCCCAATGGTTTGCAGAGCGTGATCAACGTTGTGAGTCCCAAGCACCTGACTGGGAGGGCACTGCCCGATGCCTGTTTGACCAGTATCGGTATGAGCGCGGGCATGTTCGTCAATCATGTCGCTGCGACTAATGCGTTTATTAAAGCGGTTAACAAACGTGGGACTTGTTTGATTATTTTTGACGAAACGCAGCACATGCTCGAAAGGGGAAGTTCTACAACAGTCAGAGCGGCAGCCGATTTTCTTAAAGGTTTGTTCGACCAGACACAAGCAAGCATTGTTTTGGCTGGCCTGCCGACTTTAAGTGGTCTTTTTAACGCTAACGAGCAGCTTGCAGATCGTGCACGTCGACCCTTCGAGTTCTATCCCTACGACTGGCATGGAGACGATTATAGACAGTTTCGCGCTGCTTTGGCTGCTGCCTTGGAACACCTGAAAGATACCGGTTGGTGCACTTTTGACGTTAAAGATCCCGAGTTTGCACAGCGGATGTACGTAGCATCTGCTGGCCGCTTTGGGCTGATCAGCAAGATCTTTATGGAAGTACAAGCGTCAGGTATTGCCGGAGAAGCGCTTTATCCAGCGTTCACGGCAGCTTATGACAATGCAGTGATGGGGCGCTTGATTGGGTTCAACCCGTTTGACACAACCCATGAGATCCAGACTGAGCACATGGCAACGGTCTACGCGAACATCATGCTAGAAGCTGGCGTGAAAATCTGAGGATTCACTATGTTGGCATTCGAATTATCACCCTATTCGGACGAAAGCTTGAATGGGTACCTTCTTCGACTCGCTGAGGAGAACTTTCTCGATTCTGCGTCTAGCTTGATGCGGGCTACTAAGGTGCGATTCAAATCCAGTTATTCGGTTGTTGAACTGAGCGAAATCGCTGATACATTCAAGCTCTGCGGGTCAGCTATTACCAGTCTTGCGGCATATGAGCAGATGGAAGGATTACTTGCGGAGAACCGCTTTTTGCGCACCTCCTCAATCCCCGTTTGCACGCAATGTCTTGAACAGGCCGGCTATATTCGCCAGCAGTGGCACCACCAGCTGGTAACGGCATGCCCGGAGCACAAGGTCATGTTGCTCGCGGTTTGTCCTGAGTGTAATGAGCACATCACGTTAAAACGACCATCGGTGACCCATTGCCGGTGCGGGTTCAATCTGGTTGATGCGCCGGCAACAGTGGCGACTGTCGCAGATCTGTTTGTCTCTCGCATGCTAGTGCGCGGTGGCGAAACTTGTGAGGGCTTGGGATTTCGGCCCAAGAATATCGATGCGTTCTTACTGTTCTTAGCAAACCTGACGCTACCCGTTGCGCAAAGAAAAAACGCGCCTATTACCTGTAGCAGAGCTCTAGAAATCAACATGGCTAGTTATGAGTTCGCTGTTGATTTGCTACCTCGTTTTGCCGCGTGGGTTAAGGGTCGCGTACTGGACGCTAACCGACAATCCAATGGCCGCTTCATGGCCCATCTAGGAGGTTGGTACAAGGAGCTCAATACCGATTTTTCGGGTGAGGCCTACGGTTCTGTCAGAGAGGAAACATATCGAACGATTCTTGAGCACGCTGTTGCTCCCATTAATCGGAAGATGAAGCAGATCGGCGCCGAGCTGTTAGGACTTAAGTCTTCGTTGACCGCCGCAGAAGCGGCCAGAACGCTGAGAAGCTCACCAGACAGGATCGTAGCGTTAGTGAAGTCTGGACAACTGCCTGGAGTGATTTTAAACGGGGCGGTCAATGAATTTTGCCTGGTGAAACGGTCGGACGTCGAAGCGCATCAGCAGGCAGCGGCGGATTTTGTCCATGGCAAAGATCTACTGAAAGTTCTGGGTGTCACTCGTCGTGCTCGAGATCGCCTGATTGAAGTTGGTGTTCTGCACGCAGTCGCTGAGGGTCAGCGTCCCCTTTTTTCTCGAGGCGACTATAGAAAAAGTGAGGCCATGGCATTACTCGCCCTGCTGGGTGACGGCTGTCCCGAAACTGACCAGGCTCAAGGCATAGCCTTAGAAGAAATCAGCGCAAAGCGTTTTTCCCATGGGCAAGCAAACCATCTTTGGTGCCGAATTTTCGCTAGAGAGATCAAACCTCTATGTCGAGTCAAAGGATTGCCAGGACTCTCAGCATTCCGCTTCGATGAATCAGATGTCATTGGAGCAAGCAGAGAGAGCCCCCGTTTAATTGAACTGACAATTACAGAGCTGGCTAAAGTTGCGGGCTGGAAGCATGAAACCATTAAAGGGTGGATTGAAGCGGGTTATTTGCATGCCCGTATTGAATCCGGCAAAAAATCTCAATGGCTTATCTCGTTAGTAGATCTAATTTGTTTTCTATCGACCCATGTCGTGGCCGCCGATGCGGCGGTGCGGCTGGGCAGTAAGTCCGTATGGCTGATGAAGCCCTTGATGACGGCTGGCGTGCTTGCTGAAGGCGCTCATCAAACGAGTGCGGGTACCCAACGAGGGGTCCTCTTCTCTACTGATGCTCTGGTGAATGTTGCGTCAAAACGAGCATCAACTTGGTCTCGCCCTTCCAGTATTGCATTGAGCGGGCCAAGTACTGTTTCGGCTCTGACTACGGTGGTTGACCGCTTCTGCGGGACGGCGAGTAGCACATGAACAGCGCCAAGACGCTCAAAGGCCTAATAGATGTCGAATACAAGATGATGAGGTTTCGATGAAAGGTGACTTGTTGAGCCTGGAAAAGCTTACGTTGCAGCGGGCTGTAGAAACAAACTTTCAGCTACCAGTAACGGGGTTCCTCCTCGACGCGGTCATGATCGGCAGCGTATGCATCGGCTATGTATATCACCACGCAAAAGCTGACCCTTTGACTGGTCGATTTTCGAACGGACACATGATGCACACCTCGTCTGTTGGCTCAATCTTTGAGCATGCTGGGTTTCCTGTACTGATAACGTGCAACAGCGTTTACGTTTGCGTAGTTCTTTGCGTCGAAGAATTGGAAACTTTTTTAAGCCATGAATTGATATCGCAACCCCTGTATCACTAGCTCTGATTCTGGTGCTAGAAGCCCTTTAAGTGATGCGATTTGTTGGAATGAAAAAATGCCAAAAATAGACGATATACATGAGCTTGTGCATGGGGCTGGCGAGAGGATGACGGGTTCATCAATGACTAACGAGGAAGCAATGGCTTTCTTCCAAGAACAAAGAGGACGAGGTGAATACTGCTTGGTAAGGGACTGGATTTGGATCGACCTTGATCTAACCAAAGCTGAAAGCCGAATCCTGGAGCAGAGTCGCCGGCAGCCCGCATTGCTTTATGCACACACTGTCATTTTCGACTCAGACAGGCGGTGGGATGTTGGCGATTTTGTTCGTACTTCTCCGCTTCTAGCCTTTGAGCAAGGATTCCTGTTTAGGACATTTAACACGACCTATATTTTGCTCGGCGATGGTCTTCGCAAGCGCGCGACACTGAAAACGGTCGGTCTTATTTTCTGAACAATGTGTGGTGCGGGGGAGCTTGAGTAGTAGTACGCATACCCCTGTGGGAAGAGTCGAAGACCGGTGTACGCACTGGTTTTTTTAAGAGCATTCAAAGGAAATCAGATGAAGCAGCAGATCCAAAGCGAACGCGAAAGGACTTGTGACGTGTGCGGACGCAATACAGAGCCGCCAAAGTTCGATAAACGTTTCGGAGATTTATGGGCCTACCGGACTGATGCTCTCGGCGCTCGCTATCGAGTGGATCTGTGTGAGATCTGCTTCGTTGGAGCGTTGGGTTTGGGAGGCGAGCGTAAAATGATAGGAGATCGAAGTAAGCGGGGATTGAGCTTCACGGGGTGAGTTGGCTGCACACGAAATTATCAAAAATGATAATTCTGTGTTGAGGGGACCGCTCAGCTTCCTTGCGCTTATAAACACGTTCAGGCCCAATTTTTTCTTGTGTCTTGAAGGCCAAATCACTCTTTATCGTCGACCTCTTGCTGAATGCTGCGCATAACAGGATTTTGGTTAAACAGATGATCATCAGGTGCGCAGGGGAGCCGCCAGAATGAGTGACGAATCAAGATGACAGACACGATAGAGAGCCAGAGCGACATCCGCTGCGATGTATGCGACGTCAGCACACGTGTACCCGGTTATGGCAGTCAATTTGGTAGATTGGAAGCGCTTTGGGGTTACGGCTCGCGGCACGACGGCGAGCGGTATCGCGTGCACCTTTGCGAGATGTGCTTCTTTAACGCCCTTGCCCACCTGCGTCAGGAACGACGTATTAGCAGGCTTTTCGATGAAGTACAGCCTGCCGACGATCCTTCATTTGGCCGGTTGGCTACTGACGACTATTTTGGTGAGTCGTGAGTGGTTTCCTGTTCCCAGATGGTTATAAGGAAATTTGAATGCGTGCTTACTTTGACACTGAATTCACCCAACTGAATAAACAAGAGTACAAGCTGATCAGTCTGGCACTGGTTGTGCCTGATGGTCTTGAACTTTACGTCGAGCTCACTGATGCCTGGCAGATCAGTGACTGCTCTGACTTCGTGCTGGAGATCGTGCTACCCCAGCTTGATCTTGAGATGCATGGGCGCACTACTGAACAGGCACGTGGTGAGCTGCTGGATTTTCTGAAGAAACTCGGGCAGGTAGAAATCATCAGCGACGCCCCGGCTTGGGACTGGCCTCTATTAGTCTGGCTGGCAGGACCCTCAGGGCTACCTGGCGGCGTTTCAACAGGGCAAATCAGTGATGTTATCGACATCTCCTACGACCCTGCTGAGCCACCCCACCACGCCCTTATAGACTCCCGCCTGCTAGCCGAAATGGTTGAGGGAAAAAGAAACGCGTGAGGGTATGTGACTGGTCAGCTAGCAGAAAATGGCTGCGAAAGGCATGGAGATAAAGATGGTGGAATGGAAACGTTACGACAGGCAGCAGCTTCTCGACGACGTATGGTCAACCCCGGTTTCTCGTCTTACCAAGCACTACGGGCTAAGCGATGCCGGCTTGAAAAAACTGTGTTCACGCTTGCAGATAAAGACGCCTCCGCGTGGTTACTGGGCAAAGTTACGCGCTGGGAAAAAAGTACCCGCGAAACCACTGTTGTCAGAGTATTCAGGTTCTCCTCTCAATCTGAATGTCCTCGTTAGAAAACGAAAGCAGGGTTACCTCCCTCCTTCAGCTGATATGGACTCTCGCTTGGCTACAGTTGTCCATCAAGAGAGCGAGCCAGCAAACAAAATCGAGGTGCCTGCTCGCCTGCACAGTCCCCATCCTTTTGTGAAACTCACCCAAAGTGCGTTGGCTGAAGCGCCGCTAGATCAGCGAGAACAGCCGGCGACTACTGGCAGGGTGATTCATCTGAAAGTCTCTAAACTCATGCATCCGCGGGCGCTTCGCATCGCAGATACGCTGCTAAAGGCGGTTGAAAAAAGGGGTTATGAAACGCTCTTGGACGATAGGGGTGTGGCGTTGGTCTTTCATGACCTCAAGTACCATTTTGAGCTATACGAAACGTGCTCCCGCGTGAAATACGAGTTGACCGAAGCCGACGAACGTCGACGTCAACGCGGACAGTATGTATTCATGCCGCCGTGGACATTCGTGCCATCGGGCGTCCTGGCTCTGCAAACGCGAGGTGGCTATGGCCCGAAGATCATGGACGGCAAACGTAAGCGAGTTGAGGAGCTTCTGAACGCATTCTTGATCCGTGTCGCAACGGATGGGGTCGCGGAGCTGCGCAGAAATGAGGCCTTTGAATTAAGAGAAGCTGAATTCGTTCAAAAGCACCAAGCTTGGAAGTGTAGTGGCTTAATGAATCCGGACACTCCATAGAGGCGCTATAGT
>TARA_R110000751_G_scaffold11508_1_pt1 | contig 11031 bp, 15 predicted proteins | sample TARA_R110000751 | Tara Oceans TARA_R110000751 (sample SAMEA4398001) | marine metagenome | biome: Polar Biome; feature: [MES] marine water layer (ENVO:01000295) within the mesopelagic zone...; material: water (ENVO:00002006), including particulate matter (ENVO:01000060) such as...... | reverse complement strand
AAGACATGACTACAAAAGAACTGGTAAAAGACTTAAAAGGCGCGTCGCTACCCTCTAGCGCTAACAAGGTATTTAAGGCGATAGAAAACGAAACCGAGGGGTTCACAAAAAAGCTGACTCAGGAAATTAGCATTGGTTCGAAAACCAGTACCCCGAAAAACTTTTTAGCGGCCCTTCATGGCAAGTTTTATAAAAAGGCGATTAAAAAAGCCACGACAGCCACAAAGAAATCGATGCCTAAAAAGGAAGGTCGATCACTGGTTGCGCGACTAACGCGAAACATTCAAGCGGAAACAACATTGTCTTATAAAAAAGCCCACGCGCTCGCGGAAAAGATAATTAAGGAACGCGGCTTATTTAAAGGTCGAAGTGACAGGGGCATTCGAAAAGATTCGAAGCAGCCCGCAAAGAAATTTGGAAAGCGACTTTCGAAAAAAGGCTGGAAAAACCAGTACGGAACCACGGAAGGCGGCAATATCTACTACGAAAAGCGATCAAATCGCGCCGACGTGCCTATCTCAAAGACTTACCCACAGCTAAAACGTGGCGGTACAATTGAGGGCGAATTACCACAGATATACGTTGTATCTCAAAGGGATTATAACCAGAAACGCGACGAAGGCAATTGGATCAATTTAAGCAAGTATGGTAACGGTTCTGAGGTAGACGAAGCGATCAACACTTTGCTTGACTCAATTGACGTTAAACATGGCCGAGAAGAAGGCTGGGCTAGTGATTATGCGGTACATGACTTTAAAGGTTTTCCGAAAGAGTTTTTCAAAAAAGACATGACTACAAAGGATTTTGACGCGCTACTTAATTTTATAGAAGCGTTGAAAGGCAATAATCTACCTACAGAGGTAGTTGCTAAGTACGCTAAAGAGTCAGGCCGTGTTATTACTGAAATTGAAACTGATTTAGATTCTATCTATCGCGGCACGTCTGATAGTACAGATAAATTCACTTATAACTATATAAGAACTAACGGCTTACCACACGACGCGACTGACTACATGGACATAATCGCGCTAGGCATGGAGTTACGAAAGGGATTTAACGACGCGGAATTTTACGAGAATGAAGGTAATACAGACGACGAAATCGCGCGGCAATATATAGCTGACGTTTACGGTGATAGTATCCCGAAATCTACCTTAGTAAGCTACTTTAACGCTAGTGAATATTGGGATAAAATTTTAGCTGATCGTTTTGAGATAATTGACCACCAAAACGTGCTATACTTTTTTGAGAATGAGCCAGCGCACGCATAGTTAAAAATTAACGGGGCAGCGTTAATAAAATTGTCGGGATAGCCCTAAAAATGCCTAGAATAAATTTATATTAGCCGTAAATAATTGCATTATGGCGAACGAATTACAATCTAAAAAGGCGTTGCGTAGAAACGGTATTAATCCCGACGATTTACCGCAAAACATCAAAGATAAATACGACGAATTACTTGACACGGCTGAATATCTCACCGACGATGATCTATGGGGGGATGAGCGCGTGGAAATAGAAGTCAAGGTGACGGCTAAAGACGAGGCGTGTTTGCAGATTATCAGGCGATATGCTCGCGAAATAGCGTCTAACAAGGAGACTAAAGATCGCCGTGATGGCAATAGTAATACAGCCGCCCCAGAGCCAACAAAATCGCCTGATAAGCCAACAAAAGTGTTTAAGTATCTCTAGGCGCTTGAATACAGGAACTAATACGGATTCATATATTCAAAATTTTCGTCAAGATCATGGCGAACAATGTCTTTTGAATGTTATGCGAGAGGTAAGCGGCGGCATTCCAGAGGAAATCCTACGCGCTCAAATGGACTATGTGATTAATATTCATTTAAACGCCTTTAATCTAACCCGTGATCAAGGTATGACTCACAAAAAGCAATACGAAGGCCGCCGAATTATTTTTTTAGGCTCAGTGACCAAAGTTTTACGAGATCAATTTTATTGGCCGATTAGAGAAGTTGCGCGCCAAACAAAAAAATCTGACTCTAACTTGAATCGATCAATTCAAGAACTTAAAGGTCTTTTCCCGCCCCATCCCACGACTCAGCACTTAATAAAAATGCACCTAGCGGCGCAATCTGAATGCGCTAAAGGCCAATTAATTTAAAATGGTAAAAAGAGTGAGAAAAGTACCGCCCGCCAATAACCCCGAAAAAACATCTGGCAGCGCGGAAGAAATTTCTGAACCAAATATCAATACCGATAAAGCGAGTGAGTTGCCTAAAAGCGCGGACTCAGGGGGTTTTAACCCGCTTGCGGAAAATGTCACTAAAAGAGATTATTCCAGCGTTAAAATTGACGAGGCCAAAGTAGGCGAAGTGGTTGAGGAAATCGCCGCCCCCCGATACATAGACCCGACTGAATTATCTAAGGCCGATGAAGATTCAGCCGAGGCGCCCCCTAGCCCTTTAGATCACCCAAACGACGCTATAAACGATTTATCAGCAAAAGACCAGAAACAGGCCGCCGAAATGGTTGTCGATATGGTTTTAGACGCCTACGAACAGCTTCATGTTCTTGGGAAAAAATATGTTCAGTTTAGCGACATGGAAATGGCTAAAATGTCAATTGAACAAGGCATTGACATGGCGATGATCGTTCCTATTGACGATAATCAGGCTGTTCCGCTGAGAGAGTTTATCAATCAGTATAACGAACAGGCTACAGTACCGCTATCCTACGACGAGGAATTCGGTGAAAAAGTGAGGCCAGCGATGATCCGCGTCGCTATGAAGCAAGGCTGGGGAGTTTCTGACGAACAGTTTTTGATTTATATGTTTGGCAAAGACCTTACAGTGAAAGTTGGATCAGCAATTTCTTTGCGTAAGCAAATGAAAGAGACAATTTACCTTATCACGGAAAGCGCCAAGACAGCAACCCCTGAAAGATCAGCCGCCATGGCCGATCAAGCCGCCGCCGCCGCCCCGCGCCCCGAACGCAACCCTGAAACAGAATTCACCGCCGTCGATCAGGAGGAAGTGAGCGACGAGGAACTAGAAGAAGAAGAAACTCAGGCCGAAAAAAATCCTAGCCACGGCAATAGTTTTGGCCGAAAAGGCTTCGACGTACATAAAAATTTCGGAGGCAATAACCCATTAAGCACTAAGAGCAAAAGAAAGCCACCAGCGCCGCGAGTGAGAACTGAGCAAACTACTACAGGATGATGAGTCCTGAATGCTATGACGCTTTCGAGAGTCTAAAAGATTTTATCATTTGGATTATACTAATAGCCCTTGTATGCTTTGCAGCTAGGGGTTTAGAGTGCGCGGCACATGAAATGATCGCCGTCGTAGATGAATATAAAGCGGCCAGTAAATGAAATTACCGAGCGTCGTTATAGGAATTCCGACTTACCAAGGTAAGGCATATTGCGAAGATCAATTTTTTGATGCTGTATTAGCGCTGGAATATCCGCGAACCCGCACCGCTGTTATAGTAATTGACAATACGCTGGACAACGGCGAATATGCAAAGCATTTACAAGCGAAGTACCCAGAATTTAAAATCGTTCACCAAGCTGCTCACGACGTCGTTTACAAGCGGCTATATGACAGCCATGAGCGCATAAGAATTGAATTTTTAAAAACAGGCGCTAAATTCCTTTTTCATTTAGAAAGTGATGTGATTGTGCCGCCTGATATTATTCAGAGGCTCCTACGCGCCCGAAAAGACGCTGTTAGCCCAATTTATAACCTATCACTTGGCTCAAATCGCCACATAGTTCAACGTAATCGCCAGTGGGGGATGCCTTTCGCTGACAAATATAGTTGGGGCTACACTTACGGACGATTGGATCAGGATTTTGCCGACGGCACAGTGAAAAAAATTCAAACAAACGGCCTTGGCTGCATTCTTATACATAAAGGCATTATGGAGCACGTTCCATTTCGTTACCGTCCAAATGTGGATTCAGCGCCAGACAGCGCATTCACACATGATCTACTTATTAAAGGGATAGATAACTTTTGTGATACGTCCGTAGTTGTGTATCATGCGAACGGCGAAGATTGGGGACAAGACAACACGAATTTGATTGAAAAATATGAAGGACAACTCTAACCATTCAAATGTTAAAAGTCAATTGACTGAACTTGCGAGTATCGTCCACGGCGAACAGCGTAAGTATCAACGTAAAAGTGAATTTTTCTCAGCTATTCAACATGATTTATCTTTTCTCAGCGCTCTTGAATTATTAATCATTAAGCAAAAGCGATTTCTAAGCACTTTAACCGCCGACGTAAATAAAATGACTTTAGCCGCCTGTAAAATTCAGGTAGAGCATTTTGAATCGCTTGCAAAACACGCCGTTCAAAAAGCGTTAATCGCGGACAAGTTCAGGCACTACGAAGAAATATTCGTTCCTAATTTTGATCGAAAACTAAAGATGGCAAAAAAGCGCTGGCAAAATACTATTGGCGAAAGTGGCGGGCTAATTAGTGAAGCGAAAACGGGTAAAACAATGACTGATAATTTAACCCGTCTTGAAATGATCATTGATGAAGGAATGAAGGAAATTGAGCGATTTGCGAGCGACGATGAAATGCAGTGGATTGTCCGCGCTGATTATTTGCCTAGAATTCAGAGACAGAAAGGCCAATGTGATAAAGAATCGCTACAAAAACTAGAGAAATAAAAAGCATGAAGCTGTTTTGCTACACTTACGGCCACAACGAAATTGACTTGCTACCGTTAAAGAAAAAATGGTGCGATTATCATGGTTTAACCATGCGATATTTTGACAACGAATCTACAGACGGCTCTAAAGAGTGGGCAGAAAGCGTAAACATTTTGGCTGGTGAAATTGAAAGCGACGGCGCCTTTGATCTTCGACTGATTTTGCCAGAACTTAATGAAGATTTGAAGTTCGAAAACCCTGATTGGTTTTGTATGCTTGGCGTCGATTTATTTATATGTCCGACAAGCGCTATTAGACTATGTGATTTTATATACACGTTCGGGAATGATTTTGATTGTCTGGAAAATAAATACGCTAACATTTGTTTTACAGGCTCGGAAAGTCAAGACGGTGATTTAAGGCATTTTGACCGCGCCGCGATCAAGGGCGAATATTCCATGGCCTTCGATAAATACACCCTTATGGTTAAGAATCACGAATCGGCTTTTATGGCCGCCGACAAGATCAATATCCCCGCTTGGTGGAAGCCTAGTCAAGAGGCAAAAGATTGGTGGCTAATTAATTTCGGGCACACGAAAAGCGCCGCTGAACGCGAAGAAACATTCGAACGCCGTAAATTAGCATGGAAAAGAGGGCTGACTGAATTTGCTGGCGCCCACTATCTAACGGGTAGTGCGCTGGATTGGACATATCCAAGAGAAGGAACGATTTCGATTGCGGCAAACCCGACGCTTTCACTGGCTCACGCCAATTTGTTAAAACAAATTTATGAGTAACACAAGAGAACCCCAGCTTGGCGTCGCCGTAGGCAAGCGAGGAATTGGGAAAACTTACGAAACGGTTAATAACACAATTGAGGGCTACTTGACAGGGTACGGCGGTCAGGCTAAACCCCGCCGCGTACTAATATTGGACGTCAACGACGAGTTCACGCAATATAAAGCTATAGCGCTCAGTGACGTAGGTAAATTTTCACGGCACCCGACAATTGAAGCGCGCCGCATTCGTCCGTTCAATCCTGACGGTACTAAAATGACGTTGCGCGACATTGTAGATACTCTTTTTGAGGTGCTAGATAAGTTTAAAGGCGGGCTGCTACTTATAGAGGATATTAATAAGTATTTAACAGTCCATTTGCCGAAAGACGTAGTTGGCGCGATCTGTACCAATAGGCATAATGACATGGATATTATCATTCACTATCAAGCTATCGGCAAAGTGCCGACTACAGTTTGGGAAAATGTGAATTGGATTCGATTTCATAAGAACAACCAATCGGTAGATCGCCATGAAAAGAAATTTGAAGATAGATATGAAATTGTGAAAATAGCCGAGTGCATGGTGAATAATCAATATGATAATGGCAATGAACGCTTTTTTGTTTTTATCGATTTAGACTACAATGTAATTCGCGGCAAAATGACGCCACAGGTTAAAGAATTTGCGGTGATTCAGTATATGGAGGAAAATTATAAAACGGTTGTGAAACCAGAGGTTGAGGCAGTCGATTTAGATGGTGTAAAAAAATACACGAACCCCCGTGACGCGGCTAATAAGATTAAGGCCGATTTATTGGCTAAATATTTTGAAGGCAATACTCAATCAAAAGACGGCCATGATAAAGAATTTTAAAAACAAAATGTCTATCGCGCACCTTCAAAGTGTAATAGAAGGTCTGGGCTACAAATTTTTTACGAACGGAGATTACAACGTAAATATTATAGCCGTCCGAAACCCGAATTTAGTAGCTAACACATTTGACGACACTATGCTTTGCGCTTTTAAAGTAAAGGGAGTTTGGAAATTAAAGGAATGGAAAATCACTACTGATTCTGGACGGTTTTGGCTAGAGCACCCAATGTCTACAAAAGGCTGCGCTTTGCTAGTGCCTAATCAGTATCGATCTTGTTATGAGATCGCCAAGCATCGCAATTTATACGAGGCTCTATGCCAGCGGCTAGGTGAAGTGGAAGTTTATCGCGACAACAATAAAGATCAAATACTAGACTTTAATGACGCGACTAAAGAGTGGGGAATGTTCGGGGTGAACATACATAAATCGGGAAAGGTAGAAAGTGAGGCTGTTGGTCGATATTCGGCGGCCTGTTCAGTGTTTAAGGTAGAGGCAGAGTTTATGGACTTTATGCAAATTTGCTATCAAGCGGCAATTGTGTGGGGCAACACCTTTACATACACACTGATTAAAGAGGCTGACTTAAAATTGTGAGGCTAATCATTACTACATTAACCGCCCTTATAATTTCTTTCAAGGCATTTTCTACCGACACTGCCGACCTATTAAACTTTTTAGCGCTTTTTGGGACGCACCAAGACTATGTTTTGCCAGCCTTTAACAATTACTATCAGGACATAAGTGAAGGCGGCGGGTATAGTTATCTCGGTCAATTATCGCTCGTTAATGACACTGCATTTTTTACGCCCGATCAGCAATTAATCGCCGACACAACCAAATGGAAATTTGAATGGCGCATTAACGATGAATTGCTGACAAATAGAGCGTCCCCACAGATTTATAGCTTTCAGGAGTTGATTTGCGATGGCGTAGTATCCATGAAATTGACGATTATAGATAGAGTATCAAGCGCGTCATTTGAACGCGAAGAATACGCTTATCTAGGATTTAACTACATAGCTGATTGCGATTGCCCAGCTTGCCCAAGTCAAATCGACGTTTTTTATACCTTCTACCCAGAGGTTTCAGATTATTTTTTTCAAAATTCATTTAGTGAATTTGATTACAACCAAGACAACTACTTTGACACAAGTGACGCGCTGGTTTTTCTCACTCTTTGGGAATAAAGGCTTGGCTTCATCTAATTAGATCAATTTATATTAAACAATTATACGCTTCATCCTGAGCCTTAACAAGCACAAATTAACGACCCCTTAATAAAAATAAATGCCTTAAATAGATTTATCTACAGTCGCTTTTGTAGATTTGGTGATGAAAAAGGGATCAACTGACATTTGTGTGCGGTAAAATCCTAGTAACTCATTCGCAATTTTGATATTATGAAGGAAGTAATGGAGATCGGAAAAACCCTACTTATAGTAGCTGGTGGAACAATTCTAGGTCTAGTTATCAAGGAAAAATTCTTGAAGAATCTTTAAGCATCTAGCTTTTAATTTCTTCTCGGAAAATTCAAGAAATTTTTAAATTTTATTTTTTTTCCTAATGAAAAATTTAGACGATTATTTCGTTGACGCGCTAGACGCGGCAAATGAAGAATATCTAGGCTTCGATGGTGATTGGGATGATGACTTCTCGTTTATGGACGAGGATGATGAATTTGATAATGCTGGCGGTTCGTCAGGTCAAGCGCGCGGTGGTGCGCCAACCTCACAGCCGTACATTGTTAACGTCACAAACACGGATTCGCTTGCCAATTTAGATATAGCTAACGTAACTATTTTAGGTGCGTACACAGCCTTATCAGCAACGGCACCAGCTTACGGAAACACGGCTGGTATTGAATTGACGATGGGAATTTCAGGCATTACCTACTCTGAATTTTTGTATCAATCTATGAATAAGCCTTTCCAGATCGGAATGACTTATATCAGTGATACGGTGCAAAGTTCGAATGTGCTTGAAACCTTCACGTTGATCAAGAAAGACGTAAACGGTAATCAGCTTAATAAGGTTTTAACGCCTACCATAGATCCTTACCAGCAACAATCGGACAAGATTGCATTTTCTTTTGACTATACTATTGATGGCTTTACGAGCATCGTTATTAGTCAGATATTGAGAGCAACGGCCAGCGCGAACAACGTGCTAAAGTGCTATCTATATCCAGCGGAAACGATTTCTGTCACTCGTGGTTTAGCTGGACGGAAAGCGGTTCGTGGTTATGGAAACCCAAGAGTTGTACGAGGCAACAAAGTTGTACTTGGTCGAAAGACTAGAAACGCGCTCGGTTCTTAAAAGTCCCGAAGAAACACACTCAGAAAAAAGAGGGGCATGGTTTAACCACTGCCCCTTTTTTTTTAAAAAAATATAGCGATCATGTATGAAACTATTGCTAGAGATAATCCCAGCGCCGCCAGAAGTTTGTTGGCACAGCGCGGCTATCATATTCCCCGAAATGTTGGCGAATATGAACTAGCCGACCTACTAAGGCAATATGTCCGAAAGCATGGCAAAAAAAGCATAATTCAATTAGCTAAGATTCACCCAGATCGCGGATTAATTGAGGACGTAATTAACGGAGAATATGAACACTTTGGAGGCGCTGACTGTAACTGCAAGTCATGTCGTAGCGGCGATCATCACAACGCTGGCGGTGATTGTGGTTGTGGTGGCGGTTCTGATCATTTTTCCGCTGACGGGACAAGCGAGGTCAACTCGTCAAAAACGCCTGTTCAGCTATCACAAAACACGGCGATTTTAGCCCTTGCGATGATTAACATTGCGGCCATGTGTTTTATAACTGTAATTGCTTTAAAAAAATGAGGTATATACGCCATAATTTCGACGAAAACTACAGCGCATTTGACGGCGAAGATCGCCGAAATATATTAGCTGACGAACTAGCTAAAGCGCTGGTAATGGAGCCGACTACCATTGCTAAAATATTCGAAGAAAATAATATTGAGGTCACGAACCCTTCTTCGAAGCATCTAGCAAAGATGATGCGCGAACACCAAACGAATCATAAGTTAATGGAGCAAATAACGGCGGTCGTTATTGCCCTGAATTCAGACTTTGACGGCGGCCAACATTCATTTCTTGGAATTGGTAAAGGTGGCGGCAAAGCGGCCCGCCAAGGACGTCGCGCTGAAAAAGACTATGCGAAAAGTCAAGGCGGCGATGGCGAGAAGGGTCAATTTTTTAAAAAGCTAGGAGGCTTTATTAATAAGAATAAAGACAAAATCGGCGACGCCGCTGCTGGCATCCAAGGTATATTGGCTAATCGAAAGCAAATGAGTGGCCTACAAACTGGCGTCAATCATTACCAAAGAATTCAAGTACCGAATGCAAACGGCCCAAGTAAAATGCCTGTATGGGGATGGGTAGCAATTGGAGTAGGTAGCTTGGTAGTTATAGGTGGATTAATTTACGCTACAAGACGTTGACCGAACTGGCTCAAAATATCCAAAATGGAAATTTAGCTGCTGTGCTAGATGATCGCGCTAGACGCATAACTAAGGGCGCGTTAATCGGCGGCGGGATAGGATTAGCTTCAGGCATTTTTTTAGGCCGATTTCGCGGATTTCTAACGCTAATAGGCTTAGTATCAGGTATTATGTTTATAACAAGCAATTACAATGGAGCAAAGCGCGAACCAAAAGTGGAAGGAAAGCGGAACTGATTTACCGTTTAAAGAATGGCTAACTGAGCAACAGGAAATTGGTAATCTTGAAAGAGAAGAACTAAAATCCCCAGCGCCGCCAGAGAATGTAAAAACATTAGGGGTCAACCGTAATTGGATTTTAGTCGCGACTATTGCGGCGGCGGCATTCCTGATCTACAAATACCGTCCAGCGTCCAATATTTAGAATGAAAGGACAAGTTCAGACATACGGCAAGCCAACAGCGATTGAGTTTAATATCGAAGCTAAATCGCCTACGAAAGTGTATTTAATGGTTAGGGATAAAAACAACCCGAAAAACCAATTTACGAATAGGTATAATACGGTCGAAGGACAGCGCTCGCTTGTCGTGAGAATGCCAATTGCCCCCGACGTTGCTGAATTTTTTATTAAAGACGAAAATGAACTGGTAAACCAGCCGCCACAGTATAGGTTAATAACCGCGAAAAAGCATGATCTTAAAACTAAGCGCAGCCAAATCACTAAGAGTAACAAGGACGCTAGACAGTTTATTGAATTTGCCGAAGAATTTGTCGAAAAGCTACCGCGATTAAGCGCTGGAAAGTCAGGAAGCATTTACAGCAGCAATAATGGCCGTTATGTAATCCGATTATTAGACGACATCGTTGATCGCGAAGGAAAAGAAATTATGACGCCCGCCAGAATTAGTAAGTCAAGTAAGCGTATTGACGTCAGTAAGGCTAAGTTTATGAAATACACCGTTCCTATGCGAATGGCAATTTTGTTGCACGAAATGGCTCATGGCTACATTAATAAAGAAGCGTCCGACGAAACGGAAGCCGATTTAAACGCTTTAGACATCTACTTAAATGAAGGCTACCCCCGAATTGAGGCATTTTCTGTCTTTGGCAAAGTGTTTAACGGTAAGCCAACAGAAGGCAATAGATCGCGTTATAAAATTTTGAAAAAATTCATTGAGGATTTTGAACTCCAGAATCCTGACTTAAATTATTAGTTATGGCACAAAATAGACAGCAACAAATAGCACCCGTACCATCCAGCCAAGCCACTTTAAAGCC
>TARA_R110000751_G_scaffold80037_4_pt1 | contig 11034 bp, 10 predicted proteins | sample TARA_R110000751 | Tara Oceans TARA_R110000751 (sample SAMEA4398001) | marine metagenome | biome: Polar Biome; feature: [MES] marine water layer (ENVO:01000295) within the mesopelagic zone...; material: water (ENVO:00002006), including particulate matter (ENVO:01000060) such as...... | reverse complement strand
TTCATCCAAATGGGAGATCATCGAAGCGGGCCTCAAGTGCATTCAAGGCAAGGGCATCGTCAACTCAATTTCCATGAAGGAAGGCGTCGAGTCCTTCAAGATACAAGCCCGTTTGTGCAAGCGTTATGGCGCAGCTGTGGTAGTAATGGCCTTTGACGAAAAAGGCCAAGCCGATACGGAGCAGCGCAAGAAAGAAATCTGCAAGCGGTCTTACGATATTCTGGTTAACGAGGTTGGCTTCCCACCGGAAGACATCATCTTTGACCCCAACATCTTTGCGATCGCTACCGGTATCGAAGAACACAACAACTACGCTGTCGACTTCATCAATGCCTGTGCCTATATACGCGACAACCTGCCCCACGCTTTGACCTCAGGCGGCGTTTCCAATGTGTCCTTCTCGTTCCGTGGTAACAACCCGGTGCGTGAAGCGATTCACTCTGCATTTTTGTTCCATGCGATCAAGAGCGGCTTGACCATGGGCATCGTGAATGCCGGCCAGCTGGAAATCTACGATGAAATCCCGGCTGAACTACGTAATTGCGTTGAAGACGTGGTGCTCAACCGCACCGAAAACGGTACCGAAGCGCTGCTGGAGATCGCCGACAAATACAAAGGCGACGGCAGTGTAAAGGAAGCGGAAACCGAAGAATGGCGCACCTGGGACGTCAACGCACGGCTCTCCCACTCGCTGGTCAAGGGTATTACTTCCTGGATTGTCGAAGATACCGAAGAAGCACGCCAGCAGGCCAAGCGCCCTATCGAGGTCATCGAAGGCCCATTGATGGATGGCATGAACGTGGTCGGTGACTTGTTTGGCTCGGGTAAGATGTTCTTGCCGCAGGTGGTTAAATCCGCCCGCGTGATGAAGCAGGCAGTTGCTCACCTGATCCCTTTCATTGAAGAGGAAAAAGGCGACAAACCGGAAGCCAAGGGCAAGATTCTGATGGCTACCGTTAAGGGCGATGTGCACGACATCGGCAAAAACATCGTCGGCGTGGTACTCGGCTGCAACGGCTACGACATTGTTGACCTGGGTGTGATGGTCCCTGCAGATAAGATTCTGCAGACGGCAATCGATGAAAAGTGCGACATCATTGGCCTATCTGGCCTGATTACCCCGTCACTGGACGAAATGGTACATGTCGCGCGGGAAATGCAGCGCCGCGACTTTCATTTGCCATTGATGATTGGTGGCGCCACTACATCCAAGGCGCATACCGCGGTCAAGATTGACCCCAAATACCAGAACGATGCGGTGATCTACGTTACCGATGCGTCGCGCGCAGTTGGCGTGGCCACGACCTTGCTATCCAAGGAACTGAAACCGGACTACATCAAGAAGATTCGTGAAGACTATGCCGTCGTCCGCGAGCGCACCGCCAATCGCAGCGCGCGCATGAGTTATTTGAGCTACGCGCAAGCCGTCGAGCAAGGCCCAAAAATAAACTGGCAGGATTACCAGCCGCCCGTACCCAAGGTTGACGGCGTACAAGTTCTCGACAATATCGACCTCAACGTACTCGCTGAGTATATTGATTGGACCCCCTTCTTTATCTCCTGGGATCTGGCCGGCAAGTACCCGCGCATTCTCGAGGACGAAGTGGTTGGTGAAGCGGCACGCTCGCTGTTCGCAGATGCCCAAGCGATACTCAAGCAGTTGATCGACGGCAACTTGATTACCGCCCGTGCCGTGTTTGGCTTCTGGCCGGCCAACCAGGTCAACCACGACGACATTGAGCTTTACGATGACGCCGGACAGCCCATGGCCACCCTGCATCACCTGCGACAGCAAACCATCAAGCCGGATGCTAAGCCAAATTTCTCGCTGGCCGACTTCGTCGCCCCCAAAGGCAGTGGCAAGACCGACTACGTGGGCGGCTTTATCACCACCGCCGGCATTGGCGCGGAAGAAGTTGCTCAGGCTTACCGAGACGCAGGCGACGACTACAACTCGATCATGGTCAAGGCATTGGCCGACCGTTTAGCCGAGGCCTGCGCCGAGTGGCTGCACCAGCAAGTACGTCGCACTCACTGGGGCTACGCGCCAAATGAGGCACTGGATAACACTGACCTGATTCGCGAAAAATATGCTGGCATCCGCCCTGCTCCCGGCTACCCGGCTTGCCCGGACCACACCGAGAAAGCCACGCTGTTTAAGCTTCTGGATCCGCAGGGTAAATCGGGCGTGACGCTAACCGAACATTTCGCCATGTTCCCGGCGGCAGCTGTCAGCGGCTGGTACTTCGCGCACCCGCAAAGCCAGTATTTCGCAGTGGGCAAAATCACTCGCGACCAGGTCGAGTCGTATGCCGCCCGCAAAGGCGACACCCAGGAGACCGTTGAGCGCTGGCTAGCGCCCAATCTCAGCTACGACAACTGATTTCGGTGGCACTCCTTCCGGACCGCAGCCGACTGAAAAGCATCGGCGTACTAGGCCTGCCCATCATGGGCGGCATGCTCAGCCAGAGCTTATTAAACCTGGTTGATGCCGCCATGGTCGGCAGCCTAGGCAGTCAAGCACTGGCAGGTGTTGGGCTTGGTAGTTATGCCAATTTCATGGCGGTAGCACTGGTTATGGGGCTGGGCGCCGGCGTTCAGGCTATGGTTGCGCGCCGCAAAGGCGAAGGCAGTAACGAACTTATCGCCGCGCCACTGAACGAAGGCTTGCTGATAGCTCTGCTGCTCGCCCTGCCACTGACTTTGCTGTGCTGGCTGCAAGCCGACAATATCATTCGCCTGTTGGCAGACGACCCCGCGGTAGTCAGCATTGGTGCGAACTACTTCCAATGGCGCATCCTTGCGATTGCTGCGGTGGGCTGCAATTTTGCCTTTCGCGGATACTGGAATGGCATACACCGCTCAGGCATGTATCTGCAGATTCTGATCGTTACTCATTTAGTGAATATTTTGATTAGCTACGGCCTGATTTTCGGCCGATTTGGCATGCCCGAGCTAGGGCCTGAAGGCTCTGGTCTAGGTACGGCTATCGCTATGCTGTTCGGCTCGGCGCTGTATTTCGTGATTACCTGGTACGCTGGTCGCGAGCACGGGTTCTTGCGAGCGCGCCCTCGCTGGCATGGCATTAGCGCGATGCTGAGGCTATCGATTCCAAACTCATTGCAGCAGTTTTTCTTCGCCTCTGGTATCACCATGCTGTTCTGGATCATCGCTCAGATTGGCACTAATGAACTGGCTATCGCTCATGTACTGGTCAATTTGGCTTTGTTCCTTATCCTGCCCGGCGTCGGTCTCGGCATGGCGGCCACCACTCTGGTGAGCCACAGCCTCGGCGCGCGTAAACCGGACGATGCCTACCGCTGGGGTTGGGATGTGGCGCGCGTCGCCATAGTCACGCTCTTCCTCATGGGCATGCCCTTTTGGCTGGCTCCGCAACTGGTGTTGAGCATATTCACTCAGGATCCCCAGTTGATCGCACTGGGTGAGTGGCCGCTACGCATCACCGGCATCGGCATGAGCCTGGATGCGACCGCACTGGTGTTGACCCAGGCGTTACTGGGCGCTGGCGCCAGCCGCACGGTAATGAGCGTCAACCTGGGCAGCCAGTGGTTGATATTCCTGCCCTGCGCATACGTCGTCGGACCGGTAATGGGGGGAAGCTTGTTGGCCGTGTGGCTGCTGCAATCTCTTTACCGCTGCCTGACATCGGTCATCTTCGCCATCATGTGGCGCCGGCGCGGCTGGGTAGGGATCAAGCTTTAGGAGGCGCTTGGACTGCCTCCAGCTTAAGCGTTAAGCTGATAACAACACGCAGTCCATAAATAAGGCCTCGCAAGATGAGCGAAGAACAAAAACAACAGAAAAACCTACCGCCAATGCGCTTTCGCGACACTCTGATGAGCGTGCTGGCCGCCGCGCTCGGCGTGCAAAGCAGCAAAGCACGCGAACGCGATTTCAGTCATGGCAAGCCCAGCCACTTCGTACTGCTGGGCATCGGTTTCACAGCGCTGTTCGTGCTCGTAGTGCTAGGGGTGGTAAAACTGGTTTTGCATTTATCCGGGGTAAGCTGAGCAACGCCCTCGGCTAATGACCGCTTACCCAGAATACTGCGGTCGCAACCGCCAGGAAAATCAGCGTAACGGCTGCAAAAGCATCTAGCCGGCTGTCTTGCTGTGAGGTGTTCTGCAGGTCATGGTCGTTCATGCGATGAATATCCTCTATTATTATTTTAACTACCCCAACATAGCGGGTAACCTCAGTTAAGACCATTACTGCAAGCGACACAAGAAGTGTCTGGCATGTGCAAAAACAATCTAAAGATATAGATAAACATTCCTTTTGTGCATATTTAAAATTTGCTATTGTCTGCCCGCCCGAGCCTGAAGGGACATAACTAGTTAAGGGGCCAATAGCGCTCCAAGCACAGGTTTCTGTATGTATATCTACGATGAATATGATCAGCAGATCGTTGAGGACCGCGTAAAGCAGTTCCGCGATCAGACCCGCCGTTTTCTTAGCGGTGAGTTAAGCGAAAACGAATTCCTACCCCTGCGTTTGCAGAACGGTCTCTACGTGCAGCGTTACGCGCCCATGCTGCGGGTTGCCATTCCTTATGGTCTGGTGTCTGCCAAGCAGATGCGTAAGCTGGCTTTTATTGCCCGTCAGTACGACAAGGGCTATGCGCATTTCAGTACCCGTCAGAACGTTCAGTTCAACTGGCCAGAACTGGAGCAGGTTCCGGACATTCTGGCGCATCTGGCTGAAGTACAGATGCATGCCATTCAAACCAGCGGTAACTGCATTCGCAACACCACCACCGACCAGTTCGCTGGCGTGGCTGCCGATGAACTGGTTGATCCCCGCCCTTGGTGCGAGATCATCCGTCAATGGTCTACTTTCCATCCCGAGTTTGCCTTCTTGCCACGCAAGTTCAAAATCGCGGTTAATGGTGCTGAAGAAGATCGCGCGGCTATCGGTGTGCATGACATCGGTTTGAACGTCATCAAGAACGAGGCCGGCGAAATCGGCTTTCGTGTGTTGGTTGGCGGCGGTCTAGGCCGAACGCCTATCGTCGGTTCGCAGATCTGCGACTTTCTGCCTTGGCAGCACCTATTGACTTACCTCGACGCCATTTTGCGTGTGTATAACCGCTATGGCCGTCGTGACAATAAGTACAAGGCGCGCATCAAGATTCTGGTCAAGGCGCTGACGCCCGCTGTATTTGCTGAAAAAGTTAATGCTGAGTGGGCGCACACCAAAGACAGCGACACTACCCTGACCGAGCAGGAAGTGCAGCGCGTTGCCGCCCACTTCACCGCACCGGACTACCAGCAGTTTGCCGGCGAAGACGCTGACTATCTGGCCAAGCGTGAAGCCGAAAAAGGCTTCAACAATTGGGCCATGCGCAACCTGCAGGCGCATAAAGTGCCAGGCTACGCCGCTGTCACTCTGTCGCTGAAGCCTACCGCTGTCGCACCAGGTGATGCCACGGACAAGCAGATGGACGCTGCCGCCGACCTCGCCGAGCGCTACAGCTTTGGCGAATTGCGCGTGACTCATCAGCAGAATCTGGTGCTGGCCGATGTGCGTCAGAGCGACCTCTACGCCTTGTGGCAAGAATGCAAAGAGCTGGGCTTCGCCACGCCAAACGTTGGCTTGCTGACCGACATCATCTGCTGCCCCGGCGGCGATTTCTGTGCGCTGGCCAATGCCAAGTCAATCCCGATTGCCGAAGCGATTCAGCGTACTTTTGATGATCTCGATTATCTGCACGACATCGGCGATCTCGATCTGAATATCTCTGGCTGCATGAATGCCTGTGGCCACCACCACGTCGGTCATATCGGCGTATTGGGTGTCGACAAGAAAGGCCTGGAGTTCTATCAGGTCTCTCTGGGCGGCAATAGCGGCCGTGACGCCTCGATTGGCCAGATTCTCGGGCCATCTTTCGCCGCCGACGAAATGCCGACCGTTGTCAGCAAGGTGATCGACGTTTATATCCAGAACCGTACCCCCGAAGAACTGTTCCTCGATACCTTCCAACGTATCGGTATGGCACCCTTCAAGGAGCGCGTTTATGCAGCGGCTAATTAAAAACGGCGAAATCATCGATGAAAGCTGGCACCTGCTGGATAAGGACGCCACTTTGGATGGCATGTCTAACTGCGATGATCTGATCGTCCCGCTGGGTCTGTGGCTTGAGCACGCACATGCCCTTAAAGCGCGCGACGGCGGTCTTGGCGTATGGCTTGACAGCGATGAACACGTGGAAGAGATCGCCGACGACCTGCCGCATTTTCAGGTAATCGCGCTTAATTTCCCGGTGTTCAGCGATGGGCGCAATTACTCCAATGCGCGCTTGCTGCGTGACCGTTATAAGTATGCGGGCGAAGTCCGCGCTATTGGCGATGTGCTGCGCGATCAGCTCTTCTTCATGCGCCGTTGCGGCTTCGATGCGTTTGCGCTACGCGCAGATCGTGACGCTGTAGAGGCACTGGAAAGTTTCAAGGATTTCTCTGACACTTACCAAAGTGCTACCGATCAGCCGCTGCCGCTATTTAGGCGTCGCCAGAGCTAATCAGAAAAGCAATAAAAAACCCGCCTAGGCGGGTTTTTTATTGCGTCGAAGAACCTGCCAATCAGGCCATATTCACCAAGGTTCTACCAACCATTTTGCCGCCCAGAATACGCTCTATCTCGGCAGGCAAGTCGGCGAGGGTGATTTCATGCACCAACTCGCTCAAATCCAGCTTCCACTGCACTGAGAGACGGTCCCACATAGACGCCTTGACTACCAACGGCTGCTCAACCGAATCAATCCCCAGCAGATTCACGTTACGGAGAATGAACGGGAAGACATTGCCTTGAAATTGACCGCCAGCCGTCAAACCACAGCAGGCAACGCTGCCGCCATAACGCAGCGCCTTGACTACGTTGAACAGAATTTCGCCGCCCACTGTATCTACCGCCCCAGCCCACTGCTCTTTCAACATCGGCTTCTCTTTACCGGCTTCTAGTGCGGTGCGGTCAACAATCTGCTTTGCACCCAACCGGGTCAGAAAATCGGCTTCCTGTGCTTTACCGGTAGCTGCAGCCACTTCATAGCCCAAGCTGGACAGCAGCGCCACCGCGATGCTGCCAACCCCACCGGTAGCACCAGTAACCAGCACAGGGCCCTGCTCAGGCAGGAGCCCTGCCTGTTCAAGCTTGTCCACGCAAAGCGCCGCGGTCAGGCCAGCGGTACCCAGTATCATGCTCTCGCGCAGGGACAGCCCTTCTGGGCGCTTCAGCACCCAAGCAGCAGGTACGCGGATGTACTGACCAAAGCCGCCATCAGTATTCATGCCCAAGTCATAACCGGTCAGAATGACCTCATCACCGACACTCAATTCCGCAACCGAGCTGGCCTCCACAACGCCCGCGGCATCAATGCCTGGGGTATGCGGGAAGTTACGGGAAACGCCCTTGTTGCCCGATGCAGACAAGGCGTCTTTGTAATTTAGCGATGAGTACTGCACGCGAATCAGAACATCGCCTGCCGGCAAATCATCAATATGACGACTAGTCACCGAGGAAACGTAATTGCCAGCCTCTTCGCTGACAACCAAAGCTTTGAATTCGGACATAATTCGCTCCTACCAGAATCGTTGGTTATTAAAACGCGACACCCAAGTCAGCAACAGCCTGTCTGCCGCCTGAGCCATCCCACCGGATAGTCGGTCTTGCAGGCGCTTGCGTTGCACGTAATTCAACTCGAATACATCTGCATCACGGACGCGCTCGCTCAGGTACTGGTCACTGGTTTTAACCTCATCGGCCAGATTATTGTCCAAGGTCTCGCTACCAAACCAGACTTCACCGGTAGCTACCGCCTCAATATCCAAACTCGGGCGATAACGGGAAACGAAGCGCTTGAAAAGCTGATGAATATTCTCCAGATCTTCCTGAAATTTCTCTCTTGCCTTGTCGTTATTCTCACCGAATACCGTCAACGTGCGTTTGTATTCACCCGCGGTGAGCATCTCAAAATCAACATCGTGCTTTTTTAGCAGTCGATTGAAGTTGGGTAACTGCGCGACCACGCCGATGGAGCCAAGCATTGCAAAAGGCGCGACCAAAATGCGGTCAGCGATACAAGCCATCATATAGCCGCCGCTGGCTGCCACTTTGTCCACCGTAATGGTCAATGGGATACCCGCATCGCGAATACGCACCAACTGTGACGCGGCAAGACCATAAGCATGCACCATGCCGCCGCCGCTCTCCAATCGCACCAGAATCTCATCCTGCTGCCGCGCCAAACCCAAGACTGCCGTCACTTCATGACGCAGATTTTCCAAAGCGCTGGCTTTGATGTCGCCATGAAAGTTAAGCACATAGAGGCGCCCTTTAGCATCGTGGTCAGCCGACTTGGCTTTAGTCTTGGCTTCCTGCTTAAGTTGCTTTTCCTGTGCTTTGCGCGCGCCTTTGCTCAGTACCACCTGCCCCAAGCGTTCAGCCATACGATTGAATTTATCATTCACGCGCACCACGCTTAGCGTGCCTTCGCTACGCCGCGTGCGGCCTTTACTGGCGGCAATTACCAGCACGATCAACACCACGACAACCAACACCGTTAAGGCTTTAGCCAGAAAGAAAAAATATTGATCAAACCATTCCACAGGCATCTCCAGAGTCAGCTAGCTAATTGCTTTCGCGCTCTAGCATACAGGATGCGCGCTGGCCGCGAACATGCCGAGCCGCAGCAAATTCAAACGCTTGTATGATTTTTTGTTGACAGCCTTGTGGCTCTCAACCTAACCTCAGTGCAGATTCGAAATAAGGCAGAACATTGTGGGCAGTATCTACCTCATCCGGCACGGCCAGGCTTCACTCGGTGCAGCCAACTACGACGTACTCTCACCTCTAGGAGTGCAACAATCAAAACTCTGTGGTGAGTTCTATCAACAACATGGTTTGCGTTTTGATCGGTGTTACGCCGGTGAGATGCAGCGCCAGATAGACACCGGTCGCCATGCCCTTGCCGCTATGCAGCAACCTGATACGGTTATTGATATCGACGCGGCCTTCAACGAATACCACTCTGACCAGGTAGTGAGCACTTACCTACCCAAGGTCGTTGAACGTTTTCCGGAGGCCGAGTTTTACATTAAGAACGCTGGCCAATATCGCAAGGAATTTCAGCGCGTATTCAGCAGCGCGATTACCCTATGGATTACCGATGAAAGCGGCAGCACCGATTGCCCACCTTGGTCTGCCTTTGTTGAGCAGGTACGGGGCGGCTTGCAACGCGTCATGGCAGACAATGCTGGCAGCGGACAAAACATTGCCATCTTCACCTCGGGCGGCACCATTACTGCGGCCCTGCAACTCATCACCCAAATGCCAGCCACCAGTGCTTTTGAGCTGAACTGGCAGATAGTGAATACCTCTGTAAGCCGTCTACAATACCGTAAGGACCAATTAAGCTTGGCTGCTTTCAATAGCCAGGCTCATCTTGATGTCCACCAGCGGTCCGAATGGGTGAGCTACAGATAACCCGGCCGGCACACTTAACCTCAATTAAGTACCGTCCACCCAATCCAGCAAAGGAACGACAGATGACTAGCGTTGCAGAAATCACCAGCAAGATGGAAACCAAGTTCAACTCAGCCGCTGCCGCTGGCCTGGATCTGGTCTTCCAGTTCAACATCGAAGACGACGAAAACTTCAACGTTACTGTCAAAGACGGCACTTGCGCCGTGGCACAGGGCAATGTTGAAGACCCCAACGTCACTCTGATCATGGACAAGGAAACTCTGGTTGGCGTCATGACCGGCGAGACCGATGGCATGCAAGCATTCATGTCCGGCAAGCTACGCGCCGAAGGTGACATGATGTTGGCACTTAAGCTGGGCGAACTATTCCCAGCTTGATAAGCGTCAGATAAAAAAGCCGGAGCTTAGTCTCCGGTTTTTTTATGCTCGCAAGACGTTGCCATAGACCGCACTCATTAGGCTGCAACACCCATTCTGATTAAAGCTTATCAGCCTTGTTCACCCGCCAAGGGTGGATTAGATTAGTCCATTGCATCAGCGCCGCTGGGGCTAAATTCCCAGTGGGGTTGAACTCGCTTTAACGGCACACTGCCCGGTACACAATAAGGATTACACCTATGCAAAAGACCCAACTATTTGATCTCGACGGCAAGATTGCCCTGGTAACTGGTGCCAGCCGCGGCATCGGCGAAGCCATCGCCAAGCTACTCGCACAACAAGGCGCGCACGTAATCGTTTCCAGCCGCAAGATCGATGGTTGCCAGGCCGTTGCTGATGCCATCACAGCTGCCGGCGGCAAGGCCAGTGCCATGGCGTGCCACATCGGCGAAATGGACCAGATCGTCGCTACCGTTGCCGCCATTCGCGAGCAGTTCGGTAAGCTAGATATTCTCGTCAATAACGCTGCGACCAATCCTTATTTCGGCAACGTACTGGATACCGATCTATCTGCCTTCCAGAAAACCGTTGACGTGAATATCCGTGGTTACTTCTTTATGTCGGTCGAGGCCGGCAAGTTGATGCGCGAAAATGGTGGCGGCGCGATTCTTAACGTGGCTTCAGTAAACGGTTTAGTGCCCGGCGAAATGCAAGGCATTTACTCCATCACCAAAGCTGCCGTAATCAATCAGACCAAAGTTTTTGCCAAGGAATGTGCTCAGTTCGGCATTCGCTGCAACGCCTTGCTACCAGGTCTGACCGATACCAAATTCGCCTCAGCGCTGACTACCAACGATGCCATTCTTAAATCTGCTCTGCAGCGTATCCCACTGCGCCGCGCAGCTGATCCGTCAGAAATGGCAGGGACTGTGTTGTATCTGGTAAGCGATGCATCCAGCTATACCACAGGCACCGCTATCAACGTTGATGGCGGTATGTTGGCGTAAGCTAGCGAGTACTGCAGGAAGGAGTTGCATACCCGCCGGGCAAACCGGCGGGTATTATCAGTTAAAGCGTTTCAGCGCGGCCGTTGCAGCAGGATTAAGCGGCACGGGTGTCAGTCCCGTAGGCCCTAGCTCCAGGGAAAAGCGCGCACCAT
>TARA_R110000751_G_scaffold158973_4_pt1 | contig 11040 bp, 9 predicted proteins | sample TARA_R110000751 | Tara Oceans TARA_R110000751 (sample SAMEA4398001) | marine metagenome | biome: Polar Biome; feature: [MES] marine water layer (ENVO:01000295) within the mesopelagic zone...; material: water (ENVO:00002006), including particulate matter (ENVO:01000060) such as...... | reverse complement strand
CAAAGCACAAAGCAAGAACTAACCTGCTTGCAGGATTGTGCATGGATTCCATAGAATCAGACCAAAGCCACATACCCCTTGAGGCGGCGGCATGCCGCCGCCTTAAGATCGAGGTCAGACCACCTTCCCCGCCTTTTTGGACCGAACAAGGCGCAAAATTATCGGGCCGACCACGACCGCAAAGGTAATGGCAATAATGACCTGGCTGGTGGTGTTCTGCCACAGAGCGGATGGGTCCCCCCGGCCAATGCGCAAGGCAAGACGCAGGTTTTCTTCGGCAAAACTGCCAAGAATAAGGCCCAGCACCACAGGCGGCAGTGGAAAGCGCAATTTATCCATGAAATAGCCAACCAGACCAAAGCCCAGTGTCAGATAAACATCAAACATGCGACCATTGATCGAATAGACCCCGATAAACACCAACGCGATGATAATGGCCCCCAATAAAGGCCGCGGAATGCGCAGAACCTGGGCAAAACTGTTGGTTGCCAGCGACCCGCCAAGGAAAACAAGCAAGATAGCCGCAAACAGAAATTGCCACATAAACCCGAAAACCAGATCGGGATTATCGCGGAACAAAAGCGGCCCGGGTTGCAGACCATGAATTAACAAACCGCCTAGCATAACGGCTGCCACAGACGTACCGGGAATACCCAATGTCAGGGCTGGAATCATCGCCGAGGCGGTATCGGCATTGTTGGCGGTTTCCGCCGCAGCAACGCCTTCAGGTTCGCCTTTGCCCCAATCATCGGGGTTTTTGGAAGCACGGCGGGCTTCGTTATAACTGAGAAAGGCCGCCATCGACCCACCGGCACCGGGCAGAATGCCGACCAGTACCCCGATGAAGCTGGACCGGACCCATGTTTTCCAGAACCGCAACATGCTGGGAAGGGCTTTCCAGATGCTGCCGGTGCCAAGGGTGAAGCGTTTGCCGGTTCCGTCAAAGGAAGGGTCTTCGAGCAGGTCCATGGCAGGCGGCAAGGCATAAAGCCCCACCAGTAAAACGACGATGTTGATACCATCAAGCAGTTCGAGGTGGCCAAATGTCAAACGGTCATAGCCAGTAATGGTATCCGATCCGATCAGCGAAACCGTCACGCCAAAGGCCGCACTGATCAGGCCCTTTAACGGGTCACCGCCAAGCAAAAAGACAATCGATGACAGACCAAATACCGCAACCCAGAATATTTCAGCCGGGCCAAACAGCAATGTCACCTTTGCCAGCGGCGGGGCCAGCAACATCAGCACGATGGCCGAAACAATGCCGCCAATGGCCGATGATACCACGGCAACCTGCAAGGCATAGCCCCCTCGCCCGGACTGCGCCATCGGGTAGCCGTCAAAACTGGTGGCGACGGCGGCCGGCGTACCTGGAATACGCAAAAGAACCGCCGGAATCGCCCCCCCATACATGGCACCATTATAAATACCAGCCATCATGCCAAGTGCCACCAGCGGATCCAGCCCGAATGTAAACGGTATTAACACCGAAATTGCCATGGTCGCACTTAACCCCGGCAATGCGCCGACACAAATACCTGCCAGAACGCCGACCACAACGGCGGCCATATTGGCCCAACCCAGAACACTGGGTAGAGCATCGACCAGATTTCCATACATCCATACTCTCCCGGGTTAGCTGGCGAAAAATTCAGGTGGCAGTTCCTGGTTCATTAGAACCATGAAAATAAGGGCAATACCGCCAACGAAAATGATCGTGGCAATGGCAAGCCCAAGCGGTTTGCGATAGCCAAAACAAAAGGCCACAGCAGGCACCATAATGGTGGTTGAGGTATAAAAGCCCAGTGTCGCCACACCAAATGCATAGGCAGCGATGACAAAAACAACCAGCAAGAAGCGCCGGGGGGCAACAAAAACCGGACCGGCCGATGCGGTTTGGGGGTTAAGAATAGTGCGCGCAATCAGGATGACACCCATCAGCGCCATCGCACACAGCATGGCAACAGGTAAAAGCGCGCTCATCGGGGGCATGTCGCGGGTTTCGGTCAGTAACCAGGCACTACATGCAACTATCACAAGACCGGCAATGTTATCGGCCTGCAAAATACGGGAACCGGCTGGGTTCTTCATATTGCGTGTCTTTCGGTTTGGGGAAAACGGCCCTGGCATCGCGGAGGTATTTACCGGCCAATAGATGGCCTGGTACCGTTTAACGGTATCATCGCGAGAATCCGTTGCCAGATCGGGCAAAGTCACTAACGGTTTTACCGGGTCACCGGATGAGTGACGCCGGAATAAAACGGGGCGCAAAGGCCCCGTTCACGTTCTTATTTCCAGGGGGTCGTTTCCCAAACATGCCTGGCAAATTCAAACTGTTCCTGGTTTAATGCCTTGAAGTCATCCCCGGCAGCCAGACTGACCGGGTTGCCCGAAGCGAGCATTGCCTTGGAAAACTCGGGGTCCTGATAGGCTTTTTTAAAAGCATTGACCAGTTTGGTTTCAACGTCTTTGGGCAGATTGGCCGGTGCTACAAATCCGCGCATCGACCCGCTAACGACCTTGAATCCCTGTTCGGTAAAAGTTGGAACATTCGGCGCCAGATCAGATCGTTCAGGACGTGCAACCCCGACAATATTCAAATCATCGCGAAAACCAAGAACTTCGGAAAGATTGAAAATACCCATGCTAACATGGCCGCCCATAACCGCAGTACGGGCCGGTGCAGAGCCCTTGAACGGCACAATGGTGTATTCGGCTTGTGATTCATTTTGCAGGCGGATCAGGAAAAAATGATCATCGCCGCCAAGGCTGGACATCCCAACGGTGATTGCGCCTGGTTCTTTACGTGCAGCTTCAACCAGTTTGTCCACTGTCGTAATCGGGCTGTCCTTCGCTGTGACAATCACGTTGGGATCATCAACAACATTGGCAAGATAGGTAAAACTATCGGCGGAATAACCGGCCTTGCGATCCAGGGTCCGTGCCATCATGCCAGGCAGATTGTAGGTACCGATGGTGTAGCCATCGGGTTTGGCATTGGCAACTTCGGTAACGCCGATCTGACCGCTGGCACCGGGCATGTTTTTAACCACAACCGTGGCACCATTTCCCAGATAACGTTCCAGAAATGGCGCGACAGTACGGGCCATGACATCGGTACCGCCGCCCGCAGAATAGCCAACGATAATCTCGATTTTCTTTTCCGGATATTCCGCCATCGCCGCCGAGGTAAAGCCAGCCACCAGGCATGCGGACAGGATGAGTGTTTTAAGTTTCATTTGTTTCCTCCCTTTTTTCAGGCATAAGCCTATAACAGCAGTTTTTATTTATGAAAGAGAATTAAAATTCATATTTAGATTAGAAATTCTTACTTATCCTCCATTCTCAGCCAAAGATTTCGGTTTTAGCCGTCCGACCACCAGTGTCATGACAAGCACAACCGGACAGCCGACAAGAAACAGTATGTGCAGTGAAACCGTGCTTGCCAGGACGCCCATAACCATCGCCCCAAGTGCCGGAACACCGCGAAAAATCATGGTATACAAGGACAGGACCCGACCACGGACGTGATCGGGCACACCCGTTTGCAAAACGATTTGTGTGACAATGCCGTTGGCAAGAATGGCCCCCGATAATAAAGCCAGGCAGGCCGCCGCCAAATACAAACTGTCAAACAACAAGAACAACAACATGCCGAGCAATGCCGCAGCACCACTGATGACAATCAGATATAACGGTGCGAACCTGGACAGCAGAAACGACACCAATATCGCCCCGGCCATAGCCCCGAAACCCAGGCAAAAAGTCAGAATTGAAAAACCATCCGCCGCACTGACACCTTGAACATCAAGCGTTTCGGCGAATGCAGGCAACAGTTCAAAAACCGGGCGAAAACACAGCGCAATCAGCAGGAAATACGCCAGCAGGTATTTATGACCCGGTGTCAGGGTGCGAAAAACCGCCGCCCAATTGGCCGCAACAATGTCACTGCCAGATATTGCTTTTGGCACGGTCATTAAACGCAACCGGGCCAGGATGGCAGCAAAACCAACATAGCTTAGGGCATTGAACAGAAAAAGCGGCCAGAACAGCTTTTCCGATATTGCCAACCCGCCAAAAACCGGCCCGATCATGCGGGCCAGATTGAACATCATTGAATTAAGGGCAACCGCCCCGCCGACACGCGCCCGTTCAACCAGACTGCCGACAATCACCATCCGCACCGGATGGTCAAAGCCATTGATAACCCCCGTTACAAAGGCAACCGCCACGATCCAGACAATACCAAGATGATCCGATAACGACAGCACCAGCAAAAGCATAGGGGGTGCCACCGAAACCCACTGTAACATCCTTGCCAGACGCAGCCGGTCGTAACGATCGGCGATGGTGCCAGCCAGCGGCGCAATGGCAACCGAGGGCAACAAATCAGCGATTGCCAGCACCCCCAGCACTGTCGTGGACTGGGTGAGTTCCCAGGCAATCCACAACAGCACAATACGCTGCGCCCATGTGCCAACAATGGAACCGGTATTCCCGGCCAGATACCAGGCAAAATTGGCATTTTTCAGCGGACGCAGCGTTTCGGGGCCCCTCACGCCGGGACGATCTCGCATCCCGTTGCTAACAGTGCCTTGTCTACCCAGCTACGATCGTTGGCGCGATTTTCGATCTGGGCCATCTGACGGTGTTCGGCGGCCTGTTTATCTTTTGTCGCCTGCAATACATCTGCTGTATCGTTATAGGACACGGCAACAATGCCATCGGCATCACCGACAATCAGGTCGCCTGCTTCAATCACCATGCCTTCAATGGCGATGGCGGTATTAATTTCGCCCGGGCCGTGTTTGTAGGGGCCTCGATGGGTAACACCCAGGGCATAGGTTGGCAGATTAACCCTGCGAAACGCATCAAGATCGCGCAAAGCCCCATAAAGAACAAACCCCGCCACCCCGCGATTGATGGCATGGGCCAACATCAGTTCGCCGATCAGGGCATTGGTGACATCGCCGCCAGCATCAACAACAATGACATCGCCGGGTTCGGCCAGATCAAGTGCCTTGTGCAGCATCAGATTATCGCCAGGGCGGCTGCGCACGGTTAAGGCAGGCCCGGCCAGCACGCCGTCGCGGTGCATGGGCCGCAGGCGGCTGCCCCCGGCAAAAACCCGCCCCATGCAATCGCTGATATTTGCGACGGGTAATTGCCGAAATTCGGCAACAATATGGTCGGCAACCTTCCGCGTCCGCGGTAAAATCCGATTTCCAACTGGCATGGTTCTTCCCTTTTTTACGTAATTATTTATTCGGCTGCCGCACTGCTGTGCAGACGGGCACTGCCGTTTTCCAAAATTTCAGGATTTACAATTCGGTCCGGTGCAATGTCGCCACCTGACAACAGCGTAATAACGCCTGAAACGGCGGCAATGCCCACTCGCCGCCCCGCCGCCGAAGTAACCCCGGCAATATGGGGGGTGGCAACAAGTGCACGATGTTGCAGCAGGGCATTATCCGCAGCAGGCGGTTCGTGCTCAAATGTATCCAGGCCCGCCCCGGCCAGATGCCCGGTTTGCAGGGCGTCAAGCAAGGCCGCTTCATCAATCAGCCCGCCGCGCGCGGTATTGATCAGGTAACTGCCCGGTCGCATTTGCGCCATGCTGTCGGCATTGATCAAATGCCGGGTGGCAGGCAGCAACGGGCAATGCAGACTGACGATATCGGACGATGGCAGCATTTCTTGCAAAGTTTGACAGCGGGCGACACCGGCCTTGAGGAACAGATCATCGCTGGCAAGCGGGTCATATGCCATAACATGCAGCCCAAAGCCCTGCGCCAGCCTTGCGGTATGCCGGGCAATGGCCCCAAACCCGACCAGACCAAGGTGCATTCCGGCAATTTCGCGGCCCAGAAAACCCGGTTTGTCCCAACGGTTGGCTCGAAGGCCGTGATCTAGCGGTATGATCTGTTTTACCACGGTCAGCATCAGGGTGACGGCATGTTCGGCCACCGACAGCGCATTGGCACCCGGCGCCCGCAAGACCAGAATGCCGCGTTCCGTTGCCGCGTTAATGTCGATATTGTCAATTCCGGCACCGTGTTTGGAAATCACTTGTAAACCGGGGGCGGCATCCATGGCGACATGGCTAAATTGCCCCATCCGGGAAATGACCCCTCCGGGTTTAAATTCCGTCATGAATTGCACCAGAACATCGTCTGACGGATAGGCGGGGGTATGGGCAATGTTAAACCCGGCCTGCGCGATCAGATCCGATGCGGCGGCATCAAGATCGGGGCCGGTGACAACAATCGTTTCGTTTTTGCTCATGAACGCACCCGTCCGTTTTGATGCGGTGTGAAAACTCCCGACATCGTTCCTCCCCGTATTTTATGTCTGATTGACATGTTGATTGTGTAATCTTCTGACCGGAGATTAGCGGTAGATAAATTTTATGAAAGCGAATAATATTTCCGAATAAATTAAGTATATCTGGAGTTACCATGGATACACGTCAACTTCGGACCCTGGTTGCGATTGCCGAACATGGCACATTTGCCCGTGCCGCAGATGCCGTTTATCTGACACCGTCTGCCGTTAGCCAGCAAATGCATGCGCTGGAAACCGAGCTGTCGGTTGCGCTTTTTAACCGGGAAACCCGGCCCCCGACGTTGAATACACACGGGCTTCAGCTTTTGGAAACAGCGCATTCCATTTTGCATATGGTGGAGGATACCAAAAGTGCGCTTTTAGGGCAGCGCAAGACCGGCACATTAAGCATTGGATCAGTGCGCACCAGCACAATTGGCCTGTTACCGCGTGCCATTGTGGCTTTGCGCAATAACTATCCGGGGTTACGAATTAACTTGCGGGTCGGCCTTTCAAGCTCGTTGATTGCAGATGTTCAGGCCGGGCGGCTTGACATGGCAATTGTTGCCGAACAACTGGGGATTCCGCAAAACCTGGTGTGGCGGCCTTTTATTCGCGAGCCACTGGTGGTAATTGCGCCACCCGGCACACCCGATATGTCAGCCCGTGATATGCTTGAAACGCTGCCGGTTGTGCGGTTTCGCAGCAACGTGCCGCTTGCACATCTGATTGACATGGAACTGGCCCGCATGGGAATTGTTACCAACGAAACCGCCGAAATTGATACAATTTCAGCGATTGTTGAATGCGTTGCCGCCGGGCTGGGCGCCACGATTGTTCCCAATATTGCGGTGCGTGAATACAGCGAAAAGTTTCTGATCCGCCCGTTTGGCGAACCGCAGGTTTTTCGTCAGGTCGGAATTGTTCAGCGGGTATCATCTGCCAAAATGGATTTGTTAGAAGAAATCCACGATCAGCTTGCTGTTCTTGCCAATGATTTTGGCGTGCCGCGTACCAGCGTTGAGCATTTACCCACATAATAGCGACCGTGCCCCATTCCTGGATCGTCACGCAAGGAGGTAATCGGTTTTACGTCCCAATATCGGGCATCAAGGCGTCAATTTTCACGATTTCGCCGGTTTGCGCACTTTTGAGCGCGGCGATACCGCAGAGCACGGAATAGGCACCGGCCTTGGCACCGGCGCGCTGATGCAGTTTATCGGTTTGGCCGGATTTAAAGATCATATCGCGCATAAGGTTATCGCCGCCGTAATGGCCGCCCTCGGCGTGCGGCACGATAATGCGTTCAAGTTTTTCTTCGCCCGGAGCGGGAAAATTGCGGATTAACAGGATTTCATCGTGATCGGGCATATCCCAGGGCTGGTTTTCGTGCTGGCGCAGTTCGATCCGGCCGTTGGTGCCGTTAAAGGCAATATGGTGCCCTTCAATCGGCTGGAATGTGTTTAGCGAATAGGAAACCTGAACATCATTGGCATAGCCGATGGTGGCGACCATGGTATCGGGAATATCGATATCTTCGCGAAAAACGCAGCGATCCCGGTAATATCCGTCTTCGGCTGCCGGGTCTTCATACAAGGCATCAAGGAACGGGTCCGTGGAAATATCAAAGAAATAGTCGCAATTGGCACTATGCGGGCAGGTTTGGCAGCGTTCGCCGCGAAACAAACCGTTTTTGCCGTAATTCAGCAATTTGCCAAAAGCAGACACCGTTTTGGGTGTGCTATCGAGATACCAGTTTAAAAGGTCAAAATGGTGGGTGGCCTTATGAACAAACAGGCTGCCGGAATGGCGGGTATAAGCATGCCAGCGCCGGAAATAATCCGCCCCGTGGGTGGTATCAAGATACCAGTGAAAATCAACCGAGGTTATCTTGCCGATCACCCCTTCCATCAGCAATTCCTTGATGCGGGCGGCGGTTGGCGAATAGCGGTAATTAAACGATACATCAATGCGTTTGCCGCTGCGGACCTCGGCATCCAGCATCCGGCGAATTTTGTCTACCGTGGTGGTCATCGGTTTTTCGGTAATGATGTCCGCCCCGGCATCCAGCATTTTCACCACAATATCGTCGTGGGTGTCATCAGGGGTGCAGACCATGGCAAGTTGTGGGGAAATACCCGCTTTTTGCATGTCTTCGACACTGGAAAATATCGGTGCGTTGCTTTTGATCATGCGGCGTGCGCGTTGGGCGCGTAGTTCGTTTGTGTCGATAATCGCCACCAGATCAACATGTTCGGACCAGCCCGCGAGCAAATCACGCCCCCACATGGTGGTGCCACGATTACCGGTGCCGATTAAAACGTAACTTCTTCTTTCTGTTTTTTGGGCGGTTGGGGTTTCAGCCATAACGTCGATCCTCTCTGACAGGTTGCCGCGCGTGCAGAACGAGCTGAAAACGCCCCCGTTACAACGTGATGCGATTCAGGTGCGGCTCGGGAATTGTGATTTTTCATCTTTCGCTGCGAGCAGCAGGATGAATTTCCATTGATGTTTGTTTTTAACCTTAGGCCGGGCTATTTGCCTGACAGCAGGCTTCATATCGTTCAATGCAGGTTTTCAAAACCACGTCACCGGGTTTTAGCCACCAGTTTTGCGCGGAGAAAATTTCGACTTCCTGTTTTGGGGTCACCCCGGCGGCTTCGATCATGCGGCGGATGGCGGGCAAATCAATCACACCATCGCCCATCATGCCACGATCCGTCAGCATGTCGCGGGTGGGCACCAGCCAGTCACAAATATGGTGGGCCAAAATGGCCTTCATTTTACCCGCCCGGGCAATTTGCGCGGCAAGGTCCGGGTCCCACCAGACATGATAAACATCAATGGCAACACCGATCCCGGCACCCAGCACCTCGCACATATCAAGCGCCTGCCCCAATGTGTTGACACAGGCACGATCCCCCGCATACATCGGATGCAACGGCTCAATCGCCAGGGGCACATTGCAGGCGCGCGCATGGGGCAACAATGCATCCAGCCCATCAGCCACCATGTGCCGGGCGGCAACAATATCGCGGGAATTTTCAGGCAGCCCGCCCACCACCAGCACCAGACAATCCGCCCCCAGTTCGGCAGCTTCGTCAACGGCACGGCGGTTATCGTCAAGCGCGGCGGTGCGTTTTTCTGCCGTGGCTGCCGGGAAAAAACCGCCCCGGCACAGCCCGGTAAGCTGTAAATTGTTTTGATGCACAATGCGCGAGGCCTCGGCCAGGCCGATTTTGGCAATTTGGTCGCGCCACGGAGCAATGGCCGTAATGCCATGGCGCAAACATCCGTCAACGGCCTCGGCAAAGCCCCATTGTTCGCGCACGGTCGCCAGATTGATCGACAATCCATCGACAGACATGGTGTTTATCCTCCCTGTTTCGCCCGGTATGGCCGGAACGTGCTTTAAACTGCCAATGGTGTCATTGCCGACCAGTCCGGCGTCACGGCACAGCCAAGGCCCATTGCCGCCGTTACCGTTGCCAATGAAACCTGCCCGTTTTGAATGTTCAGGCGCGCCTGCCCTGTATCACTGGCGTGATAAAGATCGCCATGCTGTGCTAAATAGGCATCCTGTTCGGCCTGTGGTGCCCCGGCCATACCGGCAACATAATGATGGCCGTTGCGTTCGATATGACGCGCGCCGATTAAACTGGCCAATATCAGGTCTTGCTGCAAGGCAAGGCCGCTTTGGGTGGTCAGGTCTTCGGCCGACATGAAAAAACGATTGTCGCCCGCATCGGCATTCCAATGGGCGACACGGGCACAATTTAACAGGGCGCGATAAAACCCCTTGCAGGATTTTGACGAAATACCACGATACCCCAGATCCTTTGCCGCCAGAAAAGCCCCGATGCTATCGTCGCTTTCATCAATTTCAAAGGGCACCCGTGCCCCAAGATCGCCCAGCGGGCGCATCAAGGCATTGGCCCGCGCAATGGGCTGTTCAAGAAACAAGGTGGATTGCCACAGATTTTTCAGGCGCGGTTCAGCCATAATCCGATCAATCAGGTCGGCCACCTGATCGGCATTTTCAAACTGTTCATTGCCATCGATGGTCAGCTGATATTGCCCCACCTTTTGGTCCAGTACCCCGGCAATAGCGATCAGGCGGTGAAGGTCAGCCGCCACATCGCCTGATGCCTTCAGTTTGAAAAAGGTATGACCATAGGCCATAATCACGTCTTGCAATGTTTGCGGCAGGCCATCGTTTAATCGGTCGGCATTGGCAAGGTCGCGGTTCCACAAAACATCGCCCAAACCAACGGTGTGGCGAATGGCAATTGTGGGCTGCGGGGCAAGGTTTGCCAAAAATCTGCTCAGATCAAAGCCGTGTAAATCAGGAGCGGTATCGGTGGTGATGCCAAGGGCATTGCTTTGCACAGCCTGGGTAATGGTCAGGCCGTGTAAACGGCAAAAGCCGTCGATAATGGCGCGATCCACCAGTGCCAAACCATAAGATGCAACCAAACCCGGCAACTGATGGCTGGCACAGGTTTTATGATGGTCGCCCTCAACCCGGGCATGAAGGCCAAACGGGCTGGATTGCCCGGCAGCCTCCATCGCCTGCATGGCAAGCTTAACCGACAGACGCAGCTGGTTGATGTTGTCATCAGTTGAAAGATTTGCCGATTTGTCGAACCATTTTGGCATCATCATTTCGGCGGCCTGCCCGGTGGCGCGGTGCCCCTGCCCGTCCTCTATCACCAC
>TARA_R110000751_G_scaffold91063_9_pt1 | contig 11044 bp, 9 predicted proteins | sample TARA_R110000751 | Tara Oceans TARA_R110000751 (sample SAMEA4398001) | marine metagenome | biome: Polar Biome; feature: [MES] marine water layer (ENVO:01000295) within the mesopelagic zone...; material: water (ENVO:00002006), including particulate matter (ENVO:01000060) such as...... | reverse complement strand
GGCGAGGTAGCCGCCCTCGGCGACCTGCGCCATCACCTCGAGCGCCGCGGCCATCGGGGCGGCCGAGAACCAGAACGATCCGGTCACGAACACCGAGCCCGCCGCCTCGCGCGCCCGCGCCCCGCCGGTCACCGCCGAGATCGGCTGCCCGTTGCCCAGCACCTTGCCCCAGCAGGTCAGGTCGGGGGCGACGCCCAGCCCCTCCCACGCGCCGCCCGCGGCGAGGCGAAAGCCGGTGCGCACCTCGTCGAGGATCAGCAGCGCGCCGCTCCGGTCGGCCAGCGCCCGCACGCGGCGGGCAAAGGCCGCGTCGACGTCCACCTGATCCTCGAAGGTCTCATGCCGGTGAGGGGTGAGGATGATCGCGGCCAGATCCTCGCCCGCGTCCGCCACCGCCGCCTCGAGCCCCTCGAGGTCGTTGTAGTCGAAATGGGCGATATGGGCGCGCTCCTCGGGCAGCACGCCGACGGGGCGCGGCGTGCACCAGGGCTGGGCGCCGTGGTAGGAATTGCGCGCGGTCAGGATCCGCCGGCGGCCGGTGGCGGCCCGCGCGATCATCACCGCCATGCCGGTCGCGTCCGAGCCGTTCTTGCAGAACATCGCCCACTGCGCGTCCGCGATCCGCGCGACCATCGCCTCGGCCAGCTCCACCATCAGCCCCGAGGGGCCCGAGGTCGTGTCGCAGACCTCCATCTGCGCGCGGGCGGCGGCCAGCACCCGCGGCTCGCCATAGCCCAGCAGGTTGGGCCCGTAGGCCGAGAGCAGGTCGACATAGTCCCGCCCATCCGCGTCCCACAGCCGGCAGCCCTCGGCGCGCGCGTAGAACTGCGGGGCGCGCGGCGGGGCGAGCGTGGTGGCCATGTGCCCGTACATGCCGCCCGGGATCACCTGCGCCGCGCGGTCGCGCAGCGCCCGGTCCGCGTCCCCGGCTCCGATTGTCGTCCTTGAAAGGCTGGCCACGTCGTCGCTCCCGCTCCCGGTCCTCTGCAGGGCACGCTAGGACCAAACCGCGAAGGCGCCGAACGGTTTTTCGGGCGACGTCGCGGCGCGGCCGGCTCAGACGTAGGTGCGATCCTCGATCGGGGTGGCCTCGATGGCGGCGAGCAGGCGGGCGAGCAGGCGCTCCTCGGCCCGGTTCTTCACCGCATGCTCGTTCCACACCACATGCACGTCGATCGCGGGCAGGCCGGTGTAGGGCGGGACCTGCCACAACAGCCCGTCGCGCACGTCGCGCGCAGCCACGTGCAGGGGCAGGGGGCCCACGCCCAGCCCCGCCACGATCATCCGGCGCACCTCCTCGAGATGCGAGGACAGGCCGGTGATCTTCTGCCCCAGCTCCGCCTCGGCCCGCATCAGCGTCACCGGGCGCAGCACGTCCTGCAGCCGGTCCGTCTCGAAACTGACCGAGTGGTGGCCCGCCAGGTCCGAGACCTGAAGGTCGTCGCGCCCGAACAGCGCATGCGGCGGCCCGCAGAACAGGCCGAAGTATTCGCGATACAGCCGCCGATACTCCAGCCGCGGGTTGTGATCGCGCACCAGGCAGACCGCGAAGGAGGCGCGCTTGGCCATCACCTCGCCGATGGCGTCCGCGCTCGAGAGCACGTCGATCGAGAGGGTGGCGTGGGGGTGCTCGGCATGGAAGCCCTCCAGCGCCTCGTCGAAGAGGGGGCAGACCACGTGGCTCGCGAGGCTCACGCGCACATGGCCCTGCACCTCGTCGGTCAGCTCGCGCATCAGCGTGGACAGCCGCAGCACCGAGCCGTTGATCTCCAGCGCCTCGCGATACAGCAGCCGTCCCGCGTCGGTCAGCTCATAGCGCCCCGGCGCCCGGTCGATCAGCCGCCGCCCGATCCGGTCCTCCAGCCGTTTCAGCGCCGCCGACAGCGAGGGCTGCTTCAGCCGCAGGCGGTTGGCGGCCTCGGTGATCGAGGGGCTGTCGGCCAGCACCACGAAGGTGCGCAACAGGTTCCAGTCGAGCTCGCGCGCGATGCGCTCCGGCTCGGGTCGCGGGGTGGGAGCGGGGCGGGCCATAGATCGAACCTCTAGCGACAATTCTCGATATCTATTTGATCTATGATGCGCGGCGCCGCCATCGTTTTCGCCACAGACCAACGGTGGAACTGTTCCATGTCGTCCGTCGAGACCCGCGAGGCCCGCCAGCCCTGGATCCTTCTGTCCCCCGCCCTGAGCGCGGTGGCGCTGCTGCTGTTCGTGCCGCTGATCTTCATCGTGGTCTACAGCTTCTGGCTGCGCACGGCGACGGGCGCGGACGTGGCGGGGTTTCACCTCGACAACTGGTCCGAGGCGCTGAGCGACGCGTTCTACCGCGACATCCTGCTCTCGACCCTGCGGATCGCGGCGATCACCACCTTCGTCTGCGCGCTGGCGGGCTATCCGGCAGCCTATTTCATCGCGCGATCGCGCGGCAACAAGATGATCCTGCTGCTGCTGCTGATGCTGCCGTTCTGGATCAGCTACATCATCCGCACGATGAGCTGGATCAACATCCTGGGCGTCTCGGGGGCGATCAACTCCGCCCTGATGGCGGTCGGCGTGATCTCCGAGCCGATCAACATGCTCTACAACGAGACGACCGTGATCCTGGGGCTGGTGCATTTCCTGCTGCCGTTCATGATCCTCAACATCTTCGTCAGCCTCGAGGGGATCGACACCAACCTCGAGGACGCCGCGACCTCGCTGGGCGCGACCCGCTGGCAGAGCTTCCTCGAGGTGACGCTGCCGCTGTCGCTGCCGGGCCTCGCGGCCGGGGGGCTGCTGTGCTTCGTGCTGGGCGCGGGGACCTACATCACGCCGCTGGTGCTGGGCGGGCCGACGGACGCGATGTTCGCCAATCTGGTGTTCGAGGCGATCATCACCCAGCTCAACTGGCCGCTCGGCTCGGCGCTCAGCCTGATGCTGCTGGCGGTGCTGGGGCTGCTGGTGGCGATCTACAACCGCTATCTGGGCATGGCGCAGCTGATGAAGGGGCTGGGCTGATGCGCGGAGTTTCCCTCGGCTGGGCGGCCGTTTCGACATGGGCCGTGCTGGTCTACGTCTTCATGTTCCTGCCGGTCGCGGTGGTGGTGCTGCTCAGCTTCAACGCCTCGCAGTTCGGGGCCTTCCCGATGACCGGCTTCTCGTTCCGCTGGTTCGTCGAGCTCGCCGAGAACGAGGCGATTCTGCGCGCCTTCCGCACCTCGATCGTCCTCGGCCTGCTGACTGCGGCGATCTCCACCACGCTGGGGGTGCTGGCGAGCCTCGCGCTGGTCCGCTACCGGGTGCCCGGGGCCAACGCGGTCTCGACCCTGCTGATCGCGCCGATCCTGGTGCCCGAGGTGGTGCTGGCGGTCGCGCTGCTGCTGTTCCTCAACTTCCTCGGCCTGCACAAGAGCTTCGCGTTGCTGCTGTTCGGCCACGTGATCTTCACGCTGCCCTTCGTGGTGCTGGTGGTGCAGGCGCGCCTCGTCTCGATCAAGCCCGAGCTCGAGGAGGCGGCCCAGAGCCTGGGCGCCTCGCCCGTCCAGACCTTCTTCCAGGTGACCCTGCCGCTGATGGCGCCGGCGGTGGCGGCGGGCGCCCTCTTCGCCTTCACCATCAGCTTCGACGACATCACCGGGACCCTGTTCTGGAAGCCCGGCGGCGTCGAGACCGTGCCCACCCAGATCTTCGCCATGCTGCGCAACTCGATCAGTCCCGAGATCAACGCGCTGGGCACGGTGATGATCGTGATGACCGTCGGCCTGCCGCTGATCGGCGCGGCCGTCGCCAGACGCCTCGCCGCCCGCAGCGGCGGTTGAAGTCAGAATCGCCGCCCGCAGCGGCGGCTGAGACCCCATTCGCGGACCGGGCCGCCAGACGCCCGGCCGCAACATCCCGTCCGACAAGGAGACCACGATGACCCGCAGACTGGACGACACCACCCGCTACGAACGCCTGCGCGAGCGCTTCAGGAACGGCGACCTCGACCGCCGCCATTTCCTCGGCCTGCTGGGCGCCGCCGGCGCCGCCTATGGCCTGGTCACCCCCTATCGCGCGCTGGCCCAGGACGTCTCCGAAGTGCGCTTCGACGGCTGGGGGGGCGTCGTCTCCGAGGCCCTGCGCGCCAACGCCTTCGACCCGTTCACGCAGGCGACCGGCGTCACCGTGGTCGACGGCACCTTCGGCGGCGGGGACGAATACCTGAGCCGCGTGAAAGCCTCCCAGCCCGGCGAGTACAACATCGCCCACCTCTCGGGCGTCTTTGATTACGCGCGCTACCACGGCCTCGGGCTGACCTCGGAGCTCAACGAGGCCAACATCCCCAACCTGGAATACGTGATCCCCAAGCTGGTCGACGTGTTCCGCAAGGTCTCCGACGGCACGCTGTCGTGCGTGCCCTACGACTACGGAACCACGGGGCTCGCCTACAACCGCAAGCACATCTCCGACGAGGAGATGAAGGAGAAGGGCGCGAAGATCCTCATCGACGAAGCGCACAAGGGCAAGATCGGCGGCTGGTCGGACTGGCGCACGCGCATGTGGTACGCCTCGCTGCAGACCGACCAGGACCCCAACGGCGTTACCGACGAGGACGCCTGCTGGGACGCCATCCGCGCCCACCGCGACCTCGCCCTGAAATACTGGACCTCGGGCGCGGAGCTGATGAGCCTGCTCGCCGAAGAGGAGATCCACGTCACCGAGGGCTGGTCCGGCCGCATCTACGCGCTGCAGGAGCAGGGCCACGACATCGGCTACTACGACCCCCCCAACGGCTATGGCTGGCAGGAGTGCATGTTCGTGCTCAAGGGCTCGCCGATGGCCGCCTGCGAGGAGCTTCTGAACTTCATGCTGGCGCCGGAGACCGCGATCGCGGTGGCCGAGGGCCAGAACTATCCCCCCGCGCTCGACCCCCAGAAGGTCGATCTCGGCGAGAAGATCCCCAAGCTTCCCGCGTTTGATCCCTCGGGCACGCTCGACGGGCTGACCTTCGCCGATCCCGCCTACTGGAACGGCCATGAGGCCGAGTGGTCCAAGACCTTCGGCCGCGTCCAGAAGGGCTATTGATCGCCCGCGCCCCCCTTGCGAGGGGGGCGCCCCAGCCGGAGGCCCGCGCCCCATGAGGTCCCCATGAGTTCCGTCGTCCTCAAGGACATCGTGAAGCGCTTCGGCGACTTCACCGCCGTCCACAAGACCACGCTCGAGATCCCCGACGGCGCCTTCGTGACGCTGCTCGGCCCCTCTGGCTGCGGCAAGACCACCAACCTGCGGATGATCGCGGGCCTGCTGGACCCGAGCGAGGGCGAGATCCAGATCGGCGGCAAGCGGATGAACGACACGCCGATCCACAAGCGCAACCTCGGCATCGTGTTCCAGAACTACGCGCTGTTCCCCCACAAGACGGTGGCCGAGAACGTCGCCTTCGGGCTGAAATACCGCCGTGTCTCGAAGGCCGACATCGCGCGCCGGGTGACGGACGCGCTCGAGCTGGTGCAGCTGCCCCATGTCGGCGACCGCCATCCCAAGGCGCTTTCGGGCGGTCAGCAGCAGCGCATCGCGCTCGCCCGCGCCATCGTCGTCAACCCCGACGTGCTGCTGCTCGACGAGCCGCTCTCGGCGCTCGACGCCAACCTGCGCGAGGACATGCGCGTCGAGCTCAAGCGCATCCAGGACCGCATCGGGGTGACCACTGTCTTCGTCACCCACGACCAGTCCGAGGCGCTGGCGCTGTCGGACCGCATCGTGGTGATGAGCGCGGGCCACGTCGAGCAGGTCGGCACGCCCGAAGAGGTCTACAACGCCCCCGCCTCCGAGTTCGTGGCGAATTTCCTGGGCGCCTCCAACATCTTCGCAGCCCCGTGCCTCGCCGCCGGGCCCCACGGCGTCACCCTCGACGCGCCCGTCTTCGGCCCGGTCGAGGTGGCCGCCGCGCGCGCTCCGGGCGTGCGGCAGGGCCCCGCCAAGCTGGTGCTGCGCGCCGAGAAGCTGCAGCTGCTGCCCGCGGGCGCGGCCCCCGAGGGCATGATCTCCGCCCCCGCCACCGTCGAGACGGTGGACTACCAGGGCCAGACCGTCCGCTATTTCGTGCGCCTGGGCGAGCGCCAGATGCAGGCGATCAACATGATCGACGTCCGCCCCTTCGCACAGGGCGACACGGTCGTCGCCGCCTTCCGCCCGCGCGACTGCGCCGCGCTCGCGGGGGCCTGAGATGAGCCACCTCTTCTACCAGGGCCGCGGCCGGAAGCCGGTGCTCGAGCAGGCCCGCGGCGTCTATATCTGGGACAAGGACGGGCGGCGGTATCTCGACGGCTCCTCGGGGGCGATGGTCTGCAACATCGGCCACTCCAACCCCAACGTATTGGCCGCCATGCAGCGCCAGATGGAGAAGGCCACCTTCGGCTACCGCCTGCATTTCGAGACCGAGGCCTCCGAGACGCTGGCCTCCCGCCTCGCCGCCCTGATGCCCGAGGGGCTCTCGCGCGTGTTCTTCGTCTCCGGCGGCTCCGAGGCGGTGGAAAGCGCCATGAAACTCGCCCGCCAGCACGCGCTGGCCACGGGGCAGGGGGGGCGCTGGAAGGTGATCTCGCGCGCGCCCTCCTACCATGGCTGCACGCTGGGGGCGCTGGCGGTGACCTCCTACACGCCCCTCACCGCGCCGTTCGCGCCGATGATGCAGGCGATGCCCAAGGTCCCGGCCCCGCGCGCCTATCTCGACGGGCTCGACCCCGACGACCCCGAGACCGGGCGCCATTACGCCGACCTGCTCGACGCCGCCATCCTCGCCGAGGGGCCCGAGACGGTCGCCGCCTTCATCGTCGAGCCTGTCGGCGGCGCCTCGACCGGCGCCCTCGTCCCGCCGGCCGGCTACATGGAGCGGATCCGCGAGATCTGCGACCGCCACGGCGTGCTGCTGATCCTCGACGAGGTGATGACCGGCGCCGGGCGCACCGGCCGGTTCCTCGCCGCCGAGCACTGGGGGACCCGCCCCGACATCGTGGTGATGTCCAAGGGTCTGGGCGCCGGCTACGCGCCGCTCGGCGCGATGATCGCGCACGAGCGGCTGGTCGAGCCGGTGCTCGACGCCGGCGGCTTCGCCCATGGCTTCACCTACGCGGGCAACCCGCTCGCCTGCGCCGCGGGGCTGGGGGTGCTGGACGAGATCGCCCGCCAGAACCTCTGCGCCAATGCCGAAACGATGGGCGAGGCGCTGATCGCCCGCCTCCACGGCCTGATGCAGAAGCACGAGCTGATCGGCGACGTCCGCGGCAAGGGCCTGCTGACCGCCTTCGAGCTGATGGCCGACCGCGCGACCAAGGCCCCGCTGCCCGCGCATCTGAACGCCCACCAGCGGCTGGTCGACCTCGCCTACGAGCGCGGTCTGATCGTCTACTCCCGCCGCACCCGCGACGGGACCGAGGGCGACCACATCCTGGTCTGCCCGCCCCTGATCCTGGAGCCCGCCCATCTCGACGAGATCGTCGAGGGCCTCGACGCCGCGCTCGCCGCGCTCGCCGACGAGCTGGCCCCGGCGCTGCGAACCGGGTGAGGCGGCGCCGCCCGCCCCTCGGGCGCCCCGGACCCGATCCGGGGCCTCTCCCCGCCCGCCTCAGGCCGCGCCGGTCCTCGTTCGGCGCCTTGCGCCCGCGCCGCGCCTCCTGCAGGCCGTGTCCGGCGCGCCGGCCTCTCCTCGCCGAGGCCCGCGCCGAGCCTGAAAGCCGCCGAAAGGACCGCGACATGACCGCCATCCGCCTTGCAGAGCCCGCCGACGTCGCCCGGCTCCGGGACGCGCTCGCCAGCCTCGCGCAGACCATGGGCGACCCGTTCGCGGCGAGGGAGGCCGACCTTGCCCGCGCCCTCCACGGCCCCGCGCCCCTGTGCCGGGCGCAGGTCGCGGAGGTCGGGCCGGACGCCTTGGCGGGGGCGATCTTCTACTCGCCGATCTTCTCGACGATCCGGGGCTCGGCAGGGATCTTCGTCTCGGATCTCTGGGCCTCGGCGCAGGCGCGCGGGCAGGGGCTGGGCCCGCGGCTGCTGGCGGCGGCGCTGGCGGACGGGGAGGCGGCCTGGGGGGCGAGTTTCCTCAAGCTGCAGGTCTACGACGACAACCCCCACGCCCGCCGCTTCTACGACCGCCTCGGCTTTGCGCAGGCGCTGGGGCTCGCCGAGATGGTGCTCGAGCGCGAGGCCTGCGCCGCGCTGGTCGCGGCCCACCCCTGACGCCGGCGCGCGGCGAGAGGCCCCGGGTCAGGCCCGGGGCAGGTCGGGTTCCCGGCGGTCGTTGCGCGGCGCCTCGCCGAAGGCCGAGCGGTAGGCGCGCGCGAAGGAGGCGCCCGACGAGAACCCCGTGGCGGTCGCCACCTCCAGCACCCGCAGGTCGGTCTGGCGCAGCAGTTCTCGCGCCCGCTCGAGGCGCAGGCGCAGGTGGGCCGCGGCGGGGGACTCGCCCAGCCGCTCGCGGAACAGGCGTTCGAGCTGGCGGACCGAGAGCGCGGCGGCCTCGGCGATCTCGGCGGGCGAGAGGGGGCGGTCCAGTTCGCGCTGCATCAGCTCCAGCGCCGCGGTCAGGCGGCGGTCGGGGCGCCCGCGCATCGCCGGGAAGCGGCCCTTCTGGCGGACCGAGCGGGCGCGCATCCCGTCCTGGATGAACTGGCGCGCCACCGCCACCGCCAGGTCTTGGCCGTGGCGGGCCGCGATCATGTCCAGCATCATGTCCATCGCCGCCGTGCCGCCCGCGCAGGTGATCCGGCGGCCGTCGAGCTCATAGAGGTCCTGGCTGACCTCGATGTCGGGGAAGGTCTCACGGAAGGCCGGCGCGGCCTCCCAGTGCAGGGTGACGCGGGCGTCGTCCAGCAGGCCGGCGCGGGCCAGCAGCCAGGCGCCGGTGTCGAGCGCCCCCATCGCGGCCCCGCGCCGCGCCATCCGGCGCAGGCCGGCCAGCAGCGGCGGGGCGGCGTGGTCGTCGGGCTCGAACCCCGCCACCACGAACAGGGTCGGCAGCTCGCGCGCCGCCTCCAGCGGCCCGTCGGCCATCACCGTCAGGCCGGAGGAGGAGACCACCGCCTCCCCGTCCGGCGAGACCACGGTCCACGCATAAAGCGCCTCGCCCGCCAGCCGGTTGGCGACCCGCAGCGGCTCGGTCGCCGACATGAAGGCCATCATCGAGAACTGCGGGATCAGCAGGAAGCCGATCCGCTCGGTCTCGGCGGGCGGACGCGAGGCGGGGTCCGGGCCCTCGGCGGCGGGGGCGTAGGGCGCGCGGCCCCGCGTCCCCTCGCCGGGGGCGGGCCCGTCGGCGGGCGCGCGCGCCGCCGACGGGGTCAGGGGGCCGCGGCCCCCGGTCAGGCGACCCACCACCGCTCGATGCACTTCCAGCCGTCCAGCGCGTTGGCGGTCGAAACCTCCTCGCCGGTGGCGATGCGGGTGTTCCGCGCGTCGACGTAGTTGGCGTAGAGCGGGATGATCGTGCCGCCGTCCGTGGCCACGATGCGCTGCATCTCGCCGTACATCTCGGCGCGCTTGTCCTGGTCGAGCTCGGCGCGCGCCTCCAGCAGCAGGCTGTCGAACCGCGCGTTCTTCCAGTGGGCGTCGTTCCACTGGCTGTCCGAGGCGTAGACCTGGGAGAACATCCAGTCCTCGGTCGGACGCCCGGCCCAGTAGCAGGCGCAGAACGGCTTCTTGAGCCACACGTTCGACCAGTAGCCGTCGTCCGGCTCGCGGATCACGTTGAGGTCGATGCCCGCGGCCGAGGCGCTTTCCTGGAACAGGGTGGCCGCGTCCACCGCGCCGGCGAAGGCGGCGTCGGCCGCCGAGAGATCCACCGCCAGCCGGTCGTGCCCGGCCTTCTTGAGCAGGGCCTTGGCCTTCTCGGGGTCGTAGGTCGGGACCGCCAGCTCCGGGTCGAAGAAGCGGTTGGCCGGCGTGATCGGGCTGTCGCGCCCGACCGAGCCGTGGCCCTGCAGGATCGTCTGCAGCATCGCCTCGCGGTCGAGGCCCAGCTTCAGCGCCTGGCGCACGTTGACGTCGTCGAAGGGGGCCGTGTCGCACCACATCGGGAAGGTGTAGTGCTGGGTGCCCGGCGTCTCCATCACCTCGATCTCGGGCGCGCGGCCAAGCAGGGACATCGACTTGATGTCGACCGAGGAGATCGCGTCGACCTCGCCGGTGACCAGCGCGTTCATGCGGGCGGCGGGGTCGCGGATCGAGATCAGTTCGACCCGGTCGAAGTGCGCGCGGCCGTCCTTCCAGTAGTCCGGGTTGCGCTCGAGCACCATGCGCACGCCGGGATCGTGGCTGACGAAGGTGTAGCCGCCGGTGCCGTTGGGGGTCTGCCAGTCGATGCGGCCCTCGTCCTGCTTGCCGATCACCAGGTGATAGTCGGTCAGGATGAAGGGGAAGTCGGCGTTGCCCTGGTGCAGCTCGAACACCACGGTCTGCGCGTCGGGGGTCCGGACGTCGGCGATCGGCGCCACGATGCCCTTGGCCGAGGAGGTCGTGGCCTCGCCCCGGTGGTGGTTGATCGAGGCGGCCACGTCGGCGGCCTCCAGCGTCTGGCCGCCGTGGAACCTGATTCCGTCGCGCAGGCGGAAGGTCCAGGTCTTGGCGTCGGCCGAGGGCTCGAAGCTTTCGGCCAGCTCGCCGATCACCTCGCCGGAGGGGGCGACCTCGGTGAGGTTGTTGTAGACCGCGCCCCACAGGCCGATGTTGATGATCCCCGAGGTGCCCCAGGTCGCCGGATCGTGGCTGTCGGAGGTGTTGCCGGTGGCGACCAGGCGGAACTCGCCGCCCTTCTTGGGCTCGGCGGCGCGGGCGCGGGGGGCTGCGGCCATCGCGAAGACGGCGGCGCCGCCGGCCAGCACGGCGCGGCGGCTGGGCGCAATGCCCTGGCGGGGAAGGATCAGTCGGGACATGGTCTCACCTCTCTGTTTTTTGGTCTGGGCGCGCGCGCCCTGCCTTGGTCTGGGCGCGCGCCCTGCGAGGCGCGCGGCCGGGGTTCGGCGTCCCGCCGGCGCGGGGATCGCGGTTCGGGCGCCCGCCAAGGGAGGCCCGGGGTCTCGGTTCCGGCGCGCGC
>TARA_R110000751_G_scaffold163877_1_pt1 | contig 11046 bp, 6 predicted proteins | sample TARA_R110000751 | Tara Oceans TARA_R110000751 (sample SAMEA4398001) | marine metagenome | biome: Polar Biome; feature: [MES] marine water layer (ENVO:01000295) within the mesopelagic zone...; material: water (ENVO:00002006), including particulate matter (ENVO:01000060) such as...... | reverse complement strand
GAACAATATTCATAATGGCAGAAATCAACGGCTTGGTCGTTAGCGGCCAACTCGACATCACATAAAAGGAAAATAAAAATGAACAAAATGATCGCATTAACTTTGATACTATCTGCCCTATTCGGGGTAACTCTAAAAGCTAATCCATATGATGGACGAGGATACATTGTAACAGACGCATCCCAATTGATTTTACCATCAGTGAACCCTGGAGTACAAACGGTATGGGCTGATTCCGTCGTGCGTGCGCGAGGAGACTACATTCGGGAATACCTTAGCAATGGCTCATACGACTACTACTGGTGCATCACAGCGGGACCCAGCGCAGCCGTGAAGCCTACGTTTAGTTCGGCTGGTGATGTCACAGACGGTGCTGCTGTTTGGCGTTACGTCAACCCTGTTCGTGGATACTACACGATCCAGAACGACGGTGCTGCTGCGGTTTATCTTTCATTTGGAAGCCAGATCGCTGTTGTGAGCCAAGGAACTCGACTCAATGCGGCAGGTGGATCTCTCCTGCGAAATCAATCTCCATATCTAGGAGAAGTTCGTGCTGTCTCAACGACTGGCTTATCCAATATTGTCCTTGTCCAAGAACTTCCAAAATAAAAAGAGGTAAATGAAATGTTAAATAACACTGCCCAAATGGGCGCATTAGGCCAACAGTTACGAGAAAACATGGCACAACCAAGTGACGCAACTCCCTTGCAGCCTCAAGGTGTCGATAGTGTAGTTTCTCCAGAAATGGCAAACGCTGAAAATCTTAAAAGATCAGCGTTGTTAGCTGCACTATTTGGAGAAATAAATCTTCCTGAAAAAATGGCACAGCAACAGTCGCAATTAAATGCTCCCATGCCCTCCGACCAAAGACCTCTTTCTGGAATGACAGGAAATGCCGGTTTTAAGAGAAAGCCAGGAAATGCACTCACGGCTTTATCAAACCAAATCAACCCACAAGGCGGCGTACCAGGCCTTGAAGGAATGATGAATAAAAATGCTCAAAGAAACATGGGAAATGCATTTGCTCCTCGTGTTAGCCGAGCATTCTAAAAAAACAGGAGTTTCCAATGGGACATCTTTCAAGAGGGACACCTCACCCAAGGTACGTTAAAGCACCAGCCGCGCCGGTTGAAAATATCATAGAACCACAAGTCCCCCACGCACCTTCTTTTAATACATCAATGAAGGACATTCTTGGAGGAATTTTCGGTGCTGCTCCTCAGTTTGCTCAATCGCAGTTCGACGAATTTAGCCAATTTGCCCCTCAGACAGTTCACAGAATACGGAACATAGCTGAACGTGAATTGCCTCTCCTGCAACAATTGCAGCAAGGGCTTATAACCTCTGGTCGAGAAGGAGAGCTTTCCGACATTGAAAGATTTACGCCTAAACTAAATGACATTATGAGGTTGTCTCAGGGTCAAGGCGTTACCGACGCTCGTGATCTTTTGCAACAGCAGATATTTGGTGATTTATCTCTTGGGCGAAATCTTGGATCAGAAGAACTTAGGGACGTTCAGCAGTTTCAGCGTTCTGGAGAAGTTTCTCGTGGGCTTGGATCTGGTGGAGGATCTGCAAACAGAGAAGCTGTTGCTCGCGCTCTATCTGGACGGAACCTACAGCAAAGCCGACAACGAAATGCTCAAGGACTAATTCAGTTAGAGAAATCTTTGACTCCCGACCCATTTGGGACTATAAGCAATCTCTCAAATGCATCTACATCTGGAGCCAATTCCATGTTTAGTTCTTCCCTTGCAGCAACTCCTAGTGGATTCCCAAGTGCATTTAATGCGGCAAGTCACGCAGCAGGGCAGCAACAATTAACACTCGACCAACTTCAGGGTCAAGCGCAGCTAGATTTTGAACGATCAGAATCATTGAAAGATTAAAGGAGAATTGAAATGAGTTTTATTGCAGGGGCAATTATACTTTCGAGCGCAGTATCAGCAGGGGCGGGTGCTTATAACAAAAGCAAAGACAGAAAAGCCCAAAAAAAGCAGCAACGAGAAAACCGAAAAACCGAAAGAAGGAACAACATTTCGGCCATTCTTGGTGGAGGAAGGTCTGGCGGCGTTTCTGGTCAACAAGCGATAAGTGGAAGCGGCATGGGGGATGCTCTAACGGCATTAGCACAGATGGGACAAGCCTATGCAGCAGTCAAGGGGCAAGAACAAGTTCAGGCCAATAAAATTAAGCAAATAGAGGCACACAACACAAGACCAAAGGGCAACTCGGTTATGGGATTCGACAAAGATGGAAATTGGGTAGGGGCTTTTCCAAAGGGAATCCCTGTTCGACCTGAGTAATCCTTTCGACCCTTCGCAGTCCTTCAAACTGTTTATGAATTAAAGAGTAAAAACAAAAATGCCTAAGTTTCATGACAAAACAAACGGGAGATTCTTTGACGTTCCTGACGATCAAATGGATCAGTTTGGGGCCGCTGTTCTTCAAAACAAATGGGAAGTCGAACCTGCTGAAACATATGTCACGCGAGATCGACAAACATTTAATGTAGCCAAAAGCGCAGAAAAAAAATGGCTACAAAATAGAGCCGACACTGGCCTTTCTTTTGGATCTTGGGACGGAGCAGACTGGGTAACACAAGTAGACAAAAAAGATGTAAAAAGCGACGGATCTGACTTAGGAGTTTATCTCAAGAAAGATTTAGAAGCGTGGAACGATTTCTCGATAGCTAAACGGAATGAAAAACCAAAATTCGATCTGCGTAAGTTTTTCAAGGATGTTGGTTCTCAGGTAACAGATTTTACGCAGACCCCCAAAGCGGGAACTCAAGGGGAAAACCTTGTTGATTTCGATGGGAAACAACCTCCATCTTATATCCCGCTCGGTTTCGGCGGCGTTAATCCTACAAAGCCTGAACCCATTTCTGCCAATCAAAATGATCAAAGCGGATGGAGTATCGGGCGATCTCCTGACCAGTCCCTTTTGACACAAGCAGCGTCTGGTAACCAACCCGCATTATCCGATTTTCCAACCACCCCTGAACAAGACAAGATTGTAAATAGTCAATACAACGAAACAATTGCTCAAAAGGTTAAAGACAAAAAACCTGGTTGGATTGGATTAAATTACAACAGATACAAAAATACAATAAACAGAGGAATGATAAACTCTGAACTTGTTCAATTGATGGAAAACGGAGATGCAGAAGGTATTGCTGACGCACTTTCTAGGCAAGACAATCTAAAACCACATCCGTCATATGCCAAATTTTCTGAAGCCGTATCTAATGAAGACATCAAAGGAATGTTTAAGGCATTAGGAAAAGATCCTGTTGGAATCTTTGCTGATATTATTTTAGAGAGTCAAGCCGCACAGATTAAACAGCAACTAAAGATTGCCCCAGAAATGATAATGACTGGCGGTGTGGCAGGGGGTGCTTTAGGTCTATTGGGTGGCCCTGCTTCCCCAGTAACCGCTCCTGTTGGCTTTTCTCTTGGAATGAGTGCGGGATTCGTTGCATCAGTTGGGTCAACTGCTCAAGTAATAGATTATGCTGGAGACATAGTTGAAGGTTTGGAAAAAGAAAAAATTGATGTAAGAGATCCAGAACAATTGGAAAAAGCATTTGCTGACGAAGACTTAATGAAACGTCTAAAAAACCATGCATCACGAAGCTCTATCCCTATGGGAATAATAGAGGCATTAGGAGCAAAGTTAGCGGGAAAATTTGTGGCAAAAGCTGGATCAAGTGCTCTTCAAAAACTTGGCGGCATGGTCAAGGAGCTTGCCCTTGGATCGGGTATTGGAATGAGCGGAGAATTTGCGTCCCAAGTGAGTGCTGGTGATGAAGTAAAACTTGCTCCTATTTTAGTAGAAGGTATTGCTGAACTTGGAGGCGCAGTAGGAGAAGCTGCTATAGGTTCAAGAACATACAATAAGAAAAAAGGTATTTCCAAGAAAAACGCTGACGGCAGCATTACTATCACATCGAAGGATGATAGTGACTTCAAAACTCCGTTCACACAAACCGAAGAGCAAACAGAATCAACCGAGCCTACAATCGCTAGTGATCCAGCGGAAGCAAAGAGACTGCGTGATGAGGCAGCAGCGTCTAAAGTGCAAGACAGCGAGCTTGCGCCCCTTGATCCCGTAGTTGGCGCGCCCGAAGCCTCCGACCCCGTGAGCGAGCAGCCAGATGCCCTTAACGCGCTTGCAGACAAGATCGTTGCAGGCGACACAGAGAACCTTACCCCCGAAGAGTTGCAGCTACAGGCCAATAACCCGCAGGAACTAGAGAAGATTCTTGCTGAAAGAGCCAAGCCTGCCGTTCCCCCGAAGGCCGTCACCGCAGAAAAGGATGTCGCCGGCATTACTACAGAAGCAAAGAAACTTTTAGTTAACGCAGACAACGGCAAAACTCCCGACAAAATCACAACGGGAATGAGAACAATTGCAAAACGAAACAAAGTTCCTATTGAGGCAAAAGACAGGCCAGAAGATGTCATACGAAAATTGCGAGACAAAGAAAGTGCGTACCAGAGTTCACTAAATAAAAAGTCCACCGCGCAGCCCAAGAAGGAAGCCGCGCCCGTAACGCCCAAGGTTGCAGAGGAAAAGCCCTTAACGCCAGAGGAAGCCGTAGGAAAGAAACTAGGAGGCAAGGTCAGGGAGGGCAAAGAACTTTCGCTTCATACGGACAAAAACGGAAAGATTTACTCTCGCCCTCGCAAAGCAGTAGTAGTTCAGGTCATAGACGAGAACACCGTCAGGGTGTCCGTAAAGGTTTCTGGGCAGGCTTCAAAGATACAAGAAGTCAAGGTTACAGCCCTTTCGTTGCGAGCATCCGAACTAGGCAGCAAAAAGAGAGCCGCAAAGTTGGCGGGTCTGTCAAAGGAAGAACGAAAAGAAGTTTCTGCAAAAGACAGGGAACTAAAGGAGGCGTTAGAGTTCTCACCCGCATATCTTAGCCCTGGGGAAAGCGCATCCATTGATGCCCTACCAGAAGGACGGCAAAGAAGCACGGCTAAGTCGCAATGGTACAAGCGAGTTTTGCAAGACGTAAAGAACGAACTTGGTTTGCCCGACAACACAGACATGGACGATCCAACCGTTAGGGCTAAGATTTTGCCCCAAGTCAAAGAGTTGATTGCCAAAGTTGAGGCAGATGAAGGTTTTGACGGAAACAGCCCTGCATCTCGCATAAGAGAAATCAAGGAATCAAACACAGCACCAGTAAACGAAATTGACATAGACGATGGCGACCTTTTTTACAAAGACGGCGAGTGGTTTCTCGCAAGCAGGGTAGACGGGAAAGAAGGTGTCGAAGTCGAATTGAAAGATGGCGTTACCATACCTCTCGGACAAGTCGAGTCCATTGGCGTACAAGGCAAACTGGCTATTGGCGACCAAGGATACGACACCGCTCTGGAAGAACACTTGGAGCAGCTTAAAGAAGAGGGAAAGGCGAAAGCAGAAGAAACCATAGAGGAATTTCGCGCTCGAAACGGATTGCCTTCTGGCGAACCAGCACAGGGCGAGATGTTTGGGCAAGGATCAGTTGGCGATGCTTTCAACCTTACGCAAGAAGAAGGAACCGACGGCGACAGAGTTCAAGCAGAAAAAACAGCACAAGAAGAATCTAAAGCCAAAAGCGAACGCGAACAGCAGGAACTTCCTGGCACAGAGTCCAAGCCCTACAGTAAAGACAACATCAAAGAAGCAATGGATCTGACAAATGAAGAAGCCGAAGCTGTAGATGTTCTCGTTGAATCTCTGGGAATCGCGGATGAGATAGAAACTGGAAGGGGAGGAGTTGCTGGAGAGAATGCTCTTAAGCAAAGGGGCCAAACCAAAAATCTCTCCAAGGCCGATCAAAAATCTGTTGATGAGTCTGGGAAAACAGCAATTTCTAGATCTAAAACAAGCACTCTTGTCCGTGGACTTGACGAATCAAACGTATCAGGAAGGGTATTGCACCAAGGCGCAGGGCGATCAAACAACCCCGATAGAAACGCTCTTGAAACAATTTCTGAAGACGTAGTTCACTACGACCCAACACACTCACCAGAGACAGAAGATTCGCTTCTCAGGGGAGATTTCGACACAGTTGTAACTCCATTTGTTGTGAATACATTAAAGCCATCGCTTCGCAAAGGAGTCTATGTAGATGCTGCGAAATCTTTGGCTCCAGACGGCAAGGTTATTGTTTCGGCAAGGGGAGATGTAGAAAAACAGGCTGAGACTTCCAAGAAAAAAGGCAAGCCTTGGAAACCATTCAAAGACGGATACATCACGAATACTGGAACCTTTCAGAAAAACTACACAACTGAAAGTTTGGTCAAAGAGGCAAAAAAGTATTTCGACAATGTAGAAGTAATGCTGGACAAGGATGGAAAACCGTTTCGTAATCCAACCATCGTTGCGTCTTCGCCAAAGGCCGTGACACTTAGGGGGGAATTTACCAAAAGCCAGAAAATATTCAAGAAACGAAAACGGAATATAGTTGAAACAAAGGCCCAAAGAAAGTTCAGTGGACGCGCCGACACAATTCCAACTTCGCGGATTTCATCTGCAAAGAAAGAATCTGGCGAAAAGGATTTTGACCTTTTTGACGTAGAGCCATCTGATCAGCTTGTCTCTTGGCAGATGGAGGCTATTAGGCACGACAGGAACAACCCAGGATACGCAGGTGTTCCCAAAGAGGTTTTCGACACAAAGTCTCCAGAAAAAGCCAAAGAAATATACGTTGAATGGCTAAAAAACAACCTTATTAAGCTGCACAACTCTGTTCCAAAGAAAATTAGGGTTCGGGCAAAACTCTGGTACGATGGTTCCAGAAAAATAGCAGAAGAGTTTTCTGAAACTTACGGCACAAGCGTTCGTCAGGCAGCAGGAGTGCTGGCAGCTTTAAGCCCCCAGAAGAACTGGTTCTATAATGTTACACAGGCTCGGCAAGTTATTGCGATCTGGAAAACGAAGGAAGAATTTGGAACAAGCCCCGAAGTTATGGAGCAAACCATAGAAGAAATAATCGAGGTGGCAAAGGCTCCAGCAGCAGCCAAGAAAGGCAAGTCAGAAGCCAGAAAAAAAGCGTTGGACGCAGAGGCCAAGCAAGAAAGGCGAGAAGCGTTTGAGCCAGTAAGGGGAAAGACAGTTGGAGAACTTTATGCCATATACGAAAAAACGGGCCTAGAAGATGACCTAATCTCTGTTGGTTGGGCCGTTAGAGCACGCGCCCAAGCACAATTCGGTAGAGAGGCTAATGCTTTTACGCCAGAGGGGAAAGACCTTGGGCCATATACAAATGAGGAGGGCAAGGTTCTAAAAAACACTTGGGGATCTATTAGCGAAATAACAAAAAGCATAAACATCCTCGCTGACGATTCCCTAGACACAATAAGCGAAAATCTCGGAAACGAACATAAGGTCAGAAATTTTTACAACAACATTATAAATCCGAATGACGCTAGAGGGTATGTCACAATAGATACTCACGCTGTTGCTGCTGCCCACATTCTCCCGTTCGGAGCTTCTGCCAGACCCGTCAAACATAATTTTGGAACAAACGCAATAGGTAACATGGCCGCAGAAGGATTTAATGGATCGTACCATATGTACCAAGATGCATATGATCAAGCCGCCAGAGAATTGAAGTTGCTGCCAAGAGAGTTGCAAAGTATAGTTTGGGAAGCAATAAGAGGAATCTATCCTCAAAACTTGAAAAACGAAGCATATCTGCAAGAAAAAGCATCAGTATGGGAGCAGAACAATGAGAACACTGCAAGAGAGAGACTCGCTGGACAGAAAATTCGTGACCCATTCTGGTTTAACCCCGTACATGATAGAGGGGTTAAAGCAGACGAGGGGGTACTACGGGGAGCACAAGACGCTGGAGGAAGTCCAGTGGATAGAGGTGGATCAGCCAGAGGATCAAGAGGACTAGAGCAACGCAGCAATGCCACAGGGTCTGTTCTTGGTACTATGGAAGTTTTGGATAGCGGAAAAGCACTTATTCGCGGATTCAAAGGATCTAATATATCCACAGCATTACACGAAATTGCTCATGTAGTTAGAAACACACTCCTAAACCGATCTGTAGATCAGTCTAGCCGCAAGGGAATAACAAACGAAGATATTTCTGTTGTTGAAGAGTGGGCTGGCGCAAAAGACGGCAAATGGACAGTTGAAGCAGAAGAGAAGTTTGCTAGAGGAATGGAGCGTTACCTTCGTGACGGAGTGTCTCCAAACGCAAAACTGAACGATGTGTTTTCTAAGATACAAGCGTGGCTGATCGAAATCTATTCAAAGGTAAAAGGCAGCGCGATAGACATAGACATTAGCCCCGAAATGAGGGCAGTGTTTGACAAACTTCTAACACGAAGCGACACAAAGCCTGACACAAAGCCTGAAAAAACTATTGCTGCTAGTAATGCTGACCAAGCAAAAACCAGAACAAAATTAGGACTTAGCGGAGAGAGATTTTCTGGATCTAAAAAAAGAGGCGTATTTGAGAAGGCGAAAAACGAAGCAATTGAGGCTGGAATACCCGAAGAGGCAGTTTCAATTGCAAACCAAGTCATCAAAAATCCAAGAGTAATAAGTAAACTTGAAACAGCGGGAATGACCGTCAAGCAGGAACAAATCCTAATTGAACACAACAAGTTGCTTAAAAAACAAAAAGAAATGACGGGTAATGACGCGCGTATTGAGGCACACGAAAACGAAATGTCTCGTCTTGAAATTGAGTTCGATGCAATTTCTCAAGCACTTGAAATTGGAGGAACAGAAGTTTCTTTAGCATTTGGAATAAGGAAAATGATTCTCGGAGAAGACTTTAGCTATATAGGAATAGTCGATAGGGCTACAAGAAATATGAGAAAAGCTAAAGAAACCATATCAAACGCTCAGAAGATTATATTTAGAGGAATGGCCGACAAGTTAAGTATGCTTGAAGATAAAAGCGAAATGCTTGAATCGAAGTTGAAAACAGCAATTGCTGAACAGGTGATAAAAAAAGGCAAATCGAGAACGTACTCTTCAATGAATAACAGAGAACTTAGTGCCTTAATTCAAGATAAAGCTAAACTCATAAGCGATCTTCGCAAAAAAGGATGCAGCTAATGGCTGACTGCTCAGAACTAGCTCTCGCGGTAACAGACATTGTTACAATGATTGCGTCCGAAAATACCGTTAAAAACTTAGATGACGTTGTAACTGTTCTCAAAACCTACGAAGGGTTGGAAAACGTAACTAGGGAAGAAGTAGTTGGTTACATCGTTGAAGCCTCTCAAGGCAAACTAGAAGGTCTTAAACGAACAGAGTCATTGCTTTCTAAAATAAAAAGAGAAGCAAAAGTAGACTCTGAAACTAATAAGAGAATAAACAAACTACAAACGCACATAAAAAACAAAACTCTTCCTGAAGTTACTGGCAAGAAAAATCCTTATGCTCCTGGCTCCGCAATAGCAGAACTTAGGGCTATAGAAACTCACTTAAAGTCCCAATTAAGTAAAAGCGAACCTGCCCAAACCAAACGTCTTGATAAGATTCTAAAAGAACTAAACGAAACAGCGGAACTACTTGATACAAAGGGTGCAGATGGCAATCCATATGTAATCCCAGTTGTAGAAGAATCTAGCATAAAAGAAAGCCACAAATTAAAGAAAAAAAGGTTTGAAGTAATTCGTCAGAGGGCATTGATTAGAGAAAAAATAAATGCTCTCAAGCCCAAAACAAAATGGGGCAAATGGCGAGAACTTTTTGATGTTCCTCGTGCTCTTGTAGCTTCATTTGATTACTCTGCTCCAGGAAGGCAGGGCAAGTTTTTTGTTTTTGCGCGACCACTTCTCAGTCTACAGGCTGGAGCAAAAATGTTTAAGGCTACATGGAGTCCTAGATACGAACAGCAAATAATGGACGCTATATTAAACGACCCAGAAGCCGGCGACATTGCCATCGCAAAACTTTACCTTGCGCCTACAGAATCTATGGGTGGTGGTGAGCATAATCGCGTGACAGGAAGCATAAAGACCGATGATTTTAGAAGCGATCTTGCATCAAAACTGCGGTTTGGGATTGGGAAGATGGTCAGGGCTTCAAACAGAGCTTATAATGTCTACTTAAATTCAATTCGCGTAAGCGTATTTAATGTATTGAAAAAGAACTTAACGAAAAGAGGCGAGCCAACAATAGAAGAACTTCAGTCTATTGCTCATTTTGTAAATGTAGCAACAGGCAGAGGCGCAAGAGTTCTAGGAGAAGGTGGCGATGTTCTGTTTTTTAGTCAAAGATACACTGCGTCCAGAATACAACTAGCCATAGCACAACCTCTTTTAAGTGGGAGCGGCAAGAATGTTAAAATGATTATTGCTAAAGAATATGCTCGTATGCTTTTAGGAGCAGGGACAACAGCCATGTTTGCCTCAATGATGGGTGTAGACATAGAACTAGATCCTCGTTCAAGCGATTTTATGAAAATGAGATTTGGAAAGCACAGAGTAGACCTTTTTGGAGGGATGCAATCTATGCTTACTTTTGGTGCAAAAGCGAGTACTCTTAAAACAAAGTCTGCCACTACCGGAGAGATTAAAAGTATGCTCGATTACGGGCAAAGTGATCTTAGGCGCGAATTTGCAAACAGGTTTTTTTATTACAAACTTTCTCCATTTCCATCCTCTTTATTTAATATGGCGGCTAGAAAAGACGTAATGGGCGAAAACAGGGACATAACCACTCTTGGAGGCGCAGTTAGCATCGGAAGAGACTTGGTTATACCTCTTTCGGCTAGAGATATTGCTAGGGAATTGAACGAAGAAGGAATACCATTGGCTGTTGCGTACTCTTTAATAGCAATCTTAGGCAATGGCGTTCAATCATTTGAAAACGAAAACCCACAAAAAAAATGATCCTCCCACAAAAAAGGAAATTTACATGAAAAGAAACCCAAAAATTGCAAAGCTGTTTTTTCTATTATGTTTGCCCTTGTTCGTTGCATTTTCACGCGCTGACCAGATTTATAACCCTGGAGAGTCGGGTGGTGGTGGAGGAGGAGGAGGAGGAGGAAACCCTGTTTCCACGAACGAC
>TARA_R110000751_G_scaffold123439_2_pt1 | contig 11075 bp, 12 predicted proteins | sample TARA_R110000751 | Tara Oceans TARA_R110000751 (sample SAMEA4398001) | marine metagenome | biome: Polar Biome; feature: [MES] marine water layer (ENVO:01000295) within the mesopelagic zone...; material: water (ENVO:00002006), including particulate matter (ENVO:01000060) such... | reverse complement strand
ATGACATCATACTCAGGAAAAATTAATGGAGATAAAGTACATATCAACGAACTTAGAACCACAGATATTCATAGCGATGGGACGATATACTGGGATAATTTTGACCCACCTTTGTCTGCCGTTGGTGTTTCTGGATTAGCCGCTGTTCTAGATGTTTCAGAAGATGCTGATAATCACAATATCACAAATTTAGCAAGTCTATCTGCCACAACCGTGACAGCCACTGGAATCCAAGGAACCACTGTTAATGGTACTGTTGGAAACTTAACTACGGCTCAGTGTAAAGATGTGAGTTTAAATTCTGGCGGTGGCGGTGCTACTTCTACACTACAATTTACTGGAACTAACCCAGCCATGGACTCATTTATTACTGGCGATGCTACTTGGAAAACAGGTTGTACTCATCTTGATTTATCCAGCACGACCAATGTATTTCCCGTGGATATTGACCCATCTGCCTATGCTTGGGGAGGATACTGGGACCAAACAAATACATCGGCAGGAGGTATTAATATAGAGGTAGACAGAGACGACCAAACTGGTTGGAGAGATTTCAGACAAACTACTACAACAAGTCCTCATGGTTATACTCCAACATCAACTCCATTTTACGTCATTACCAAAGCGACGACTAATACAACACATATTAAACAACTAATTAGACTTAGATTCACCGTTCAAGAATATGGCTACGGTAGAATCTATGTTGCTCTAGACAAATCAACCGATGGTGGAACAACCCGAACTCAAATAACAGGTTCAGCACGCATAGCAACACCCAGAGAAACTCAGGGTGGTATTTCAGCTGCCCTTGTCAAGAATATCGGAATGCTTGATATTGAAATGATTGTTGAAGATGCTGATTTTATTACTGGCGCTGAAATGAGAATATATCCAAAAATCAGAACGAATGATGAACCAAATGGATACAATGGAAGACTTAAAATACTCGTAGGCGGACGCCCAGAAGATTCTTTTGGTGTGGAAGTCAGGAACACCCAAGTAATTTTAGAAGGCCAACCAGTCCCAACCAAGTGGCAATTTAAAGATGGTGCGTAGTAAAGGGGTATATGTTTGAGATGTTAAAATTGATTAATTTTAACCTCTATTTTGATGCTTAGAAACTTAACTTTCTCATATTTAAATGTACGTATTGGAATCGTTTTTCCTTTCTACCTTCTTTGACTTTTGATTTATGTACCTTTCCAGACTTTTTAAGATTTTTCGGTAAATACTTTGAGATGTGATATATTAGGTCAGTAGGCAATTCATCGGCAAATAATACTTTGAGAACATTGAATGTTTTAGTCATGTTTTAATCATAGGTCATCAGAATAAATTCAACGTAAGAAGTCGCAGTAATGTTGGAACCATCGGCATTAACTCTAGTAATCACGATCTGCGTTGAACTAACACGGCGGATACTGAACTCCTCCGCAGTGGTTTGCCCCGCATCCTGAGAAGCTGCTGTTACATACACATTTAAAGTCGCAAGGAAATTACCTGTTGGAAGATTAAGGGTAAGTGTTTGTTTAGGACCTGCTGTTGTTGGTGCCCGAAGTCCGTAGAGAAACATAAGGTTCTCTGCGAGTTGGGCCTCTGTTAAGTTAAGAGTCTCAGCGGCAGTAGTTGCTCCAATGGCCGAGGCTAAGCCAGTTTCGGCCGAACATGAAATAGTATTTCTTACACGTAGCGAATCGCATGAAAATCGTTTTCCCATAGATGTCATTGTATTTATTGTAATGAAACATAAAAATTATTTTATTAAATTTTTTACACACTTATTTCTTGCCCTCCAGAATTTTGCGTCCTAAGTTTAAATCCATCACAACACTTGCTTTCCGACGTGATTTTCATTTTATATACTTTGTATGAAATTACCAGTAAAAAAATACATAATGTGCCCTCAAGCCCTCCTTCCATTAAAGATGTAATATCAACCATTTTTATATTATATCAGGAAATTATTTATTCAAACTTTTCATTAGTTTTTTATGTAAGCTTATGAATTCTTTTATTTCATCTCCAAGGTCATCCAAGTAGGTATCAACAATATGTCCGAGATCATGTTCTTGCCACCTCTTGTAACCCTCTTTATCCTTACGAATCTTTTTCATAATATCGGTATTCTTTGGTTTATTTACACCATTTAGATAGTTGGTAAATTCACTATTCTCAACTTTACTAACATATCTTACAATGTCTCTTTGTCGTCTCTTTTCTTTCTGCTGAGTTTTCTTTTTCTCCTTTTCTTCTGGGCTGAGTTCTTCCTTAACCTTGATATTTAGATGAGTTTTACATTTTCCATTTTCAAATACTTTTTTGCCACATGTTTGTCCTTTTTTATCTCCCCGAGTATAGACATGGTTACATCCACAATCTACAGAAACTTTTTTCTCAGATTCTTTGTCTTCGTCGCTCATTTTTAATTATCGTCAAGAAATTAAAAAATTGTAAAAATAATTCGTTTCTATCTTAAAATAAATTTCCAATAACTTTTGCTCCCTTTGAAATACCACTTTCAACAGATTTTACTCCGCTACTAATCGCTTGTCCTGTTTTTTCAATATCTCTCAAACCCGTTTCCATCACGGTACTTCCTGCTTTTTGTACTGATTGGATATCTTTTTGTACGTCGCTAACATCTTTTACAATTCCTACTGCCTTTTCTCCAACCCTCTTAATATCAGAACCATATCTATTTGCGACGTAGGCCCCAGTCGCTACCCCCGCACCGATTACTGCCCCACCTACTAATGATAAACCCAACGTTTCAGGGGCCAATGCTACTGACGCTTCCGCTATTCCTAGTTCAGTCGCTGCTAAACCTCCAGCTGCCGCAAGACCAGTAGTAGTAACTCCGGCAACTCCGCCGCCAACCGCTCCGCCAAGAACTTGACTACCACCAACACCGAGCGATTTTTCTGTTGCTTCCTGGGTCGCCTCTCCAGCTAAAAGTCCCGCCGCACCACCAGCCGCCGCAGGTAAAAGTCCGCTTGCTGTTAATGCTTCACCGCTGGCTAATGTCGCAAAACCTTCAGCTCCGACTCCACTGAGACCTCCTGATAAACCTTGGTGAAATAGTGTATTATGCTCGGCTCCCTTGGGGTCAATTTTATCAGCGAGGACGGCTCCACCAATCGCTCCTACTAATCCGCCAACAACATTTGTTGGGTGAAATGATTCTACTAATGATTTACCCATTTCTCCATGTAATTCACCAGCCTCATTCAGAGCCTCTACATTTTCTCCTAAATCACTTTTCAGTTCTTGATGGCGTTCAAGATGGTCGGAAAGATCTATATCTTCCAGTATTTCATCGTTGGGGTCAAGTTTATCCAAAAACTCAATTACCCTATCTTTCCTTGGAATATCAGCAACGTCCTGAGCTTCAACACCTTTAATATACTCTTCTAATTCAGGAATAAACGGATCTTCACCAGTTCGTGTCATATATTCGTCAGCTGTTTCGCCACCCTTCATTTCTTCAGCACCTTCTGAATAATCATCCACAATATTATTAATATCATTATGAAGATTAGAAAGTTCCACACCTTGGTCGTATGTTTCGTTAATAAGTTCAGTAAGTTGAGTAGGACTAGGTCTTGATTTATTTTCTAAGAAATTGTCAAGTTGGTGCGATTTGACAGGGTTTAGTGTATCTTCAAGCGGATGTATTGTTTTTATGTCAAATCCTTGGTTGTTAATTCCTAGACCAATTGAAGCTGGATCGGTCGTGGTCCTGTATATTTCGTGGATATTGTTCTTGGCAAAATTCTTTAGAGTTTGGTAACCGAGAAGTGGATTGAAAGTCCGAGTGGGTATTTTTAATTCATCTCCGACGTGTATAGCAGTTTGACCTCCGAGTGAAAATCCTGTTAAACGCAAGTCTTCCCTACCGTATTTTCCTATAACATCGGTTAACTGACTTTTTGCTGTTTTGATATGTTCCAAAGAATTTATATCAGTTTTTCCAGTAATTAGATTAATATCAGTTTTCAAATCATCTACGTTTGTGGGATTTGTTCCACGGTAATTTACTGATACTTTACCATCTGGACGTTCAAATACCAAACCAACGTCGTTAGATAATTCACCGTCTATTCTACCTTCAACACCATTTCTCGTTAAATATTGTTCGGCTGATTCCATTCCCTCTTCCTTAAACAAACTGGACGCTCTGGCTAAATGTGCGTCTTCCATCACTTCGTCTGGGATAGTAGTAATATTGGGACGAATGTTTGAAGGTTTATATCCACGACCCCTAAATGGTGGTTTGAGTTGTTCGTCGTCTTTTTTATCTATTTTAGACCGTTCAGATTCAGGTACAAAAGAACTTGGAGGTAATGGTGATACAGTAGTTGCTCTGTTGTATGGACGACTTTGTTGTTTAAAGTTGATTGGTTCGTAAATACATTGCCCGAAAACATCTTTTCTGGTACAAATATTTTCCTTATTCAGTCTTCGCATTTTATTATAACTGAGGATAATAAAATAATTTACAATACTAATCTAGCCGTAGTTTCTTGCCATGTTTCCCTAAGTGTTGGGGGTCTCATACTTGGTTCAAATGGATTGCGATACATTTCTTCTTCTTCAGCCTCAATCTCCATACCTATTTGTGCTTCATCAAATTCTTCTTCAAAACTTACATCACCCTGGAGTTCAAGTAAATCAGAGGTTGTCAAAGTACCTTGAACTAAACTTGACAATAAAAACGAAAAAACATCTGGGTCTTCTAAAAATCCTGGAAATCCATGTGGTGTTTCTTCATTAAGTAATTCACTTATTTTTGATAAAACTCTGGAATCTACCCCCCGTTCTCCAACCTGACGTAGTAATCTTTCTGCTAATTTTTGTTGTGAATCACCAACAAATCCTCGCTGTCTCCCAAAATCCATAAATTCTTTATAATTTTGGAAGTCTGTAGCAGAGATTGCTCTTGGACGATACATGGGTTTCATACCTTCTACATCATCCGTCATCATAACCTTTCTCTTTCTTTTTGGTATAATGTATTCACGACCCAAGGCTTTTTCCAAAGCCCTATCAGTCTCAAAGCGAATATCTTGAGAAATCATTAATGCTTCTTTTGAACGAGTCTGCGACACAACTGCTTGCCCCAATAATGAACTATCACTCCCCTCTAAAAATCCCCTGGGGGCTTGACGAGGTAGAGTTCGTAGATAATCGCTACGTGGTGGTTCAACGTATTCTGAACGTGCTAAATTAGGCACTGGGAACCATTTATTATTTTGGTTTGCTCTAACTTGTTCTGGTGTTAAAGTATTCATTTTAGTTTATGTAAATATTTTAATTATGAAGATTTTATCTCAACTGTGTCGCTATCTTCAGGAAATTTTAATGATTCTTTTGGTTTTTCTGGGAATGGTTTTAGTTTATCTTGTTCTACTACTCTATCAAAAATTTCTGGATTATACTTATACATGTCTAAAGTCTGTTTAAGTATACCGCTTGGAATCTCAGGAAACATCTTCTCTAAATTATCTTTCCACAACATTAGTTGCTCGTCTGAAACTTTTGACTCACGTTCAACATCCTCAATCAAAGATTTATCGCCCTTAACTTCTAAATCGTGGTCTTTTACTACTTGGGATAAGTCTGCCATTTTCCGCTTATCAACACCCTTATCAAGTTCTATAATATTTTTCGTTTCCACTTCTTCCGTCGTCATGTTTTTTAATAACACAACATTAAAAATATTTACTGAAATTTATTATAATCATTACTTACTATAAACATGAAGCTTGTTGAAGAAAGGAACTTTTTTGTTGATACCGAACGTGTGATTCAGGGAAATTGTCTTGACACTTTTATATCATTACCACAAAATTTAATCAGATGTCAGCCAAACCAAAATATGAGGATTACACTTGGCACATTTTCTATGAGGCGGAATTTCTATAACGTAAATTACAATAACAATAAACTCTACTTAGTAACAGAGGCTGCTGGAGTTTTTGATTCTTCCGCCCAAATTGTAGTAGAAGAGGGTGATTATCGCAATTACAGTGATGCGAACGAGGGTATCTGTCAAGCCTGGGAAACTGCTATTGATACAGCGTTGGTATCTCTTGGTGTACCTGCTGGTGCTTGTAATTGCGTTTATGATAGAATTACCAGAAAATTAACGATTGATTTTGTAACTACCGGTGGTGCTTTTGATAATATTAAATTGGTATGTTTTACCATGCCAAATTTCAGGGCTCAGGCAGGAACAATGTTAGCAAGTATTATTGGAAATGATTTAGAAGCAGCTTTTCAAGATTCCCATGTCCTTCTTGGTGGTTGTCCTCATACCAACGAGAGGGCAACAACTTATGCTGAACTAGTTGAGTGTATTCCTCTTACACGTACAGCAGGCCCACCAGTGAGCTATACTGGAACCAGTATTTACAACGCTAACTTAAGCACAGAACAAAACATCTACATGCGGACAGATTTGAATAACACGGCTTTTCAGACATCTTCGTTTGATGTATCCAGTATTTATCCCAATGTCATTACAAGTAATATTTTGGCGAAAATTCCCTACGTAAATCCTTACAAATCTGAAATCGGAGAAGACCAAAGTACTCCACCTGACGTAGCTAATACCCGTGTTTATAATTCCGAACAAGATACTCCAGTGATTCGCTACACTGATAACGGAAATGATTTATTTAGTTTGCTCCTCACTAGTAAGGGAGTCGCTTCTTTACGATTATTTTTGACTGATGCGTATGGAAGAAGATTGCCTGAAATATCGGCAGAACAACTCAAATGTAATGGAATTCATTTCACATGTTCGTTAAAAGTAAATGTCTATGAGAGTGATTAAAAATTTATAAAAATTTATTTTATATTATCGTAATATAAAAATGGAACAACTACCTGAAAGTCTAATATACTTTACTAAGAGACTTACCAATTATTCGGTAAATACTGTTAAATTACAAAGTCTTAACACCCAAAAACTAGCAAGCAACGGAGCAACCCAGCTTCGTGTGGCTCTTCCAGTAAATTCTATCGTAAATATGAAGTCGTTTTCAATGGTCGGAACTGTAAGAACTTACGGTGTAGCGGAACAGGGTGGTAACAATAACGCTATATATGCTCTAATCCCCCGTGGTGGAATCCAAGGATTAATGGACCGTATTTCTTGGTCGTGTGGTGGAATTCAACTTGACAACGGCACTTCGGCTATTAATCTCGTACAAAACACTAAGAATTGGATTGAGAAAACTAATGACAAAACTCTATCGGATGGTGGCGTCTTGGAACAAAGTTATTTTGAACCAGTTGACCCAACTGATGCTTGGGCTGGCACTAACCAAGGCCAAGAGAAGACCCTAGTTGCTAATAACTTTTTGGGTTTTACTGAATGCGAGCCAACCTATCTTGACTCGTCCAGAGTCCCAGAAATGTTTGCTACTTTCCAACTCGCTAATAAGGGTGTTCTCAGCGTCCAAGCTGAAAATTCTCCATTAGGCCAAGATTTCTGGGTTGCTAATCCTAACTTCACAGGAACGGAATGCGAGTTTGAAATTGATGATATTCATTTTACCATAGAAGTCTGTTCTGTCGGTTCGGGACTTTACGATGCTGTTGTAGGTGAAATTCTTGCCAGCCGTGGCGTCCTTGAAGTTCCATACAAAACCTACCAATCGTTCTCCACTGATGTATCGTCCGCTGGCTCATCTATTAGAAGTTCCGTTAGCACCATGTCGCTTGATAAAATTTATGCTTTTAACAGGAACAACGGACTCCAATATGCTACTCTTGGCGACAACACTACAGTATATCCATCCGCTGGCGCCACGCAATTCGCAAAGTATAATCCTTGGAATATTCAGCAAGCTCCTATTGAGTGCGAGGGTAATGTTGGTGTTGGCTTTGAATCGGCTTACTTCAATAAAATCAGTCAAGGTATTTCGGAGTGGAACTTCAGAGTCAATAACGCACCACTCCCACTTTTTAATGTTTCCACTGTTGAAGCCTACAACTTCGTCGTTTGTGGAAATGACCGTTCGTATTCCAAGATTGAAGGGTCTATGGTTGGCTCGCAAGACACTTGGTTGGATAATGCGTTCGTTGCTATGGTTCGTCTCAACCAAGGCAATGACCCACGTCTAATCAGTGGTATGGACCTATCGGCACTTAACGCCCAAATTGCCTTCAACTCCACTAGCAATAACGGCGATGGTTCGGGTGTCCCACGCCAACTCTGGCTCATTACTGAATCTACATCGGTTCTTCGCATTGGAGACCAACGTGCGATTTCGGTTGTAAATTAAATCTGAAAAATTTTCTAATATAATTCGTAAAAAATTATATTACAATACTATAAAGATGACTGCTTTGACCGTCCCAACTAACGGTATTTATCCTTATATCAAAGACCCAGAAACTATTCCAGAAAGATTCGTTCAACTTGGTGGCGATAGAACACGATTTTCCTACGACCTCGGCTTTAATTTCGCCGCTAACCATACATCACCATACAAAAATGATGCTTACAACGGTGAGTCAAGAATTACAGCACTTAGTATGACTCCCGTCCAAGCGCCTATACAACGTGGTACAATGAATACTACTGTTGAAACTTACAACGCCAGTAATTTAAATCCACGCACGCTACTCAATTACGCTCAGCCTGGAACGTATGGAGTTGCCCGTAATCAAGTATCACTACTCACTGACCCAGTTCGTAATCGTGATGGTAGAGAACTCCCAGTCAATAACAGAGCAATGTTTCAGGCTGTGGAAGATGATAAAAGAATGGTTAAAATTCCTCAAAAACCACTATAAACTACGACGAATTTTTTCGTAGAAATTTTTATTATGTTTAGTATAATAAAATGGAAAAGAAAATTTGTGACCCAGCGAGATTAGCCGTTCTTGAAAAAGCCCGTGCCAAGGCTAAGGAAAACAGAGATCGACGGAAAGTTGAAAAAGAACAAGCCCAAAAACAATTGAAAGAAACTGAAAAAATAGAGATTCCTATCATCAAAGTAGAGGATAAAAAAGAGGAAAAAGAATTTGTCAAAGATATACCCCTTTGCGAACCTAAAGCAATACCTCGTCCTCCTACTCCACCTCCAAATGAAGAACAAGTAGTTGTAGTAAAAAAGTCTAAAAAACCAAAGCAAAAGGTTGTATATATTGAAAGCAGTAGTGAGGATGAAGCACCCATTGTTATTAAACGCCGAGGTAGACGAAAGCAAAAAGTTGTATACGAAGATGAGGAAGATAGTGAACGTAAGTTCATTAACCCAAGAAACATGTCAAAACCACCACAAACTGAGATGATTGCGTCACTTGCGAAACCCAGCGATAAACAACCTGTACCAGATCCTCCAGTTCTTCAACGAGGTACTCCATATACTTTTCAGGTATCCTCCATAATGAATAAATATTTTCCCAACTAACTATAAATGATGCGTATTGAGAAAACGAAACAAAAAGACGCTCAACTTAAATTACCCAAAAATACACGTGTTCCAATTAAGACAAGTGATGATATGTTTACTCATCATTGTATATTTTTATGTCTCGGGAAACGTGGATCGGGTAAAGGCGTTTTAACTACAAATTATCTACGACTACTCAAAAAAGAAGGAAAGTTGGATAGATTGATTATAGTAAGTCCAACAGCTGGTTCAAACGCTGGACTTTTAGAACAATTTCAAGTAGATAGTGATGATATACTAGACCCTGAAGACCCTTTAGTTGTAGAAATTTTGATGGAAAAGATTGATAATGAACGAGACCAGTATGTAGAAGAATTAAAAAAGCTCAAAGATTTTAACGAATTTGAGAAATTATACTTAAGTAACATGCCAATCCAAGATATTGACCCACTACTATTCATGGAACATTGTGATACTGGTGGGAATCTTTTGAAACCTACGCTAAAATACGGTCATCGGCCTAATATTCATGTGCTGGTAGATGACTGTCAATCTACGGCACTTTTTAGGAATAAAAGATTTCATAATCTCTGTATCCGCCACAGACACTTGGGAGAGATGCCATACGATAAGAAAGACCCAGAAATGTGTGGAGCTATTGGGTGTTCTTTGTATATTCTCATACAAAACCTTAAGGCTCAGGGAGGTGGTTCATGCCCCCGACCTATAAGAAACAATGCCACACAATTTGCGATTGTAGGAAAAATAAAAGACGTAAAAGAATTAGACGATATATATACTTCTATGGCTGGCGAAGTTGGTAAAGAGCAGTTCTATAAAGCGTACGAATATTCAACCAAAGAAAAGTATAATTCATTTATAATTGACCTTAACCCAAAAGATCCAAAGAAAAAATTTAGAAAAAATTTAGACGAATATTTAATAATGGAGGAAAAAGAAGATTAAGTTTTTATGTTGTCTAGATATAAAAACCATGACTAGTTCAACGAATCAATTTAGAACACGCAAGCTTCAAGTTAGAGATGATATCTTAATCGGTGTCAAAAATGCCAGAGAAAATTATGGTGAATTAAGTATAATATCTCAAGACCAACAAAATACATTCTACTTTAAAGCTGAAAATGATATGTTTTTACGATTAAACTCATCATTTCAAAGGACTTACCAACAAATTAATAATGTTGTATTAGATGTCACTGGCTCTAAAGACGATAAAGGAATAATTGTATTCGCAACCCAAAGTATCGTAAGTACTCTAAATGCTATAGGTACTCCACAACGTCTTGCTAATTATGCCAGAGTTGGTAGTGTTGGGGAACTTAGATTAGCTGGTGAATTTTCTACAAACGCTGCTAATGGGGTATGTACCTTTGACTTTTATATTGGGTCAGTGAATATAGCAACAACTGGTTCCTTGGATTTACCGAATTTAGTAGGAGTCAGTGGTGCTTGGAATGCCGTGGTACATTTTACCACAATTGCCGTTGGAGATGCTAAGACGGCTCGTGTAAAGGTAGATGGGTGTTTTCAGTTTAGTGACAAGACGGGTATTAGCAATTCAATCAATTTTAATACCGAGAACATCACAACTTTTCAAACGACTACGACAGAAACCATAGATATTCAGGTAACCCCACAAAA
>TARA_R110000751_G_scaffold18418_6_pt1 | contig 11097 bp, 10 predicted proteins | sample TARA_R110000751 | Tara Oceans TARA_R110000751 (sample SAMEA4398001) | marine metagenome | biome: Polar Biome; feature: [MES] marine water layer (ENVO:01000295) within the mesopelagic zone...; material: water (ENVO:00002006), including particulate matter (ENVO:01000060) such as...... | reverse complement strand
GCGACAGCGCCATTGTTTTTCAACCTGTTGCCAAAACATCACCTGAAAGCACACTAGTGCCGCTCGATGCCGCCCGGTCGGAAATGCGTCCTGCCCATGAAGATGCTGGTTCTGTGATCTCAACAGTCGGCATTGTCACCGAACGCGATATTGTTGGCTATTTGGTTCATCGCAGTGCGTCGGGCTCGGCCTGGGAAATTGCCAGCCGCCCGGTTCGCCGGGTTAGCGACCATACCAGCCTGCAAGATGCCCGGCAGATCATGATCGATCATCAGATCCGCCACCTTGTTGTCACCGATTCTCATCAGAACGTCCTGGGGATTTTGTCGTTCAACGATCTTCTTGCCTCGATCGAGCAGGATTACCTGCAACATATGCACGATGCGATGGAAGACCGTGACACAGCACTTGCACGGGCGCAAAAGTCATTGCACCTGACCCGCAAGATCATTGAAAGCTCGCCCGACGGCATCATCATTGTCGATGACCAGGGCAAGATCGAAGACGTAAACCCGTCCTTTACCCGTGTCACCGGCTATAGTGCCGCCGAAGCCATCGGCAAAAGCCCCAATCTTTTGCAATCGGGCCGTCATGACCGCGCCTTTTATCAAGATATGTGGCAAAGCATTACCCGGGCGGGCCGCTGGCAGGGGGAAATATGGAACCGGCGCAAATCGGGCGAGATCTATCCCGAATGGCTGTCGATCATTGCCATTCGCGACGAACAAGGGAACGTTCTGCAATATGCCGGTATTTTTTCCGACATTACCGATCGCAAGCAGACCAGAGACGATATCCGTCGCCTGTCACATTTTGACGAACTGACCGGTTTTCCCAATCGGCGCCGGTTTCTTGATGTTCTGGGTCGCACCCTGAACGACTGTCGCGGAAACAACGATAGCGTCGCTGTTTTGCTGGTCGATATCGATAACTTTCAACGCATCAATAATACGCTGGGCCATGCAACGGGCGATGATGTGCTGGTCGATTTTGCCGGACGCCTGAACAGGGCCTTGCCCGCCGATGCCATGCTGGCACGGATGGGAGCCGATGATTTCGCCATTCTGTTACCGCAAAAAAACAATAGCGACACCCTGGAGACCATGGCCCAGGATTTGATGGAGGTGTTTGATCACCCCCATTTCTCTGCATCGGGCGGCGAACTGTTTATTACCGCCAGCATGGGCATCACCCTGTATCCGCGCGATGGCAGCGACACCACCATGCTGTTGCGCAATGCCGAAATTGCCATGTTGCGCGCCAAAAACCATGGTCGCAACCGGTTCAATCACTATAACCGGTCGATGAACACGGCCAGCAGCGAAACCCTGGCCCTTGAAACCGATTTGCGCCACGCATTGGAACGGCGCGAACTTTATCTGGCCTATCAGCCGCAATTCTTTGCCAATAATGGCGCGCTTTCGGGGTTTGAAGCCCTGATCCGCTGGCGCCATCCAAAGCACGGCGAACTGGCCCCCGATAAATTCATACCGCTGGCCGAAGAAATCGGCATGATCGATGAAATCGGCCTGTGGGTGTTACGCACGGCCTGTACCCAAATGGTGAAATGGCGACAACAGGGCCTGCATAACATCACCATGGCGGTGAACGCCTCCTTGCAGCAATTTAGCAACCCGATTGAATTTGGCGATCAGGTGTCGGCCGCCTTAAATGAAACCGGCCTGGCGGGCGACCGGCTGGAAATTGAAATCACCGAAAGCCTGTTCATGCAGGATATCGAAGATACCTGCCGCAAATTGCAGCGGATCAGCGATCTTGGGGTTAAAATTGCCCTGGATGATTTTGGCACCGGCTTTTCCAGCCTGAGCTATCTGCGCCATGTGCCGTTTGATGTGCTGAAAATTGACCGCAGCTTTGTCAACGATATTGGCAAGGGTATTGGCGGCAGCGAACTGGTGCGCACCATTATTAATATGGCGCATAATCTGGGTAAAACCTGCATTGCCGAAGGTGTTGAAACCCTGCAGCAAGAACAGTTCCTGCGCGAAAATGGCTGCAATTTCCTGCAAGGATTTCTGCGGGGCCGCCCGGTCCGGGCCGCCGAGATTGAAAAAACCTTTGCCCCCCTGTTTGCCGGTTCCGCTCTGTAACCGCAAAGCAATCTTGAAAACACAAAAGGGCGGAAACGAATCATCGTTTCCGCCCCCGATCTGTCAAACAGAACGCGCTGGTATTAGCCGATCAAACCCTGAATCAGGATAAAGGCAATTGCCAACGGCGCGATGAACTTTACAACAACACCCCAGGCATTGATCCATACCGGAACAACACCGTTATGGGTCGCAATGTCAGCCTTGGCGGCCCCCCAGACAACCCAGCCCACAAACAGCGAAATAAACAGCCCGCCAATCGGCAGCAGCAATTTCGATGAAATGAAGTCCATCAGGTCAAAGAAGGTCATACCGAAAAACCTGGTATCGGCCATCAGCCCCATCGACAGCGATGACGGAATCCCCAAAACGAAGATGATTGCACCAACAACAATGGATGCCACCTTGCGGTTGACCGCCCGGTCATCAACGAAATAGGCCACCACAACTTCGAGAATCGACACCGAAGATGTCAATGCGGCAATCGCCAGCAACAAGAAGAACAGGAAGGCAAAAAATTCACCAAACGGCATTTGGGCAAAAACAGCCGGCAAGGTGATGAATGTCAGGCCCGGGCCTGCTGCCGGGTCAAAGCCAAAGGCAAACACAGCAGGCAGCACCAGCAAACCGGCCAGAACCGCAACAGCGGTATCAAGAAGCGTAACCCAGCCTGCGGCACCCGCAATGTTTTCCTTTTTCGACAGATAAGACCCATAGGTAATCATGGCCCCCATCCCCAGCGAGAGCGAGAAAAACGCCTGCGACAGCGCATCCGAGACCGTATTCCACGTCACCTTCGAAAAGTCCGGCTCCAGCAAAAAGGACAAACCGGCCCCGGCACCAGGCAACGTCACGGCCCGCGCAATCAGGATCAGCAACAAAATGAACAAGGCGGGCATTAAAATTTTGGATGCCCGTTCAATGCCACTGCCAATGCCCGACAGCACCACAAATACCGTCAGCGCCATAAACAGGGCGTGATACACCAGCGGTGAAATGTTACTGCCAATAAAACCTGCAAAATCCGCCCCCAAAACAGCAGGGTCGCTGCTGGAAAGGGCGCCGGTAACCGCTTTGACCATATAGGCGATCGTCCAGCCGGCAACGACGCTGTAAAAGGACAGGATCATAAAGGCGGCACCAACACCGCACAAACCAACCAGCGGCCATGCGCCGCCTTTCAGCTTTTTAAACGCCCCGATGGCGTTCTTTTCGGCCATGCGGCCAATCACCATTTCGGCCAGCATCACCGACAGACCAATCGTAAAGACCAGTGCCAGATAAATCAGCAGAAACGCACCGCCCCCGTTGACCCCCGCCATATAGGGAAATTTCCAGATATTACCCAGACCGACAGCAGACCCGGCAGCTGCCAGAATAAAGCCGAGGCGTGACCCCCAATGCTCACGTTTTATCATTTCCTGTAAAACCTCTTGTGTTGCCGATCTCGTTTCTTTCCCGATAACGGATTGATGGACCAGCTTTTATTTTGAATTTAAAGGATGGGCAGAGGCCCTGGTCCCTGCCATTTTCCCCTCGGATAACGCAAGGCCAATATCACCCTTTAGCAGAAAATACGTAAAAGTACCGCAGCCAATTACGCAAAAACCATGTGTTTTTATGATCAATGGTTGCTTCAACCGCTTGTGATTGGCAGGTGAAGAAGCAATCGGCAATGATAGGGGGATGAAAACAAATTCACTCAAATTTGTGTGGGGCTTCGCACTGGCAGTTTCGCTCGCGCTTGCTGTTCCCGGTCCGGCCCACGCCGCTGCGCCGCAAACCACCAGCCAGACCCCGCAGGCGGTTGTCGAACTTTTTACATCCGAAGGATGTAGTTCGTGCCCGCCAGCTGATGCGGTTCTGCGCGATATTGCCCAGGAAACACACAATCTGCTTTTGCTGTCATTCCATGTGGATTACTGGAATTATCTGGGCTGGAAAGACCGTTTTTCCGAACCGGCTTATACCGAACGCCAGCGAAAATACGCCGCCTTCCAGCATAAAAGCTATGTCTATACCCCGCAAATCATCATCAACGGCGCCGGGTCGGTGCGCGCCACCCACAAGGACGCCATCCTGAAGGCCGCCCTGAAAAAACCATCACCCCTGGCATCCTGGGTGACCATAAAGACCGACGCCACAGCCGGGCAAAAGCCGGGCGGTATTGTTCAACTGGCCGCCACACCCGGTAACGCCCCGACAAAACCTTTAAAAATCTGGCTGGTCGGATTTGACCGTCATGCCAGCACCGAGGTCGAAACAGGCGAAAATGCCGGTCTTAGCCTCGCCCATGTCAATATCGTGCGCGAACTTGATGATCTGGGCACGTGGGATGGCACCCCGCGCGAAATACCCGTGCGGCTGGAATATAACTGCAATGGCGGCATCGCCGTTCTGTTACAGGAAGAAAAAGGCGGCCCCATTCTAAGCGCGGGAATGGCGCGTTTTTATTGAATACCGGGGGGCATGTTTTTATTAAAATAATGTGCAAAAAGACACCTGCCGCGTCACAGATTGACCTGAAACAAAGTCATCTGGTCAAATGTCGGATAAAGCATGATTCCCATGATACTTCACGGTATAGAAGTGCATGACATATGAATGGTTTGTGTGGCCTGGATGATTGTTTTTACCGGTTCTGATCTAACCTGCCGTCGCGGCGAAAGACTGGTTTTCGCCGATCTGGCGTTTGATGCGCGTCCGGGCGATGCCCTGATGCTGCGCGGGCGCAATGGTGCGGGAAAGTCCAGCCTGCTGCGCCTGATGGCCGGTTTATCCGAACCGCTCAGCGGGGCCATTTGCTGGCAAAACCAAAATATCCACCATGATTTACCTGCCCATCGGGCTCGCTTGCAATATCTTGGCCATCAAGATGCCGTCAAACCCGTTCTCACAGTTCGCGACAATCTGCGTCTATGGGCAAGCCTGCGTGATGTCGATAACAGCGATGGCGCCATTGATTATGCCTTAAATGCGCTTGGTATATTGCATCTGGCAAAAACCAGCGGTCGTTTTTTATCTAGCGGGCAAAAACGCCGCACCGCCCTTGCCCGCATTCTGATTGGCGAAAGCGACCTTTGGCTGCTTGATGAACCGACCGTCGGGCTGGACCGCGAATCCTGTGCCGATCTCGCCCGGATCATTGATGCCTTTCGTGCAAACGGCGGCATTGTGGTCTATTCGACCCATATTGATCTTGATATTGCCAAGCCGCGCAGTGTCGATCTCGATGAATTTGCCATGCCGATGTTTGACTGGCTGGCAGAAGAAGATAATGATGCCGACGATACCGGCAGCACCGCAACAGAGCACGCCCCGAGCTCGAATTTTACGGGGATCGCATGAAAATACTGATCGCCATATTGACCCGCGACCTGCGCCTTGCGCTTCGTCAAGGAGCAGACTCGATCATGGTGGTAGCTTTCTTCATCGTCACCACCACATTGTTTCCTTTCGGGGTGGGACCGGAAGCCAATATTCTGGCGCGCATTGCCTCTGGCGTGATCTGGGTTTCGGCCCTTTTAGCGGCGATGTTGTCACTGGAACGGGTTTTCCAGACCGATTTTGAAGATGGCACGCTTGAACTTCTGTCGCTGTCGCCTGTGCCGCTGGAACTGGTTGTTCTGGGCAAGGTATTGGCGCACTGGCTGACAACAGGCCTGCCGCTGATCATTGCTGCCCCCTTAATGGCGGTGATGCTTAATATGAACAGTGCCGGTTTTGGCACCTTGATGCTGGCAATGCTGGTCGGCACACCGGCCCTTAGCCTGATCGGGGCCATTGGCGCCGCCCTTATTCTGGGTGCGCGACGGGGCGGGGTTCTGGTCTCGCTGCTGGTGTTGCCACTTTATATTCCGGTGCTTATTTTTGGCGCCGGGGCCGTGGAGGCCGCCCTTTTGGGCTTGCCCGCTGGCGAACATATACAAATTATGGGGGCGATCCTGCTTCTGACACTCGCCCTCGCCCCGCTGGCTGCGGCCCGTGCCCTGCGATTGGCGGTGGAATAAACGCCCAAAGATGCCCGCCCCTGTTGGCAATGCCTGCAAAGGGGCGGACAAGGACATTGAAAGACCGACAAAACCGGCCCGGATAACATTTCCCGGGATGCGAATGGACAAGGAAAAATGCATCGTTTCGCCAAACCAAGTGTGTTTCTAAGACTGGCCAGTGCCGTCATGCCCTGGGCCATCGGCATAACGGTGCTGACCCTTGCTGTGGGGTTGTATCTGGCGCTGGTGGCATCCCCTGCCGATTATCAGCAGGGCGATACCGTGCGCATCATGTATATTCATGTGCCCGCCGCATGGATGGGCCTGTTTTGTTATGTCAGCATGGCCATTTGTGGCGCCATGAGCCTGATCTGGAAACATCCGCTGGCCGATATTGCCGCACGGGCCACCGCCCCGATCGGGGCCACCTTTACCGCCCTTTGCCTGATTACGGGGTCGCTTTGGGGCGAACCGATGTGGGGGACGTGGTGGGTATGGGATGCGCGCCTGACCTCGATGCTGATTTTGCTGTTTCTGTATCTGGGCTATATGGCGCTGGTAAATGCCTTTGACGACCCCGAACGCGGGTCCAAAGCCGGGTCGGCACTGGCGCTGGTGGGCGTGATTAATGTGCCGATTGTCAAATTTTCGGTCGACTGGTGGAACACCCTGCATCAACCGGCATCGGTTGCGCGCATGGGCGGGCCGAGCATCGACCCCAGCATGTTATGGCCGCTTCTCCTGATCGCCATCGGGTTTACCGGCTATTATGTCATTGTGCTGATTTTGCGCATTCGTCTTGAACTTAACGAACGTCGCATACGCGCCCTGCAACTTGGCGGCATTGGCGAAGACGCCCATAACACAGCCCCGCCAGCCTATAATCCCGAACAGGCAGGAGCAGGGAAATGACCGATTTTTTTGAAATGGGCGGCTATGCCGGTTATGTCTGGTCCAGCTATGGCTTAACCGCCATTGCCCTGCTGGTTTTGCTGATGGTCAGCCTGCGCGGCCTGAAAAAAAGCCGTGTCGACCTTGCCCATCTTGAAACCCTGTTGAAATCCCGACGGCCCCGGCGCAAAAAAGCGCCCGCTCGCCAGTCCTAAGCGGAGATCACCAAAGTGTCCCTGTCCCGTGCCAAATCGCGCAAACGTCAACGCCTGTATCTGATTGGCGCGGCCCTGCTGGCTGTCAGCGCTGCGACGGCCCTTGGCCTGACGGCCTTTCGCGATTCCGTTGTGTTTTTCTTCAGCCCGACCGAACTTGCCGAGCAATCGCCGATGGACCCGGACCGCCGCCTGCGCATTGGCGGACTGGTCGAGGAAGGATCGCTGCAAAAACTGGAAAATGGCAGCACGGTCACCTTTACCGTGACCGACATGCAGCATGATGTGCAGGTTTCCTATACCGGCATCCTGCCCGACCTGTTTCGCGAAGGGCAAGGCGTTGTTGCCGAAGGCCACATGAACCCGAAAGGCCAGTTCGTCGCCCAGGAAGTTCTTGCCAAACACGATGAAAACTACATGCCCCGCGAAGTGGCGGATGCGCTGAAAAAAAGCGGTCACTGGGAGGAAATCGAAAAGCAAAATGCCAAAAATATGCGTAATTAAGCCATATTTTTGAACCATTAGGAATATCAGGGATATTTCTTGTTGGGGCGGTTTCGTTTTTGACCCAATTTCGTTTAGCATCACCGACCATCGCAAGATGGCAGGGGGAACCCTGTTTTTCGCATGACAGGATAAAGCACCGCACGGCATGATCGCAGAAATCGGACATTTCGCCCTTATTCTTCTCCTGATGCTGGGATGCTGCCAGGCTGTTTTGTTTTCTCCGCCAGGGGCACTGTTTCGCCGCCCCTCCGGGGTGGCTGCAAACGCTGCTTCTTTGCACATCGCCGGGTCTGGCACTGTTACGGTTGAAAAAAGCGGATTTTGGCGCGGCCTCTCGTTTGCACTTTTAAATCCGTTTCCAGCCGACAATGCTGTATCGACCCCAACCGCACCGATCTGGCCGTTGCCCTTGATGATTTGCCTGCTGGCGATTGGGGCGCAGGGAAGCCTGATTTACAGTTTTATCATCAGCGATTTCACCCTGCAGCTGGTCACGCAATACAGCCATTCATCAACACCGGTTTTATACCGCATTGCCGCCGCCATCAGCCCGGATCGCGGCGCGACCCTGCTGTGGATCACGCTGACCTCGCTTGCCACCATTCTGTTTTTGCTGCAAAACGCCGTCTTTAAAAAATCCGAAAATCCCCACACCGTCATAGCGGTCATGGGGGTGATTATTGCGTTTTTAGCGGCCAGTGTCCTGTTCGATGGCGACCCGTTTACCCGCATGACCGACCCGCCGCTGGACGGGCAAGGGTTTGATCCGCAATCGCAAGATATTCTGGATATTTTCTATTCGCCAATCCTGCATGCCGGGTTGGCGGGGCTTTCCGTCATTTTTGCCGCCACTGTTGCGGCCCTGCCGCGCGCGCGCCTGAACCGGTCGTGGGCCGAAATGCAGCGCCCATGGGCGTTATTGTCATGGACCCTGCTGGGTGCCGCCATGATGATCAGCGCCTATCGCGCCTATGCCGAACAAAGCTGGGGCAACTGGTGGTATTGGGATGCATCGGAAAATGCCGTACTGCTGCCGTGGTTGCTGGCAACGGCGTTTTTGCATTGCCTGGCGGTGCTGGAAAAAACCGAAGCCTTAAAACCCTGGACCGCGCTTTTGGCCCTGTCGGCGTTTGGCGCGGGCTGGTTTGGCACATATCTGGCCCGATCCGACCTGCTGGGGCCGCTTCCGGCATCCTTGCGGGCCAGTGGCGATAATGCAGTTCTTCTGATTGGTTTTTGCCTGTTATTTGCCGGGGCCTATTATATGTTTTCGCGCGCCGCCGGGCATTTGCGCGAAAACGCCGATTTCACCCTGGTGTCGCGCGAAAGCGGCATGTTCATCAATAGCGTACTTTTGGCGGTGGCAGCCGCCATTGTCATGGTGGGCACGGTTTATCCGCTGTTTTTACGCTGGCTGGGCGGCACCATCATTACCGTCGGTCCGCCGTTTTTCGTTCAGGCCCTGATGCCCGTCACCCTGGCCCTGCTGTTATTGATGGGGTTATCGCCCACCCTGCGCTGGCGCGTGGACGGGGCGGCAGCGGTGGGGCGGCGCATGAAACTGGCCCTGATCTTGTCGATCATCGTGACCCTGTTTGTCTGGATGCGCCATATTGACGCGCCGGCTCTGCCCTTGCTGGGCATTGGTCTGGCCGCGTGGGTGGTAACTGCCGCCTTGGGTGATTTGTGGGAAAAACTGTGGCGGCACCGCGATCACGGTGAAAGCAAACACCGCAATGTCAAAATGCTGGGCCCGCGTTATATTGGCATGTCTCTGGCCCATATTGGCATGGCGTTGCTTATCGCCGGGGGGTCGGCCAGCAGCCTGTGGGAAGAACAAACCGTGCTGTCGGCGCGCACCGGGCAAAGCATCGAAATCGGTCCCTATAATTTGCAATATGAAGGCGTTTCCTTGTTGCCGGGCGAAAATTTTGCGACCCGCAAGGCTAAATTCATTATCTATCGCAATTCACAGCCGGTCAGCGAACTTTACCCCGAGGTCCGCTATTACCCGATCCGCGGGGTTGAAACCACGGAATCGGCAATATGGCATGGCCGCGATGGCGATTTGCACGTGTCGATTGGCGACCGTGCCGAAGATAGCGGTCGCATTGTTGATGTTCGCTTTTTACCCATGATGCCATGGGTGTGGGCGGGCATGCTGCTTATCCTGCTTGGCGGGGTCATAAACATGCTTACCCGCATGATCCTGCTTTTTAAGAAGAACGGAGTATCCGCCCCATGAGGTTCTGGATCGCTGTCATCCCGCTGGTGCTTTTTGCGGCCCTGGCCGGAATATTTCTAACCAATATCGGCAAGGATCAATCCGTGATTCCCTCCGCCCTGATTGGCAAACCGGCACCCGAATTTTCCCTGCCGCCCCTTCCGGGCCGCGAGAAGGGTATTTCACGCGCCGACCTGACCCGGGGACATGTTTCTGTGGTTAATGTTTTTGCGTCCTGGTGCGTACCCTGCCGGGCTGAACACCCCCTGATCAAGCGCCTGGCTGCCGAAGCAGACGTTCCGGTTTATGGCCTGAACTACAAGGAAAAAGACCCGCAGGATGGCGTAAACTGGCTTGACGAACTTGGCGATCCCTATAAAGCCGTCGGCATGGATATTTCTGGCCGAACCGGGATTGATTTCGGGGTTTATGGTGTTCCCGAAACCTTCATCATCGATGGCGAAGGCAAAATTGCCTATAAACAGGTAGGTCCTATCGATGCCAAAACACTGGAAAACGTGCTTCTGCCGAAAATCAGGGAGTTGAAAAAAGGATGACGCCCCCCTTTCGCCCAAACAGGTCAATCTGGCTGGCAATGCTGGCTGTTGTGGTGACCCTGTCCTTTTACGCCCGTCCGACCTACGCATTTAGTTTCAATGACCTGCTCAACGGGGAAGAAGCAAAACCAGACCCCAACGATACTATCGAGAAAAATCCTATTGGAAAACCCGTACCCGCTTTTGCGTTATCGCCTCTTCCTGGCCGAGACAAAGGGCTTTCTAATACGGACCTAACAGCTGGAGATATTTCGGTCGTAAGCATTTATGCATCTTGGAGTCCCCCCTGTCGCTTTGACATTGAGACATTTAAGCGCCTCTCTGCCGATGGAGGAGTTCCCATCTACGGAATTGCCTATAAGGAAAGAACACCTCAAGAAGCATTAAACTGGCTTAGCGAACTTGGCGATCCCTATACTTCGGTCGGTATGGATACTGACGGAATGGTAGGTAAATCCTTTGGAATTTACGGTGTTCCCGTAACCTTCATCATCGATGGCGAAGGCAAAATTGCCTATAAACAGGTGGGCCCTATCGATGCCAAAACACTGGAAAACGTAATTCTGCCTAAAATCAGGGAGTTGAAAAAAGGATGACGCA
>TARA_R110000751_G_scaffold177523_1_pt1 | contig 11107 bp, 19 predicted proteins | sample TARA_R110000751 | Tara Oceans TARA_R110000751 (sample SAMEA4398001) | marine metagenome | biome: Polar Biome; feature: [MES] marine water layer (ENVO:01000295) within the mesopelagic zone...; material: water (ENVO:00002006), including particulate matter (ENVO:01000060) such... | reverse complement strand
GGCCCACGGCGGCGTCGGGAAGTCGTCGAGACTGTCGGTCGGCTCAGCGCGTTGCTGCATGACAGCGGAGGATCTGTTCTGGCTCATGTCACGACCTCTGAAAAGTGCTGACCAGCCCGAAGCCCAGCCAGCAAGTGATCGAGGCAGATCGGGGACTTTCGCGCAGCACCGCGCCCCCGGTTACGGCTTTGCAGGAGAGCTCCAATCCCGTCGCGCGAAATCGTTAATGTTGGGACGGCGGCAACCCTCAAACCGCCGCCCCAACTTTGACCCGCTCTACGCCGCGCGCACATCCCCATGCGAGACGCACGGCGGTGCGGACCAAACCCGAAAACAGAAAAATGGCCGACACTGACCAAGAGAAGCGTGGAAAGCGAAATTCTTTTGAAAACATTGACGTTTTTACGAACACCCAACACCAGACGCAAAGAAAGGGTTGAGAACGAAGTGAAAACAAGGATGTTAGTGATCTGCTCGGCGGGCGACAGCGAATCGCGCCGCCGAGCAAGGGAAACCGCACCCCAAAGTGCGGACAACCCGATCCTTTGGCTCTCACGAAGCCTTCGGATCACATAGCCAAGCGAGGTCTCACCATGGCTATATCTCGTCACCGGATCACCGGTGTTGCCTTGAACGATATCACAATCAAGCGCAAGCGATTGTCGCTGGATGATGCTATCACGATACACATCATGCGCCACGAAGGCGCAACGTTCACGGATATCGTTCAAAGGTTGGGCACCAACGCAAACCGCGTTGGCGAAGTCGTGCGGGGCGAATACCACCCCGAGGCGGCGATGCTGGCGCTGGCCCGCCTGACCTGAGGGAGCGGCGGTGCACGCGGCGGTCAACGTCGCGTGAGGAGGCTCCGCCAATCTCACATTGCCCTGTTCAATTGAGGGCGCACACCGGCCGTGGCCGATGCACGCCGACCATCGACCCAGGGAGGAGGAAGGATCGACGGATCTGAAACCTTGGGGAAACATCACTTGCCCCCATCTGCGACATTCACCGACCGGAGAAGATCCGTCAGCGCGGCCTGCAGCTCCGGCCCCTCTTTGCGGAGCGGATCCGCATTACCGTGGATCAGGAGGTCGAATATGGCAGGCGCCAGATCCGCAGCCTCACGCAGGGTCTGGTTGGCCTTCGTGCTGATCTGGCCAGCAGCGTCGGCGTTCTTCAAACGATCGGCCATCAGGCGTGTAATTGGCCAGCGCCCCACGGCATCCTCGAGCATCCCGTAGCTGTCACAGCCGATCGCGGCATCGCCCGAGCATTGCTTGGACAACGTACCTTTCGAATGATTGAGAAAAGCAGCCGCAGCATCAAACCCGCCGAAATCTTCGATCAACTGGCGATAAAGCGACCGGACCGCAGGACCTTCATAGACCTTAGACATGGGAAACCCTGTTTTCTTGTGGCGCGGCTAAAACCCGCGCAAGTTCCAGGCATGGAACAATTTTATTGGAGAAGGAGAAAAATGAGAGGCGCATTAATCGGCTCCCTCGCCAGCTGCTTCGGAGCAAGAGGTCTCAATTTGAATAAGCTTCTGAAGAACGCTCTCAGCGGTCTCTGGCCAAACGCGTTTTCCGTCGCAGAGACGGCGGTAAAAATGTCCGCCTTGCCCCACCATTCGTCCGATAGTGGTTGGCTCCAGTCCAGTAGCCTCGGATGTACGCTCGATAGCGGCTTTAAGGTTCTTTGTGTTGCTCATGACCTCTAGTGCTAGTGTGATAAATCACACCAATCAAGCAGAAAGTTCCCATTCGCTCCAAATTGAGCGTTGCGGTAAATATCTCACCATGAATGAAGGTGAGATATTCATAAAGAACCTAGTCGCCGCCCTCGAAGAGGATGACTTGAACGAAGCCGAGCTGTCACGCCGAGCTGGTCTGAACAGGCGCGCGGTAACTGACCTGAGAGAAGGCAGAGTTCAAAGCCCAAAGCTATCCACCGTCTTTAAGTTAGCAAAAGCACTGAATCGCGACCCTGGCGAAATGATGGGCTTGGGAGCTAGACCGAAGATTTCAACGAAGGTCGCAGATTATCTTTCTCAATTTGACGAAGATAGCCAAGAGCAACTTCTAAACGCCGTTCTGGCGATGCGCTCTCTGCATACTTGAGAGCGCAAAGCAGAGCTACCGCCTGCGCGTGTGATAAATCTTCTACACAAGCCAAAATACTTCCCCCTTTTCTATGTTCGCGCCACGGTAGCGTAACGCGCTATGTTCGCAAAATGTGATAATTCACACCGTATAGCTTGACTGTGTGAATTATCACACGTACATCTTCTCTCTACCGAAAACCGGTATGGAGACGCAAAATGGCAAACCTGACCAACTTTCCCAACGATCACCACAGCCACATTCTACTGGCGCCCACATCCGGTTGGCTCCCGCACCCAACCGCTATCGTCGGCGCGTGGCTTGCCTTGAAGCAGGCGCGCGGCCAGACCGTCGATCTCGACCGCATCGACACGCCGCATTACCTAGTCGCCGAACCGCAATCCGAACTGCAGAGCGATCTGGACCAACGCCTGCCCCGCATCAGGGACCGCGTCCGCGCACTACGTGAAATCCGCTTGGTGCATCGCCCCACCGGCGGTGACGCAGCATGAGCTTCCCTTTCGACATCGCATCCACCATCGCCTCACAGCGCCGCCATCTGGCAGACGAACTGCGCCCGCTGGATACCTCAGCCCGCATTGAAATGGTCACCCGAACCTGTATCGAAACTGGCGGCTGCATGATCTTGCCCGATACCTCGGGCGGCTGGGGCCCACTGTATGCCGAGCTGCACATGATGGGCCTCTATCACAGCGGCAACAGCGCGGACGAGGCGATCACCAACTGGATCAAGGCGGCACAGCGGTGCACGCCGATCCCACCGGCGCGGGTGGCGTGATGAACGTCCCGCCGCCCGAATTCCTCGCCGTGGGCGCGCTGGCTGTCGGATCCTTCACAGGCGGCTTTCTGGCCTATCAGCTGGTCGCGGACCTGATGCGCTACACCGGCGATCCTTACGACCCCGACCTGCCCACCCTATCTACCCGCAAGCTGTGCGCGCTGGCCTTCTTGGCTGGAGCCCTGTTGGCGACCGGATACGCGGCCCTGCCATGAACACTGCCGCCACTCACACGTCCGGCAGGGCCGACCGGGGCGACAGCTCGCCAACCATGAACTGGAAGCGCACCGGCCCGACCAGCGCCTCGCTGACCCACGGCGTCGTAACAGCATGGATCACCCAGACCCACGCCAAGGGCACAGGCACCGCCCTGTTCGAGCTGCGCGTCGCCCCATGGTTCGACGGCGAACCCGCCCGCTACGTCTGCGCCCGACCGAACCTGAAAGAGGTCATGGCCACCGCAGAGGAGTTTGCCCGCAAGATCACTGCCGCAGAGAGGGAGGCGTCCAAGTGAGACGCGAAAAGACCTCCTATATTCCCTGCCACCACGTCAAAATTGGCGACGATGAATGGGTGCATATCCCGGGCTGCCACGGCTCGATCCACAATCCGGCCCACTGCACCTGTTATCCGACCGGCTCCGAACTTGAAGAAGCCATCGGGCGTAGGGACGAAGCAGAGCGATACATCGAAAGACTTCACGAGAAGGCAGGTGAGCGAGCTGAACGGCTCAACGACATGTTCCACCGAAATCGCAAACTAAACGACGAAATCCGCCGCCTTGAGACGGTGCTAGCCGCCGCAACAAGCTGACCCAATTTTCAACACCGGAGACTGCCATGAACATCCAAGCCCCCATTGATGCCGTGCGGTGGATCCCGCTGGCCGAGCTGAAGATCAGCCCGCTGAACACCCGCGCCGAGCCACCCGATGCCGAGATCGACCAGCTGACGGAAAGCCTGCGTGTCAGCGGCTTGCTCACCAACCTGATCGGCTTGCAGACCGATACCGGCGTCGAGATCGTCGCGGGCGGCCGTCGCCTGCGCGGGCTGAACAAGCTCACCGGCGATGATGTGATCGACCCGATCCCCGTCCTGGTCACCGACGATTCCGCCACCGCCCAAGCCTGGGCCGGTGCCGAAACCCACGCCCGCGTTGATCACCACCCGGCCGACGAGATCCGCGCTTATGCCGCCATGGCCAAACTCGGCCGTACGCCCGAGGACATCGCCCGCGCCTTTGCCAAGCCGGTGCGCCATGTGCGCGGGCGGCTTGCATTGGCCGCCCTGCCCGCCTCTGCGTTGATCGCGCTGCGCGAGAACAAGATCGGCATCGACATGGCCAAAAAGCTCACTCAGTCGCTGGACGATACTGCAAGGCTGGAGCGAGTCCTGAAAGCCGTGATGAACAACGAGATGCACCCGTGGGACCTCGCCAACGCGCTGCGCGATGGCCGGATCGAGGCGACCGACCGGCGCGCGGCCTTTGTCGGTCTCGACACCTACCGTGCCGAGGGCGGGGCGCTGACCGAGAACCTCTTCGAAGACGAGACCCTGCTGCACGACGGCGACCTGCTGGACAGGTTGTTCCGCCACAAGCTGGATCTGGCCGTCGAGGCCGAAGCGGCGCGCACCGAATGGGCCTTTGTTCTGCCCGTCTATGACGAAGCGTATCTGAGCTACAGGCAGCACGAAAACTTTGAGCGCATCTATCGCGTGCCCGTCGAGCTGCCCGAGGCAGACCAGGACGCATTGGACCGGCTGGAAGAGCTGGAGGAAGACGGATCTCTGGATGAGGACGGCTATGCCAAGCTGCAAACCTTCCGCTTCCGCGCCGAAGGCGACTATGAGCCGGAGGACATCGAAGCCGCTGGCGTCTGGGTCTACGTGACCGACAAGGGTGAGGTGAAGGTCAGCGACGCCTACCGCCCCAAGGCGGGCAAGACAGCCACCGGTACAAATACCGACGGCATCGAAAAGACCACGACCAGCCAGCCGCCCGTCGCGCAGGCCGCGATCGAGGATCTGCACCGCATCCAGACGCTGGCGCTGCAAACCGCCCTCGTGGACAAGCCCGAGCTGCTGCTGGACCTGCTGGCCTACCAGATCGAGGCGCAGCTGCCGAACTACGCCGCCTTGCTGGCCGTGACCCTGACCGATCAGTCCATCATCCCGGAAAAGCATGACGCCGCCGACAGCGCGCTGAACCTCGACAAGCGCTTGACCGAGACCATCAACGCCAGCGGCAAGCCCTCGCCCTCTGATATGGCCGCTGACTTCGCGGCCTTCCGGGCCAAAGGTAAAAAACATCGCAACACCGTGCTGGCGCAGCATCTGGCCCGCACGGTGCAACGGCCCCAGCACAGCACCGCCACACTGGGGGCGCTGCTGGCCGAGGATCTGTCGATCGACACGCGCAAGACGTGGACGCCCGACGCCGCGATCTACTTCAGCCGGTGCAGTCAGCCGCACCTGGTCGACAACTATGTGGAGCTGACAGGCTTCGAGCGCGACGACGAGCGCGTGCAAGCTTTTGAGAAGCAAGGCAAGGGCGACAAGGTGAAGGATCTGCACGGCCTGCTGCACGACCTGTCGGTGCGCGAAGCCATGGGCCTCAGCCGCGCCGTAAACGCGCGGATCGACGGCTGGCTGCCACCCGTGATCCGGGGGAATGAGCAATGGGCCTGATAACCCCGAACACGATCAGCTTCAAAGCTGAGATCAGCGAAGAAGAGCTGCGCGCCCGGCTGGCACGTGAAGTCCTGGAAGGCATCGGTGGTTGCGACAGCGAAGGCAAGCCGCATCCAGGCGTCGCCGTGAAGGTCCTGCGCGGGACTGGCAAGAAAGCTGGATACACGATCGAGGTCACCGGCCCGGCGCCCGCCCGGATCGCTATGCTGCCGAGGGGTGATGCGCAATGACCCAGCAAACCAAAATCGAATGGACCGACTTCACGGTCAATTTCTGGGAAGGCTGCCAGAAGGTCGGGCCCGGATGCGATCACTGCTATGCCGAGGCGCGCGATGTCCGGTTCACCGGCGGCACGCATTGGGGGCCAGGCGCGCCGCGCCGAAAGGTCAAGGGTGGCATCGCCAAGCTGCGCAAGATCAATCGCGAGGCACCCGCATTCCACACCGCGCATGGCCACTGGCCGCGCGTGTTCTGTTCCAGCCTGTCGGACGTGTTCGACAAGGCTGTGGATCTGGAATGGCTCGATGAAGCGTTCGAGGCTATGGACGAGGCCCTAGACACACGCATCCAGTTGCTGACTAAACGCATCGGTAACGTGATCAAAAGGATACCTACTGCTTGGCATGATGGCGGCTGGCCTGCCCACGTCGGCCTGATGATCACGGTGGTGAACCAGGCAGAGGCCTACCGCGACATTCCCAAGCTGCTGGACCTCAAGGCACGGCTGGGCATTCCGTGGGTCGGCCTGTCGATGGAGCCGCTATTGGGGCCGGTCGATCTGACGAGGTGGACCGCGACAGCGAACGTCACTTGTAAAGCCTGCGGCAAGGCCTTCTGGCTACATGACGCAGACCCCTGTTCACATGCGAAATGGGGGGCATGGACGTTGGCCTGTCCTAATTGCGGTGATTGCCGCTGTAAGCCAGGCGGCGGAAAGTCACCGTTTCCCACGATCCCGAACGACTGGATTAAAAAGGCAGCAGGACGCTTTGACCATATCCACCCAACCATTCCTTTAGGATCTGCCCTCGATTGGGTGATCGTCGGGGGCGAGAGCGGACACAACGCGCGCCCGATGCACCCCGATTGGGTCCGCAGCCTGCGCGACCAGTGCGACGCCGCAGGCACGCCGTTTCTGTTCAAGCAATGGGGGGAGTGGGCGGACCAGACGAACACGAAAAAAACCGGATCGGCTGATCACATATTCACCGCCTCTGGTGAAGTTTTAGGGGTCGGGGTCCGCCGCTTCGGGCTGGGTATGGTCGAGGAAAATTGGCAAGCGAAGGGTGGAGCGTGGATGTCAAAGACAGGCAAGGCCCGCGCCGGTCGCCTGCTGGATGGCCGGACATGGGACGGGGTGCCGACATGACGGACGGAAGGGTCAGGCCAAAGATGGAGTCGCCCCGAAGCCGGGTGGGTAACCAGATCACCGCCTATCTCAGCGCAGAAGATTACCGCGCGTTCTACGAAATCGTCATGGCGCGCGGGACGTCCGGCGCCGAAACGATCCGCCAGCTGATCCGAGAAGAAAGGAACAGATCATGACAGCTACTCCACCCGAACGCGGCCTGTCCATCCGCCAGCCTTGGGCCTGGGCGATCATGTTCGCCGGGAAAGACATCGAGAACCGCAGTTGGCAGGCCGTAAACCACGGTCTTACCGTGCGCGGCACTATCGCGATCCACGCCGCGAAAGGCATGACAAAAGGCGAGTACGAGGAAGCCTCTTCCTTCATGGAAAGCATTGGAATCACCTGCCCAAACCCGGCCGATCTATGGCGCGGGGCAGTGATCGGCACTATCGAAGTGGTCGATGTGGTCAGTGAACATTCGTCACCGTGGTTCTTCGGACCTCGCGGCCTTGTTCTGCGAAATCCCAAGCCATCGATCCCGGTCCCGGTTCGCGGCGCACTTGGCTACTTCGATTGGCAGTCGCGCCGCGTCAGCAGCTTTCCTGACCCCGCAAAGTGGATGTTGCCGAGTGCAAAAAATCCAAAGCCACAAGGATCGCTACTATGACCAACATCACCAGTGGCCTGCCCAAGATCAAAACCGAATATCGCGCCCAAAAGCCCAAGGTGCGCTTCAGGATACCGGGCACCAAACAATACCTGCACCTGTCCGGCACCGGCGTGACCCATGGGACCGAACACGCCTGGAACGGAACAAAGGCCCAGGCGCGGGCGCTGCGCGATCAGGCGGCAGCTGAAGGCCGGGACTGGCCATTCAAGGCAGTCAAGCGGATCGAGGTGACAGGATGACCATTTACGTCTCACACCGCAGGGCCGAGGAACTGGCGACCCTGCGCGTCAGCGATGCACCAAAGCAGACCGGCGAGCACTGCCCGATCCAGTTGATGGCTGCAGTGCCCAGCGAAGAATGCGGATGTCCTGAAGAACTCTGGGACCTGAACGGCATCATTTACCTGATCCACATGGAAGAAGATGATGCCAGCGGTGAGATTTTCGCATTTGCAGGCGACTGGGAAACCGAAACGATGGTGCAATGCGCCACGATCGAAGATCTGCGCGCCGAGATGTTCCAGGCGCATGCAGACCTGATGCGGCGCGGTGAGGACCAAGAGTAATGACGCAGCCCAAACGCATCCAGCGCAAACGCACCAAGGGTTGGCGGATGCCAGCCGGCACAGTCAACGTCACGCGACCGACGATCTGGGGCAACCCGTTCCTCCACACCGATCCCGCCGAGGCGGTCGCGGCCTATCGAAAGTTGACGCGTGGCAGAACCTGCATGTTTGAGATGGGGCCCGGCAAACTACAGTTCGCAAGGAACGCCCACCCACAGACATTGCACTGGTCCTTTTCCGATTTCGTTCGCGAAAACATCCACCAGTTGCGCGGCAAGGATCTGGCGTGCTGGTGCCCGCTCGAAGCCCCATGTCATGCCGATGTTCTGCTGCACCTTGCGAACAGAAAGGTTGAGGAATGAGCCAACCGAAACCTTATCGCCCCGACACCCTTGCAGACCGATGGGAAATCAGTGCTACAACGGTGCGCAATATGTGCGAAGACGGACGCCTGCCCCACTTCAAGATCGGCAAGCTCTATCGCATCCCCGTTGCTGCTGTTGAGGAATACGAACAATGCCAGACATCACAATCGGAAAGCTCCGAGGCGGCTACTGCGTTTCATGGAACGAGAACGGCAAGCGGAGACGCTATCAGCTTGCGGCACGCACGCGAAAGGATGCGGAAGCCGAAGGTCGCGACCGATACCTGAAAGAAACAATCACCCGAAACGGACACACCGTTGCTGACTTGTGGACCATGTATGTAGACTACCTGGGCGACAAACCAACAGCCGCCACAATGGGCTGGACGGGCAAGGCAGTCTTGGAACACTTCGGCACCTACCGCCCCGACCAGATCACCATCGCCGACAGTCGCGCCTACATCGCAAAACGCATCGCAGCAGGCCGAAAGCCCGGCAGCATCCACACCGAGCTAGGTCACTTGCGCAGCTGCATGAACTGGGCCGTGAAAAAGGCCGCTGCAATTGACCGTGTGCCGCCGATCGATATGCCTTCCAAACCAGACAGCGACGTTCGCCCCCTCAACCAGAACCAGATCCACCGCATCGTGGATAACTGCACAGCGCCGCACGTCCGGCTGGCTGTGATCCTCTTGCTGACGACGGGCGGACGGGTTTCTGCCATCCTCGATCGCACATGGGACAAGATCGACTTTGACCGCGGCGTTATCGACCTGCGCCTGACTGACGGCGTCACCCGCAAAGGCCGCGCTGTCCTACCGATGAACGCCCTGGCGCGCACCGCGCTGAAAACAGCCTACGACGCCCGCCAGACAGAATGGGTGGTCGAGTATAACGGAGGGCCCATCAAGTCGATCAGGACCGGCTATGCCGCCGCCCTGCGCCGCGCTGGTCTATCCGGCATCCGCATTCACCAGATCCGCCACACAGTTGCCGTTCAAATGCTCGCCGCCGGCCAACCCATCGAGCGTGTCAGTCAATATCTGGGACACAGCAACATCCAGATCACGCAGAAGATTTACGCGCGTTTCCTACCCGAGCACTTGGCGGACGCGGCAGACGTTTTGAACTTTGGAATGGGCGGATTGAAGGGTGTTTAGGACTCGCCTTGAACTACTCAATGAAAATGAGACCGCGCCAAAATGGGACCCGTAATATTGGCGAACGTGCAAAAATCCGTCCATGACAGAGATTCTGATTAACACTATCCAGTGCTTACGAGACAGAGGGCATTACCCCCGGGTAGTGGGTCACTTTGAAATTAGACTGGTAAGACAGTGATAGAGAGTTTGCCGGAAAAATACCAAGTCGCAGCTACAATGACTATCGCAAGAAGCGCGCCTAACACCCAAACCGCGCCTTTCACGAAGCTGACTTTCAGCCTAAGATCGTCTATCTTATCGCCGTGGCTGTCCACGGCTTTAACCAAAGCATCAACTTTTGTTGTTAGCTCACCAATTGAAAGCATCACGAAACGTATATCGGAAGTCTGATGAAGGTCTCGAGGCGTGGTTTGTGGGAAGTCTTGAGGGCTGGTGTCTTGTGAAGCGCGAGGGTCAGCCATTGGGTCCACCTTCCCATTTTGCCTTTATCCAAGACCAAATCGCTGGATTCGCTCTTCCAAAGTAAGATGCTGCCTCGATCACTACTGCTGACCCGTTGGTGCCATCGCTAATACCGATTTTGTCCGAAACTTCCTTGGCAGTGACGCTGTCGGATATCAACCAAGCCCCATTCCCAAGATCATACGTGTCATCAGGGTATGCCTGAAAAATTGCAACGCTAAGCGCCGAATGGCTTGGGTGCGGCTGCTGGATAACGGCAAATATAGTCATTTTCCCAATCTTTGTTCGGTTAGTCGTTCGCGGCAATGGTGCTCAAAGCAACCTAACAACAGTTACTATGCTCCGCCACGCTTTTTGCAGGGGCCACGCTTCTTAGAAGCTGCGTCTTCTTCCATTTTGAGCAAAGTAACAAGATCCTCGACTTCCCAAGGGCGCCACCCGGCCAACCTCTCTTTTATTTGGGGGACGGAAATGGTCGTGATTGACGGCGTTCTGCTTTCAGAGCTGACCGCTGATGGGTTCGTACCATCGGAAATCCAAATCACCGCGGTTCATGAGGCTGAAGATTAAAGCAGCAGGGTTCAACGAACCGATAAACACTTCGTCGCGGCTCACCGAGTTGGAAAATTATCACTCTTTTACAATGGCTTAATTGGTGGGTCGTGAGAGACTCGAACTCCCGACATCTTCGGTGTAAACGAAGCGCTCTACCAACTGAGCTAACGACCCGCCGTTCCGCTCTCTAGCGCAAATCGCGCGGGGCGTTCAAGCCCTTATGACAGTCTTTCTTGCTGTCTTTTTCGGATGCGGTAGATCACCCCCTGCCCGCCTTCCAACTGGTCGAAGGTCTCCCATGGCTGGCCCAGCAGGTGGCAGCGCAGGATGCGGCTGGTGATGCCGTGGGTGACGATCACCGACGCGCCGGTCAGCGTCTCCAG
>TARA_R110000751_G_scaffold152635_1_pt1 | contig 11109 bp, 15 predicted proteins | sample TARA_R110000751 | Tara Oceans TARA_R110000751 (sample SAMEA4398001) | marine metagenome | biome: Polar Biome; feature: [MES] marine water layer (ENVO:01000295) within the mesopelagic zone...; material: water (ENVO:00002006), including particulate matter (ENVO:01000060) such... | reverse complement strand
AGCAGGCGGCCCCCGTGGTTGTTATCGAGCAGGCGGCCCCCGTGGAAGTTCGCCAACGTGTGCGGCTATTAAACAGGACAAGGCGAAAGGTTTGCAGGTAACGGACCGTAAATGGTTGGACACAAATAGGCTCCCCGGTATAATCCCGGGGGGCTTTTTTCATATACAAACGGAGTTGACACAGACATGGGTTACGGCGCACAACACAACAAGGGCAAGGGCAAGGGCAAACCATCCACCATGTCCAAGGGCAAGGCGGCTAAAGACAAAAAGCCCGTGGCAAAGAGCAAGAAAAACATCGGTAAGAAATGACCCCTCAAATAGGAGGCGGGAACGTGATTCTTGCACAAATAGAAACAGGGTCAAACGCCATACTCGAGGCGTTTGACCGATACGGTGTGTCGTTGGGCATGTTGGTGATGTTCATTATCGCCTCCGTTTACATCCTACGGCGGCTCCTACATGACGAGCGTGGGTTGTTATCTAATTATGTCCGCAGCACCACAGAGCAGCAGGGCAGGCTCGCCAATACAGTGGAAACCATGGCGGACACGGACGCCAAGGTTGCGGACGTGTTGGGTTCCATGGATGGCAGCATCGCTAAAATTGAAAGCCTTTTGGGCAAAGCAAATCTAAACGGCGCAGCAGACCACACCACCCTCGTCGTGTGTTACCGCCATGAGTGCGATGTACTGGAAGCCATAAGCGACAAACTAGAAATCAACGTCAAAACCAAACCCCTGATCGACATGATGCGGCGTGAGTTGGATATGGCGGCAGCCCGGTCGGCAGCGGCGCAAAACTCTGAAGCTCGGTGAAGGGTTTGTGGTTTTTCCAATTTCTAGTAAAAACAACTAAACAGGGCACGAAATGAACATCCAAAACCTCACCTTTAACTACAGCGCAGCATCGAACGGCACACGCCGGGAGACGTTGCATGGCCGCGACTACATTGTCGCCCCGATGGCCATGTTGACCGAAGGTGTCCACAACGGCAGCGGCGGGGCGTTGTATTACCCCGAGCCGGAATGCCGGGCGGCGGTGCAATCATGGAACATGCGTCCCGTGGTTGTGTACCACCCCGAAATCAACGGGCAGGGCGTTTCGGCGTGCGACCCGGACATACTTGAAAAGCAACAAGTGGGCATGGTGATGAACACCGTGTGGGACGGTAAGCTACGCGCCGAGGCATGGCTCGAAGAAAGCCGGTTGGGCGAAGTGGATGGCCGTATAATGGACGCCCTAGAACAGAACACAATGATGGAGGTAAGCACCGGGTTGTTCACCGACAACGAACCGGAAACCGGCACCTATAGAGACAAACCATACACCCACATCGCGAGGAACCACCGTCCCGACCACCTTGCCATTCTGCCCGACCGTGTTGGCGCGTGCAGTATCGCAGACGGAGCCGGGTTGTTGCAGTTGAACGAAGACGGCGGCTTGCCGGACGACTTAAGCGTGGAGAAGGCGACTGAGTTGGTTGCCCGACTACAGACCCACATCCAAAACCACTCACCCCCGAACCATGAGGAACAAACCGTGCCAAACACGAAACTTATCGACGCCCTAATCGCAAACGATGCGACCCAGTGGGCAGAAGGCGACCGCGAGGTACTGCTAAACATGGACGACGACACGTTGGCCAAAACGGCACCCGTGGCCGTTGAGCCTGCCCCCGTTGTTGAGGATCTTGAGGAGCCTGAGGCCGTTGAGCCCACAGGCGAGATCGTCACGATGGAACAGTACGTGGCACAGGCCCCGGCAGAATTCCAAGACGTTATTCGTAACGGCTTGGCAGCCCACGAATCATCCAAGGGCCAATTGATCGAGACGATCACGGCAAACGAGGCAAACCAATTCAGCAAAGAATTCCTCCAAACTAAGGGACTTCAGGAATTGGAGGGGTTGGCAGCCATTGCGGCACGGCCAGCAGCAGCGGCCCCGGTAGCAGCGGCACCCGTGCCGATGTTCAATGGTGCGGCAACACCGGCAAAACCAACCAACAACACCAACAGCGATGAAGGTGTTCTGGTTGCCCCGACATTGAGTTGGGACTGAACCAAACCCACCCACCCAAACCATCAACCATTAACACCCAAAGGGAGAATGCATCATGGCGTTCACTATTGTTCTGAAAAGCTCCGGTTACGGACACCACGACGAAGGGACCGCAGATGCGGCCATCAGCCCCGGCGAGTGCATTCAGCTCGCAGCGGATGGCAAGTACGACCCGGCCCACAAAACCAAGGCAGAATCCATCAAGGGTGACCTGCTCATTGCCACCGAGGACGGGTTGCAGGGCAAAACCGTCACCAACGCTTACGCCTCCGGCGATGTGGTGTTTTTCTACATCCCCTGCTCCGGGGACCACATTAACGTCCTCATCAAATCGGGGGAGAATATCAACATCAGCGATAACATCCTCGTCGAGGGCGGTGGCAGCGGCCTTTTCATTGAGGCGGCAGGCACCGAAGCGGCGTACCAATTGACAGCTCTTGATTCGAGCGGCGGCGTGTTGGGGGCAAACACCCTCATCCGATGCCGTGTGAACTGATCCAGATTCAACCATTACCCGGCCCCCGTGGCCTAACAAGTACCACCCATAACCAGAGAAAGTGACCATGACTTCATTCATTATGAACGGGCAAGGCCACGGGGATGTCGCAAGCGTTCTCATGGCCAACAACTTCGACCCAAACAGCCTCCGACCATATATCGGACATGACGGGCGGAGTTACATTACCCAAAACAGCGGACAATCGGATGCAGGTGGAAACCCCACCTACAACCAACTCGTGACGAACGCCCCGGCCACGTTGCGGAAGGACGACTGGATTCAGTTGGACACCGCGATCCTTAAGGCGGCCAAACCCCGCCTCAATGCCGTGGGTGATTTGCGGGCCGCAGGGTTGCAATTGACCATCCCGAACGGTATGGGAAAAACCGTGCTTGAGCACGAAACCCAAAGCGACATCACGGCAGCCACCATCAGCATGGATGGTATCCGGAAAAGTGATGGGGACCGACCGCAGTTCAACCTCCAGAGCCTCCCGTTGCCGATCATCCACAAGGATTTCAGCTTCAGTGCTCGGCAGGTGATGGCAAGCCGCAACGGCGGAAGCCCATTGGACACCACCACGGCAGAGCTTGCCGGACGGCGTGTTGCTGAAGAAGCGGAGAAATTGTTGCTAGGTGAAAGCGCGACCTACAGCTACGGCGGCGGCAGCGTGTACGGTTACACCAACTTCCCTCAGAGGTTGACCAAAACCATCACGGCACCAACCACCAGCAACCACCCCACAACGGTGGCCGAGGTGTTGGCGATGCGAAAGCAATCGACTGACAATAATTACTTTGGACCGTGGGCGTTGTATTACTCCCCGGCGTGGTACGGGATGATGGATGAGGATTACACCGCCACGGTGAATCAACCATGGACGCTCCGAAGCCGGTTGCAGCAGATTGAAGGCATCACGGCGGTTCGCCCGGCGGACTACCTCACCGGAACGACCATCCTGCTTGTGCAGCAGACCCCGGACGTTGCCCGAATGGTTGTCGGCATGGACATCACGACCGTGCAGTGGGAAACGAACGGCGGCATGGAGTTGAACTTTAAAGTTATGGCCATTATGGTGCCTCAGCTTCGAAGCGACTACAACAGCGCGACAGGTATTGTCCACGGTAGTGTCTAACCTCTACCGTTGACCACGACGACACACGTGAGGCGGGGCGAGGGGCCGCCTCACGTTTTGTTTTTCCACACCCTCACAACGAGACCAAACCGATGCCAAAATACAGAAACAGCGGCGGCCCCCATGAGTTGGCTTGTGGCAAGGTGGTGGCGCATGGCGACACTTTTGAATGTGACGCTGATTTGCAAGCCATATTCCCCAATAAGTTCGAATTGATTGAGGGCACCACCAAACCCAAGGCAGCCCCGGCGTCAACGGAGCCAACCGCTACAACGTACCCACCGGCCCCGGCACCAAAAAGATCACCGGACAAGAACGCCGAGGATGTGACTAAGGGGTTCGAGGTGGCGAGCGATTATGACGTGCGGGTTGTGCGAGATAAGCGTGGGTGGTGGATACTGGACGGCGACGATGTGCTAAACACCAGCGGCCCACTCAAAAAGGGTGGCGTGGGGACGTTCATTAAACGATATTTCGAGGAGTAGGTGATGGTGGCGCGTACAACCCGAACCCTTGTGGCGGAAATTATTGAACTGGACGTCAGTATCGTTCCAAACGATGCGGCCATGCTCCCGTTCATTACCGTGGCCAACGAGTTGGTCACCGAGGTTTGTACGACCCCCGCAGGGCCGAAGGTGGCCTACACGGCGGCCCGATTGGAGTTGATTGAGCGGTGGCTTACTGCCCATTTCTACACCAACCGGGACCCGCGAACATCGTCTGAATCTGCCGGGGTATCGGCCTCGTACCAAAGCAAAATTGACCTCGGTTTGGACACGAGCCACTACGGGCAGACGGCCATGAGGTTGGACACAAACGGCGGCCTCAGTAAACTGAACGAGGACGCCAAAAAAGGGAAACCTAAGTTGAGTGCCTTTTGGGCGGGCACCGCAGCGACAACCGGGAGCTAAGCCGTGGGTATTATTAACACCATGCGGAAGCAGAATGGCATCTACTGGCCACCGGCTACCGCCAACGATTTCGGGAGGCCCGGCTATGGGACGCTCGTTGAGTTAATTGTCACCAGCGGCGGAAACTACCGCTTACGGTGGGAGGATACCATTGAGGAATTCATCGACGGCGAGGGCACACTACAGCAGTCATCGGCCAAGGTGTTCGTGCCCGTGTTACCCGGTGGCGGCGAGGTGTTGGTTGGCGGGTGGCTTTGGTTGGGGGACGTTGGCGATTTGACCAGCACCACCAACCCCCGAGGCAACCCCGGGGCCTACGAGGTTCGCAACGTGGGCAAACTACCAAACCTGAAGGCCACCGAATTCCTAAGGACGGTGATGCTATGACACAGGGGAAGCTTTTCGGTGTCAAGAAACTCACCCAACAACTAATATCGACCAAAACAAACAACGCCAAGGCCCTACGGCGGGGCCTCTACAAGGCCGGGTTGCAGTTACAGCGTGAGTCGATGAAAATTGTGCCAATACAGACGGGCCACCTCCGGGCGAGTGCGTTCACCCGTAACGTGGGCTCGGATTCCCGTCCGGTGGTTCATGTCGGCTATACGGCGAAATATGCCTTATTCGTTCATGAAATAGTGGACAACGCCCACGGGGCCGATTTTAACAAGAAACACGCCGGAAAGATAGCAAAGGCCAAGGGCAAGGCCCGCAAGGTGTGGTTCAACAGGGGCATCAATCAGCAGGCCAAATTCTTAGAAAAACCACTACGCGACCATCATGTTCGCTTGGTTACTATTGTCCTCCGGGAAGTTGAAAAAGGCAGGTTGGAATAATGCCGACACCAGTAACAAACAGCCCGGCGGAACTGCTCAGAGCCAGCATCGTGACAGCCGGGTTCGGGACACAACCATCCACGGCCTCCACTTGGCCCGTGTTTGTTGGCCACATGCCGGACCTACCCGATAATTCTGTTTGTGTCTATGACACATCCGGGAGCCTTGATGGCCGGGTGCAGCGTGGCGGAGAAACCATAGAACATCCCGGATGGCAGGTGCGGGTCCGGGCAACGGACCACCCCACCGGGTACGCCAAAATCGCAACCATTCGAAACCACATTGACACCATCCTACGCGAAGGGATAGTGATAGGGGCTTCATCATATACAATACAGGCCGCCAACCTGACCGGGGGCGTGCAAACCGTGGGGCAGGAGCCCGAGGGCACCCGCCGAAACAATTTCACAATCAACGGAACGCTCACTTACACGTAAAGGACCAGTCACATGGTAACACGACTCGACGATGGATTTGCAACAACCATCACCCTCGCAAACGGAACAACTCTTTATGAGAAATCGGTAACACCCCCGGGCCTCGACGGCGGCGGTGCAATCGACACGACCACCATGCGGAACACGTTGTACCGCACGAACAGCCCGAAGAGCCTGATCACACTTTCTGAGTGTAGCGTGACCGTGGCGTATGACCCGAATGCGTACTCCGCCATCATCACAACCCTCAACACAAACCAGCTCATCACGGTTACGTTCCCGGATGGAACCACTATCGCCTTTTGGGGTTGGCTCAACAGTTTCACACCGGGCGAAGCTACCGAGGGCGAACAGCCAACAGCGGAAATGAACGTGGTGCCGTCCAACCATAACAACGCCGCTCCTCCGGTGGAGGTTGCCCCGGCAATTGTTAATGGTACAACCACCACCACGGCGGCACCTTAATCGATTGCCCACGGCGTGGCACCGCACACCCGGGCCTCACGGCCCGGGTGTGTATGGGCCACCCAACCACCTAAACAAGTAACAACACACCACAGGCCCAAACATGGGCCGCCAACGGGAGACCAACCATGGCAGAGAAACTCGAATTTTCATTGGAACGGGCAGAGGTTGAAATCGACCTCACGGACAACGGTGTCACCCATACTTTTTTGATGATGGAGTTGGACGGCAAGGGGCGGGATAGTTATCTCACCAACATCAGCGGACGCCTCGAAGGCGGTGCCACCCCCGGGGCCACAACCAGCGTCAAGAATTTCGATGGACTGCAAGCGGCCCTCCTTCACCGTGTGTTGTTTGGGGTAGATGGCGACAAACGGAAAGCGGTGCCAGTGCAAACGATCCAAGCATGGCCTGCACGTGTGCAGACGGCCTTGTTTGACAAGGCCCGTGATATGAATGGCTTGGGCGATGGTGCAGAGGAAACAGCGGGAAACGACTAGAGGGCGAACGGCTTGCTTGGTTTGAGTTGGCCGACCGATTGGGCATGTCCGTCCAGCGGTGCCAAGAAGAAACAACCAGCACGGAGTTCGTCATGTGGAACCAGTACCTACGCCGGGACCTAAATTTACAGGGAAAAACCGATTACGCCCTTGCCCAAATAGCGGCAGAGGTGCGGCGGGTGTTACATAAGAACCCTCGGCAGGTCAAGACCGAGGATTTCCTCATAAAGTTCAACACAGGCCCGCAGGACGAGCGGGTTGACCCGGAAAAATCGAAGGCGTTCTGGTTTGCGTTGATTGCTCAACCACCTACCAACAGCGAGCTAGAATAATATGTCGGCGGAACTGGAAAATCTGGTCATTCGATTAGTTGGTGATAATAGTAACTATCGAAAAATGATTGATGAGGGTGTCGCTCTGACTCAACAGTTGGAAAAAGAGGTTGCGGCAGGTGCAGCAGGGCAGGCACAGGCCACAGGCATGGCCGACCGGGCTCAGGAACAATATAACCGGGAGTTAGGTGAGGCGGCAGCGACGACCCGGGCCGCCGCCACCCCGACCCAACAATACGAGAACGAGTTGGAGAAGCTCAACCGGCAACAAAAACGGGGGATGATTAATGCCGACACCCATGCCCGGGCCATCCAAAAACTGAATCAGACGTTCGTTCGGGGGGCAGCCCGGGCGGCTAAGTTCGGCAAATCGATGAGAAACACCGGGATAGGGATGGGGGCCGTGGGGACCGGGATGACGTTTGGCCTCACCATGCCCATCGTGGGGATTGGGCTTGCCATGGCGAAGGCAGGAAGTGACGCCGAAGAAACCGACCAAAAGTTCGGGGTTGTTTTCAGGGACGTTGCTAAGTCAGCGAAGGATATGACCGATGAACTGGACCAGTCATTCGGCCTGACCCAGCATGAAGCGAAGACGTTGTTGAGCGATACCGGCGACCTACTTAGTGGGTTCGGGTTTACGGGTGCAGCGGCCCTCGATATGAGTGGTCAGATTCAGAAATTAGCCGTAGACCTAGCATCGTTCACCAACGTGGAGGGTGGGGCTAAACACGCCTCTCACGCCCTCACGAAGGCCCTATTGGGTGAGCGGGAAATGGCCAAAATGTTGGGCATCGCCATCCAAAGGGAGGACATTGATGCGCAGAAACTAGCAAACACCAAAGCGGGCCTCACATACGCCAACGACCGGCAGGCCGAGTCCTACGCCGTCCTCCAAATCATGCAACGCCAATCGGCCAACGCCATCGGGGATTATGCCCGCAGTTCTGACGGGTTGGCAAACCAGACCCGGGAGTTGTGGGGTGACATAAAGGATCTCTCGGCCAGCTTTGGAACCGTGTTACTACCGGCAGTGAAATCCGTTGTGAAAGCGTTGCGGAAGGGGATTGCGTGGGTACGCGGCCTCAGTGACGGGGCGAAGAGAATGATACTTATTTTCGGCGGCATCGTGGCGGCTATCGGGCCTCTATTGATGGTCGTTGGTGCGGTGGTTGCAGCGATAGGGGCAGCCATTGCAGGCATCGCCGGGCTCGTTGCCATCGGGTTGCCCGCCATTGCAGTGGTGGCGGCCATCGCCGCGAAGATCCTTTTGGTTGTGGGAGCGGCCCTTGCAGTGGGTGCAGCGGTAGGGGCGGCAGCGTATTACCTAATCGGGCGGGAAGGTTTGGCGGCAGGTTGGGACTACATTGTGACGGTGACCAAAAAGTGGGCCACGATGACCATGGGATTCCTTGAGAATTTCCGGCACAACATAGGCGTCCTTATGAAATGGTTGCCTGCTAATTGGGACAAACTGTTCAAGGATATTGGCCGCATATACGTCACTTGGGTGAAAAATTCGATCAAGAACGCGGCGGTGTTGCTGAAGGCGTTGTTCCGGATTTTCAACGTGTTGCAGGGGTACTTCTATGGTTTGTGGCGGAAGGTGTTCTCGGTTGATTTTCTGAAATTCGTGTGGAAAGGAATCACGAAGGTGGCGGCCATATACACGCGCTTCGCGAAATGGTCGTGGGAAGCGATCAAGTCCATATTTACCGGCGACAGCGCGTCCATCACGGATTTCGGTGCGCAGATGGCCAGCGACTTCCAGAAGGGGGCCAACACCGAGAACCTATTGGCAACCATTGGGGACATCGCTAAGGAGGAAATGGGGAACCTATCAAGCCCGATGGAGGGTTTCGAATCCAGCATAGAAGACGCCCCCGAGTTCAGCTACGAGGTGGGGCAGAAGGCGGGCGAACAATTGGCGGAAGGGTTGAAGGATGCCGTGGACAAGGCGGCCCCGGATGTGGTTGACCCCGTGGCCGTGGCGTTGCTCGAGGATATCACCAAACTAGAAGAAAAACTACAGGAACAAATCAGCACGTTCGGCATGGCAGGCACGGCAATCGAGATCTGGAAACTACAACAGAAGGGGGCCACCGATGAGCAGCTAAAGGCCGCCAAGGCGTTGACCGCAGAGTTGGCAATAATGGAGAAGGCTGAGAAGCTGAAACAAAAGGCCGAACAACTGACAAAAAAGCATCTGTCGCCCCTAAAGAAGCTCACAGAAGCCCAAAACGAGCTTAACGAAATGATGGAAAAAGGGTTGATTGACGTACACACCCACACGGAGGCCATGGCGGAGCTACAGAAGGAATTCGACAAGGAAATGAAGGTTAAAATAACGGTCGAGGGCGTGGATGCAGCGTTGGCGGGTACGGCAGAAGCCGAGGCCCGGTTACGCGAGTTCCGGGCCAACGCGATGGGGGCGTTGGATATTGCATTACCGGACGAGGCCGTTCGTGGCCCGGGAAATGCAATGATTGAAGGACTCGCCGCCTTTGAGGGTATAGGGTTGGGGGACGATATATCCGCTCTTGACCGCGTGGGCGAAGAGGCGATTGCTGACCTTAAGCGTGATAACCCTCCACAACTAACCGCAGTTCAGCAGGGCAGGGCGTCGATGGAGCAACAACTCAGCGGCACCGATGCCAACCGGGCCGCCGACCAGACTCAGGTCGTGGACCTACTGAGGGTGATGGCGGATGGTATTACCCAAATCGTGGATGAGGATACAATGACCCTCATCAGCGCAGACCTTGAAGGCTAAGGGAACAAGAAATGGCGATAGTGACAGGTCGGGTGAACTGGACCGGTGGCCGGGATAAGGAGGGCCATCGTGTTTATAATATCACATGGCTCGTCAACAGCACCACAGCAGAAGGCCCCGAGAAGATTGGCGGTGCCACCGGGTTGGCAGCCATTGGAAGTCAGTGGGCGTATGGGTCCGATCTCGATGCGTGGGCGTTGTGCTACCCTACCCTCAAAATCAAACCAGTGGTCAAACGGGAGCCCGGGGAGTGGTGGGAGGTGCAGCAGACATTCAGCACCAAGCCCCTCAACAGGTGTCAAGACACCGAGATCGAAAACCCGCTAAACGAACCAGCGAACATCAGCGGGGGGTTCGTGAAGTACACCCGGGAGGTGACGAAGGACCGCAACGGCGAACCCGTTGAATCCTCCAGCCATGAGATGTTCCGGGGCGGGTCTGTCGAGTTTGACGACAACCGGCCAACCGTTTCCATTTCCGGAAATGTTTTGGTGTTGCCCCTATCCACGTTCGCCCCCATGGTGGACACGGTTAATGATGCCACATTGTGGGGGTTGGCCAAACGCAAAATAAAGCTATCGAACGTCAGTTGGGAACGCCTGCTCTACGGTACGTGTACGTTCTATTATCGCCTCACCTACGAGTTCGATATCCGTATGGAGGGCACCGGGTTTGACCGTGTGTTGATTGATGAAGGAACCAAGGTTCTGAAACCCGGCGGCAACGTAGATGACCCCCGCGATTTTCAGGTATACAAGGACGGAAACGGGGAGAACACCCGTGTCCTTCTGGACGGGGCAGGGAGTGCCCTAGTGAACTCCGCCTCACCGTTTGAGATCACCGTGGAATACTACGCTGAATCGAATTTTCTTACGTTGGGGATACCGACAACCCTATAGAGACCACAACCATGACCAAACCACCCGAGCCCGGCCCTTGTGCCGAGGACCTAATCATTCCGGTCAGACACACCCCGCTCGACGTGGTGTTGTTACAGGCGGCCACAGGCGGCGATACGCATAGACAGAGCAGTGACCGAATTACGGCAAAGGTGCAGATCTACCATGAGCCACACGGGGAGGGACCCATGCAGGCACAGGCCACATTCTCCGGGATGTTGGACAGCCGACATCAGGTGTACCAACGGCGGCAAACGGTCG
>TARA_R110000751_G_C13792302_1_pt1 | contig 11109 bp, 8 predicted proteins | sample TARA_R110000751 | Tara Oceans TARA_R110000751 (sample SAMEA4398001) | marine metagenome | biome: Polar Biome; feature: [MES] marine water layer (ENVO:01000295) within the mesopelagic zone...; material: water (ENVO:00002006), including particulate matter (ENVO:01000060) such as...... | reverse complement strand
AAACCTAATAAGTGAATAAATCTAACCTATAGACTTTAGTCTAATATTTGGTTTTAAATTTACCTAAATTACAAAAATTGAGTTCTTCTAATATACTAAAAAAGCCCTTAGTTTGGTTGCACTAAGGGCTCAGGAACTATGTGTAGATTTAAAAATTAAACTATTCCATGTATTTCTTTCCAATTACCTGGGTGTACCACATAGCCAAATAACGCATGCCCGCCGTATACCAATTCTGTATTCTCAGGTATCCATAACATTTGACCCGGATGAACCAAATGCGTTTCTCCATTTGCAGTTAGCTCAAAGCACCCTTCAATTACAAAAATAACTTCATCGTATAAAACGGTCCAAGCAACTTTCGCCCCTTCCCACTTAGCAAAACCCACTCCAATGTGAGGTGATATTTCTGTGCTTAAAGCACGTGCAACATAAGCCATACCAAGGGTCTCCCCTCTAACATTAAAATCTAGATTTTTGCTGTCTACTAATTTAACTTGTTTCATATTTCGCTCCGGCTTAACCATTTAGCTAAACTAATTCGGCTTTTAACACCAATACCTAAAAACGGCTCTGGAGGATTAAGGCTGGGCATACCTGTAACGTGTTGAATATCGTCGAGGGATTCTGATTGTTCGCCCATCACTAAATCTGCTAATAATGTTCCTGATACTGTCCCCCACGCAATGCCTACACCGTTATCACATGCACTGGCATATACGCCATCATCTAATTCGCCAAAAAAGTTGGTAAAATTACGAGAAATTGCATAAGTACCTCCCCACGAATGGGTAAAAGGAACGTCAATTAACTGAGGATAACGTGCTAAAAACACTTTACGGTGATCATCCTGAATCTGTTTACGCACATTTTCATTTACAGTGGAACTAGCACCGTATTTATCGACATGCTTGTAAGTATTACGAATTAATATGCGGCGATCTGCTGTCATTCTTATCGTTGTGCCAGCATGATCTGCGGGTGTTAAGCCCCAATCTAACAACCCTGTATACGCTTTCATTTCATCATCGTTTAAAGGCCTGGTCCAACTAGCAAAAGTCATGACAGGTAATAATCGATTTTTTAAAAAGCCAAACTCTCGCGTAAATATACTAGTACCAAGCAGTAACTTAGGTGTTTTAACTACACCATGCTTAGAGTGCAGTAGCCACTTCCCATGCTCTTTAGATAAGTTATTTATTGGCGAGTTTTCTAATACCTCAACATTATCAGGAAGGTTATCTCCTAACCCGCATGCTAAAGCCGCAGGCTGAACTAAATAACCACCAGGTGTATAAATAGCGCGACTGTAATAGTTTGTACCCAATACTTTAGAAAGATCATCTCCATTTATATGTTGGTAAGGCTCACCTAAATCTTTCATTAAGTGTTCAAAATGATCTAAGTAAGCTTCACCACGCTCACCGACTGCACCTTGATATTTACCAGCTGCAGACCATTGGCAATCAATCTTATATTTCGACACTAAACTCGAAAGCTGATCTATCGCTGAGCGATTAAGCTTAAGTAGCTTTTGCTTATGCGCAGGATCTGGATGCTCTAATGAAAATTTATGCGGTAGATCAATTACAAAGCCTGAGTTTCGACCCGATGCTCCTTGCCCAATACGCTGCGCATCAATCAATATAATACGTGCATTAGGCGCATGCAAAGCTAGTCGCCTAGCCATTGCAAGTCCAGCGAACCCGCCACCTAGTACAACGTAATCGGCAGTTTGTTCACCTGTTAGTCTAGGTTTTTCTGGTGTTTTAGTTATTGCATGATACCAACCACATGTAGCATCATCGTTTGGTAAATGAATCATTTATTACTCCGCTACAGTAAGCTGTTTTGTATTAAGCTGCTCAAGTAAGTGGCTTCTATTTATCTGAGCTTGTTTACCCAAAAGGGCAAAACCTAGTAATAAACCATCAACAGAATAAAACCGAGCAGTTAAACCATCATCAATCTGCTCTATTTGCCACTCACCAAGTGCCCCTACTGCCGCAGGATAAATAGATAAAGGCATGATTGGAGTTTTCACTATCACTGGTGAACATGTAAAAATAGCTTTGGTCAAGTCGCCTAATAAACAAGAAACCAATGAAGGCACAAGCTGATTAATTGGCGCTATAAATGGCTGCCAGCCTTGACTTGTTTCGGCGCAATCACCCAATGAAAAAATAGTTTCATCACTTGTTTGACCATAGTCGTTAACCTTTATACCTCGGCCAACTTCAAGGCCAGCTTGCTCTGCTAATGCTGTATTTGCTTTTAAGCCAACGGCCGATATAACTAAATCAGCTTCAATTACTTTTCCACTTTGTAAATGTAATTGAGAACTTCCATCAGGCTCAGCGTCAATATGAGAAATACTGTCTTCTAAAAACCAAGAAACCCCAATATCGGTCAATGATTTCTTTAAACGCTCTCCTAATATTTGTGGAATTAAGCGCTCAATTGGCCATTTACCTAAACCAATCACACTCACGTCATAACCACTTGCACTCAAATCGTTGGCAAATTCACAGCCAATTAAACCATCACCTAGAATAGCGATGCGTTTTTTTCCTGTAAGCTCATTTTTAAAACAGCGATAGTCTGTTAAATCATTAATACTTAATACATTACTACAATCGCCAGCAATCGGGATTTTAATAGCAGAAGCACCAGTGGCTAGTACTAACTTGCTATATTCATAGCTGCCAATATTAGTATTTAGGGTCTGCTTATTCCTATCAATCTTTTCTACTCGAGTATGAGGGTAGACACGAATATTAAGCCTTTGCTCCCACTCTAACGCACTTTCATTTTGTAAATCGTCACAACTTTTACCTAATGCAAATGAATTAGATAGTGCCGGTTTACTATAAAGCGCGCCGTTATCAGCAGTAATAACAGTAATAGGGACCGTTGAAGATTGCTTACGAAGTGCTGCCGCTACTTGATAACCACTATGCCCACTGCCAATAATAACAATCGGTTTTAAAGTAATGTCTGATTTTAGGTCTTGTGCTGCAATAGGTTGAGCCTGCTCGATTAGCTCCACATGACTCGCTACTTGAACGTCGTCTTGTGTGATCTCCATCATTTCAAAATCAGCTTTACCTACTAAACAATCTGGGCAAACCCAATCTTCTGGTACATCTTCCCAACGAGTGCCTGGTAAAATGCCATCAGCTGGCCAGCCTTGAGCCTCATCGTAAATAAGACCACAAATAATACAGAGCCATTTTTTCATATCTCTCATCCTACTGACTTTATTTAAAACACCTGTTGCATTCACTTTATTGAATAAAAAAATAAGAAGTGAATGCGAGTAACAAGCCGAAATATTGTTTTAATGATGCAAACGAATCGCAATATTGCGGGTTTGAACATAGCTATAAATTGCTTCTTGGCCTTTTTCTCGCCCAAAGCCAGACAAGCCCACACCACCAAAAGGGGTTTCAATACCACCGGCAAACCATTCATTAACAAACACTTGGCCACCTCTAAGTTGCTGAGCAACATTAAATACATGGTTTAAGCCCTCACCAAACACACCCGCAACTAAACCAAAGTCGGTTCCATTAGCAATAGCAACAGCTTCAGTGTCTGTATCAAACGGCATAACAACAAGTACAGGGCCAAATACTTCTTCTTGCGCTATTGTCATTTCTGGCGTTGCTTCAATTATGGTTGGTGCTACAAAGTAGCCAGGCATATCAGGTATATAGCCACCGGTGATGATTTTTGCGCCTTCTTTTTTAGCTTGCTCGATCATTGCCATAACACTGATTTGCTGCGCTTTTGAGACAACAGGCGTTAAATCAGCTTGCTCTTCGCCAGAGCCAATCAATAAGCTTTCAGCCATTTTTACCACTGCGTCTTTCACTTCTGTATAACGGCTTTTATGTACTAATAAACGCGACATAGCAGAGCAAACTTGTCCAGCATTAAAAAATATCCCGCTGCGTACACTACTTACAACGTTTTGTAAGTCAGCATCATGTAAAACAATAGCGGCAGATTTACCGCCTAATTCCATTACTGAAGGTGTTGCTCTCGCAGCAGATGCTTTAAGAATATGCTGCCCTGTAGGCACTGAACCCGTAAAAACAATTTGATTTACTTCAGCGTGTTCAACTAAATGGTTACCTATAACTGAGCCTTTTCCGCAAAGTAAGTTTATTGATCCCTTAGGAAAACCACAGTTTTCAAGTGCCCTAATTAAATACACCATGCCTACAGGTGATATTTCAGGGGATTTAATAACTACGGCATTACCTGCAGCAAGCGCCGGGGCTAAAGAGCGTGCACAAATAGACACTGGAAAATTCCAAGGCACTATTTGAACCGATACACCCATAGGCACATATTGAGTAAAATCAATGTAGTCTTTACCAAGCGGAATAGAGGTACCTTCGAGTTTATCCGCCATACCTGCGTAGTATTCAAAATAGCGAGCCGATTCTAAAAATTCGTCTTTAGCATCTTGCAAAGATTTACCATTTTCGCGACATAGCTCGAGCGCCCCTTCATCAGCAATATCTCTTATTGCTTGCGCCGCATTGAGCATCCAGTGTGTGCGCATCGCAGGGCGTATATCGTTTAACTCGCCGCTATTAACGCATTGTCTAGCCGCTGCCATCGCTTTATCTGCATCGTTAATCGTCGCACTGGCAATTGTTGCGTATAACTGCCCAGATGCAGGATTAATTACATCTATATGGGTATCAGCATTAAGCCATTGACCGCCTATATAATTAAGGTAATGTGCCATCACTCTTGCTCCGTCGCCGATTTAACTTGTTTTGCTAACCATGTCTGAAAAAAGTGAGTTGGCTTGTCCATTTCCGGAGAAAAAGCACCACCACCAAATCCAGGAGAGTAACGTCCTTGCTGCATGCCTTCAACCGCAATAATGTCTTCGCTAAATACCACGCGCCAAGACTCAACGGTCGACGTTCTACATGCCGCATATTCATCTTTCATTGCCTCGTCACCCACATAAAAAATGCGTAATCGCTCAACTGTTTTATCGGTATTTACCGGGTCAATCATCATCGCAAATGCATGGTCGGCTTGAATGCCAATTAAAACATTAGGAAATAGCGCAATATATTCGGCTTGACGTAACTTGTCCTCAGGCCAGTTAGGGAATTTAGGTAAGTGTGTACCCGCGGTATCAGAAAGGTTATACGCTAAGCTACCTTGACCGGAGAAATGTTCATTAAACATAATGTTATAATGATCTTCTAACTTAGAGTAACTATTTAAAGCGGGGTGTATCCAAGGTAAGTGGTAGGCTTCACAAAAGTTTTCTATTGTTAGTTTCCAGTTACTATTTACTTCTATTTCAATGTGTCCGCTCATATTTACGCGACGTAATAAATCTAAACCGTCATTACCAATAAATTGTTCCCAACGTTTTTCAAGCGGTGCAATGTGCTCTTCAAAACTTGCAGCATCGCCCGACAAGTTAACAAAAACCATATCCATCCAAATGGCTGAGCGCAGTGCTTTTAACCCATGATTTTCACACTTAAAGCGCTCGTCTTTATGCTTTGCAATACCACCAATATGAGGAGTCCCCTTTAAGTTACCGTCCAGATCGTATGTCCAAGAATGATAAGGGCAGCGGATCATGCCTTGTACTTCACCCTCTTCATGAATCAGCTTCATGCCTCGGTGACTACATACATTATGAAAAACCTGCACATCGCCTTGGCGGTTTTTCATTAGTAAAAGTGGTAAATCCATAAAGTTAATTGGCTTTACGTAACCATTTTTTGTCAAATCAGAAGCGAAACCAACACAGACCCATGTGCTGCCAAAAACCTGATCGCGTTCAAATTTAAAATACTCTGGATTGGTATAAGCCTCATTAGGCATCCCTGTGGCCTCATGAATAGGATTAAGTACACGATCAATCTGCTGAATAGGGATTATTTTTTGTTTTACATTGCTCATGCTATTTCTCCAAACGGTGTGTGTGATGAAAGATAAGTCCTAACTTTTAATTTAAGAAAAACAAATTAAGCGTTTTTATTTAAATTAAACTCTCAGGTCATAACTACATTTTGTTATCAACTGACTTGATTTTGATTAACAACAGTGCACTAAACAAACGATTTTTGCGCCACCTATCGATGAGTTTTTATCATGCATAATTATTAAACTTAACTTTCGACAAAGCTTTAGAGTAATAGCACTAAATTACAGGCATAACTAAAGCTCATGGATTGATGAGAATTTATAATTTGTAATGAGGAAGTAATTTTTCTAGTTTTGAAACACTGTTTAACAAAAAGCAATAAAAAATACACACACACAGGACAACACATGACACACTCCACAATAAGAGCTAAGTCCGGAATTTTTAAAGGACTCAACCCCACGGTTACCATTGCTTCCAAAGTAATTTTAATCGCCTTTATTTTATTTATTGTGATACTCGCTAATAAAGCAGGTCACTACTTTGAAACTCTCGCTACTTTCTTACTTTATAATATGAAGTGGTTTTCTATTGGCTTAGTTTCGCTCGTGGTCGCCTTTTTGATTTATCTTATGGTTAGCCGTTATGGCCATATTAGATTAAGCGAAAACGACAACGACAAGCCCGAATTTAGCTTTTGGGCTTGGATTTCAATGTTGTTTTCAGGCGGGATGGGAATAGGTTTAGTTTTTTGGTCAGTCGCAGAGCCTATGTGGCATTACGCAGATAATCCATTTACCGAAGGGTTGACCGACGAATCAGCCTCAATGTCGATGCAGCTAACTTTTTATCACTGGGGTCTTCATCCATGGTCACTTTTTGTTATTGTCGCACTAGCCCTCTCTTATTTTTCTTATCGTAAAGGCCTACCATTCACTTTTAGATCTATTTTATATCCTATCGTAGGGGAACGTATTTACGGCCCAATTGGTCATATTGCCGATATCATTACCGTTGCTGTAACTGCCTTTGGTATAGCCCAAACTTTAAGCCTCGGTGTTATACAAATAAACTCCGGATTACAACAAACTTTTGGTATTGATATAAGCCTAACAACACAAACTATTTTAATTGTTACTTTATGTACCATCGCTGTTGGATCAGTGCTTTCAGGGGTTGGCCGAGGTATTCGTTTATTATCTCAATGGAATATGCTGCTTTCTCTATTATTAGTATTAATTGTTTTAGCAATTGGACCTACTCGATACATCTTTAATATTTTTTTCGAAAGCACTGGTAACTACCTTCAAAATATTGTGCAAATGGGATTATGGACCGACACACAAAAAGACACCAATTGGCAAAATTCGTGGACTAGCTTTTACTGGCCATGGTGGATGACCTGGGCGCCTTTTGTAGGCATGTTTATTGCCCGTATATCTAAAGGTCGCACAATTCGTGAACTTATAGGCGGTGCACTGATAGCACCGACAGCCATTGCATTTATTTGGTTATCTGTGTTTGGTGGCAGTGCATTAAAAATAGAGCAAGACGAGCGAAACGCCTTTGAAAAAAATAACGTTGCAGCTCAAGTAAGCAATTCAGAGCAAGTAATTAAGCAAGATGTATTTATAGGTGGAACAGTCCTTGAGGCCACAAAAGAAGACAGCACGCGCGCATTGTTTACATTATTTAATAACTTAGATGAAGGTTTATTAGGGACGATACTCAGTATTCTAGCGTGTATATTGCTCGCAACTTACTTTATCACCTCTGCAGATTCAGGAACGTTAGTCCTGTGCATACTTGATGCCGCAGGCGATACTGAACCACCTAAATCTATACGTGTCTTATGGGGAGTTGCAATTGCGGTGATTTCATGGGTATTAATTTATGCAGGCGGATTACAAGCAATTAAATTTGCCTCCATTATTATTGGTTTTCCTATCTCGATTTTTATTTTAATGATGGGTGTAACGCTATTTTATAGTATTCGACGCGAGCCAAAACCTTGGGCAATGCTTCCACAACATGTTCGCCCAGGTAAAGATCAACTCGACGAACCAATAAAGCATACTAATACAATCAACTAAGCTACTAAATAAGCACTAAATACGCGCTGCTCTTAGGTTTGCTCCTTAGGCAGCGCATTCATACTATTAAATATCAGAATCTACACGCCAAATTCTAACCTCAAAACCGAGGGTAATTAAACGAGTCCTCGTTCACCTACCTCATCTGGAATTTGCTGTAACAACCATTCTCTAAAGTGCTTAACGCTTGTTGGCATACGACCACGATTATTAGGTTCTATCATAGAAAACTTAGAACCTGTAGTAAGTACATGTTCTGTTGGCCGGATCAATACTCCACTTTGTAAGTATTCATCAACTAGTGACCCCCACGCTAATGCAATGCCTTGACCGTTAATTGAAGCTTGTAAAAGCATTGGGTAGTTATTAATGTTTATACGGTTTCTTGGCTCAAGTTGCTCAAGTCCAACACCCGCAAACCACTCTTCCCAGTTAACCCAGCCCATTTGTGTTTCATCTAGGTGTAAAATTGTTTTAGTAAAAATATCTTCCGGTTTAGTTGGACTGCCTATTTTTTCTAAATAAGAAGGGCTACACACCGGAAAAACTTCTTCGCAAAACAACGTTGTTATATTCATATTGGCAGGTTGGGTTCTGCAGTAAAATAAAGCGAGATCACACTCCAAGCGGTTTAAATCGACCTCGTTATCGGAGGCTAAAATACGCAAATCAATATCATCGTGTAAATTTTGAAACTCGGCGACTTTAGGTAACAACCATAACGAAGCCATGGCATTTGTTGTTGCTACAGTTATTTTTTTATCACCTTGCCATTTTTTAACTTGCCCAGTTATATCTGAAATATCAACTAAAGAGCGGCTGATTGCCTGATAATATTGAAGCCCCGTTGGTGTTAAATGAATACTTCGGCTTGCTCTAATAAAAATAGCCTTACCTAAGTACTCTTCTAATTGTCGAATTTGACGGCTAATTGCCCCTTGCGTCACATTTAACTCTTTTGCAGCAATAGTGAAGCTTGAATGTCGTGCAGACGCTTCAAATGCCACTAAACTATTTAACGGCGGTAACGGATTAATTTTCATATAGCTTCCTACTTTGTCTCTACTCAATAGAAACGACTGACCAACCAATTTGAGAATACATACACGTTTATAAGGTATAAATTAAGGTGAGTAATTTGCAGGTAATTGTTGTGGTCAACTCATTGTTCGCTTGAGTTTTTCTACCAAGTCGATTGCCAGCAACCTATCATCTCAAATAGACTAATTCACTGTAACCGATTATAAAAAGTAATATAAGAGCATAAACTTATTTCAAGCAAAGCTTATGCTCTTCTTTTTTAAAAATAATAACCAATATTAATATTAAAACGGCGCTCAGTTTCATCGCTGTCACCAGCAATTGAGCCACCAACAAACGGCTGGTTTTTAGCGTGTACTAAGTCAAAATAGGTGAACAATCCACCGGCAGCAACTGAAAACCCTGTTACGTTCATCCAAGTATCTGCACTGCTATCAGATTTATCGTAAATTACTCCGTAATCATTATAAAACTGCAAAGCGGTTACAGGCCCCCATTTTACAGGTAAGTTGTAAGCAATATTTGCATTGGTTGTAGTGGCCTCAGCAGCAATACTGTCATAAAACGAGTACGCACCTACAGCCATGGTGTTTGCGTTTTCTATATCGTAATTGTATTCGCCATGTTGAAACTGTAAATTCCACGGCCCTAAATTACTATTCACATGCACTGCCCACGCATAATAATCACCCGCTCTGTCTACACCATCATGTAATCCACCACTTAAAGCAGAAAAGCCAACCTCAGTCTTCCCTTTATCGTGTTCAATATGATAGCCATAACGCGCGGAAAATGTATTATATTCAGCAAGTGGATTATCAAGCTCTGCATATGTCCCCTCCTGTGCGCCCCTAAAACCCACTACATCATATGAATAACGATCACTACGGTTATCAACATAGCCATCTATGCCACCTAGCTCATCATTTTTAAAAAAGCCTAAATCAAGCTGCCAATTATCTGCTATTTTACGTTTAAATATCACCCCTAAATCGTGGTCATCCTCGAGCCCAATGTAGTAATTAGTACTAAAAAAATAGCTGTGCGAATTATAGGGCCAATTACCAAATGGTACCTTTGTAATACCGGCTTGTACTTGCCAAATGTCAGCAAAATCATATGCTGCATAAGCATATTTAACTGCGGTCATATAATCAAAAAAACGGATCTCGGCATTTAGTTTTACACCACCTACATCGCCTGTAAAATTTATCCTAAAAATATCAAAATCAAAATCCCCACCTCTGTTTTTACTGCCATCCTCGTACGACGTATAACTGTAGTTAGTACGAACAGCCCCACCTACTTTTATTCCTCCTGCTTTTTGCTCAGCTACAACATCTTGCGCTTCGCCACTATTTGATAGTTTTTCAGTATTGCGTTTTATGGCATTTATTTCATTTTTATTGGCGTTTGCAAGCTTAAGCTGTAAATTTTCAACCTGTTGCTGTAATTCGCTTAATTGCTGTTTAACTGTGTCTAGATCATCGCTTGCATTAGCACTACAGGTAACAACCCCCATAGCAACGGCTAAAGCCGATAGTTTAAAAGATCTCATTGTGTGTCCTTGTGTGCCGTGTTGATGTTTTATTATGTGTAGCATTACTCGTTTTTTTATTACTTTTAGCTTTGTATTCACGTAAACAGGCAATAATACAATTACAAAAAAAACAATAATTCCATTAAAAAGTAAGCCTAATCACACGTTAAAACCAACCGCGTAAAAGCAATAATGCTAATAAAAACAGATGTTTTTCGGTATATTAAATATGACTAATAATTATTAACCACATTTATTATTTATTAAAATTAGCTCTCAAATTCTGCTTAACATTTCAGCAACAAACAAACTACTTTTTTGATAGGTCACCATGAGAATTAATCATCAATTAATTCTAAGCGAGGCTATAAGTGCACAGATTTAAAACACAAGGGATGCTGGGCGTTATATGAGGAGAGTTACTTTTATATTGTGATGATGTATGTAATGCATTTTATCAATGCTATAAACACGAAAAAGCCGATGTTGGGGTTTAACCCAACATCGGCTTTTTT
>TARA_R110000751_G_scaffold26901_3_pt1 | contig 11110 bp, 21 predicted proteins | sample TARA_R110000751 | Tara Oceans TARA_R110000751 (sample SAMEA4398001) | marine metagenome | biome: Polar Biome; feature: [MES] marine water layer (ENVO:01000295) within the mesopelagic zone...; material: water (ENVO:00002006), including particulate matter (ENVO:01000060) such as...... | reverse complement strand
TGTTAAAACTGATACAGCAGAAATTAAGGGAATGATAAGTACATTGTTAAACAAAAAATAAATAATCATGAAAGGATCACACGTAGATTTATGGAATGGCTTAAGAAAAGGCAAACCAACTATTAAACCAGCTCCACAAGCTAAAACTTATGGTGGATTGAAAAATTCAACATATATAAGACCTCAGTCTAAATAATGGCTAAGGTTAAAAAGAAAAAAGTTAAAAAGGTGAGGGTTCCAAGAAAATCTAAACCTAAAAAACCAAGGTATTAAAATTATGGGAAAATTATTTGATTTTTGCGGGGGTCGTAAGACGACTTTTGCATTGTTATTATTTTTATCATTAACTGTATTTCTATGCATTAATAAATGTGTTTTTGCAGAATGGTTAGATGGTATTATATGGGTATTTGGTGTATATGCTGTTGGAAATGGTGTAGAACACGTTGGAAGTGGCTTAAAACGTAAGTAAATGCGTTTATGGTGGATTATATTAATTTTTATTTGTAGTTGTTCTCCTCAAAAGAAATTACAAAGATTAATTAATAAACATCCTGAGTTACTTACACAAGATACTCTTAACTTAATAATTCATGATACAGTAATTGTGGAAAAGTATAATTATGATACTATTACACAGCTATCTTATCATGATTCTACTATTGTAGTTAATAATGAAAAAGTTTATCTTAAGTATTTTTATGACACTTTAAGAAAAGAAATCTATCATGAAGTGATTTGCTATGGTGATACTGTTTATTTCACTAAAGAAGTACAAGTTATTGTGGAAAAGGTGATAATAGAAGAACTTACCTGGTGGGAGAAATGGAGAGATACTATTATAATTATAGGAATAATTATATTATTATTGTTTCTTTTTAAGAAGTTTAGTAAAGTACTCCTTTAAAATAATTATATTTGAATCATGAGTTATAGAGAAGTTGAAGTACAAGTTAAGGTTGGTGAAAAGATAGAACCTTATTCGTTTAATGTAGATAATATAAATTATTATAGAACTTATACTGATAATTCTGGAGAACTTAAAACAATGATATATTTAAAAGGTTCTGTAAAAGGAATTGTCTTGAATATTGGTTATAATGTATTAAAATCTAAACTTCAACAAAGTGTTGTCGAAGTTTAGAAACTTGTTATACAGTAGCTTTTTGTTTGTATGTTTTTTGAATAAAATATGTTTTACACATATTTATTTCATCTAAGATTATCATGAATTTTTTATACATTTCCTTATCGTAGCTTATGATATCTAAAACAGCTTTTTTTGCGTGTAAAACTGTTGCGTGATCATAACCTCCAAATTTAGAGCCTATTTTTTTTAATGTATATTTTTCAAATACTATTTGACCAATAAACATCATAATGTGTCTTGGAAATGCAAATTCTCTTTTTCTTGATCTTTTATCTATAACATCTTCTTTAGTTACGTTAAATTCTCTACAAACAGTGTCTATAATATATTTAACTCCATCCAGCTTTAATCCTGGCATAGCAAAATAAGATATTAAAGTTTCTTTTTTATGTAATTTTTCAACAATTTCAGACATAATTCTTCTGGGTTTATTTGCAGAAAATCTGCAATATTAATAATATACGAAAATGGCACATCTCCTTTGTTAAAGTGATGTTGTAATAACTGAGGAGATACACCAATTTTTCGAGCTAATTTACTCTTATTGATTTTATTCTTTTTAGAGAATTTATGTAAATCAAATGTAATAATCATTTTATTTTATTTTAATAGGTATTCATATATATAAACTTTTCCATTAAATCATCATTTTTAAAATTCTCTAAATTAGCTTTATAAATTTCTAATAATTCTTCATATTCTAATCTACCTAATTTTAACTTTTCTTCTGATATTTCATATAAACCTACTGTAAATGGATAAGTTTTTTCTACACATACAAACCAAAATTGTTTTACTCCTGTAATGTCAGAATAAAATGCAGCTTGTCTTAAAAGACTGTACATGTGAACTAATTTATTGAAATTAGATGGATTAGGACATTCTTTATATCCTTTCAAATCTACAATATAATTACCTGGATTAATTGCATCTACTTTACATTTACAATTTATTCCTTTCAATTGTTTAGTATATGCAATTTCTTTTTTTGTGTTCTGCATTAATTGTACATATTGAGGTATTTTATCTAATTTCTCTTTAATATATTTTATATCACAATACCAACTAAAAGAAATAAATTGCTTATCTATATTTTCATTTAAAAGTTCAGCTTTCCATTCTTTATATATTTTTGTACTTCTTGGTTTAGCTCCACCTATTTCTTCACATTTTTCATTATCATCTACAGTAAAATATAAATCATTAAATTTTTCATATTCTAAGACCATACAATGTAAAGCTCTACCATCAATATAAGATTGTTTTTCTTCTCTCCATGATGGATGTTTTAAATATGAATCTAAATGTTGAGGTGAATCTTTTAAATGCTTTAACATTGAATTTGAAATCATAGTTATGTCACTATAATATTTCTTATCATTCCAATCTAAAATGTTTTCACTATTTGGATCAAAGTTCTTGACTTCTTTCATAAAGTCTTTTGCTTGGGTACTGGGTATTAAGACCATTTTCTTTTTTTCTTTTTTATTAATTTACTCCTTTTTGGAGGTAATTCATGTTCATATTCTTTTTTTGAGATATAAATACAATCTAATTTTCTTTGATTTAAATAATCTTTAAATTTTATTAAATCAAATTTTGTTTCTTTAGATATAGTTATATTTTTAGGAAAAAAACATAACCTCTTTTTAACATCATTAGGTATTTCTACATCTTTTAAAAGATTCTTAACTTCTTCATCTTTTCCTTTATAGTCTATTTTTTCTATTTTAGGAGGATTAAAAGTTTGTGTACAATATTTAGATATTTTATATAAAGCTACCCATCGTTTAAGAACTGATATTTTGTAATTGGTATATATTACACCTTCATTACCGTAATCATCTTGTAGATACGCTTTATTTAGATATCTGTTGTTTAAATTCTCTAAGAGTTCTGACATTTTTATATTTTAATTTTCTGGGGATAAATGTTTTGTCAGTTAATAAATATCTTTCAGGTGTAAAAGTTTCGTTAAATGTTTTATTAGGGGTAACAATTTGTATATATTCATTATACTCTTTCATTACCCATTTAATATTTAATGTTGCTAACCTGGTCATATTTTTAAAATCAAAATCTCCTTTAATTTCCCATATTGAAACATTGTTAATTGCAAAGAACAACGAAGTGAGCTTTTCGTTTTCTTCATTTTCTTCAATGTTTTGAAAAAATAAATTTTTTGCTGTTTCATTCCACCAAATATGAACATCTGGTGTGTATGAATGAGGATGTAATACTGTAGTTTCCATTTGTTTATCTTGTACTCTTTTCATTGGTTTTATCCAAGAATATGTTACTTTATTAGATAAGCTGTATGATTTATAATGAAACTTATAAGTATCTATATAACCATTATTTAATAATGTTTCTAAATACCAATCCATATACTTTTCTTCGTTACTATCGAAATTTGTCATATAATTTATTTATTTTTTCTTCAAAATCTATGAAGAGCCAGTCTAATTTTAACTCCAGCTCTTCATATAATTCTTCTAACATGTCATTCATGGTTTATAATTTTTATAAAATTCAACTAATGCTAAATGTTTTGTTTTTACTTTTTCATTAAATTCTTTTGATTTTTCAGCTTTATTATGACAATTACGACATAGACCTGCTAAATTTTCAATAAAGTCTTTAGTCTTACTCCCACCCATTCCTCGTGCTTCAATGTGATGTACATCGACAGCTTTAGAGCCACACATTTCACATGGGTGAAAATCTTGTTCTCCTATACTAAAAAATTTAGTGTATATTTTAGTATGTTTTTTCATTTTTCATTTGATTTTTTTATAGCGATAACTATTAATGATACCATAACAATTATAAAACCCATATAAATTATTGCTTCAACTAATTCTATCATCTTTGTTTTGGTTTTAAATTCCTATTTGATTAATAAAATTTTCTTCATTAGGATCTGGTATGTCTATACCTTTTAAAGCCCAATGATTTTGAATAGACTGTTTCCAATCATTAAATTGAATAGTATTCATAGCTTTAGTTGAAATATCTTCAAAAATCATTATTTCATCTCCTAATACATTAAGTGATGTAAATTTGGTAGATTTTATTATTGCTTTATGATAAGCGTGTATTTCTTCTTTAGTAAATAATTGTCCTTGTATATTGTATAAATCTTGAGTAATCTTTTTTAAAGCAATTCCCCAATACCATCTGTTTTGAGCTATAGAGCGACTTTTTTTATGTTTCTTAATGTCTACAACTACATCTTTCCCTTCTAATGAAGAAATAAAAGATTTAACTTTTTGTTCATTTAGAAAGGATAATTTTCCTTTTTCTATTTTAGATATAAATTCCATAATGTTTTAATTAACAAAGGACACCGAAGTGCCCTTTGAAATTAATCTTAAAATGGTAAATCATCTCCTTCATCTCCTAAAGATTCTTTAGCTGGAGAAGGTAAACCTTCATCTGCAATAGGTGTAGATGCTGGTTTAGTTTTATTTTCTGACTCCCATTCTGCTAAACGAAGATTAAATTTCTCCATTTCAGCAGGTTTTAAAGGTGTGTGAAAATATGATTGTATACCTTTTATTGTTTCTTCTGGTTTAGAACAAAAACTATATTCAACTATTTCTTTTATAACAGGTTTATTGAAATTGTTTTTGTCTTTACCTATGTATTCAGATTTTTTGAATAATCCTTTAACTTTACTACCAATTACAGAATTTAAATATTCATTACCCTTCAATTTATCATCAGCATTAGCGTTAGATAAAAATTCTTTAAGTCTTTTTAATTTAAACTCTCTGGCGTTATCTGATTCTTTACCGGTTAATCTGTAAAATGTAATATTACATGTTTTTGCATCTTCAGTTTCTACAGCAAATTCTACATAAGGATTTCCTGTATATTCTTTTTTACTGTCAGATAACAAAAATGATTTAATCTTAACTATATATACTCCTGGCTCATTAATAAATTTGCTTGAGTTATCATAGTCCTTTACGAGTCCTAATTCATCGTCTATATTCATTATTTTTTCGTTTTTGGTGCTTCTTCTTGATTATAATCCCATCCATAATAACTATCTATTTTTGTTAAAACCATATCAATGTCATTTTCCATAATTGGAGGTAACATTTCCATTGGAGATTTAGCTGATAATTTATTATATCCAGGTTGTTTGTTTGTAATAAATCTATATTCTTGCTTATCATTAATTTCTTTAGCTTCAGAATAAATTACTATTACAAATTCTTTTTCTACTTTTTTCTTCCAACTACCATCTACAGCTATAAATCTTTCCTCTACTCCAGCTTCTCCTTCTACATATTGATCTATACCTATAAAAATTATGTATTTTTCTGTATTCTTAGACATTTCCATAATTTTCTTGATTTCATTCTTGTAAAAATCCCATACATCAAAACCATCATATAATGATTTAGCTTTCATGTAAATGAGTTCAGTTAAAGAAGTAAAACTTTCAATAACAATTATATCTATTTTCGGATTTTCAATTGCTTTTGTTAAAGCTGTTTTAAATAATTGAATAGAATCAATTGGTACATTAAGTTTAAATTCTACTCCCTTTCTAAAAGGAAGTGCTTTTTGCTCTACATTTAGTATCACAGTTCTTTCAGGTGGTAAGTTACGCATTGACGTACTTTTACCTGTCCCTGATGGGCCACATATAAAAATATTCGGTTTCATTAATTAAGGTAAATTAAAATTGTTGTTTGTTCTTGTTTTATTTCTTCGTATTCTTTTATTGATTTAGGAACGCATTGATTTTTTTTAGTTCCTAAGTTTATTAACTCACAATAAAAGCATGTTGCAAAATGTTCATTTGCTATACTTACTAATTTTTGAAGCATTGCAAAATCTTCTAAAACAGATTTTTCTGTTAATCTAAGATCAACTTCTTTCCAGAAATCATCTTGAGGTTTTTTATATTTTATAATTTTTTTATTTGACATTTATATGGTTAAATTTAAAATATATCTTTAAGAAATCCTATTATTTATAGGTTTTTTTATCTTTTCTATTTCTTAAATTTATACCTTTTCCATTCTTGAGAATTTTCTTTTTATAATGTTTTAACATTTTAAATTTAAAGTAACCTTTAATGTTAATTTCTTCATTATTTTTTAAAAGCTTTCTCATTCCATTGTAAAATTGTGTTATTACAATATTAACAACAGAAGGACTTATTTCTAATTTTTTAGAAATTTCTATGATAATTTTTGAATGCTTGTAATTTTTCATTTTCTAACAATTCTAATTCAGATGTGAATTTTGCAAATTTTCCTATATATTTTAAATGCTCACTTCCTATTCCTGTTGATCTTCCTTTAGCAATTATAATCTCTACATCTTCTATTTCTGGAAGTCCATCTTCTATATTATAATATGCTGGTCTATAAACAAACATTACCATATCAGCATCTTGTTCAATAGCTCCTGATTCTCTTAAATCAGACAATATAGGCTTCTTACTTGCTCTCTGCGCTACAGCTCTTGATATTTGAGATAAAGCTATGATTACAATTTTAAGCTCTCTACATAGTTGTTTAAATGCTCTTGATATTTTAGAAATCTCTTGTTCTCTATTTATGCTTTTTGATGAGCTACTAATAGAAACTAATTGAAGATAATCTATAATAAAAAATTTACAATTATTTTTAATGTTTAACTTTCTAATTCTATTACATATTTGATGTAAATTACCTGATTTATCATCTATAAAATAATTGCTATTTTCAAAATATTTGGCAGTTTCATAAAAACTTTTCCAATCATCTTCTTTCATTTGTTTTCTTCTAATCTTACTCAGCTCTATACATCCATGTGAAGCAATCATTCTTGTTAATAATTGTTCTTTTGACATTTCTAAAGAAAAAATAGCAATAGGTAAATTTCTGATAATATGATTTTTAGATATTTCAAGTACAAATGCAGTTTTACCCATAGATGCGGCTCCAGCTATAATAATTAAATCTGACAGTTCCCATCCATAAATAAAATTATCTATTTCAGTTACATATGTTTTGATATAGTTTTTACCTTCTGTATCTGATATATTTTCTACAACACATTGTAAAGTTTTTATTGCATTGTATTCTTCTACATCAGAAAACTCTTGTAATTCAACTATTTTAGATGTAATTTTTGCTATAATTTCATCTGGATTCTTCATTTCATTTGTATCATTATTAATTTCATTCGACAGAAGAACTAATTCCCTTCTTGTTGAATATGCCATTAATAATTTTAAATGAACTTTTAAATGACTATCAGTATCTACTCTATCAACTATTTCATTTACAAAATCAATTAAATTAAATCTTGTTGTTTCTGCTATTCGTTTTGTATATCCTTTTGAATTTACTTTATCTGTAATAGTTATTATATCAATTTTTGATTCTTCTGCACATTCTTTGATTGCTGTATAAACATATCTGGTAGCTTCTGTTGTAAAGCCCTTAATATTAACTTGATCTGCAAATTCATAATATTTGTCAGGATAGTTAATAAATGTAGCTAATACAATTTCTTCTAAATCGTCATTGTTTTGTCCAAAGAATGAACCTTCTTGTAGTATATTTAATTGTTCGTTCATATTGTTTAATTATCGAAGAACAACAAAGTGTTGCCCTTCGATTAATTTTAGAAATCTTTAAAAATTTCTCCTAATTTATCATCTGTAAAAAATCCTTGATCTTCTGCACCTTCTGAAACTTTTATTTTATCATAAAAATCCTTTATTTTAAATGCACCAGGTTTACATAATGAAATATAACAAGAATGATGTAAAGCTTTAATAGTAAATTTATCATCATAATATTCACTTATAGCTTGTTGTCTTTCTATATCTATATTACTTGGTGAATCATTGTAAATTTTAGAAATAATTTCAGAATTACCTTTATATTTTGCTAATATAAAAATATCCTGTCCTTTAACATCTCCATAACCATTATATGAACGGTCAGCAATGATTCTATTTTCTGCTACTAATACAATTCCATCATCATATTCAGTAAACACATTTTTAATGCTCTCATTACAACAAGAGCAATTCCAACTAAAAAATCCCATTATTTATCTTCTTTAAAGAAATTTTCAACTTTAGAAAGCAAAGATTTTGCTATTCTTTCTTTACCATTCTGCTCTACTCTATGAGAAATTATTGCTTTAATAAATAATCTTAAAGCTACCGAACTTGAACTATTACATTGTTTTACAGATGCGTATTTGTTAAATATATCTATAACTTCTGATTTATTTAAAGTAATAAATGAAGATTCATAACCTTGCAGTTTTGTTTTCTTCTTTTCTATTTTATTAGTTAATTCATCAGCAAGTTCTGTAACTTCTAAGTCATAAAGACCATTTACTTTTTTTTCTAATACTGCTTCAATATTCATATTTTATTTATTAATTTACCTGCGATATCTTCAATATCTCTTTTTCTTCGAGTATTTCCTGTTTGTACACCTACTTGAGTCATTGCTTGAGTAAGTTTCCAAATAGTATTTCTACCTTGTACTCCATGTTCTGGGTTATTATCAGAAAGTATATCAGTTAAAGATTTAACTTCTTCTTTTCTCATACCTAATTTTGGTAGTAATTTAACTTCGTGGTCAAGATTAATTAATTTAGATCCTGCCTTTTCTATATTTTGAATTTCATTTAATAAATAACTACTATCAAATGCACTATTTACAATATCTCTTACTAAAGAAGCTTGAGTTTCTGTATCTAATTTATAGGTTTCATTACTTAAAATTAAATTATCAGGTAACTTTTTACCTAAATGCACTTGTCTTATAAGGTTATCTCTTGTCATTCCATTTAAACAAACTACTTGCATAGAATAAGATTGAACTCTTAATGCTCCATCTCCATAATCAGAGTTAGATATTCTAAGTCCAAAAACCATATATGTTGTTCCGTTATGTTGTGTTTGAACTGGTACAACTTCTGGTAAAATAAATTCTATGTATGTTCTTGTTACATCATAACAACAATCTATTAATTGAGCTCCTTGACTAACACAGGCATTAAAAAATTCAGCATAAATTTCAGCTGTATTTAATCTTCTGTATTTGTCAGACAAAACACCTTTTACTTCTCCATTTAATGTTCTTAATAGGTATCTTTTACTTTCATTGTATAAAGAATGTTCATTTAACAAATTACTTGCTAAATCTCTTTCCCATTGTTCTTTACCTATAGATAATTCTTTAAGGTATGAAGAAGGTATTCCAAGTTTATCTGCAAATTGTCCTATTGCATGTTTATGTACATTTCTTACAGAATGAGAATCATTGTTTTCAAAATGCATACTTACTACACCATTAGCTCTAAAATTAACTTTAGGTGAATCTTTTCCTATAGGAACTACATAATCTTCAATACCTTCACTTTCTTCTTGAATTTGACGTATAATAGGCATTTTATCAGATGCATTACTTAATTTTCTTGTGATTTTTTCTTGCAGAATACTCTGCTCTGTTGGATCAATTGTTTGTATTTCCATATTTTATTTTTATTTAAAACAAAGAACAACGAAGTGCTGTCCTTTGCTTTTATTATAATTTAATTGGATTTACTGTCATTTTATCTAAATTCATGAAAATTCCATTTTGTGAAATTCTATATTGTCTAAATAATTTCCACAGTAAATTCATACCAAATTCTGCTAATGTAGAATTAACTAATAAATCTTGACGATTTAAAGCTTCTAATGTACTACAGCTGGGTGAATCATCTTGTTCAATTAATTTACCTAACGTTTTTTCCATTTCAATAATAGTTGGCATTGTAATACATTTAGCACCTTCAGGTTGATTAATATGACCCATAGTACCTAATATTGCTTGACCGTAATTATTTCCATTTCCAAAATCTAACCAATAATAACAAGTATTATATGGTTGTTCTGTTCTTAATTTAGTTTTGGCATTTTGAATGTCTCTTCTAATTTGAACATTATCAACACAAGTAATAATTATATTATATTGTATTCTTGGGTTATCAAAATCAATTTCAAATTTCTCACTATAACTATCCCAATTTGTACTATAGAATCTATTAATTCTTTCTATTGTTACATCTGATTTATTTCTCCCTAAATCCACTTCTGAAAATAATTGTCTACCAATATTTGCTTGTGAAACTTCTTCAGGATCATAACATCTAACAAAAAAACCTGGATGTCCTAAACCTATTAATCCAGCATTCATTCTTCCTAATATAGCTAAAACTGAACTTCCTGTACCTCCAGCTCCTATTACTGCAATAGTTACTTTATGTACTGGCGCTATCAGAGTTTGCTCCATATAATGATATTTCATATTAAATCTTTTAAAAATTTATTATATCTTGTAAGATTGAAGTTATCTTCAAATCCATTCCTATCCCAAATAACATTAATATTGTTTTTAAAGTTTGAATGATTTAAATGCGTAAATTTTGAATTAAAAAACATACTTTCTATATGTATTATCAATTCTGATAAATCAGTAATATTCCAATCTATTTTAGCATTACCCATACAAACTTTTCCATCATTATAAACATTATGAAAAGGAGCGTAATAGATTTTGGTTTTTAATCCTCTATCTAATTTATAAGCATAAACATTCAATTCAGAACCTTTAACTTGAAAAATTAAATTAGGTATCGATTTAAGGTGTTTATCTTGTATATTATGTTTTTCATCAAATGATAATTTCCTTATAGATCTTTTAAATAACCACATTAGATTTAATTCTTGATTTTTTAAATTAAATCGTATAACATTAGTTGGAATAAAGTTTTTAAACTCATATTTACTTTTGTCTATACCTTTAATTTCTTCAAGTAATTTACTTAAAAGTTTCATTCTTGCTGGTTTACCAGGTCCGAATATAAATTTATTGTCTTGTAATTCTTTAATTTTATGTTCCTCAACATAAACTGTTGATTCACTATTGTATAAAA
>TARA_R110000751_G_scaffold101602_3_pt1 | contig 11114 bp, 8 predicted proteins | sample TARA_R110000751 | Tara Oceans TARA_R110000751 (sample SAMEA4398001) | marine metagenome | biome: Polar Biome; feature: [MES] marine water layer (ENVO:01000295) within the mesopelagic zone...; material: water (ENVO:00002006), including particulate matter (ENVO:01000060) such as...... | reverse complement strand
CTGGGGGTTGAGATGCTGTCCGAAGATGGCCTGTGGCGTGACGTTGTTTGCGAGCAGTTGCGTGCAGGCCGTTTTGATACGTCCCCACCCACCCCCAGAACGTCCCCAGTCGAGATCCAGCAAGGTGGCGTAGGGGATGTCGAGATCGGTCAGCAGTCGCCAGAGGTGGTTCACATGCCGACCGCCCAGCGGAACGACCGCGACAAAGGATCGATCGATGTCGAGCCCCATCGCCTCGGCGAGACGGGGAAGAACGACCTCCTCGGACGCACCTTCTCCCAGCACGACGAAGCGCGCGAAATAGAGTTCGGGATAGGTCCGCACGGCCTCGCGAATGAATTTCGATGCCTCTTCCTCGCCGACGGGGAGGTTGATCGGGCGGATGCGGGCCGTTCGATCGTGCGGATCGAGCCGGAAGTGCCGGACCTGCGTCGGGTCAACCCGGGCGAGGATGCTCGGGGAATGGCTGGAGACTACGGCCTGCGCCTGCGGCGACTTCGTCAGGTCCTGTATCTGCCGAACGATGCGGGAGAGATAGAAGGGAGCGAGATTGTTCTCGGGCTCTTCGATCGCGATGAGCGTGAGCGCCGGTAACGGTACGCCGCCAGCCTGGAAACCGGCTCCAGCAGGATCGGCGACGATCCCGGTTTCAACGTCCAGTGTCGCTGCGGTCATCGCCAAATGGAAGAGCGACCTCTGGCCGTCGCTCAGATCATCAAGGGCTCGCTCCCGGCCGACCTCGTCGGGGCGGAAGACCACCTCTACCTTCCGGATGAAATGCTCAAAACGCAGATCGAGCGGGCGGAAGAGCGGCGTCGTGTCGGTCCCGGCTGTGTACACTTCCTGCCACCGCCGCGTCACCGCTGCGGAAATCACATCGACGGCCGGCTCCCCGGCGAAAGCGCCGTTCAAGGCGGCGCCGGCGTTTGTGAACGTGTCGCGGACTCCCTGCGACCAGTTGATGGCGCGCCACAGCCTGCCGCGCAGAAAGGCCGTCACCTGGGAGGCGCCGTCCCGCGTCGCTGGAACGTAGATCATTTGGATCCGCGCCCGGTCGGGGGCTTTCAACTCGGTGCAATCAGGGTCGGTGAACGCCCCGAAAGTCCGGATCGCCCAGTATTTCTGTTCAATCGCACCATCGAGCGAACCGTCATCGGTCCAGGTCGCTTCGAGACGCAGGCGACATTTCAGCTTGCCCGCCTCTTCAGCGGCCATTTGATGGAAGAATTCCGGAATTGCCGCGCCACCGGCGCCGTCGGCGTCTAGTTCTGGAAAGGCGATCATTGCCTCTAAGACGAAGTGTCGCTGGGGTGGCGCAACAAGCTCGGTGGAAGGGACGTGAAAATCCTGACGCCGCAGTCGTCGCTGATCGCCCGTCACGCCGAAGAGGCGCTGCAGGGCCTGCATCAGGGCGGTCTTGCCCGCGCCGTTGACGCCGACAAAGGTGGTGAGGCCGGAGGTTAGATCGACGCTTGTCGCAACTGGTCCGAAGCAACGGAAATTCGTCAGACTGAGCCGCTCAATAAACATTTTAGCCGACCTCCCGTTATTGGTGGCCGATCGCGTCAAGTTTCCCTTGATTGGCAGTCGCGGCCTTCCATGATTTCGTCTTTTATACTTCATCGATCAGTACAAGGCGCGCTGAAGCTTCAAGAATCGAGAGGCCCCTAAGCACGCCTTCCTCAAGCGTTTGTCGCGACCGCTGACGGCTTCGAAAATAGCGCGTGGCGAAGTTCGATCTGTGATCCGGTTTGGCGGGTGTGCCTTGTGCGGAAGCGCTCGATCGTTTCGATCGCGGCAAGGGGTGTAGGCCCCTCAGCGAGCGCGAGAGGGACATGGCTGCCGATGACGTCGGCAATCCGTGAATTGGCAAAGGGCACGTCGCCGTCGAGCACGTAACCGAGCATGCACCCCACAGGCAGCTGCTCGGCATACTGCTCGGTGAGAAAACGCATCATGCCCTGTGTGACGTACACGGTGGCCAGGGAACTGCGGCTTCCGCCGTTGATCACGTTGAGCCGCTTGCACTCATAAGCCAGGTATCTCTCCCGATCCCAGTCGAAGAGTACGGCGATGTCGATGATGCCCTTGCTGTATTTCGACCCGTCAGCCGCTAGGCCGAACGGCTCGAACTGATACTCGACCCAATGGCATAACCGACGCACCACAACGTCCTTGGCGAGGCGATCGACGAGGTTGATGGTGATGTCATCTTCCCCTGGCTGTTCGGGAAGAACCGCCATGCACTCTGGCCACGCTGCCGCGATCCTCTCGAGGAAGCGGTCGTCAAACGAAACGAAGTTGTCGACCCATCCCTGCACATCACCGATCAGCATCACTCCGCGCCCCGCTGTTGCGGCGCGGCGGCAGCTTGCTGGAGGTCGAGCGCTATTCCATCCGCATCGGCGAGCGCCGTGGAGCGCAGCCAGAAACGCATCTGCATAGGCTTGATGAGGTAGAGGCAGTCACCGACGAAAACGCGCAGATCCGGCATGAGCTGGAAGTTGCCGTCGAGGGGCCTGTGGATGTGGGCTGCAAGTTGCTCGAGTACGTCGCTGAGCTCGCCGGCCGCATCTTCGGCATAGTCTTCATGGCCGCCCAGCTGAAGGCGAAGGATCGCCAGGTCAGCGCCGCGCGCGACAAGGCGCGCATCGATCTTTTTGCCTTTGAACCAGACCGAGAGGCTGGCCGACAATGTGTGCGCGTATTGAGCGCGTTGCGGTTCGTCAGGCGCGCGCCAGAGTTTCGGGAAATGGCCCTCATGGGGCTGAAGGGCAGGAAGGATCGCCTCAACGGTATCGTCGATCAGCGCGATTTCATCGGGCGACAGGCAGAAGTATTGGTACGAGAGTCGGTCGATTGTCCGCAGGATCTCGCCGTCGTCGACCTGCATCGAGAAAGGCTCGTTGGAGCGTTCGCGTGCGTCGTCCACAATTGCGATCAGCTTCAGCGCGGCTTGGGCGGCTGCGGCGTGATCGGGGACATCGTCGGGTGATGGAAATGGCAATCGTAGAAGGTCGGCTTGCTGGACTTCGGGTCGATCCGACCCGAACGAAGCGGTGCCGTGAAAAGCATACCAAACCGCTATGCGACTATTGAGTATCGCGGTCAGGAGCTTGGCACGGTCGCTCTCGCCCTCCGGCACCACGATCGCCTGGAAGATATGCTGGAAGGTCAGAGGTCGATCGCAATAGGCGGCGCGAAGACGGTTCTGCGACGTCTCGACCCCACGCGGAATAAGGATCCGCGAGCCATCGAACCCGGCCTCGAACCCGCGACGACGAACCGTCGACGATGCGGCCGGTATTAAGCCTTCCACAGTTTGGGCTAGGCGTGAGTAGGCCGCAATGGGTAGGTCCGGCAGCCGGCCGACATACGCGCTTTCGAGTGGAGGCGCATCGCTATCGCTGTCTTCATTGAAGGGCTGATAGCCTTGCCCGATCACCCAGCGATTGCCCGGCTCTTCGCGGCGACGGCTTAGGCCGCCAAAATCATTGACGAAGGCCTGTAGCTTGGGAAGCCGTGCGAGGTAGCCGAACAGTTTGGCGTCCGGTTCGCGCATCCAAAGGCGCTGCTTGAAGATGAGCGGGTTATCGAGAACCGCGCCTACCCCGAGCGAGGCCTTGTCCGCGCTGCTCAGCGTGATGACACGCTTGATGCGCAGGTTGAGGTCGGCCTTCGGCGCCCAGTAGTCGAAGCGATACGGGAAATTACCCGCATTCGCGCTGCCGTAGATGATCAGAGCTGTCGGGCGATGGGCTTTCTCGAAAAGCTGAAAGCGAAGGTCGGCGAAGTTGATGACGCGGCGGACTTGGGATTTCCGGAAGAACGCATCACGCGCTTCGACCGTCTTTTGGGCGTGGTTATGCAAAAATCCCATCGCCGGCAGCAGGAACGCGATCAGTCCGCCGTCGGCGAGATGCGACAGCGCTTTCCAGCTGAATGCCCAGGCGTCCTCGCCACCGGGCATGGGATGGCCGGTTTTTTTGCTCCACTGCACAGACGAACGGGCCGGACCGCGGCGGCTGGTCCATGGCGGATTGCCGATGATAACCTCGTATCGGGCGCCGTCAGGTGACACTTCGAAGAAGTCGCAGCAGACGAGGTTCTTGCCCCAAAGTTCCGGGAGGAATTTCCCGCGAGTGATGAGCTTGCGGATGTCGCGTGGCGACACCTCTTCGAGCAAGGCGATGTAGAGCGAAAACACGGCAACCCGAACGGCGCCGCCATTCAAGTCCCAGCCATGGATTTGGCTGAGCAAGGACAGCAGCGTTTTCCAGGAAATCGACTGCGTCTTGTGCTTGGCGCGCCAGTGTTCGCATAGCCGCTGGAACGAGCGGACGAGGAAAACGCCTGAACCGCAGGCAGGGTCGAGGAAGTTTCCTGTCGTCTTTGTCGCATCCGGCAACATCTCCCACGCTTGGGAAACGACGGTGTCGGCGAGGAACATGGGCGTGTAGTAAGCACCGTTGGCGCGGCGTTCGGTCTCGCGTTCACCCAGGAACCGATCGTAGACGGCGCTGACGAGCTCGATCGGGATATAGCGGAAGTCATAGCCCCAGAACCGCTGCTGTCCGGAACACGCCATTTCTTCACGGCCTGACCGGAACCGCGCCAAGATCGTCAGATGCGCAGGCGTGACTTCTGGCGCCTCGCCCGTGGCCTCGAAGGAGCACGGCGCGACGAACAGATCGCCGTTGAAATCCGCGTGGAGGGTCCGGAAGAGGGACCGGAAGAGATTAACGTCGCCGGTTTCCAGCAGCGCCGAAAAACTCTCCGCGCTCTTCTCGGAAACGGCGGCAAAGTAGGTGGGCGTTACGATCTCCCGGTCCTCAAGGTAGGCGATAAACATCGCCTGTATGAGCAGGGCCTGGGCCGCATCGGGAGCGAGCGCGGTCTTTTGCAGGAGGTCATGGGACGCATTCAGATTGTCGAGGAGAACCTGATCGATGCGTTCTTTCGGGGGAAAATACTCACCGTAATCCTTCCAGAGACGCCCGGATTCTGCGCCGTAGATAAGGTTCTGAAACCGCAGCGCTTCGGTCGTCAGGCTGAGGCTATCGATGAGGCAGCGGGTCTCGAAGGCGTCGCCTGGATCGCTCAACGGAGTACGGGCGAGCGAAAACGCTCTGAGCGTATCGTCGGCGATAACCAGCAACAGGCTGGCCAGGCCCTGATTCCAGAGTGCGCCGTGAAGATCGGTAATAGCGGCGCGGTCGTAGTGATCGGCTTCCAGGATCGCGACCGTCGGGACGCCCTGGACGCAGAAGATCGCCGATAGACCCATTTCATTGAGGGCGGCTCGGATAGCCGCTGCGTGCGGCACGTCGCTGACGGCCTCGGCCGACTCGTAGAGTTCAGGCGAGCGCCGATGTGTGAGCCCCAAGCGGTCTTTCCACTCTGGCGCCAATGCGGATGCCAGAGTGGGGGTCATGCTCGCTTCTCGCGCCGTTCCGGCTGCACAGCCACTGAGGTGGGGGGAAACTGCAGATGGCCCTGCTCTTGGTCGACTTCAGTCGCAGTGAGGGCCGAGCGTAGTCGTGCTATTATTGGCGCGCACGGCACGCAGAGGCTTGAGGCGTCCGGCGAACAGCGGTGGGCTACACTTGCGTCGACAAGGCGGAAATTGTCGATTTCGATCAAAGCGACGCAGCTTTCAAGCGAGCGCCAAGACTTTCCCCGGCACTCCTTGAACAGCAGATCGAAACGATCCCCGACCGTTCCGACGCGCACGCCGAAATGTCTGACAAGTTCGGCGACTATCGCTATCGCGACAACGTCCCCCGGCGTGAAGCTAGGGGCATGCCCTTTGTGTAGGCTCAGTGCCGGAATAGCATTCCGCCATGTGCGAAAAGCATCCACTGAAATGGAAATCAATTCGCGAATCTGGCTCTGAGTATACTGCATTAGTGCACCTTAGTGCGGAGTCGGCGCCAGATCAATGCGGGGCGCACCCCAATTGCGTTCGCTCTATGTTTGCGTACGGCGGATACTTGCATTCGGTTTCGGAACTCTCGGATGGCAGGGGGAGCAATGATTATGCGACCATTGCCGATCAAGTCCTGACTGACGTCAGCAAACTCAGGACACCGGGGTATACCGCATGGTCGGTTCCCGACCCCAATCTCGCCGTTCATGCATTCCGCAGCGAAGTCTACTCTCCGCCCAGCTTTCCGATTTGAGACACGATGAAACAGGCCAGGTTGTCTCCATTGTGGCCATCCCAACATTGCTCGCGTGGGGGTTCGAAGCGTCGGAGCCAGACCGCTAGATCAATCCCAACCGGATTGCGATCGATGCGGCTTGACGGCTGTTTGCCGCGCCAAGCTTTCGCGTTGCCTCGTCGAGATAGGAACGCACGGACCGATATCCTATCCCGATCGTTTCAGCGATGTCCGGCATCGACATGCCGTCTGCGAACCACCGCAGGCATTCAGCCTCGCGCGGTGAAAGGCGAATGTCTGACGCCATGGCAGCATCCGGGGTCGCCGAGGCGAGATGGGAATGGACAAATGCCACCGCCATCGCTGCAGTGACTGGATCGGGATCCTCGTCGATGCACACCATGGACTTCCCGGATGCCAGTGTGAATACCATCCTGTTCTTGAAGCCGACGGGAACCGAGACCGACAGACCTGAACGGATTCCAAACCGATCCGCATCTTTGTAGAATTGCCTTACATCGAGCCTTCCAATTCGTCTGGCTTCATCCGCCGACCACTGAAAAATCGGCGGCCCATGTTTGGCCTTGGTGACGACTGGATCAACTCGTATGTATTTTTTCTGGACGTAGTGCTCCTGCCATTCCCTGGGATAGTTCGATACAGCAAAGCTCTCTTGCCCACGGAGATGCAGGTAAGCGAAATAGTCGAAGCCCGCGCTCTCGGCGAAATCCCGCAAGGCGCGCCTTGCTGCCCGCTCCTCAAGCGGCAATGAGAGCATATCGATCAATTGCAGGAGGAGCTCGTTCAAGATGACAAAGTTCCGGCATGGTGGTGAGCTGCGGAAACAAGCTCCGCCACGTTGAGGTGTCGGGATTTCCGACCTCAGATTCATTGATAGGCTTTTGGGAAAACGATGTCCTGCTCGACCAGGACGTTGAAGCGATAACCCGGCCTGATTTCGAGCGTGGGTTGGACATTGAGGTTTTTGGACACGGTTTGCTCCGAGATCTGCCCGAAGGTTTCGGCAAAGGACCGTCTGGCCGCATCCGCCGCGCTGTCTGTCGTCGATGCGGTGCTGCTGCCCTTCGGGAGCAGCATGTCCGTCCCTGCGCCGATCAGGGCGACGAGGATCGCCGAGCCAAATGTCTTGAGATAATGATTGTTGACCCTGTCGTTGAACCCGCCATAGCCGGCGGTATCGGTGCCAGCCATACCGCCGATCTGCAGCGTTGATCCGTTCGGAAAGATAATATCGGTCCAGACGACGAGCACCCGATTTTGCCCGAAGGAGACGTTGGAATCGTAGCGACCGAACAGTTTTGTTCCTTGCGGGATGAGCAGTCGCCGGCCGGTCGCGCTGTCGTAGACGTTTTGCGATACCTGGGCAGTGATGCGGCCGGGAAGATCGGAGTTGATACCGGTGACGAGCGTCGCCGGAATGACCGATCCCCGTTTGAGTTCAAAGGGCGACATTTGCGGAACAACCGAATTCGGCAGGTAGCCGAGATCAGCGATATCCTTGTTGAAGAACTGCGCCTTCCCAGCCTGCCCGTTCAGATCGGCGTTCTGCCCACCAATTCCGGCCTGCAATGCAGCGCTGTAGAGATCCATCGCACTGCCTGGGGTCCCTGCAGGTGATACGGACTGTTGTGATGCTGCGACCGGCGTAGCATTCTCGTTATTGAGTTCCTTGAGGTTGACGGCAGTCGGCGAGTTTGCCGCGGCTTCCTCGGCCTGAATGCTCGCCATCTGCTGGCGATGATATTCGCGGAGCATCTGTTCTTCCTGCTCACGCTGCAGCCGGGCGCGCCACACAGCCTCGGGCTCGATGGCCGGGGTTAGCGGCGTTGGTGTCTTCTGAGGGTTCTGGTCAGGCGGAGTGAACGGGTTAGGAGTGGGTTCTTCCCTTTCGACCGCTGGCGTCGGTTGCAACGGAATGACCTTCGGCTCGCCGATGATCCCGTCGGGTACGCCCTGTTTGAGCCTTTCGGCATCATTCGAAGCTGGTTGCGACGACGACGTGTCGCTCTGCCGGTCCCCGAAATGCAATCCCCTCGAGGAGAGGCCGAAGAAGATCGCCGCCAGAAAGACCAGGACGAGGATGATCGCAACGATGATAGGCACACGATTCAGTCTTCGGATTCTTGGCCCACTCTCGGCACCGGCGCCACCAAGCTTTAGCGATTGTGTCATGACCTGTCCGCCGATCTCCGCTGCATGACGGACAAGGGACTTGCGGGCACCGCTCCGGCCGCTCCGGTCGTACCGGTCGTACCGGTCGTACCGAGTGTGTACATCCGGGTGAGCTCGACCTTCGAGGTCGAGATCCGCACAAGCACACTGTCCTCGAACGGATCCACGCTATATGCCAGCAGTTCGACAGCCGATTGATTGGCCGCCTGGTCGGTCACAACAGCATAGCCTTTTTCCCGCAAGGACGTCTCGAGCGCTGGGCCGAACACCGCGTCGTCGCCACGTAGCGCAATGGTCGTGCTTCCGGGTCCGATATGCTCCGCGAGCCGGCCGACCATGTCTGCGGCGATCGAACCGGCGGCTTCGGTTGAGAGTTCGGCGGTGACTTCGCTTCGAATCAATCCTGGCCCGCCCATTGTCTGGCAAGCTGCAAGCACAACGAGGCAAAACAGGGCAGCGGAAGAACGATGATAAGAGAGGAGTTTCGACATCCCCTACCCTCCCCGCCGGATTGTGATCTTCTGCTGTTGGCGCCCGACGCCCGAAACGAGGATCGCTCGATCGATATTGTAGTCGACCACCATCATTGTTCCCTTCATCCGGTAGTTGACGATCCGGTTTTCGCCGCCGGAGACGACGAACAACACCGGCGCATCCTGGCCGGAGAGCGAAGACGGAAACTGGATGAAGGTCTTCATACCGTCGCTATAGATCCGAGCCGGCCGCCAGCGCGCGGACCCGCTGACATGGAAGGAGAAGTCGAGCTGATCGGCCGGCACACCGGCTCCCGGAACGACGCTCGCCTCGATCCGTGCATTGATCTCGGCGAAGCGGGCATTGATGTCCTCGGGATAGTCGAAGCCAACACGGGCCATGTACTGGGTCGGATGAGACTTGAGCTGAATGTGATAGGTCCGCCGCGAGGTGGTCACGACCATCGACGTCATGAGCCCGGCCTCGGCAGGTTTGACGATCAGATGCACTGCCTGTCCGTTCGGCGCTCCGGATGTTGCCGGATCGACCTTCCACCGTACCGTGTCGCCGACAAGGACGTCCCGAACGATCTCGCCGGCCTGAAGTTCGATATCGCAGACCTGTAGTGGCGAGCAGACGACCGAGGGCTGGACCTCGCCATAGAGAAATACCACCTTGCCGTCCGGCCCTCGCGTTACAACGCCCCGGCTGTGCTGCCACTGTCCGGAAAGCTGTGTCCCGCGGGCTTCATTGTTGCTAAGTGGCTCAGCGGAGACCGGCAAGCTTGTGGCTGCGACGATAACGCCAGCGCAAAGCGCGATGGCGGGGGGCATGCTTTTCTTCATGTTTCTATCCTTGCACGCGCTCACAACTGCGCTGTCCAGTCAAAATCCTTGAGGTAGAGGCCGATGGGGTTGAGCCGTATCACCGCCTCGTCCTGTGGCGGGGTCAACGCCACCGTGGCGACGCCACGGAACCGCCTGGTAGCGATCTCCTTGCCCTGCCGGTCGCGCTCATATTCCGTCCAGTCGATCTGGTAGCTCTGGTTGGAAAGCGGCACGATGTTGGTGACCTCGATGGCGACCGTCTTCGATCTTGCCCTGTCAAAGGGCGAGTTGTTCCGGAACCAGGCATTCACCTTCTCGGTCGCCGGGTCCGACGATCTCAGCAGCGCATAGGTGCGGTCGATATATTGCTTCTGCACTATCGCGTCGGGTGTGACGGAGCGGAAGTTCGATACGAAGCTTCCAAGTGTCGCACGCACTACTCGGGCGTCAGCATATTCGATCTGCTGCGGAAACCCGATGGTGGCGGCGGTCCCGAGCTTGTCGACTTCCACGATGTAGGGAACGAGCTTGACCTGAGTGCTCTGGTAAAGCGCGTAGGAGAACCCGATCACCGCCATGAGCATGCCGGTGATACCGACGATCCGCCACGCAGCCGCCGCCTTCACATAGGAGCCGTAACGCTCGTTCCATTCCTGACGCGCGGCGAGATAGGGGTTTTCGGGGGGATGTGTTTTGGCCATGGTCTCTGTCACGCTTTCTCGTCACGGTTTGGGCGTGGGACAGGACGACCCTGACCTTGATCGAGCTTGGCGTTGGCAAGACCAAGCGTCGACGCGCCCCAGGTGCCGGGCACCCCGATCGCCTTGTCACGCGAAGCAGATGCAACGGCACCTCCGGCCGCGCCGACACCGCTTGCCATGCCCTTGAGTGCGGCCGCACCGAACGAGCTGCCGCCGGCGCGGGCATTGGAATAGGCCGCGGCCCCTGCCCTCGCCCCGCCCGTGGCGAGCGCAGCTCCTCCGACGGCAAAGCTCGCGGCCTGCCCGCCATGGCGTATGGCTTCCATGCCGCCCGTTACGGACACGCCCTGCACCATCCCTTGCACAATGTTCGGCACATACATGGCGATGACGAACACCACGACGGAGATGCCGGCGATCGCCAGTGTGGAGAGGAACTCGTCGCTGCTTGACGGCGTATTGGCGAGGCCGATCAGAACTTCCGAGCCGATCCTCGCGATCATCACGAGCGCCATCAGTTTCATACCAACGGAGAAAGTGTAGACGAGATAGCGGACCGAAAAATCTTTCGTGTAGCTCGACCCGCCGAGCCCGAGCATGATCATGCCGGCGAGCAGTCCGACATACATTTCCGCCATGACGGCGACGAAGATCGCCGCGACCAGACTGAATGAAATCACCACGACCACCATTGCGAAGACAGCGGCGATTGCCAGCGCATTGTCCTCGAACAGGCCGAACTGGGCTTTGGCTGA
>TARA_R110000751_G_scaffold18392_1_pt1 | contig 11122 bp, 8 predicted proteins | sample TARA_R110000751 | Tara Oceans TARA_R110000751 (sample SAMEA4398001) | marine metagenome | biome: Polar Biome; feature: [MES] marine water layer (ENVO:01000295) within the mesopelagic zone...; material: water (ENVO:00002006), including particulate matter (ENVO:01000060) such as...... | reverse complement strand
GCCGGAGGTGACCAGGATCCGGCGGCCGGCGAGCGGCCCCCCGCCAAGGGCCAGGGCGGCGGCGTCGGCGATGGCCGGCGGCTCGGACATCCGGCCGGGGCCGTATTCGCCGCAGGCCATGTCGCCCTCGTCCGGGCCGACGCTCAGCACGCCGTCGCGCGCCAGCGTCTTCAGGTTTCGCTGTGTGGCGGGATGCTCCCACATCCGCACGTTCATGGCGGGCGCGATCAGCACCCGCTTGTCGGTGGCCATCAGCAGGGTCGAGGCGAGGTCGTCGGCATGCCCGTTCGCCATCTTCGCCATCAGGTCCGCGGTGGCCGGCGCCACCACCACCAGGTCGGCCGAGCGCGAGAGCTGGATGTGCCCCATCTCCGCCTCGTCGGTCAGGTCGAACAGCTCGCGATACACCTTGGCGCCGGAGACGGAGCCGAGCGCCAGGGGGGCCACGAACTCCTCGGCCGCGCGGGTCATCACGCAGGTGACGCTCGCGCCGCGTTTGCGGAACTGTCGAACCAGCTCGGGGGTCTTGTAGGCGGCGATGCCGCCGCCGATGACCAGCAGGATGCGCTTTCCGTCCAGCATGTCGGCTCCACCCGGCATTCGGGGCATTTCCCGTGCGCGGAGCGTAGTTACCCGGCATCCCCGCCGCAAGACGGGGGATTCGGGATTTTCACGGGCGAACGGGGCCGAGGCGCGGCCTCAGGCCGTCACGTGGTCCGGGCGGGCGTCGCGCGCAAACAGGGCGTAGATCGTCAGGCCGATCAGCAGCGTCGCGGCGTACCACAGGAACACCCGCTCATAGCCCGTCGCGAACTCTCCGGCCGAGAGCGGCGCGTCGGCCAGCGCACCCGTGGCGAACTGGCCAAGCGCGGTGCCCATCATCCCGGTGACGTTGATCAGCGTCACGCCGCGCCCAGTCAGCCGCAGCGGCACGAAGCTGCGCCAGTGCGCGATCAGCACGGCGTAGGTGGCCCCGAAGAACCCGCAGGCGGTCATCAGCGCGACCGCGGTCCAGGCCCCCGGCGCGCCGAAGGCCAGCCAGGCGACGCAGAGAAAGCCCGCGACGTTGGCCGACAGGATCAGCGGCTTGCGCGAGCCGAACACCCGGTCGAGCGGCGCATAGACGAAGTTCCCAGACATCATCGCGACCGCGATGCACAGCGTCGCCATGCCGATGGCGGCCGCGTCGAACCCGTGGATATCGGCCAGGTAGGGCCCCGCCCACAGCCCCCGGATGCCCCCCGCCACCGCGTAGTTGGTCAGCGCCAGCGGCAGCATCGCCAGCAGCAGCGGCATGCGCAGAAGCTCGAGGAACCCGCGAAAGCCGGCGTCCTTCGCCCCGGGCTCGACCGGCAGGGGCGGAGGATCGCGCAGGACCAGGAAGGCGACGGCGCCGCACATCAGGCCCGTGGCGGCGAGAAACAGCATCATCTCGCGCCAGCCGAACGCCTCGACCGCGAAGGCGAAGGGCGCGGCGCCCAGGATGTTGCCCAGGCCCCCCACCCCGATCATCAGCCCCGACAGGGTGGCGAAGCGCGCCGGCGGGTAGCGGCGGGCAAACAGGAACATGCCGCTCATCAGGATCGGCGCGCAGCCGATGCCGATCAGGGCGACGCCCAGCGTCAGTTCGAACGCGTCATGGGCCTGCGAGAACACCAGCGCCCCCGCAAAGGCTGGCCCGCACAGGAACGCCGCCACCACCCGCCGCGGCCCGAACCTGTCGAGCAGCACCCCGGTCGGCAACTGCGCCAGCGAGAAGAACAGGTACCACGAGCCCGCGGCATGCGAGAGCTCGGCCGCCGTCACGCCCAGATCGGCGGTCAGCGCCGGCGCCAGGACCGCGAGGAAGGTGCGGTAGAACTGGCTGAGGATGTAGATCACCATCAGCGCGACGATATCCATGGAGGTCCTCCCAGACCCATTTCTTGATCGTTGCGCCCCTCCGTCCCGGCCGTCTGTCGCGACCTGGGAGCGGCGGGCGGGGCCGCGTCCTCAGGGTTTGGCGTCGCGGCTGAACAGGTAGACCACAGTCGCGAAGACCATCGCGGCGGCGTAGAGGATGAAGACCTGGGCGTAGGCGTCTGCGGGGGGCGCGCCGGCGGCGCGGGCGGCCTCGACCACCTCGCCGGTGATCGGCTGGGCAAGGCCCACCCCCGCCATCACGAAGAAATTCATCAGCGTCACCGTCCGCCCCACCAGCCGCAGCGGCGCCAGGGCGCGCGCATGGGCCATGACGATGGTGTAGGTCGAGCCGACGAAGCCGATCGCGGCCAGCAGCAGCGTGGCGAGCGAGGCCGAGGCGTCCGCCCAGATCCCCAGCGCCAGGCAGCAGCCCGCGGCCGCCAGGTTCCCCGGCGCCACGATCCACTTGCGCGTGCCCAGCACCCGGTCGAGCGGCCCGTAGCAGAAGGCCCCCAGCGACATCGCCACGGCCATCCACAGGACGGCGCGGCCGACCTCGGGCGCGGGCAGGGCGAAGACCTCGGACAGGTAGGGCCCCGCCCACAGGCCGCGGATGCCGGCGGCGGGGGCGTAGTTGACGATGGCCATGGGGATCAGCGGCCAGAACACCCGCAGGCGCAAGAGCTCGCCGTATTCCAGGAAGCCGCGATCGTGGGCGGCGCCGGCCTCGGGGTCGACCCGCGCGGGATCCTTGACCAGCAGCAGCGTGGCGATGGCCGAGAGGGCGGAGACGGCCGCGAACCCGCCCATCGCGGCGCGCCAGCCGACGGCCTCGATCAGCAGGGCGAAGGGCTCGGTCCCCGCGATGTTGCCCAGTGTCCCGACCCCCACGGTGCAGGAGGTCAGGAAGGCGAAGCGCGCCATGCTGAACCCGCGGGCATAGATGTAGAACAGCGCCATCAGCGCCGGCGCGCAGCCCGCCCCGATCAGGGTCATCGCGACCGTGATCATCACCGGCCCCTGGGCCAGCGCGAAGATCGCCGAGCCGCCGGCCGCGCAGATCCCGAACAGCAGCCCCGCGGTGCGCCGCGGTCCCAGCCGGTCCAGCCCCACGCCCACCGGCAGCTGCATCAGCGCAAATGCCAGGAACCAGGCCCCCGAGGCGCGCCCCAGGTCGGCGGCGTCGAGCCCCAGATCGGTCGTCAGATACGGCGCGAGAACGGCCAGGCAGGCCCGGTAGAACTGGCTGAACACATAGCCGAGCCCCAGCGCGAGGATGCCGGGCATGGACGCGAACCTCCCATCGGGGCAAGGGAAAGGCGTCGCACGCAGAGCCGACGCCGGGAAAGTTCGGCGACCTTATCGGGGCGCCGCAACCACGTCCATGGCGCTGTGCGACCCGCTCGCACCCCTGTCCGGACAAGGCCTTGGCGGACGACCTTCGCGCAGGGGCCGCGCGGCGGCCCTCGCCCGGGCCGCGCCGGCGCCTTCCGGGCCATGCGGCGCCGCATCATCCGGACCATTGACGCAGCCCCGAAGCCGGGCGTAGCCCTTTTGATCCCTTGCCAACGAGGCCTTCCGATGAACGTCCAGCTCACCAACATGCAGACGCGCGACGTCGAGGCGCTGCTTCATCCCTACACCAACGCCGCCGCGCATCGCCAGGTGGGCCCCCACGTGATCGAGACGGGCAAGGGCGTCTACGTCTACGACGAGCACGGCCGCGAGTTCATCGAGGGCATGTCCGGCCTGTGGTGCGCGGGCCTCGGCTTCGGCGACAAGGAACTGGCCGACGCGGTGGCCGAGCAGGTGCACAAGCTGCCCTACTACCACCTCTTCGCCGGCCGCTCCCACGAGCCCGCCATCGAGCTGGCCGAGAAGATCAAGGAGCTGGCCCCGAACATGGCCCGGGTGATCTTCCAGTCCTCGGGCTCGGAGGCCAACGACACCCAGGTGAAGCTGGCCTGGTACTACAACAACGCGCTGGGCCGGCCGGAGAAGAAGAAGATCATCTCCCGCCGCAAGGGCTATCACGGGGTGACCATCGCCTCGGCCTCGATGACCGGGCTGCCCTACAACCACATCGACTGGGACCTGCCGCTCGACCGCTTCCTCTCCACCGGCACCCCCCACCACTGGCGCGAGGCGCAGGACGGCGAGTCCGAGCACGACTTCTCCGCCCGCCTCGCCCATGAGCTCGAGGAGCTGATCGAGCGCGAGGGCCCCGAGACGGTCGCCGCCTTCATCGCCGAGCCGGTGATGGGCGCGGGCGGCGTCATCATCCCGCCGGCGGGCTACTTCGAGGCGATCCGCCCGGTGCTCGAGAAATACGACGTGCTGATGATCTCCGACGAGGTCATCAACGGCTTCTGCCGCACGGGCGAGTGGTTCGGCGCCGACACCTACAACGTCAACCCGACCTCGATGTCGCTCGCCAAGCAGCTGACCGGGGGCTACGCGCCGCTGTCGGCCGTCGCGCTCTGCCGCGAGCAGGCCGAGGTGATCGAGCAGCACACCGGCAAGATCGGCACGCTCGGCCACGGCTTCACCTACGGCGGTCACCCGGTGGGCTGCGCCGCAGGCGTGGCGGCGATCCGCATCTATCAGGAGCGCAGGATCCTCGACCATGTGCGCGCCGTCTCGAAGACCTTCCTCGGCCATCTCGACCGCCTGAAGGACCACCCGCTGGTCGGCGAGGCGCGCGGCGTCGGCCTGATCGGCGCGCTGGAGCTCTCGCCCGACAAGACCGGCCGCAAGACCTTCGACCCCGCCGGCAAGCTGGGCGCGAAGCTCGCAGGCGAGCTGGTCGAGCGGGGGGTGATCCTGCGCAACATGGGCGACGCGCTGGGCTTCTGCCCGCCGATGATCATCACCGAGGCGGAGCTCGACGCGATGTTCGCGCCGATGGAGGACTGCCTCGACGCCACGCTCGCCTTCGCCAAGTCCGAAGGGCTGGTCTGATCTGTTGAAATGCGAAACGGGCCCCGGCGAAAGCCGCGGCCCGTTTTCAGTCAGGCCCGACTATTCGTCGGGCGTCCGGGTCATTTCACGTGTATCGGTCATGATGGAAGGGGGTGGCCTTCGGCGGCAGACTAGGCCACCCCCGGTCACTTACCCTTCAGACGCTACTCGAGTCATTGAGCCACCTGGTACGCTACTCCCGACGCCACCGAGCGTCGGCTACCCGTTAAGGAATCCTTAACCCTGCCCCGATGTCAATGATGGGATGAACGGCGACGTGAGCGAAATTCATGTATTCAAGATCCTGCGGCCCGAAGAGTGCGCGATCCTCGTGCAAGCCTTTGAATTCAAAGGGTCCGAGCATGACATTCGCGACGGATTCGTCCACCTCTCGACCGCAGGGCAGGCGCCGGGCACGGCGGCGAAGCACTTCGCCCAGGACGGCGACCTGTGGCTTTTGGGTCTCGAAGTCGCCGCTTTGGGAGAATCACTTCACTGGGAAGAAAGCCGCGGGGGCGCCCTGTTCCCTCATCTCTACCGCGAAATCGCGTTTTCGGACGTTTCCTGGATCCGGCCGTTGCCGCGCGGCGCGCAGGGGCGTCACCTGTTTCCCACAGGCTTCGCCTGGGGCGAGGCGGGAGCATGAGCCTCGCCGTCTCGGCCGAGCGCGCCGGCCTGGCCCTGCTCCGCACGCTCGATCCTGAGGACGCTCACCGCCGGGCGCTGCAGGCGCTGAACCTGCGGCACGCGCTGGGGCTGTCGCCGGGGGGGCCGGCGACCTCGGGCGGGCTGACGCGGCGGGTGTGGAACCTCGACTTCCCCAACCCCGTCGGCGTCGCCGCGGGCTTTGACAAGAACGCCGAGGCCGTGGCCGCCACGCTCGCCTCCGGGCCGGGGTTCCTCGAGATCGGGGGCGTGGCGCCGAAGCCGCAGCCGGGCAACCCGCGCCCGCGCCTGTTCCGCCTGACCGAGGACCGCGGCGTGATCAACCGCTTCGGCTTCAACACCGACGGGATGGAGGCGGTCGCGGCCCGGCTCGAGGCGACGCGCGCCGCCGCGCCCCTGCCCGCGCCGCTGGGCCTGAACCTGGGCGCCAACAAGGACAGCGAGGACAAGGTCGCCGACTATGTCTCCGTGCTGGGCCGCTTTGCCGGGCTGGTCGACTTCTTCGTGGTCAACGTCTCCTCCCCCAACACCGAGCGGCTGCGCGACCTGCAGGGCCGCGCGGCGCTGTCGGCGGCGCTGTCCCGCAGCCTGGAGGCGCGCGAGGCGAAGGCCCCCGGCGCGCCGCTGCTGGTCAAGATCGCCCCCGATCTGACCGAGGGCGAGCTGTCGGACGTGGCCGAGGTCTGCCTCGCGCAGGGGATCGACGGCATCGTCGCCACCAACACCACCCTCGCGCGCGCGGGATTGCGCAGCCCCCAGGCCGGCGAGGCGGGGGGCCTCTCCGGGCAGCCGCTGTTCGACCGCTCGACCGAGGTGCTGGCGAGCCTGTCGCGCCTGACCGGGGGCGCCCTGCCGCTGGTCGGGGTGGGGGGCGTCGCCTCCGCCGCGCAGGCGCGGGCCAAGCTGCAGGCGGGAGCGAGCCTGGTGCAGCTGTATTCGGGCCTGGTCTACGGCGGTCTCGCGCTGGCCGGAGAGATCGCGCGGGGCCTCGATCGCGGCTGAGGGATTCGCGCGGGCCTGCGCGGCGGCCCCGCGCGCGGTTTTGGCGCCGCGCACGGGGCCCGCTCGCGGCGCGAGAACCACCTGAGCGCCCGGGATTCCACCCGATCGGGCGCGAATCCGGCGCATGGCCGCCCTCCCCCCCGCGGCAGGGCGACGCTGCACAGGGCGCCGGGCCCGTCCTGGGGGCGGCGAGTTCACGAAATATCAATGACTTCGTCGCACCCATCGGGCGCCTGTCACGATATTGCGCGCCTCAACCCCCTGTGCTAGCTAGCCCTCGGTTCGAGAGAGGGGGCGGACGGCGTCCGCAAGGAAGCCGCCCCGCGCCGGCTTTTGGCATGTCCAGCCGAATTCGGAAGGGGACCCGTGGCAGTATCAGCAACGCTCACCACCGGCATCGCGGGACGCTACGCGACCGCTCTGCTGGAGCTCGCCGAGGAGCAGGGCGCCCTCGACCAGGTGGAGTCGGATCTCAAGGCGGTCCGCCAGGCGCTGAACGACAGCGCCGAACTTCGCACCGCCGTCGGCAGCCCGATCTACAAGCGGGACGAGCTGTCGGCCGCCATGGCCGCCGTCGCCGAGGCGATGGGCCTGTCGGAAATCACCCGGAACGTGATCGGACTGATGGCGCAGAAGCGCCGCCTGTTCGCGCTCGGCGACGTCTGCGACGCCTATGTGGCGCGGATGGCCGAGCGTCGGGGCGAGCTGACCGCCGACGTCAAGGTCGCGGCTCCGCTCAGCGACGAACAGCGCGCGGCTCTCGCCGACGCGCTCAAGGCGGCCTTCGGCCGCGACGTGAATCTGGACGAGACCGTCGATGAAAGCCTCATCGGCGGTCTTGTCGTAAAGGTCGGGTCCAAGCTGATCGACACCTCGATCCGCTCGAAACTCGCCGCCCTGCAGAACGCCATGAGAGAGGTCGGGTGATGAGCATCCAGGCAGCCGAGATTTCTGCGATCCTCAAGGAGCAGATCAAGAACTTCGGTCAGGAAGCGGAAGTCTCCGAGGTCGGCACCGTGCTGTCCGTCGGCGACGGCATCGCCCGCATCTACGGCCTCGACTCCGTGCAGATGGGCGAGCTTATCGAGTTCCCCGGCGGGATGATGGGCATGGCCCTGAACCTCGAGGCCGACTCGGTGGGCGCCGTGATCTTCGGCGACGACCGCGGCATCAAGGAAGGCGACACGGTCAAGCGGACCGGCTCGATCGTCGACGTCCCCACCGGCAAGGCGCTGCTGGGCCGCGTCGTGGACGCGCTGGGCAACCCGCTGGACGGCAAGGGCGCCCTCGAGGGCGTCGAGCGTCGCCGCGCCGACGTGAAGGCCCCCGGCATCATCCCGCGCAAGTCGGTGCATGAGCCGATGGCCACCGGCCTGAAGGCGATCGACGCGCTGATCCCGATCGGCCGCGGCCAGCGCGAGCTGATCATCGGCGACCGCCAGACCGGCAAGACCGCCGTGGCGCTCGACGCGATCCTCAACCAGAAGAGCTACAACGACGCCGCCGGCGACGACGAGTCCAAGAAGCTCTACTGCATCTACTGCGCCGTCGGCCAGAAGCGCTCGACCGTCGCCCAGCTCGTGAAGAAGCTGGAAGAGACGGGCGCCATGGACTACTCGGTGATCGTGGCGGCCACCGCCTCCGATCCCGCGCCGATGCAGTACCTGGCCCCCTACGCCGCCTGCTCGATCGCGGAGTACTTCCGCGACAACGGCATGCACGCGCTGATCATCTACGATGATCTCTCCAAGCAGGCCGTCGCCTACCGCCAGATGTCGCTGCTTCTGCGCCGTCCGCCGGGGCGCGAGGCCTACCCGGGCGACGTGTTCTACCTCCACTCCCGCCTGCTCGAGCGTGCGGCGAAGATGAACGAGGATCACGGCTCCGGCTCGATGACCGCCCTGCCCGTCATCGAGACGCAGGCCGGCGACGTGTCGGCCTACATCCCGACCAACGTGATCTCGATCACCGACGGCCAGATCTTCCTCGAGACCGAGCTGTTCTTCCAGGGCATCCGCCCCGCCGTGAACACCGGCCTGTCGGTGTCGCGCGTGGGCTCCTCCGCCCAGACCAAGGCGATGAAGTCGGTCGCCGGCTCGATCAAGCTGGAGCTGGCGCAGTACCGCGAGATGGCGGCCTTCGCGCAGTTCGGCTCTGACCTCGACGCCTCGACCCAGCGGCTGCTGAACCGCGGCGCGCGTCTGACCGAGCTGCTCAAGCAGGCCCAGTACTCGCCGCTGACCAACGCCGAGCAGGTGATCGTGATCTACGCGGGCACCCAGGGCTACCTCGACAAGATCCCCGTCAACCAGGTCACCAAGTTCGAGCGCGGGCTGCTGTCGCACCTGCGGTCGGCCTGCAAGGACCTGCTCAACGACATCGAGACCAACGACCGCAAGGTCGACGGGGAGCTGGCCGACAAGATCAAGGCGGCCATCGAGGACTTCTCCAAGGGCTTCTCCTGAGGGGCCCCGGCCCCGCAGGAATAGGGATCTGATATGCCCAGCCTCAAGGACCTCAAGAACCGGATCAACTCGGTCAAGTCGACCCGGAAGATCACCAAGGCCATGCAGATGGTCGCGGCGGCCAAGCTCCGCCGCGCCCAGGAGGCGGCCGAGGCCGGCCGCCCCTATGCGGAGCGTCTGAACGCGGTTCTCGGCAAGCTGTCGGCGGGGGCCAACCCCGACACGGCGCCGAGGCTGCTGTCGGGCACCGGATCGGAGCAGACCCACCTGCTGATCGTGGCCACCGCCGAGCGCGGGCTGTGCGGGGGCTTCAACAGCTCCATCGTGCGGCTGGCGCGCGTGCGTATCCGCGAGCTTCAGGCGGCGGGCAAGACGGTCAAGATCCTGACCATCGGCCGCAAGGGCCGCGACCAGCTGCGTCGCGACTACGCCGACCTGTTCGTCAAGCACGTGGACCTCTCGGGCCTGAAACGGGTCGACTACGCCACCGCGCAAGGGGTCGCCACCGACGTCCTGGCCATGTTCGAGGCCGGGGAATTCGACGTGGCCACGCTGTTCTTCAACGAGTTCCAGTCGGTGATCAGCCAGATTCCGACGGCGCAGCAGCTGATCCCGGCGAAATTCGAGACCGAGGAGGCCGATCCCGCAGAGGACGGCGCCGCGGTTCCCTACGAGTATGAGCCCGAGGAGGACGTCATCCTCGCGGACCTGCTGCCGCGTGCGATCGCCACGCAGATCTTCACCGGTCTGCTGGAGAACGCCGCGTCCGAGCAGGGCGCGCGGATGTCGGCCATGGACAACGCCACGCGCAACGCCGGCGACCTGATCGACAAGCTGACGCTGGAGTATAACCGCTCCCGCCAGGCTGCGATCACCAAGGAGCTCATCGAGATCATCTCCGGCGCGGAAGCGCTGTAAGGGACGGAGACCCCCATGCCTACCGGAAAAGTCACCCAGGTCATCGGCGCGGTCGTGGACGTCGCCTTCGACGGCCATCTGCCCGCGATCCTCAACGCGCTCGAGACCGACAACAACGGCACGCGTCTCGTGCTCGAGGTCGCCCAGCACCTGGGCGAGTCGTCGGTCCGCACCATCGCCATGGACTCCACCGAGGGTCTGACCCGCGGCCAGGCCGTGACCGACACCGACGGCCCGATCTCGGTGCCCGTGGGCGACGGCACGCTCGGCCGCATCCTGAACGTCATCGGCGACCCGATCGACGAGAAGGGCCCGGTCGACGCGACCGAGACCCGCGCCATCCACCAGCAGGCCCCGTCCTTCGCCGAGCAGTCGACGGAGTCGGAGATCCTGGTCACCGGCATCAAGGTCATCGACCTGCTGGCCCCCTACTCCAAGGGCGGCAAGATCGGTCTGTTCGGCGGCGCTGGCGTGGGCAAGACCGTGCTCATCCAGGAGCTGATCAACAACATCGCCAAGGTGCACTCGGGCTATTCCGTGTTCGCCGGCGTGGGCGAGCGGACCCGTGAGGGCAACGACCTCTATCACGAGTTCATCGAGTCCGGCGTCATCAACCTCGAGGACCTGACCAAGTCCAAGGTGGCCCTGGTCTACGGCCAGATGAACGAGCCGCCGGGCGCCCGCGCCCGCGTCGCGCTGACCGGCCTGACCATCGCCGAGCAGTTCCGCGACCAGTCCGGCGCCGACGTGCTGTTCTTCGTGGACAACATCTTCCGCTTCACGCAGGCGGGCTCCGAGGTGTCGGCGCTTCTGGGCCGCATCCCCTCGGCGGTGGGCTACCAGCCGACGCTGGCCACCGACATGGGCCAGCTGCAGGAGCGGATCACCTCGACCAAGAACGGCTCGATCACCTCGGTTCAGGCGATTTACGTGCCCGCGGACGACCTTACCGACCCCGCGCCGGCCACGTCCTTCGCCCACCTCGACGCCACCACCGTTCTGTCGCGCGCCATCTCGGAGCTCGGCATCTACCCGGCCGTGGATCCGCTCGACTCCACCTCGCGCATCCTCGACCCGGCCGTGGTCGGCGAGGAGCACTACCTGGTGGCCCGCATGGTCCAGGAGACCCTGCAGCGCTACAAGGCGCTCCAGGACATCATCGCCATCCTGGGCATGGACGAGCTGTCGGAAGAGGACAAGGTGACGGT
>TARA_R110000751_G_scaffold283895_2_pt1 | contig 11143 bp, 2 predicted proteins | sample TARA_R110000751 | Tara Oceans TARA_R110000751 (sample SAMEA4398001) | marine metagenome | biome: Polar Biome; feature: [MES] marine water layer (ENVO:01000295) within the mesopelagic zone...; material: water (ENVO:00002006), including particulate matter (ENVO:01000060) such as...... | reverse complement strand
GATTATGGCTGAACTAATTCATTCATTATCTGACGAGGTTTAGCGATTTATGTTTTGTAAAGCTTCTTTTCTTAATCTTTCTTGTTCCCTTTTTATAACATCAATTTGTTGTTGTACTTTTTTAGGTATTCTACCTTCTTTTTTTATTTTTTCTTTTTCTCTGTAAATATCAGGGAAATATTTTTTTAATTGAGCATTAGTGAGATTCTTTCCTTTAGGTGTTGTAGTCGTAGGCTGATATGAAGAGCTAATTCCCAATATGTCATATAAATTTTGCTCAGGATCTCCCTCTCCTCTAAAGGAATTATAAAGACCTACAAATGGATCTACTTGAGCACCTATTATTAATTCTAATACAGGTCTTAATGCTTGGAAGCTTACCCCCTCAGCGGTTAATGCTTTAGATATTTTTTTAAACACACTGGTGTAAGGATTTACTACATCTTGTGGTGGAGCTCCTCTTACATTATTTATTTTATTATATACCGCTTCTAAAAAACCTCCCATTAATGGAAGTTGGTACATTAGATTTAGGCCCATCATTGCCTCTTTTATTTTTTGCATAGCATCCTCTTCATCTTTATCGTTTCCTTTTATGAGTTTAAAGATATTAGATGTAGCCACAAACAATACATTTGCTAAGCCATAATTTATAACTAATGCTCTTATGTCTTTAGCCCTAGCTACCTTACCCGCGGCACTCATTTTATATATATTAGACATACTCGAAGCTACTTTATTCATTTGTAAAAACAACGTACTTCCAAACATAGTGAAGGCTCGTGTTAAAGCACTAGCACTGTTTTGGATTGCACTCTTCTCTGCACCCCTTCGCGTTTGTTGGGTGGCATTATACATATTAAAAGCTCTTAAAGCGTCAGCTTTTGACATTCCATTTCTAATATTTTGATTATAATTAACCATATATCCCATTACACCTAATATATCACCTAATATAGTAGGAGAGGCGGCGGCAGCTTTAAACATTTGAAATGCTTTGTTGTTGGATATAGGGACCACTTTGTTAGTTCCAGACTCCAGCCCATACACATCCCCTTTTAACCCCTCCTTTACCCTTTGTTTAAAATCAGGGGAAATATTCCAAGCTTTTTTCATTTGTTTAGGGAGAGTTACTATTACCTCGGCGGTTCCTATCATAAAACCTAACAAATCTAAGGCGGCATCAGGAATCCCTAATAAAATTCTTTTAGAACCTGGTTTCCTAAAACTATAATCTTCAAATGCATTTATAAAAGATGTGGCTTGTTTAGCGATTTGAATTACTTTAAACGACAATGCATACTCAACGAATCTTGTCATTAAAGTATCTAGAGTTGTGTTTTGAGTAGGAGAGGCTCCTGATCTATTTATTTCAGAACTTAGGTTCAATTTTAATACCTTTTTAATTCCTGTTTGTTCCAAGAGGGTATTGAGGGAAGGAATTTTAAATATTGCGTTTAAAGTTTTTACCCCCTCGGCATAAGCTTTAAATCTCTCCATGGCTTTTAAATGTTCATTTAAAACATTGCTAAAAGAGTCGTTTAAATTTACTTTCCCCTCCGTGTCACTTCTTTCTTTTAAAGCTGGAGCAGTTTCGGCAGAAAATACTCTACTAAAGTCACCGTTAGTAATCAAGTCACCAGTTGCGTTGGCTCCTAAAGTTTTAGTAGGAAAATAATTAGAAACATACCCTAAACTAGCATCATTAACTTGTTTATAAACATCATTGACTGACTCAAAATACTCATTGCTAAAATAATCTACCACTTGATCCACAAAACTTACCGCATCCTTTCCTATTATCTTTTGGATTTCCTCTAATTTTTCATTAGTAAATCCTTGAGCATTAAGTTTTTTACGTTGAATTTCATTTTTACTTAATGCGTATATTCTCACTAATTGATCTTTGGTATAAATTTCTTTTTTTCCATTTATCTCTAGATTAATAACTCCACTAGTTATTATTTTACTTAAAAACTGTTTATACCCTTTGGTTATACCAGTTAAGCTATTTGCTATTCTATCTAATACTTTTAGTTGAGCGTGATAACCCTCTAAACTTTTTGTGTTCATATCATTTACTTTCATGTAAATGTTATCAAACAAGAATGTGTTTCCTTTAGCAATATTGTCTATAATGTTTGTTAAAGTGCCAATGTGAGCCAGGGTGCTTCTAAACCAATCAAAGTACCCTGTAACAGTTTGAAAATCATATCGAGATGCCCATTTCTTTAAGCCTGACCAAATTTTTAATTTTCTAAACGCTTCCCATATCTCATTTTGATCCTGACGCAACTCATTGTCATCTTTTAAATTTCCGTCTTTATCAAATAAATTAGGGTAGTCTTGTTTAATTTGATCTGTTACCTCTTTTTCCAGTGACTCATATTTTTTTGCTCTTAACAGCCTTCGTGCTTTTAAATTTAATATAGATTGGGTTTTAGCATTTTTTAAATCATTAATAAGGGCTTGTAGTTGTGCTATGTCCATATTTAACACATCCCCAAAAGTATCAAAAGCTAGTAATTTATTAAGCAATGACTCTTCTTTGCTAGTAAGCTTTTCCCCCCTACTTTCTTTTAAAACCACTTTATTTATAGCTTCAGTATCAGAAAGTTGATCGGCGATTTTAATCATCGCATCAATATCATTATTTGCTGCCGCCACTAAAATATCTTTAACATCTTTAAAAAATTGTTGTCCTTTTGCGTCTAACCCCCGAGCCCTAGCTTTTCCTTTAGTAATCAATTTACGAGATGCTTTTCTTACCAAGCCCACCATCTGTTTTATTAAAGACTTTTTAATAATTTGATTTTGTTTTTCTACAATCTCTAAAACCTTTTGTATATCAGCTGGGTAAGAATCTACAGTGGCATCAGATACTATTTTTAACAGTCTATTGATTTTATCTTGAGAATATAGCTTAGAAACAGGAAGGTTTTGGGTGATAAAATTCTTTACTTGTGTTTTGGCCGCGGCTATATTTTTAGAAGTAATTTTCTTTTCTTTAATTCTGTTTTTAATTTTAGAAATTTCTTGTTGAACATTTTTATTAGCGGTTGTTTTTAGTGTTCTATCCAAAGCCACAATCAATTCATCTTGAATCACTTTTGATTGTTTTTTAAAAATCGGGTTCTCTTTTAACAAAGCGATTGCCTTCGCTCTTATGTCTCCTATTTTATTTTTTTTATCCGCAGCAAAGTCTTGCAATTGACTATCTACCTCCTCATATAATTGCATTCCCTCTTGCATTCCCCCCTCAACTTTCCCAAACTCTATAGGAATGGAGTTAAAAAGATCGGTAGAAACTTCCATTAGGCTTTTAATTTCGGGTGCTTTTAGGTTTTTAACTCTTTTTAAATAATTAGAAATAGCAGCATCACTAAAGTTCCTTTGACGTGCTTCTTTTATTATTTCAGTAGGGCTATCTTCTTTATTAAAAATTCCTTCTTGCTTTTGTTCTCTTCCATAAGGATTAAACTTATAAGGCTTTCCCGTTCGTGAATATCGTTGAAAATAATATCCCGTTATTTGCCCCGTTCCCTCTCTGTCTCTAGCAACTCCTAACCCTAACCCTAATGCTTCAAGTTGTTTTCGGAGTTGAGGTGGATTAAACAAATCTTTAACCTCAATAAATCCACTATACCTATTAACCCTATATCTTTCTGCTAAATTAACGACATCATTTTCTTCTTTTTGTTCTCTCCACTCTAAATTTATATTTTTATCATTTTTAGTTTTAATTTCAGGAACTTTGGCTACATATTGTCCTCCCATAGCTGAACGAGCAGCTTGCGCTCTATTCCTTTTCCCTAAAGGAGTTTTATTAACTCCTTGAGGACGCTTAGCGGTTTTTTCAGGACCAGCTGGCACTGCATTAGGATATACTTTTCTTACATCTACTGCATTATTAAATACCATAAGAGGTTTGCCAGGTAAAGCCCATGGGTATGCTGGATGATATCCAGGATCTCCCTTCTTTAATTTAAAAGGTTTTCCATCTTGTTCAAACTGTATTGCAGAAACTATATCTCCATACTGAACCTGCTTAAGAGAAGGATCGTTAACAACATCTTGTAAATTAGTAGGTACAGTTTTTAAAGGTTTAAAGGGGGATATGCCAAAATTCTCATAAGACTCTTTACTTAACAAGTTCTGAGTAAACCTTCCTCTCTGTTCAAAGTTTAAAGGGACTAATAAGGTTTGCAATTCTTCTAGGCTACTAATCTGTGCTGGTAATCCTTTTGCTTTCAACCCTTGAGCAACTAAAGTTAGTTTTAATTTTTGATTTATATAATTAATAAGTTCTTTAGGAGACGCTCCTTTTTCTACAGCGTTAGCAACCTCGGCATTTATAAAATCATAAAACTCTAGATTGCCTGTTACACCTGTTGGTACTTGAGACATTACAAGGCCAACCCCATCACTCTCTTTTACTTTATTTAAAACTTTGTTAGCAGCAGTCTCATCAGCAAATGCCCAAGCGGCATCACTTCCTTGAGACTCTGATCCATAAGGGTATAAGTAACCTCCGTTAAACATAAACTTAGTTCCTGAAGGACTCTCTATATTACCATAAGTAGCTTGATCGGCAGCAAAAACAAAAGCAATAGTACCACTAAGATTATTAATAGAGCCACGTTTTATTGAATTCATATCAATACCTCCTCTATCAATTTGTGATTTCTGCTCTCTCCCTTCTAAGTTAATTGGATTTCCGTCATCAACTATATTATCAGGAATAACACCTTCGGCATTTTCTATTAACTCTCCTGGCTCTAATATTTCTATATCTTGTTGTGTAATCTCCTCACCTGTTTGTAATTTTCCAGCTATAGTGTTTAATAAATCAATTACATCTTGATCTTTTTTTGTAAACTCACTTATATTTATACCAAGTTTTTTGGCTATTTTTTCTATCCATTTTCTTATTACACTTTTAGTTGGAGCATCAAGTTTAGTATATCCTTCCGATAAGATCCCTAACACCTCTGCTAACTTTTCTTCATTTTGAACATACTCATCATATCGCTCCACAAATTCCTTTATAGTTCTTTTTTGTTTTTGAGTAAGTCCTTTTGCTTTAGCCACTGCCGACACCATTCGTTTGGTTATGGCTTGGGTTAGCGCATCAGATTTTATAGAATTATACAACAAGGCATGAAAAGTCTCATGGGCAATAGTTTTTTTAGTACCCCTAGTCATATCAACATGAATGGTTAAATCCTTTAAACTTATATACCCTCTTCCTTTTCTCCCTGTAGTTTTATTAAAACTTTGTGAGGTTTCGTGTAAAACAATTTTTAATTTAGGCAACACCACTTTTGTGGCATTAGCAACCTTCGCGGCAAAAGCCTTAAGACGAGCAAATCTTTTTTCGTTTTTGGGTGTGTCTTTAGCCTTAGATTTATCTTTCTTAAGAATAACTTTTCCACTTTTATCTAACACCACCTCTTCTACAGTAGTATCAATATCCTCTTCTTGTTCCGCCTCTTTATTAATTATAGATTCTAATTCTTCAGACTCTTTGGAAATAGGATCTCCTTCTATTTTCTTTTCCTGTTCCTGGGCAATTTCATTTTTGTCTTCCGTGGCACTCTTGTCGGAAGGTTTTCGTATTTTACTGGATACTTTTCCAGCCACGTCTTTAGTAGTTTTGGTTTCGTTTGTGCCAGTTTTTTCCACTGTGCTTGACTTTTTATCGGCATCTTGTTTTTGTTTTAATTGTTTTTTTCTTGTAGCTACAGCTCTTTTATTTGCAATATTTTCAAATCCTTCTACAGTCTCTGTAAGTTTTAAAGTATCAGGTTCAGCTGCTACGTTAAGTTCTATAAACTGTTCGTTAGTAAGGGTGTTGTTTTTAGACACAGTCTCTGTATGATATACGCTACCATCTTCTAATCTATATCTAAAAGTTCTACTCCCATCTTTATTTGTTACAACGTCAACTGTGTTATTTTCATCTGGCTGACCCTCAGTACGCTCTACAGTGTATCCGTATGTTTCTTTTTTAACAGGATCTTTATCCTTTATAGCAAGGTCATCACTTATTTTTTCCTCTTCGTCTACCCTTCCCTCAGTCCCTTCCACCTCCATTGCTCCTTTTATTAAACGCTCTAATTGAGTGTCAATTTTAGAAATTTCATCATCAATTTTACCTGTCAAAGAAGGATCAAGCTCTTTTTTACTTTTCTCTAACTCTGCTTTATTATACAGTAAAGCAACAGCTTTTTTTCTATTCTCTGTAGAGAGGGTTTTGGGAACCTTCGGAATTATACTTCTCATCGTTGCCGCTAAATCTAATTGTGCTTGTCCCTCTTCTTTGGTTATAACCCCTTGATTAATCTGATTTTTGATAGATTGGGTGTTTGCTTTAAAATAAGTATTATCATCAGAAATAGATTCAAATGTTTCAAACATAGGATCGGAAAGAGCAGTATAGTCTTTTCCAGAAAAAGCGATTCCAGTAGCAGGAATACTACTCATTACCCAACCGCCTACCGCTTCTTGAGCTCCAGCATATAAAACTTGCCTTACCCCATCACTCAGAGATTCGGGTGTTTGAAATAAATCCGCCTCTTTAAGTGCGTTATATATCATTTTTCCTCCTATATCCGCAATTTCTTGAGCAACTCCTGTTTCAAATTCGGCTAATCCCCCAGCGCCTACAATCAAAGCTCCTTTCGCTACACTGCTATTTATTTCATTTCTTACTACCTGAGCAAAGGTAAGGCCTTGAGTTTGTCTTAATCCTTTATATTTACCCAACGACTGAAGAACAATCTTATTTAATAACCCTCTTTGGTTAATAACATTTCTAAAGCCTACCGCCTCTAAAGCACCTACCGCTATTCCTATAGGCAACGAGACTGCTTTTTTTTCCATTTCAGAAATTTTTTCAAAATCCGGATCATTCATCATCTCTTCATTTAAATGATCACTAACTTGTGAAAACATTTGAGTAGTTCTTTGTACCATTCCAGCCACCCTATTTGCTTTTCCCGTTGGACCCAACATTGCGGGCAGTGATTCGGATAAACCTATCCACGCTCCACCCCAAAATCCTTCTCTCATTAAGTCTATGTATTCATCACTAGTAGCATCATTTCCTATCGCAATAGTAAGACCTTCTCTTACTATTGGAAGGAATCCATCTTCGGTAATTTTTTTTATATTTTTTTGTAGATACTCTTGTGAATATCGTGTACCAGCATCTACTTTTTCAAATTCTAACGAACCATCTTCATTATAAATTACATTCCCGTACTTAGAGCTTTTGCGAGACATGTCTAACAAATATGCATCTATTTCTTCTTGCTCATCCATTGAAAGGGTGGATTTAAACTCTTCAAATGTATCGTATCCACGTAGTTTTTCGCTAGACTTGTAATAACCTAATTCTTCAGCTCTTTTTTTAAACTGCTTTTCATAACCTTTAACATCTTTTCCAATCCCCATCCCCGTAATTAAATCAATGGTATAATCAGCCACTCCACTGCTAATCCTGCTTTGTCCTGAAGTTATACTCTTCCATGTAGCTCCTAAAAAACTTCCTTTTTTAGCCTTCATTTCAGAATATCTTCCTACCAACCTATCTATCTCCACTCCTTTATTATTTAAAATTACATCTTGGCCATGGAGATTTGTCTTTTCACGCACTAAACTAGCTCTTCGTTGTTCTACCTCTAATTGAAATGCCTTCCCTATAGGAGTGTCTAAGTCACCCTGACTCATACTATCTAAAGTAGCTTTCATGCTATCGTACTCTCTTTTTTGAACCAAATAAACTTTCACTCTCCCATTAAAAGCCTCTGATTCTATATTTAATCTTTTAAATGAATTGTCAATTTCTTCATCATTTTGATATTGAGTTGCTCTTTGTTTTAAATTATTTTCTAATTTATCTAAATGGGTACCTTCATTTTTATGTTGACGTAAAAATTGTTGTAACTTATTAGCTTCTTCCTGATTAACCCCCTCATCTTTTTGGTCTGTTTTTATTATTATTTCATAAGGCGCTCCTGTCTCAGGGTTAATAGTGGTGCTCGTTACTTTTACTCGCTCTCTTCCTACTACGGCTTGATTAAAATTAAACCCATATTTTTCAAACCTATAGTTTAGGTCTGGGACCAACTCTTCTTCTTCTTGAGTAAATAATTTGGAATTAACTTGTGATAAAGCATTTTGAAAAGGATCTGCTTCTATAATCTTTTCTTTTTCTACTAAACTACTATATTCTTTAAAAGTATCCTCATCTACCGCTGCATTATCTATTGAAAAATTTTCTGTATCAGGTGTAAAAGTGTTTATTTCTTCCGTTTCTTCCTCTACCTCACCTTCAGGGGGAGCTAAGTCAGCCTCTTCCACTGATTCTGTTACTGGATCTGTAAAAGAAGATCCTTTAGGCTTTTGTAAGCCGGTTTTCTCAAGCCACTCTTGATACTTGTTAGAAATTTGATTTTGGTCTTTTAAATAATTATAAACATTTTGTTGAACATCAGAATTTGATACAATATTTTTCTTCCATGTCTCAAAATCGTTGGAAATTTGATTTTGAGTTTTAAGATACTCCCAAATGTTTTGTAAAATTTGATCATTCATTTATTATAACATTAACCTCCTAAATCATTATTACTAGATGGTTTAGAATTTAATTTTCCTTTTGTTCTATTGGAGGCTTCATATATTCGTTGCATAATTACATCCATTGCTTTTTCTACATTATTCGTGGATAAAAGAGCATCGCGATATATAAATTCTGCTCTTTCTTCTTTTCCATCAAATGGATTAGTAATTGAAATAGTAAATTGGTTCTTTCCACTTCCAGGTACATCTGTTCCTGTTATTATAATATCTTTACTTTTAATATCTATCCCATCTCTATCTAATGCATCACGTAGAGTTGTGGGAACAATATTTTTTAATGCACCTAAATTCTTACCATAAGTCATCCCTTCACTATTTCTTAATTTTTCTTGTAATTTTGGAGACGAAGGAATAGGCCTGTCAATATTCTTCGGATTAATAGTATATTGTTTTTCAAATAACGTATGACTTATATTTTTATAAGGAAGTTCTGATCTACGGGTCTCATCGCCCTTATACAATCCTTCTTCCCAATCATAAGAAAAGCCTCCTGCACTCGCATCATTATATAAAGCCTCATAAGAATTTTTATATCCACTAGGGCGTAGGTGTGTGTTTAATTTTTGATAAACGATATCATCTGGTATTTTCTCATCTGTATAGACTCCATCCACATCTTTTCTATACCTATCTATTATTATTAGAGTTTTGTTTCCAGCATTATCAATTTCCTCAATCTCAACAAAGTTTTTCTCTCTGCTGATGTCTTCGATTCTTTTATTATCTGCCTTCAACCTCTCGTTTGCCCTAGCTTTTAAGTCAGTTACGGAAGCGTCAAATTCATCTTCATTTCCTCCTATTGTGTTTTTTAAATCATTAAAATAACCCGCTACATTCGCCTCAGCTGTGCCTTGTCCCTCGGACTTATTATCTCTACCAGCTTTTTTAATAATCTGTCCTATTTGAAGCTCTACAGCATTTTTAGCAAGTTCTGTTGCCTTCGTTTTTTGATCATCAGTTAAAAGAATGTCCATACGATTATTTTCATAACCAACTTTTATCCATCTAGGGTCTTTTTTATCACCCTTCAACACGGCAGCTGAACATGGTGCACCACCCTTTTGCACTACTTTTCTACAAAAATCATCTATACTTTCAGCTATTTCATATCCTGGTTGCTCCATTAGTATTTGTCCCGATTCATTAGCCGTAGCAGTAAGAGCGCCTACTTGCCCATCTAACCAGTCCTTATAAGTCATTTCTTTACCATCTTCTGTTCCAAAGTTGCCACTTCCATCTATTCCTTGTGTTTTAAAATCTTCAACACTAGTTATTTTTCCATTTATGTCTGTTTCAATTATAGTTTTAGCGATTTTATCTACAAGATAAGAGGCTTCATTAGCCAATACTTTTCTACGATCCTCCATATTCTGTCGTCCTCCAATAACACCAGGATTTAAAAATTTCTCTGGATTTTTAGATGCATCAGGCATTATTGTATAATCTCCATTCTTATCTTTTCCCATCTCTACTAATTGCAGCTGTCCATTAGCGGGGTTAGTCCATAACATTTTATTATTTAAATTTCCAAAAGATTCTAGGGAAGTCATCCCTGCTATCATAAATTCTGAAGCTTTTGTTTGTCCATCGAGGCCTTCACCAGGTTCTAACCACTCTCTGGATTTTTGATACCACCCATCCCAATTTTTTACCGCTGTACTTAAACTAGCATAACCAGTTTTTTGTTGATTCATAAACAACTGATAATCTTTAGGAGTTATGAGTCCTCTTTTTAATAAATCCGTTTGAATCATTAAATTTTGTTTAGACATATCACTAGCTGTTATGATTAAAGAACTAGCAGCTTGATTATTAACATCGGGAGTTTGACTAAGGTTTTCCATTGCCTTAGTTGTCAGTGTGTCTAATGCATCTTTTCTCAATTGTCGCTCAGCGGCAATGGTGGTTATACCAGTTGTTACATCTCTTGCTACTTTTCCCCAATCTACATACTCTTTTTCAGCACTACGTTGAGCATAAATGGAATATTTTTGTGGATCTATTGCCATAATCAATAAGGGTTTGTTCCGAAGATTCTTTTAACCTCTGCTAATTGATTCGGTGTTAATGTTGACATATCAAAATCATTTTTTCTCCATGTTCTAAAGTCTTTGTTTTTTGGAAAAATAGTTGACATATGTTCTCCCCACAACCTTTTCGAATCCTTAGCTGAATGTTCCTGCCATTCAGGTCTATACTCTGGAATATACCCTGTGTCGCCTTCTTTTAAAGCAGGGTCATAATTAGCGGGCTTAATCTTCCAGTCAGGATTCTCTTCCATACGTGGTTTTCCAGTTTGAGGATTTACTGCCCATTTTCCACCCCTTGGCATATTTGCAAATTCATCGCTTTTTGCAAACTGTCCAGCTCTCCTGTCCCCACCACTTTTTAGGTAAAGTGGAGCAGCACTAGCAGCGGATTGAAGCCCGCTTATCCCTGCTTGGATGCCCGATAAAGTAGAGGCGGCTGATGCTTCTCGTAAATCTCCAGCCATTGT